>Ga0208597_1000922_pt1 | contig 11584 bp, 10 predicted proteins | sample LakMenEpi05May12_FD_150673 | JGI IMG/M metagenome (GOLD analysis project Ga0208597, IMG submission 150673) | Freshwater microbial communities from Lake Mendota, WI - 05MAY2012 deep hole epilimnion (SPAdes) | ecosystem: Environmental > Aquatic > Freshwater > Lake > Epilimnion/Euphotic zone ...
AACAATAGTGTCATTACAACTACTTTCCCCTTGATTTATAAGGGAAAGTGCTCGAAAGGTGACTCGAACACCCACAGATTTCTCTACTAGATCCTTAGTAGAACGCAATTCGTATATATCACTATCATCCATACTTATAGCTGCTTTTAGTTGCCCGTATTTGCCATCTAGGCATTGTAGAACATAGCAATTTTAAGAACTAACGGGAATATAATTTGTCACCATTTGTCGCCAATTCGTTATTTAACTATAAATCATAAAAATAAATTATGATAGTAAAATAATTACTGTCAAATTTATACAAGAGTCAAGCGGTTGACACGGCAAACATGGGCATGGATATGAACCAATTATCGCCGCGCACCGAAATCGAATTGATCACTGAGCAAGAACTAGCTGACCACCTGAAAGTCTGCCGCCGTCAACTCTATAACTGGCGCATGTCGGGACTCATCCCATACTTCAAAATGGGCAAGGCTGTGCGTTTCAGGGTGGCGGATGTAGCCGCATCAATCGAGCGGATGAGGATGGGGTGAGGAGATTCAAATCCGTGTTTATGGCGGATGGGCTGGGTAGCCCTACAATCCAGCTGGCCTATCAGCAACTGACCCATGAGCGCTAAAAAATCATCGATGCCCCAAAAAAACTTGACCAAGCAGTCGCGCAAGCTAGTATATGATCCAATCTAAATAAATACTAAAAGCGAGAACACCTTCTGTCAAAAGTCTATTTTGTCGCATTTTTATTCTCGTCTTGCTGCTTACTTCATACTTTTCATTGCCTTCTCCGCCGTATCGCCTTTCGTCCGCTTACTTGTCCAACCAATGGCTTTTTCAACAGTTTTCCCACTAAAATCGATTTTTTTTGCAGGCCTTATAGTTAGGGATGTCATCACGAGCACGAGGACGTTTTTTTATTTTACTAGACTAAGGACATCCAAGTAATTAAAATCTTTCCCCATGCCGGAACAAATTCCATTTATCGATGTAGATTTCATAGACAACCCTGAACCAAGGTGCCCTTGCGTTTTACTCGTTGATACTTCGTCTTCAATGAGTGGCGCACCAATCGCCGCATTGAATTTAGGGATCGAGCAGTTTTCACGAGAACTGAACGAAGACAACCTGGCCAAAAAGCGCGTAGAAGTTGCGATTGTTTCATTCGGTCAGTCCGTTGATACTGTTCAAGATTTCGTAGGTGCAGTTTCCTTTGTCCCTCCTCGTTTCGATGCTAACGGAGCAACCCCAATGGGTGAGGCAGTAGTTCATGCAGTTTCACTGCTAGAGGCTCGGAAACAGCAATACCGAGCCGCAGGTATATCATACTTTCGACCATGGATATTCCTACTTACTGATGGTGCGCCGACAGATTATGAAACGCACTTTTGGAGGCAAGCCGTTGATCTTGTTCACGAAGGTGAAAGTTCGAAAAAGATACTGTTCTTTGGTATTGCCATCAATGATGCCGATATGGGCAAATTGAATCAACTTTGCCCCAAAACTCGTCCAGCAATGAAGATGCGAGGATTAAGTTTCCGCGAGCTTTTTTCGTGGCTTTCTTCTTCACTCAAAACTGTGTCATCAGCAAATCCTGGGGCTACGGGCTTGGCTCTCCCTGCCCCCTCAGGTTGGACTACAATAGACATCTAACCCACAGGTTTTCATGTGGAAGTATACCGTCCAATCAATACGCGGTTCTGCGCACTACATTAATGGAATGCCCTGTCAAGACGCCTCGGGTTTTATTCAAGTGGCAGGTCTTCTTGTTTGCGCTCTTTCGGATGGTGCTGGTTCAGCCAAGTTGTCTGATTTTGGAAGCAGAATTATTGTAGATAAAAGCCTTCAATTCTTTAAGGACTATTTCGACAAAACTGAAGCTCCACAAATTGCCATGAGAGACCTTGGGGTGCAACAAGGCGAGTGGCTCATAGAGGAAGTTCGTGACGAAATATCGCGTGCCGCATCGGAGAAAAATGAGCCTGAGCAAGAATTTGCTGGTACGCTACTTGTTGCTGTTATTGGAGAGGCCAGATCAGTTTTTTATCAGGTCGGTGATGGAGTATGGTATATTTGTAAATCGGGAATTCTTGGAGCCGTTACATGGCCAGAACAGGGTGAATTTGCTGGTCAAACTATGTTTGTTACTTCATCGTCGGCCACAAAGTCTCTACAATGTCACGCAGTCGAAAACGGCCTTGATTATATTGTGGGGATGACCGATGGGCTTGAGCGGCTGTCGTTGGATATGCAGGCAAGAGTTCCTCATCGAGGCTTCTGCGAACCTTTAATTGAAGCACTACGCCAAGCCGATTGTTTAAACGATTACAAAGGCAAGCTCGAAGTTTTTTTGACATCCGAGCGCGTTTGTGAACGCACTGACGACGACAAGTCCTTGGCACTAATTGTTCATGAAGACGGTATATGATGAAACCGGTCATGCATTCACTTTAGGTGAGCAATTGGGTCGGGGTGGACAAGGTGTGGTCTGGCGGCTTGCTGGCACCGCAGATTATGTTGTCAAGATTTACCACAACACACTTAGCCGCAGAGAAACAGACAAGCAACGTGTTCTGCAAAGCAAATCTAACCAACTAAAGAATGTCGCTGCGCTACCAATATCTCTAGCCTTCGAAGACGCCAGATTAGCAAAGCATATCGGTGTATTTATGCCTTTTATTGGCGGATCCGAAGTTTTCGAACTATACGGAACGCGATCAAGACTTCAGCATTTCCCAAAAGCTAACTTTAAGTTTTTAGTTCGCGCAGCTTATAACCTAGCGGTTGCTTTCGATGCCTTACACTCGCAAGGCATAATAGTCGGTGATGTGAATGAGCAGAACATCAAAGTTCTACCTGATGCCACTGTCCGTTTTATAGATACTGATAGTTTTCAGATTCGCAACGGTGTGGAATTGTATACAACAGATGTCGGTACCCCACTGTGGACGGCTCCTGAGCTGCATGGCAGAAATTTGACCGGTGTTGAACGAACTCCGAATCATGACTTGTTCGCTCTAGCGCAGTTGATATTCCTCATTTTGTTTGCTGGGCGGCACCCGTTTTCTGGAGTACCAAAAACGAAACAGCATTTGCTTCCAGAGGAGGCCATCAAGTTGCACGCCTTCGCGTTCGCGCCTGCTGAAATTGGGGTTCCTGTGGGTCCACCACCAGGCTCTCCTCGTTTAGAAATGCTTCCACAAGAAATACGCGATGCGTTTATGCAGGCATTTTTAAGAGATTCGGTGCGTCCAAATGCCCGACCAACTGCCAGCCGTTGGAGCCATCTCTTGGATAAACTTAGCAAGTCGCTCGTAGTTTGTGTTCACAACGCTTCGCATTTGTATTGGAGTAGAGCGGTTACATGTCCTTGGTGCGGCATAGCTCGGGAAGCAGGTGTTGATGTGTTTCCTGCACAGCTGGGTTACTCTTCGAACCATGCGAAAAACTTGGCCTCCAATGATGCATACATTCTGCGATTGGCTGGGATGAGGCCCCATCCGTTTTGCATTACAACGCCCCCACCTTTCAATGATCTCACCCCGTCCCCACTTCCTCCACGTCCAACTGGGTTTTTCAGTGGTATACATGAATTTTTCTCGACGCAAGGCTGGAGGCAAAGCTGGCTTGGTCCTTCGATTAAAAGATGTAATGCAATGATAAAAGATTTTGAATCTCAGATTGTTTTTGCTCAAGCAGAGCAGCAAAAAACTATTGCTGCATATAATCAGGAGTTCTTATCTCACGCTGGTTCCTTAAACAAAGTTATTCAATCCATCAAGAATATTCCAGTTATTAGAGCAGAGTGCCAGCAGGCTGTGAAAAATGAACGATATCAAGTAGCGCTGTCTACTCATTTACAACGCTATCGAATACGACAACATAAGATCCCTCAAATAGGTCCCTCTCGTCTCACAACAATTCTTTCGTTTGGGATTGAGACAGCGGCTGACATTAATCGAACTGCTCTTGAGAGATCAGGCTTGCCTTCGAATGCTGTATATGAGCTGCTTAATTGGCGACGGCAGAAAGAATCACTTTTTAGTTTTGATCCAAATCGTGCACTATCTCCGACAGAAACCCAAGATGCTGAACGCCGCACCCACAATAGAACAATAAGTTTAAGAGAGGAAGCTGCAAAAGTTGAAGTGAACCTCAATGAGGCAGTAAGTAGGACGCAGATCAAGATGCGTTCACTCGACTCTCAGATATATCAATTAGCGCGCAAAAGAGACCAAGCAAAGACTGACTTGCTAATTCTCCAGTTGGAATTGACGCGAACATAATTTTGCATTTATTTTGATGCAATACGGTTAACTTTTCCAAAAAATAGCTCCTGACATTACTGTAACGAAAATTGGATTCAACTCGGAAGTGCAATGGATCGGAAAAGAGTGGATCAGGGCCTGAAGAACGACTTTGATTCAACTTCTCCAAATGAGGTATTCTTAAACCCTACAGCGATCTCCCATCAACCCTAAAACTCTATTTTAAAACCGTACCGCTTTTAGGGGAGCTGACAACCGCACATCAACCAAAAAGCGCATCTTCGCCAGGTTTGATAACAGACCATTCTTTGGACAATTTAATCTTATCATAGCCCCTATTCGTTAGAAATCCCTCAAGACCATCAAGACTTGGAAATTCCTCCGTGAACTCCCTGATGAAGTCAAGGAGCAGAGATTTCCCTAAAGTTTCACGATGATCTTGAGAAAGGCAAATTCTATACCAATCTTTCAAATCACTGAATGTAACAAGACCTTGAAGGCGGTCACTTAATCCAATCTGCTTGATTACAGCGTCTACGATAGAAACCTCAGTGTCTTTACAAACAATTACAATCCGATCAGCAGTGAGGCCATCGCAAATATCAGCAATAGCATCTGAATCAAGGGTCAAGTGCTTCACTTGGATTGCGGGTCCAAAATTGGCAACCATATCAAGACCGCGATCAGCGGCATTTGTGGAGCCAAGTCGAAACAAACTAGCTGGCAGATTTATTGATGTTGCACCATTCTTGAGTCCGACAACCTTCTCCAAAAAGCTGCTAAATTCTCGAACAATTTTAGCATCACAGTTATTGATGGTCAAGCTAACTTGGAGGTTTAATGCTCTTACAACTGTTGCAAAAAGTGCGTAGACAGTAATTTCAAAAACCTTATCAATACTGCGCTTCAATCCTGGTTTCCTCTCAAATGTTTCCACGAGAACTTCAAGATCAAATGTTTCAGTTGTTGCCTCCCTAATGTGTGCGAGAATCGATCCAATTGATGATACCTTGGACTCAAACATCCTATAAATGTAGGCCTCAACCATACCATTATTTGCCTTATTAAATTCACCGAGGGCAACCAAAGCCTCTGGCGGGCATGCATTAGGATTGAAAAGATTGTGTTGGTATTGGGCTGAACTATTTGAGCTTCGTCCAACAAGAACATTACTCACATCATCACGCCACCTCATCGAAGCGTTTTTATAACTTTCTAGATCGGAAAGATCCTTTAATTGGCCATCTCTGTGCCGTCTAAGTATCTCAGCAATTTGGAAAGGTTTATAAAAATGAACTCGCCCTTTTTTAATAACCGTATCTAACTTTTCTTTCGCTTGTTTTAGATTCATAGTGTATTTGGAAATATTACTTCGAGTTGTCCTTCATGAAATGCCACAGGCAAGCCATTGACTTTAATAGGTTTTTCTTGCAATGCTGCTAGAACTTGCTTCGCAACAGCTTCGATCATCAAAACAGGAACACTGTTACCACATTGCTTCCTGATAGCAGAATCAGAAACAACAGTGGGGAAGTTTTCTGGAAATCCTTGTAATCGGAGATTCTCACGGGGTGTTAAACGTCGATATCCATTAACGAGAAGATAGTTATAACTAGCACCAGCTCTGAGCGCGCATGAGTAAGGTAGAGGACTTATGTTCCCAGCTTTATTCTCATGACAAATCCACGGTTTAGGAGGACACTTCTTGCCAGTCAATCTAGCTTCAACGCTCAGACGAATCTTTTCAGAAGCAAAGTGCTTTTCGCTCACTGATTCATCCGGCTCCAGAATTTGACTCAGGGTTTTTCGTAAAGGTTGGGGCGAAGGCCACACAAAGGGATGGTTATCTTTAAATCCAACAATGATAACCCGTTCACGTTTCTGCGGAAGATTGAAATCCAGCGCGTTGAGCACACGCCAATGGACATGATAACCAAGCAGCCTCAGATGCTCCAGAATCACTTTGAAGGTCTGCCCCTTATCATGAGCTGTCAGATTCCTCACATTTTCGAGCAGAAATGCTTTCGGTTGCTTTGCCTTTAGTATGCGTTCGATTTCAAAAAAAAGTGTTCCTCTAGTGTCCCCAAAACCCTTCATCCCGCCAATGATGGAGAACGCCTGACACGGAAATCCGCCAGCTAATATGTCGTGGTCAGGAATATCTGAATTGGCGATTTTTGTAATGTCACCTTGTGGTCTCTCCCCAAAATAGGCCTCATACGTAGTCCCTGCGTCTTCATCCCATTCAGAGGAAAAAACACATTCACTTCCAGCCCGTTCAAACCCGAGACGGATTCCACCAATTCCAGCGAATAGATCGATAAATTTAAGCTTCATATCTCCAGCTTTTTGACTGTTTGTATGAGAATTGTCAATCTTCGCCGGTTTGAAGGTTTTTTCACCAGATGTGGTTTTGTTGAGAGTGTTTTTGGCGGATACTGCATGCGATTTTTGAGCCAGCCGGCTCTTTGGATCGCTTTTCTTCCCTGTCACATTACTTGACTTTTTCATTAAAATGATATTCGGTGCTAATAGTTCTTAAAAATTTTCCTGCGCAAAATTTATTAGATATCAACTTTTTTATCGATGGGAGGATTTCCATCAAGTGTGCGAGGCCGTTGAAACGTTTTTGTAAATAACGGCGGCTGCTGATTCGCATCACAAAAAATCAGCGCATTTTTGAGGAACCAGTCCTTTAGGCTGCTACGAGAGGAAGCAAGTGCAGAATATAGGCGTCGTACCACCTCTGGATCCACGTTGATAACAATACGTCCTGATTTTCCAATAGCCATGAATGTGACGTTATATAGGTGACTAGATTAAGCAAGTGAAAATCGAGCCAGATTAAACAACAAATACCATGCATGACGGCTAGGAGCTTCGTGCAGTTAGGGCGTAGTGCCCAGCCTTTCCGGTGCCGATGAATTCAATGCTTTCAGCTAGGTCGCAGAGATCTCTTTTGGCGGTGGCCATTGAGATTCTAAAATGCTTCTCTAGATCGCAGCGCTTAAGTTTACGACCTTTTTTCAGCTCATCAAGGATCCATTGCTGGCGATAACTTGGACCATCATCATCCTTAGCCACGGCGACCAGCGTGCGGCCAGACTGATCTTCCACCGTGAGTAAGGCATTGATCTGGTAGCCTGCTCTACCTCGGATGATTACGGAGTCGTCCTTGGCCTCAATACCGGCATCAGCGAGAAGATTGATGACACGCTTGCGAAATTTGCTTACAGCATCACAAACGGCATTCTGTCCTCTGCTTAGTCCAAGCTGGTTAGCAATTTCCTTTCCACCAAACGCCTTCGGTTGGCCGTTATCTTTGCGTTGTTTCAGAAGCTCAAGCATTCGCCAGATAGCACCGCTGTCGCGGGTGCAAACATCGATGCCTTCCAATTCGATCTCGTCTTGTTTGAAAACCAGTTTGCCGTTCTCAAGAGGACTCATTTCGATGACATCATCAGAATCGGCCGTGCCGATGGCGGGGTTGCCATTCACACGCCGTTGAAGAGCCTCACGGATCGCTTGTTCGAGATTGTCGAACGGCTTCTTTACGAAATCGACAGCTCCAGCCTTCATGAGTTCCACAGCGAGGTCGGGGCGGTCGTGGCCGTGTGCAGTCACAACGATGATAGGCGTGTCCTTGTTGCGTGCACTGGTTCGTATTAACTGGAGAATGTTCTTCCCGATTTGGATCGAAGGGGGCCTCCCGAAGCGGACAGGAAGTTCTAAATCAAGCAGGATGTAGCTAAACGAACACCGCACTATTCGCTCTGCAGCCTCGTTCTGGGCACCAACTGCTTGACAGTCATGCCCTAGCGACTCTAGGCGATCAGCGAGTGATTCACGGATTGCTGGATCATCTTCGATAATGAGTGCTAGTGTTTTCATGCATCAGCCTTTCCATTAAGGGGCAACCACACTCTGACGCGAGTTCCGACGTCCACCTCGCTTTCAATGAAAAGATCGCCGCCGTGAGTTCGGATGTTGCGGCGGGCAATGGGCAAGCCAAACCCCGTGCCGAGATTTCCTTTGGATGATTTGCCAGGAATGAATTGCCGCACAGCATCAAGTTCGACGGCATTCAGTCCCATCCCATTGTCGGCGATTGTGATGAATACCGATTCGCCGTCGCAATCGGCTGAGACGCGAACCTCTCCTTCGTCAAACGAAAACTCATCGCGCATGAATGACTCATGTGCATTCTTCAGCAAATTTCGCAACGCGAGAACGATTTGAATACGTGAAACGCTGGCTGTGAGATTTTCGGGAATCTCGCTCACCACGTTGATGCACGAAAAGTCACGCCCTTTTGACGAAAACTCAGCTCGCACCATTTCTATCGCGTGCTGGAAAAGATCACCAAGACGTTCGGTGGCACGTTCGCGAGAAGGAGCGCGGGTGTAGTCTCGCATGTCATCGAGCAGCTGTTCCAGAAACTCAACGGATTTACCCAACCTAGGTGCGATACGCCCAATTGATGATTCATCAGCATGTCCCGTCCGAGCCAGTTGCTCGATGTCCAGCTTCATGGTGGTGACCACGCTGCGCATTTCGTGGACGCTTGCTCCGACCAGTCCCTCGTAGAGCCTTTGCGCCATGTCGCGAACGAGTGAGGAAACCATCGTGCCGTGGCGAGCCTCAACCTTCTGAAGTTCATCCTCCATTCGATCCAGCCCCTTCGCACGCTTGATCGAACCGAGATGTCCTTTTCTGCGACCGGCAAGCGCGCGTTCAGCGGCGGCTTTGACAAAAGCATTGCTATCTTCGGTGAAAATGGCGGCGAATGTCGCAAAATCGGAATCCCCAAGTTTGGGTAAGTGGTCTGCAATTTCCTTTCGGACTTCCCATTTGGGATCAGAGGCGAGCAGCCTGAGTAATTCGGATGCAGCATTACTGAGTGTGCGAACTCGGCTGGCATCGCCAAGCAGGCTATTCACGAGACGTATCCGGTTCGGCCAAGAAACAGATTCTCGGTCGGCACGCAATTCCGCAAGTTTGATTTCTATTGTGGCGGTGCGCATGACTTAGACTCCGTATCTTTCACCTCGTTTGCGGAAGGCGTCCGCCCCCCCTTCCAGAAGAGTAACAATTTGATCTTTGCACTCATCCACTGTGCCAGAAGATGACGCTTTGGCGTGTTCACCGTCAGACTCCATTACGAAAACGCGTGAGGCATCTCCGAGAACCGGTATGTTCGGATTGTGGGTGACAAAAATCAGTTGGCGTAAAGATTTCACTTTGTGGATGTTGTCCACAACTGTTTCGAAAATAAAGCGGTTGTCGAGGTTATCTTCAGGTTGGTCAATCAAAAGCGGATTGCCCCCCTCGAGTAGTAGGATCGGAAGAATAGTAGTGCATTTCTGTCCAGTTGAGAGCATCGCAGAATCCTTTTCCGTATCGCCAACCCGTAAGTGAATCGTCGGTGCATCTTGAAGGCACACTGTTTCAAGCTCTGCAAGTTTCTCAGGAGAATTGAATACGGCAGCCACCTTGGTTGCTTGCTCTGCATTCATGTCGCCGCGCTCGATAAGCAATGGTAGGTTTCCGGCACGCACTAAATCAGCCAATTGAGAAGGTGGCAGCGTGCGAGTGATTTTTTGTGCCAACATGTTATGCTTAACTCCGCTGCCCTTCATCGAAGCTTCAACAAGTTCCTGATATGATTCGGCATTTCCGTCCTGCTGAATGCTAACAGTAATGTTCGGGGAGAGAGCGGCATTGAGCCGTTCGGCTACCCGCTTTCTGATCGCAAAGCGGCGATCACGGGTTTCAGAAAGATTGGCAAGCAGTTCTACGCGGCGCTTCTCTGACGCCTTGATCTGCTTACGAATCTCATTGGCCTCATTCTGGCACTCAATGATGGTGTTGCGCTTCTTCTCAAGAGCCGCTCGCTCTGCAGACTGGTCCTGATGCTGTTTGTATTTTTCGATGAGTTGCCGGAATGCAATCTCCTGATGTTGGTGAATTAGCTGGAGCGACTCCTCTTCAATGCGAGCATTTCCAGAACATTCCGCTATCGCATCAATGGCAGATCTGATAGAGGCATCAACAGATTTAGCACATGCGTTTAGATGACTATGAAGTCTTTTGATGGTATCTTTATTTGGTCCGTCAAGCATATCGTTAGTGAACTTGCCGACAAACTCTGCTTTGAATCGACCCTTAAAGTTAGAAAGTTCATCATTTAAACTTTTGAGAAATCCTTGTGCACCATCGAATAGGCGACTTTCGCGGTCCCGCTGTGCTTTGAGTGCATGCGCTTGGTTGATTGCTTCGGCAGACTGGTCGCCTTTGGCAACGAATCCCTTGAGCCTTTCTTCTACGACAGGCAGTTGCTTGACTTCTTGATCTAGAGCGGCAAGTCGGGCGACAATCGGCTGAACTTGTCTGGCGTGTGTGATGATTTGATGAACAAGCTCATCAGAGGCTCTCTCCATTTCGGCGATCTCCGCGCGAGCGAAACTGTCGATCAACTCCAATTGAAACTTGCCGTGGTCAGCAATGTTCTCAACTTCGTTCTGGCTGAAAATATCTACCAAGAAAAGCGCACCACCACTGACAGTCAAAGCGGTCGGGTTGCGGTCGGAATCTAGGACGATCGGCTCCTCGCCAAAAGTCCTCGTGATAAAATAGCTCAGTCCGTCGCGAGTTTTGATTTCAAGCTCAACCCTTCCACCGTTCAGGTTGCCTTGAATGAGTGACTCTATGCGCTTTCGTGCGACGGGTGCAATGTCCCTGCGGGGTAGATCGTCCAATACCCAGCGGACAAATTCAAGCAACGTTGTCTTTCCAGTGCCGCGTGCGCCGATGATACAGTTGAGGCCGGGTAGAAACTCAACGCGAGTGCCGTCGAGGAATCCACCCACAATGTTCAGCGATATGATGTGGTCGATCTTCATAATGTGGAATTATGCGGAAAATCTGAGCAAAAGCCAGAAAAAGACGACACCGGTATCATAGTCCATACGACTCGGGTGATACTGGGATGACACCGATAGTGACGCCGATTCAGCAGTCAATATGGTCGGACGTATGGACTATGCGACCGGTATTCAGAGTCGGGAGATTTGACACCGATGTATGTGCGAATCTCACGTCGTCGCAAGAAGCACCACGACGGTGCAAGGCGGCAACGTGAACAAACTAACAAACTACATCATTACTCATATGAAACTATCCGCATCTGGAACCACCACACCATTCGAAGCACACCCTGAGTATGACGGCCAAGCTGTCTGCGTGGATGTGACTCCACTCAAGAAAACCCAATCAACTTACGGCGAGCGCGAGACATTCCGTATCGTCTTTGAAACGACC
>Ga0208597_1000925_pt1 | contig 11576 bp, 23 predicted proteins | sample LakMenEpi05May12_FD_150673 | JGI IMG/M metagenome (GOLD analysis project Ga0208597, IMG submission 150673) | Freshwater microbial communities from Lake Mendota, WI - 05MAY2012 deep hole epilimnion (SPAdes) | ecosystem: Environmental > Aquatic > Freshwater > Lake > Epilimnion/Euphotic zone ...
CTACTAACGCGTTGGTTAATCCTGCGTAAATTACAAAGGTTTCTTTGTCTGTAAGCTTTTTCATTTTGATTGGTTTAGTTTATCTTTAATCATTTTAACTTTTAGGAAGCTGAGTAATTGCAACCTTCCTTCGCAATGTATTAATCTTTCTCGATTAGTTCGTAAACATAATAATAAATCATTTACAATTATTCCGTTGCCTAAGTTAAGCTCTGTCTTTGGTTCTATGCTTTGTGCATCAATCCAATCAATAGCTCTCTGGTAATTGTCCGGAATCCTCATGTAAAAATTTCAATTCTTAGATTTAATTATAAATAAAAATTTCAATTCTTGGATTTAATTTGTCTATGTTCTTTGTCATAACTAGCCTAACGCATAACCGATCGTTGGCTATAATACCGCAGCTCTGTAAGCAATCTAAAATAACCTTTGCTGCGTTGTCTAGGTCTGACCGATTAGACTGAAAGTAAACAATAATATTAATTCCAAACTCTACGCTTATGGTTTCTCTTATCGTTAGCGTTTGCAACCTAAAGCTCTCTTCGTACTGGAGTAATGGCTTAGACTTATAAAGCCGATTATTGCCAATACGATAGCCGTTAGATTTGCTAGGCACTTGTCCGTAGATAGTAAAGTTTATCATTACTTATAAGTTTCATTGTAATATTGTTCGCCACCTCCATTGAATAAATAATAACTATAACCTTTGTCAAAAGCATTTTTTATCTGCTCTTTCTCCATTTGTTTGGCTTTATGAACCATTAAATGAATACCTCCAATTTCTTGAGGAAAATATTCTCCAAGTTCTTCTATTAACCAATCTATTGCCGTTTGTTTAGTTTCCATTATTGTTCGAATAAATTGCCATATAAAAATCCTTTATTATAATTTTCCATTACACATTTTTTCTTTCTCTTATTTGGATTGATTGAATATAACCAAATTCTTTTAGGCAATCCAACTTTGACAATTGCTTCTCCTTTTTCTACTGCTTCTCTCATTCGATAAGAATAATCTCTATCAATTGATAAACTTCTAGGATGATAAATTTTACCTAGCCAATCTACATATTTTGTAGGACTTGTTAATCCTATTTCTTTAAAATTAGAAGCTTTATAAATTGTACCAGAATGCCCAACAGTCATATCGCTATAAGACAAAACATTATCATAATCAGTATTGCAAGTAATCCATTTAATAATTTGACCTAAAAAATAACTTTCACTATTACAAGGTGAACTATCTAAACAAGCCATTCTTCTAATGTCAATGCAATTATGATATTTTTTTTCATGTCTTGGTTTGCCCAATACGCTTCCTCCTACAAGTTTGTCATCCATAAACATTGCAAAGCAAATACTAATGCCTCCGCCCATGTGCGCTTTCTTGTAATGAAATTCTTCAAAAATGTGTCTAATATCATTAAACTTACAAGTTTTAATTTTGCACCTTGATTTGTCTAATTTAGTTTCCATTACTGCTTTATGATTAAAATTCCAGACTTAGTATATCTGCCCGGTTCTAGTTTCTGATTCCAATAATCTCTGTCAACTTCCATTTCAAAGATTGGCTTGTTTACTTTTAAAACAAAGCGTTGTTCGATTTGCTTGACCTCTTTGGTTAGTATATTGTAAATTACTAAACCGGTGCAAATAATAGTAACGATGAACGTTAGTAGTTTGATTGTCTTTATCATTTTTTTAGTGTCTAATTTTCTATCGGTTTAATCTTTCCGTCTTTGTCAATCTCTGATTCAAAGTTAACCAGGTCATTAATAAACTCTTTGTAAGCCTTAGTCTTGCAAGCTACCTTAAACTCTTCGCCTTGAAGATGCTTAAACTTCTCTGCAATTCTAAGCTTGTCTTCTACTGGAGTTGTGTAAATTCCAAACTCACTTAGGTAATCGTACAAAATGTGCAAACCTCCAGCAATCCAAACAAACTCTTTCTTTGCCTTCTGCGCCTTCCAAATTTCTTGAGCGTACATGTTTGCAGTTTCAATACTTTGAGTCTTTAAAACGCTATCACAAGGCTTTGGCTTGGCTGGTTCTTCTTGCTTTGGTATTGCTCTTGTCTCAGTTCTTGCATAATCTAAGTAAGCGTTTACAATTCTAGCAAAGTATTCGCATGAAAAGTTCTCGTAAGTCTTGACATCTACTGTAAATCTTCCAGCTACTGCAAGCTCAAATGCTAACTTAATTTCTGCGATTGTCTGATTTGCAAAGTTTGTCTTTATAAAATTAATTAAGACTAGCTTTTCTTCATCCGTTGGCAAGTTGTTTCCCCGCAGTCCTACAAGAATCATAACATAGCGAAGCACTTGCTTTAGGTCTTCTTCGCTTTGCTTTCTGATTGCTAAACCATTTTGAGCTTGAAGAATCTGGATGCCTAAACCTTTACCAATTTCTAAGGGCTTCCATTCTGTCGTGGCTAGTTCCCTTTGGTTTGTCGTTTGAATTTCCATTGTTTGGTTGTTTAGGTTCAAATATACCTTGATAATTATTTGAAATTGAATAGTTAATAGCTGATTCTAATTCTTCATCACTTTTATTTTCCCAAGTTCGTATTAATTGTTTTATTCCAGTAGGTGTATACTTAGATTTTTTTTCTTTCTTATAAGAAAACCATCTATTAAATAATTCATCCCTATAAGAGATAATAAACAATTCTTGGTATTCTTTTTCTTCTTCTTTTTCTTCTTCTTTTTCTTCTTCTTCTTGTGGATGTGTATCCATACTGTATAGATACTGTATCAATACTCTATTCTTGACCTTAGAAAGCTCTTTTTGTACACAAGCCAAAACTTTGGGAGAAGTTGAGTCATTAAACTTAACCCAATTAAGTAAAGCTATTTCGTTAGTTTCTTTAGAGTATCTAATCTTGTTATGCTCTTGAAAAAAGTCTATTAACTTTTGTACTGTCTCCTGATTGTAACCGGTGTCAAAAGACATCTTGCGGATTGAAGTTTCATAGATTCCGCACTGGGTAGTATTATCATTTGTCATTAAGTACAAATAAAAATACTTCTGCTCTGGTGTTAGTTCTCCGACAAATGAATCTGTCCAGAACGTAACTGAAATTTTCCTAAATGCTGCCATATTAAAAATAAAAAAGCCAGCGATGCGTAGGAGTGCAAAGCTGGCTCTGGTTTTTAAACCTTGTTAATTACCTAAGAACTCCTACCCTCTTAGCTAATTGTGTTATAAATATAAAACTATTTGTCAGAATTACAAAGCCTTTTCGAGAATATTCCGAAGTGATCAGGGAAATCTTTCTCAAACTTCCTGGCATAGTCTGCCGTAAAATTGTTGTTACATTTGTACTTGTCATTACCAGATACCATTGAATGCCATCTAATGACTTCAAAAATCTGTTTGGCACCGATACGCTTGTAGCCTCTATTTATTAGCTGAAACGCGTACTTCTTGAATGCTTCGTACACCTCCGGATTCTCTTCGTGATATTTTATAAAGCTTCTCATTTCTTATTAAGTTTAGTTTTTTATAATTAAGTTCTAATTGCTTGGACAAGTTCTCTTGCCACTCGTTAAATGTTAAATCTTTCATGTGTTAAAAAATAAAAATACAAATATTAAATAAACAAGTATGCTTACTCCAGCTCCTATGACTCCTATGAAAGCCATGAACTCTGCGGCATCGTAATGCCTTTTAGATTTACCTTGATAACTCATGATTAAGTTGTTTAGATTCCATAACTAATTTTACCTCGTCCATTACTTCCTCGTTTTTTACTTTGCCATAGACTACTGATTGCACTAATGGCATTGACCATTGTCTGGCCGAGAATGGCATGACTCCCTTTTTGTTTAGGTTGTCAGCCACCTCTTGATATAAATTTAATTTCTTAATTTTCATTTTCTTCTTCGTTTAATTCCTCTTCTATCTCTTCTACTTGGCCGTGATCTCGTCCTATCTTTTCTCGCAGTCTTACAATGTCTTCTGGTGTTTCGCAGTAATGCCTTTGCCAGAATGTACGATAATTTAAGTGAGACCGGTAAGTAAATATGTAGTTAGATGGCTTCATTTCCGATTTGCTTTTTAGTTAGATAATCTCTCAAGTCTTCACTAATACGACCAAGCTCTACCTCTTTGGCTAAATGCTTGGCCACCACTTGCTGGTAAGCTTCGAATCCTTCTTTGCTACCGTTAAGGATCATGCGTAAGCTAATACGCATAAACTCGAATTCTGCTATCTCTTGGCTAGTCATTAGAAAGGTAGGTCTGATTTTGAATTACGAACTTCTTGCATGTGTCTTTCATTATCAATCGCCATGCTCATAGGATTGATTTCTCGTACTGGAGCGCTTGACTTCTCCCAAGTATCTAATTCCATGTAGTACTTGCCTGACTTAGCCGAGTTAATCTTTAAGTTAACCCAACCATTCTTTGCGTTTGCTTGTAGGAATGCGATTGCATCCTCTACTTTGACCGACATATTACCGACCACCCAGTCCGGAGCGTTGTCCGAACGTTTGAAAATAAAACCATCTGCGAATACTTTTTCTTGCTTTTCCATTACTTTGTTAGTTGTAGTTTACGAGTTGTGAATAATTTAATATCTGATTCTGTTAATGCTGATTTATACTTGGCATAAAGGTTTTCTAAATCCTTTCCATTGTGGCACAAGTCTAATAATTCTGGAGTAAATTCTGGCGCTTTGACTTGTGTGCCAGCTGCATCTGTGTCTTTGTCGGTCACTAAACCAAGGCAGCTCGAAAGGCAGTAACGACGAAAGTAGGAAACACCCGCTCCGTAAGCTTGGTAATCGTTCATGCTTCCAAGTTTTACCTTTGGTATTTGCGTGAAGCTTTCTAGTTGCTCTCCGCTTTCTACATGAAATAGAATAGTTCTTATGCCATCGTTCTCTAGGAGCTGAGTAAAGCAAAGCTTATGCTTTTTAAGTAGAGGATTTATTACGCTGAATATTTGTGGCAAATCTGCGTAGGTGTAGTTATGGCCTTTAGTATCCTTGTGGATAATAGGGCAGTCGTTTTGAAAGTCCGACAAACTTTTGATTAAGTTTTTCATTTTAGTATTTGGACAAATTTAGATTTAGATTTACTTGTTTCGTTTTTAATTAAATCCTTGACTTCCCAAAGCTGAGGATTGTACGACCAGGTCATAGTATAGTACCCAGCATCGTCTTTAAATTGCGCCTTGATCGTCTTCATGATAAGATGGAATAAAACGCGATTGCTAATGCCAAGAAAGCTACTTGCTTTGCGAATGGGATAATGTCAGCCTTGCTGAAATCTCCGATTAAAAGAGTGATAATGTTTTTCATTTTGGTAAGGTTTAAGATTGCCAGAGAATCCGCTCTGGCTCGGGTTTAATTAATATTTGAATACTAGATATTTTGGAAGTTTTTTGCAACAATCATTACCTATTGGAAAACAACCTTGAGAATCTGCGCCATCGTAATTTTTATCTACCGCTTCTAAACCCGTTGTCATGTGAATCCATTTTGTTTTTTCTGTGATATTCATTGGCTTTTCGCAAATGATACATGGTTCTTGATCAACCTTAAATTGGTAATTTTTTTCGTTTTCTACAAAAACATTTGCTAAGTCAAATTTTATTAAAGTTTCCATTTTGTTTAGGTTTTTCGATTGCTTTGTTGCTTTCGATATGTCAAAGGTAATACTTAATTTGTAATAAAAAAACTTTTTTTAATTTATTTTTTAATACTACTCTAATATTTGCCTAACAAATAACCTTTTATTTGCACAACAAAAAAGCCACCAGATAAAATCCAATGGCTTTCTTTACTAAACCTAAACCTATAAAAATTATGAAAACAAAAACAAAGCTATCAAAAAATATGTGAAAGCCTAGCGACTTGACCAAATTCTTTGTGATGGATAAATCCTTCTACCGCTTTGGTCGCATGCTGATAAGCGTTTCTGTGATGCCATGAATCCGTTCCACTTGGAGATCGTAAGCTCTCAACCGTTACTCCGATATAATCCTTGCTTATCTTATGATGCAAGTGATGGCTATATACGTATCTATGCTTAGTATCTGACCAATGCTTTGGAGACTCTTGCGCCATAAGTAAAGGTAAGTCTTGTGGCTTTGCTCCATCGCCATGCGTTGTGCCGATTAGATTGCTTCCATAAATGTAATACTTACGATGCGCAATTGAACAATCAAATGTAATATTTGGCGAATTTCTAAACCAGCTCTGTATGACATCTGCCAAGAAGAACCCATTTGTGTAATCGTGATTGGAAGGATTAAATACAAAGTGTACATCTGCGATTTGCATAAGTAATTCCAAAACCTCTACATACAATTGTTTAGCAATAAGGAAACTTTCATACCACATGCCGTCTGTATCCTGCGGAGTTCCGCTTGTAGTCTGGCGCTTAGGAGTATCAATGTGAAGTATGTCATTGCCTCCAATAAATAGAACCTTATCAATGTTAAAACCAGAAGCTTTCTGGATAACTCCGCGAACTCCTTCCAGTACTCGTTGAACTGCAATCTGCGAATTGTAATCCTCGCCAGTCTCAAATGAACTTGCAAGCTTTCCTATGTGAATGTCCGCAGGATCAACAACCAACAAATGGCCGTCTACAATATTGCTACGGATTATTGTTTCATACTTAGGCGAATGCTCGTTCATTGATTGAACTATTTCATCGCGAATCTCTTCGTAGCTTTTGCCTTTCTCGCCTTTAACATGAATGGAATACTGCTTGCCCTTAAACCAGTAATTGGAAACGTTCTCTAATGGTAGACCTATCGCATCGCATTCGGTAGCTAAAGCTGGATGATGGTTTAAGCGCTTATGCCTTTGTACTCTACGAAGTAAAGCAATTCTTAAAGCATCCTTGTTAATATGCGTATAAATGTCAAGTAAATGCCTTACGATTTTACCTTGACTTTCAAACTGCCCAGTCTTATATAATTCTAGCGCCTCTAGACTTACTTGTTCAGTACTCTTATTAGCGTTGTTGCTCATATTCGATCATTAATTGGTCAACAAGAAACTCTAGATTATTTGCGAGCTTCATGCGTAGCACGAATGTACTATCGTCCATTTGGTTTACCGTCTCAAGAATGTCAAGCATTGTGCCTAACATTTTAACCGTACTTAATTCCTCGTTTTGCGTTTTGCCCACCGGTTCTATTTCTATCTTATACATAAATAGCCAAGTAAGATAGTTGACAAAATAAAGAAGTTTCTTTGCCAGCCGTTACGCGTTCTTTTCTTTTCGCTTTTAAGCAATGATTTTTCGGTCTCCCATATCTTTGCTTGCTTAGCGTAACTTTCGTCCGTTAGGATTGAGATATAAGCCTTTGAAAGTGAATCTTTCTTTAATAGTACCTTGCGCTCTTGCAAGTCGTGGATAATTGTATCCATTAGCGTTACTGGAATGCTAATATTCTTACCGAAATTTGGAGTAGTTCCGTAGAAAATTTGTCCGCTGGCTATCTGTGTAAACAAAAGGAATACGATAGATAACAGAATCGATTTTAATAATTTGCTTTTTAAGTTCATTGGTCTGAATTAATGTAGTTTTAGCTTGATTATTCGTCCGTTTTTTTGTCCAATCGTTGTAAACATAGGCCACAAAAAACAAAAGCAGTAACATTGTTACCGCCTTAATTACATTAGTATACTGGTCAAGATTCATATAAGTCAGCTTCTGCCATTCTACGATTTGTCAATCCCTTTAAAACTTTGCCTGCTGCCTTATTCCATTTAAGGAACTCGTTACGAATTGTAACGTCTTGCGGATTCTTGTTTACTTTCTTTAGCAAAGTGCTATTTTTTAAAGCATTGACCCCCACATTATAAGCGAATGCCACAAGCGCATCAAATTGGTTTTGATTAATGTCATCACGACAAAACGAGTCAACTGATTTCTCATAAGTTCCTAGCATATTCATAAGCATCGTTGAAGCTTGCGCTTCTGTGATTGGCTTATCGCTCATTGTAACTCTTAAACCGTTTGGATAGTAAGTTGCGCCGTATCCAATTGTTTTAGCACCGCCGCTACAAATGTAAGGCTTGGCTTTAAATCCCTCAAACCGTTTGATCAGGCTTATTCCCTTTTGGCCGACTGCGCTTATTTTCATTAGGTTTGCCTTCTAGTTTTTGACGAAGCTCTACGTTCTCAGTTCTTAGCGTATGCACTTCGGTTGTTAGTAATTCAATCTTTTCTTTTAGTTCCGCTACTTCCGCTTTCATGTCTGTCGCCATCTCTCGCCAAATCTTAATTGCCTCTTGAACGTTGGTAATTTCAGAACCTTGTATCTCTACTGTTTCTTTTTTCTTGCCTACTAGCCATCCAAAGAATGCAGAGAATGCAGATACAAATGCCGGGAAGATTACGTTTTCAAAATCGAAGTTCATAGCTTATAACGTACCTACTTGAGCTTCTTCTTCTGGAGTTAATGCCACTTCTCTCTCGGTAAGTCCAAGAGTATCTAGCGCCCAGTCAATAATGATTGAATCGTCTACTCCCCATTCTGAAACAATAGATGGAGGAATAATTAAATTACCTTCTTCAATTTGTGGATTAAATTGAGACTTTAGGCAGAAGTATAACGTTTGATATGGCTGATTTAAAGCGTAATTAATTACGTTTAATTCAACACGATCAGCAATTTCTCTAACTCCCTTAACCGGTTCAATAAATATTAGCATGTTAGTCTTTTATAAATACTTCTAATAGTTGCGCCTTAGCCAATACGGTAAAGCTTTCTGAATCTTTAATAAATGTTTTTAACGTCTCTTGGTCTGACTTGTCTAAGTCTAATACCTCGCCTTTAAATAGTTTCTTTGCCCAGTCCCAAAACTTTAAAGCATCGCCTTTGCTTGCTCCAGCTAATGCTCCCGAAAGCATTTTACCAGCGTTTCCTCCTTCAAAAGCAATCTCGTCTAATCCTAAAAAGTCAAAGTTAAAATCTAATTTCATTCTGTTAGTTGTTTGGTTCTCTAATAAATAGCAAAATTAAAATCTTTTAAATTATACGTTACCAAAAACAAAAGTCCCGTCTGCATTTACTTCAATTCTCATAAGACCAAATAATAATTTTGGATTTTGAAATAAACTCTGCACAACATAGGTAAAGCTACCGCCTCTTCCAGAGTTTTGTACAATTTCTTGGCCATTTTGATATAGGTCTGTTTTAATTTCAATAACAAAATATTGATTATTTTGATAACTTGGAAATCCAGAATTAATATAAAACAAATAAAAATCGCCGCCATAGGTTGCCATTACTTCTCCCGTTCCTCTGCCCGGATCTAAATAATTTATAAATGTTAAAAAATTAGAATTTGTATTAGATAAGCCATTAAATGGTTTTTGCACATCCGTAGTAGTTCTATAATTTCTAGATATTAAGTTTAAGTTATTTGGATTATTAGGTATTCTGGAAAATTGATAATTTAATTGAACCGCATAATTATTTGACCAAGTTATACTTGTATATACTTGCTGAAAAGGATAATCATTTACCTTTAAGTAAAATGAAGCATTTTGTTTTCTTTCAACAATTTGTTGTGTAGACTGCACTCTTATATTATTTGGATATGGATCTGTTTCTGTTGTAGCAGAATAATAATCTAAATTCATATCTATATAAAACCTAAAATAGTATACTCCAATGGGTACACTACCTATTGCAGTAATTTGTCCCGCACCAGCAGGAAAATTAAAAGAAAACTGCCAATATCTAGAATCTAAAATACACTTAATTTGCAATCCCGGATAATGACCCGGCAAGTACGCTAAAAAATTAATATTATCTGAAGCAGTTACTCCTTGATCAATTCCCAAAACCGCAGTATAATAAGCTCTATCGGTTGGAACTGCAAAAACTTCTCCCGGTGTGGCTACAACAGCCCCATTACCGCCATAAGTAAAATCAAGGTTTTCAGAAAATGCAGCAAGTGAATATCGTGCTGGAGTTGTAACCGTGTGAGTAAAAGTATTAGAGTTTATATTTGCTGGAAATCCACCACCAGACATGACCGCATTAAAATTATAAGTACCATTTTCTGTCGATCTAAGAATAAATCCAATCCCTTGATTATATCCGGGTTCAAATGAAGCACTTCTAAACATAGAAATAGTATTATCTATTCTATTTATAAACCAGCCCGGAGGAACATTAAATACATCTCTGTAAACTATACCAACTGGTAAAGTAAGATTTACAAAAACCGTTCCGGTAGTAGGTGCAGTATTTGTTCTTACCGTTACAACCATGTTAAAGTTTGTACCCCTTGAAGAAGCAGCTTGTCCGGTCAAAATTAACTCACCAGTTGGATATTGGAAACCACAAGTCCCTTCGCTATTAGCCACATTTTGAGCGTTTGCATCTAGCCAATTATTGGCAAGCCTTACCGATTCATCTCTTGCTTGTGTCTCAGCATCTTGTTGGCTAATAAAACTCGTTCTAGTAGTAGTAAAGAATGGACTCCATACTTGAACAAATGAACCCGTGCCAAACTCTCCGCAGTTGTTACGTTGAAGCGTTCTGTCTCTTCGCTCTGTAACCGTAGCCGTGAAGCTCGCAGTAGTTACTACCGTTGAAGTAGTATTAGAAAAACGAATCGTATTATCGCCACCGCCATTTGTACTAGCTTGGTTGTAATACGTTCCAGAATTAAAGGTTTTAACAATTATAAAAAACGTAACTGATTGACCTAATGCAAGGCCACCAGTATAAGTAATTAAAACGTTTTGGTTTGCTATTGTAGATGTTTGACTTGGCCCGGTAACAGAGCTTATTATAATATTGTTAGGAATTACATCGTAAATAAATATATTTCCACTTGTCGCAGTTTCCCCGTTGTTAGTAACGGTTATTGAAAAGTTAAAGAAATCTCCAGCATTAGGATTAGGAGTTGCAGCTTTACTAATTTGTAAGAATGGCTTTGGCTGACCGCAAGTCTGGCAATATCGATACCATTCATCTGGGAAAACCGTAGGTAAAATGCCGTCTGGTTTGTAAGGCGAATTTTGGTTCAATGGTATTGTCTGCCCAGATATATTTTGCAGTTGTCCAAGCTCCGCCAATGTAATAGAAATCGGAGGATTCTGCAAAGATTCCCCCGTTATTTCATTGTACACATCTGCGAAGGACATTTCGCCCGCACTCTGTAAAGCCATACTATTTTTCTAAAGCAGACAATCTTGCTTGTAAAGAATCGTTTTGTACTTTTAAATCCTTAATCGCCTCAATTAATAAAGCTGATATGTTTCCGTATTCCACACCCATAAGACCATCGTTACCTTTGTTTACAATCTCTGGTAGAACTTTGTCGATCTCTTGAGCAATTACTCCAGCGTGGCGATCTTCGTCGTAGATAGTATTGTAAGTATAGCCAGAGATTTCGCTAACTTTTTGTAATGCGTTTTCTATGCGCTCAATGTTTTTCTTTAGTCGAACATCTGAGTTTGCAGTAATTGAACCAGTCGCTCGGATTGAACCTGAAACGTACAAGCGCTCCCCGTTGTCTGTTCCTGTTCCCAAAAGTGTATTACCGCTATTCTTGATTACTAAAGCATTACTCCAGCTAATTGTATTTCCA
>Ga0208597_1000935_pt1 | contig 11520 bp, 14 predicted proteins | sample LakMenEpi05May12_FD_150673 | JGI IMG/M metagenome (GOLD analysis project Ga0208597, IMG submission 150673) | Freshwater microbial communities from Lake Mendota, WI - 05MAY2012 deep hole epilimnion (SPAdes) | ecosystem: Environmental > Aquatic > Freshwater > Lake > Epilimnion/Euphotic zone ...
TTTCGGGATGTAGCGCAGCCCGGTAGCGCACACGTCTGGGGGGCGTGGGGTCGCAAGTTCAAATCTTGTCATCCCGACCATAAAAAAGGTCACTCTTTGTAGAATGACCTTTTTTTATTTTCAAGAATGAAATTTAGAACCTTTCTAGTTTAGAAAAGAAGAAATCTCCTTCAATCACTGCATTATCGTTGCTATCACTGCCATGAACCGCATTTTCACCAATAGAAGCAGCAAAATTCTTACGAATCGTACCTTCTTCTGCTTGTGCTGGGTTGGTTGCACCAATCAATTTTCTAAAATCCTCAACTGCGTTGTCTTTTTCTAAAATGGCTGCTACAATTGGGCCGCTGCTCATAAATTCAACTAATTCACCAAAAAAAGGTCTTTCTCTATGGATATCATAGAATAAACCTGCTTGCTCTGTGGTTAATTTAGTCCATTTCATGGCTTTTACGGTAAAACCAGCCTTGATGATTTGGTCTAAAATGGCACCTGTGTAACCCTTACTGGTTGCATCAGGCTTAATCATTGTAAATGTTCTGTTACTCATAGTTTTAGGTATAATTCGGATGCAAAATTACATATAAACCACCCTTTAAAATGCTATTTGACGTTAATTTTTGTTAAACCCGCTTAAATTGATTTGACAAAACAGGCTAGATGCTGCATTTTTGCTTGGATATGCAACCCATAAAAGCCTTTTTCCCATTATTAAATACCCCAAGCAAGGTAATTATTACCATGCACCAGAAGCCAGATGGCGATGCGATGGGGTCAACCCTTGGGTTGTATCATTTTTTAAAGTCGCTTGGGCATGATGCCGTTGTAATTTCACCCACCAATTGGGCTGATTTTTTAGATTGGATGCCAGGTATCATTACAGTGATTGATTTTGAAAAAAAGAGAGAAGCAGCGTTAGCACTTATCAATGATGCAGACTACTTATTTTGTCTTGATTTTAATACACTTAGCAGAACCAAACACATGGAACAACCTCTCGCGAATGCGAAGGGTGCAAGAATTTTAATTGATCATCACCAACAACCACAAACCGAGGTTTTTGCTTATGGCGTAAGTGATACCAGTAAAAGTTCTACTTGTGAGATGGTGTATGATATGATTATGGATTCTGAAAACGGAGCGCATATTTCTTTGGATGTTGCTACTTGTTTATACACCGGTTTAATGACTGATACGGGATCATTTAGATTTCCAGCAACAACTGCTTCGGTGCACCGTATGATTGCACATTTAAAAGATTTAGGACTCGACCATACTGTGGTACACAGTCATATTTTTGATAATTCACTAGAAAATAGACTCAGGTTTATTGGTTATGCATTACTGAATCGAATGGAAGTGTTGTACGAATGTAACACTGCAATTATGCATATTACAAAACAAGATTTACAACGCTTTGATATTAAAACCGGTGATACAGAGGGTTTGGTGAATTACTTATTAGGTATCAAGGGGATGAAGCTTGGTGCCATTGTCATTGATCGTGACGAAGAGCGCAAATGGAGCTTTAGAAGTAAGGGTGCATTTGACGTAAACGCCTTTGCTAGAAAGCATTTTGAAGGTGGTGGACACGTTAATGCTGCTGGAGGAAGGAGCGATGAAAATATTGAAACAACTTTACATACTTTTAAAGAGGTCTTAAAAGACTATTATAATCAACTACAATGAAAATGATCAAATCAACATTATCGCTTTTAGCAGCGGTTATCATTTTTGCGAGCTGTAATCAGTTCCAAAAATCACCTTCAGGTATGCCTTACAAAATTACAAAAGGCAACAGTAAAGAACTTTTAAAACATGGTCAGTTTGTAAAATTGAACATCGAGTACAAGTTAAAATCTAAAGACACGGTTTTAAATACATCATATGGTCATATTCCGATGTATTTTTATTTGGACACGGCTCGTTTAGGTAAATATACTTTTACAGAAGTAATTACAAAGTGTGCGCCTGGCGATAAAATGGAATTTTCATTGAGCATTGATTCCCTTAAAAAAATGGGTATGATTGAATTCAATGAAGTATTTAAAACAGGCGATTTCATCAATGGTAAATTAGAAGTGATTGCTTCTTTTGCTAAAGAAGATTTAGTAAAAGCAGATTACGAAAAAGAAGTTGAAAAAGAAAAAGGAACAGAAATTGCTGCTATAAAAAAATATGCTGAAAGCAAGAACATGAAAACCGTTTCTACTAAAAGCGGTGCGCTTGTAGAAATTACAAACCCAGGTACTGGTCAAAAAGCAGATTCTGGATACCAAGTTTCTGTTATGTACAGAGGTTATTTTGCTGATAAAGACGGAAAAGAATTTGATGCGAATATTGGAAAGCCAGCTCCAGATAACAAACCAATTGATGTTTTTATTGGTCAAAATGGTGTTATTCCAGGTTGGGAAGAAGGTTTAACATTCTTTGCTAAAGGTGGTAAGGGACGTATTGTTGTTCCATCATTTTTAGGTTACGGCCCTCAAGGTCGTCCACCAGCTATTGCGCCATTTGCTAACCTATGTTTCGATGTAGAAATCGTTGACGTAAAATTAGCCCCTCCACCACCACCGCCAGCTCCAGGAACAGGTATGCCAGGAGCACCAGGTCAATAATATGAAAAGATATTGTAGAAGCCTCAACAGCAATGTTGGGGCTTTTTTTATTGTAAATAACTGCACAGTGTAACAACTTCGTTTGCTTCTTTTACGTCGTGTACCCTTAAAATGGAAGCGCCATGTAATAGGGCAGCGGTATGTAAAACAGTAGTGCCGTTGAGTGCGTCTGCGGCAGTAATGCCCAGTGTTTTATAAATGGTTGATTTTCTGGAAACACCTATTAACAGTGGTTTTTGAAAACCTGCAAATGCAGATAAATTTGAAATGAGTTCAAAATTTTGTTCCGCTGTTTTACTAAAACCAAAACCTGGATCTAATATGAGTTGATGAATACCAACTTCCTTTGCAGCGTTACATGTGGCAGTAAAAAAATCATGTAACACTGGCAAAATACTTGCCTCGTTTTTTACGGTATGCATCTCATTTATATGATCATTAACATGCATTACAACATATGGGACATTGAGCGCTGCAATCGTTTTAAACATATTTGAATCATACTGCCCGCCGCTTATGTCATTAATGATATGTGCACCAAGCCCAACCACTTGTTTTGCTACATCACTGTGGTATGTGTCTACCGATATAAATGCGGCAGGAAAGGCTTTTAAGAGGGCTTCAATTACACCACCAATTCTATCCATCTCTTCATGTGCCTCAATCGCTTGGGCACCGGGCCTGGTACTTTGACCGCCTATATCAATAATTGATGCCCCATCCACTAGCATATGCCCAGCTAAGTCTATAGCTTCGGAAACAGCAGTAACCCGGCTCTTTTGGTAAAAAGAATCGGGTGTGATATTTAAAATCCCCATAATAAGGGGTTTTGAACTATGCAGGGTTTTTCCTTGGCTATTTAGTGTCAACATTCTGATGTTTCAATTATATTGCATCCGCTTCAAAGATATTACCAAAGGATCAAAATAAGACCGATAAAATGAGCAGTACCAATCAGGCATATGATGCGGCTATTTTAGCTTGTAGAGACATATTTATTAAAAAAACAAAAGACTACGGAACTGCTTGGCGCGTTTTGCGCACCATTTCTGTGGTGGATCAAATATTTATTAAGGCCCTTCGCATCAGAACCATCCAAGATTTACAAACCCAAAAAGTAGGGGATGATATCAATTCTGAATTCAAGGGTATTGTTAATTATGCGGTTATTGGTCTTATTCAATTGACACTCGGAAATCCTCAGGTAGAGGAGTTACCTGTTGATCAGGTAGAAAAACTCTATTTACAATATGTCGATTTTGCCCGTCAAACTATGCTAGATAAGAACCATGATTATGGGGAAGCATGGCGTGATATGAGTCAAGAAAGTTTTGCCGATTTAATTTTAATGAAGCTCATGCGCATCAAACAAATTTTAGGAAACGACGGTAAAACACTCATCAGTGAAGGTATTGACGCCAACTATGTAGACATTTTAAATTATTCTGTTTTTGCACTTATATTAATTTCCGAAGGCAAACATTAAATCCCCCCGCATGAAAAAATTAAACACACCCATTAGAATATTTGTAGGATTGTTGTTTATCTTTTCTGGACTTATTAAAGCCAATGATCCGCACGGATTAAGCTATAAAATGCAGGAGTTTTTTGAAGTATGGGGTTTTGATTTCTTAAATCCATTAAGTTTGTTTTCTTCGCTTGTCATGAACGTGCTAGAAGTATTTGCCGGTATTGCCATTATTGTAAATTGGCAAACCAAAAAAATAACCTGGCTTTTATTTATTCTCATTTTATTTTTTACTTACCTAACAGGTTTCGCCCTTTTTTCTGGCAAAATTAAAACCTGTGGTTGTTTTGGTGATTGCTTACCACTAACACCTGCTATGTCCTTTACCAAAGATATTATACTAGGTATTCTTATTGTTATTTTATTAGCTACCAATTCTGGCAAAGCGAGTAAAGGCATTTTTGGAAAAATAGTACTCTTTACGGTAACACTTGGCACCGCTGCGTTTCAGTTGTATGCGTTAACTTATTTACCTATTGTAGATTGTTTGCCGTATAAAAAGGGCAATGATATTGTGGAGCAAATGAAAGTACCTGTTGGTGCCGTTCCGGACAGTACTTCTATTGAATTTATGTATATCAAAAACGGAAAAGAAGTTATGTTTGATCAAGCCAATTTTCCTTCCGATTTTGATAGCACGTATGTGTACGTTGATCGTAAAGACATTGTTGTTAAAAAAGGTAATGGCCTCGTCGCAAAAATTGTAGATTTTAGTTTACAATCGGTACATGGAACAGATACCACTGCAGCCATATTTGCAGGTCAAAAACCATATGTACTTGTATTTGCAAAAGAAATGAAAGGCGCAGAAAGCTGGAAAAATCAGTTCCAAACAATTTATAAAAAATTACAGGCACAAAATATTGATGTTATTTTAGTAACACCAGAAGCCGACAGAGCTGCACAACTTTTTGGTAATATTAATATTTTAATTTCTGACGCAACCGTTATTAAAACGGCTGCACGAGTTACACCAACTTACTTTCTAATGAACGGGTCACGTATAGTAGAAAAAGTTGCAGCCCCAACGATTGATCAATTATTTACCACACTTAATAGCAAGTAATGATTCGTTTCATTACCAAAAAATTAGGATATGGATTACTCGTATTAATGGGGGTAGTAGTGGTAGTGTTTTTTTTGTTTCAAGGATTTGGTGATCCTGCCCGTTTGGTATTAGGTCAAAGTGGCGACAGTACCACCATAAGCAATATCAAAAAAGAATTGGCATTAGACAAGCCAAAATCCACCCAATTTATATTGTACCTCAATGATGTGTCGCCTATTGGAATTTATAGTGCATCCGATATTGAATCTAAAAAGTTAAAGGGTTATTTTATTGGTATAGCAGATAAACAACTAGGGCTTAAATTTCCTTATCTACGTAGATCGTACCAGAGCAAAAAACAAGTGAGCGAAATACTCCTAGAAGCCATACCAGGCACTTTACTCCTTGCTTTTGCTGCTATGTTTGTAGCAACCCTTTTTGGCATTTTACTAGGTATGTTAGCGGCCATCAAAAAAAATACCTGGATGGATAGTAGTGCTGTATTCAGCAGCGTACTTGGCATATCAGCTCCTTCCTTTTTTATGGGTATTATTATTGCTTATTTTTTTGGATTCGTATTAACTAATTATACGGGACTTCAAATGACGGGTAGTTTATTTAATATCGACCCGTATGCAGGCAAAACACTCGAATTAAAAAACTTAATCTTACCTGCACTTACATTAGGGTTAAGACCCATGGCCATTATAACACAACTTACCAGAAGCGCTATGCTTGATGTGTTAGACCAAGATTATATTAGAACAGCAAAAGCTAAAGGCCTATCTAATACCCGTATCTATTTTATACATGCTTTACCCAATGCATTAAACCCCGTTATTACTGCAGTTACAGGATGGTTTGCCGAACTATTAGCCGGCGCCTTTTTTGTAGAGTATATTTTTGGTTGGAAGGGTATAGGAAAAGTTACCGTAGATGCGCTAGAAAAATTAGACTTTCCAGTTGTAATGGGAAGTGTACTAGTAACAGCTACTTTTTTTATGCTGGTAAATATTTTAGCAGATATTTTATATGTAGTGGTAGACCCTAGGGTAAAACTTACTGAATAATAACTTCTGAAATTATTTTTTCTCCAAAAGCTTCATTGACCCTTTCAATGATTTGATTTTTTTGGTACATCAATTCGTTTTTTAGCGGCCCAACACTTGTGGTGATAAAAAGCTTTTGGTTTACGATTTGAATTTTATCTGTGTATTGTGCAATGGTTTTACCCATTAATTTTTCCCAAATTTCTTCGATTTGAATAGCACGCACGCCATTTTTTAAATGACTGCGTTGTAAAAATTTGTGAAGGGCTTCGCCAATAGAATATTCAGACATACTACAAAGGTAAGAGTTCAATCATTTGGAAAGGTGTATTAATTGCATGTAACTGTTGTTCAAGCCTTTGCGGATGAGTATCGGATATAAAAACTTGGCCGTCAGAAGTTGCACAAACCCACTTGAGTAATTCATACATACGGCTTTCATCTAATTTTTCAAATACGTCATCTAATAACAAAATAGGGGTGAATCCATTTTTAGATTTTAGCACTTCCCATTCTGCTAATTTGAGCGCAAAGAGTAAGCTTTTACGCTGACCTTGTGACGCTTCATTTTTAAAAGCCGTATGATCCATGGTAAATACAAGATCGTCACGATGTATCCCTTTTGTTGTCCGTTGCAGGATGCAATCTTTTTGAAAATTTTGAACAAGCAATGCATCAAATGGCATGGTTTGCAAAGGGCTCTCATACACCAAACTAATATGATCATCGGTGGCAGCAATACGCTGGTATACTTTAGCAACCAGTGGAAAAAATTCCTTTAAAAATTCGGTTCTTTTTTCAAAAATATATTGACCACTATTTACAAGTTGGTTATTGAGTACTTCTAAAAGCGTGGTGTCTATTGGGCCATTGTCATTTAATTTCAACAAACTATTGCGTTGTTGCAACACTTTATTGTAGGCAATTAAATGCTGTAAATAGGGGGCATCAATTTGTGAAAGTAAAGTGTCTAGGTATTTTCTTCTAGCTTCACTTGGGCCAATCATAAGTTCGATATCATCGGGTGCAATCATGACAGTAGGATAGCGGCCAATATGATCCGAAAACTTTTTGTAGGCTTCATCATTAACCAGCAGTTCCTTTTTATTATTTTCTCTTACAATGCAAACTACTTTATGCGGCTTTCCAGCAATTGCATAATTACCTTCAACCCTTAACCCTTCGGTACCCCTTAAAACATTTTGAGCATCGGGGCGCGAAAAGTAACTTTTGGTAAGGCTCAAATAGTAAATGCTATCCAATAGGTTGGTTTTGCCCGTTCCATTTTTACCACAAATACCTACAATACGCTCCGTAAAAACAAAATCTCGGCGGGCGTAATTGCGAAACTGGGTGAGTGATAAATGATTAAGTTGGAACATCTTGGCAAATTAAAGCACTAGTTTTCAAATTATTGACACATTGTTTGAGGTAAACCAATTAATTTTATAAAAAAAACGGTTGAAAACGATATTATCTGAAGCCCAGCTCGCATTAACTGTAAAAAGGCTGGCACATCAAATTTTAGAAAACAACCTCCAATTAGCAGATACGGTGCTCATTGGACTACAACCTCGTGGCATTTATTTAAGTGACCGTATTGTGCACGAGCTCATGCAGTTATTGCCTCCCAGTCAAATCGAATACGGAAAACTGGACATCACTTTTTACAGAGATGACGTGCGTAAGAGCCTGCATATTGCCAATGAAACGGATATTCCGTTTAGCATCGAAAACAAAAAAGTGGTTTTAATAGACGACGTTTTATATACTGGCCGAACCATTAGGGCAGCCTTAGACGCCTTATTAGCATTTGGAAGACCTTCTAAAGTGTCTTTATGTGTGCTCATAGATAGGCGTTTTAGCAGGGAACTGCCCATTCAGCCAGATTATGCCGGAAAAGCCATTGATACCATCATTACCCAAAAGGTAAAAGTGTGCTGGAAAGAGCGTGATCAGGTAGACGAAGTGGTGTTATTATAAGAGTTCATTTTACCATTCCATTTTTTTACTTTAGCTTTGTTTTTTAATGAAACTATCTACCAAACACTTACTTGGTATTAAAGATCTCAACCGAGACGATATTCAATTAATTCTTACCACTGCAGACCAGTTCAAAGAAGTTTTACAAAGACCCGTTAAAAAAGTGCCTTCTTTACGAGATGTTACGATTGTAAATTTGTTTTACGAGAACTCTACCCGTACCAGAATGTCTTTTGAACTTGCGGAACGTAGACTATCTGCAGATACACTCAATTTTGCAGCAAGCAGTTCATCAGCAGCTAAAGGGGAAACGCTACTCGATACGGTTAATAACATTTTAAGCATGAAAGTGGATTTGGTGGTGATGAGGCATAGTGCTTCTGGCGCCCCGCACTTTTTAGCGCAACATATACCTGCAGCTATTGTAAATGCAGGTGACGGAATCAACGAACATCCTACCCAGGCCTTACTGGACGCCTTTTCGATGCAAGAAAAGTTTGGTAAGCTAGAAGGGCTTAAAGTAACCATTGTAGGAGATATCATGCATAGCCGGGTGGCTATGAGTAACATGTATTTACTTCAAAAAATGGGTGCCGAAATCACTATTGCAGGCCCACCCACACTGATTCCAAAGTATATCCAAGAAGCATTTAACGTTCGTGTCGAATATAACTTACAAAAAGCCCTAGCTTGGTGCGATGTAGCCAATGTGCTCCGAATTCAATTAGAGCGTCAAAATCAACCCTTATTTTCATCTCTACGTGAATACAATTTAGCATACGGCATTAGCCGATCGATGCTAGAAAGTATCAACAAAGAAATTGTAATCATGCACCCTGGCCCCATCAATAGAGGGGTAGAACTTGATAGCGATGTTGCCGACGGGCCACATTCCATTATATTAGACCAGGTAGAAAATGGGGTTGCCGTAAGAATGGCGGTCTTATATTTACTTGCCAATAGAGACCAATAAGCCTTAAATTTACAACATGCGAATTTGCCTATTTCCCGGAACTTTTGATCCTGTAACCCTTGGTCACGTAGATATCATTAACCGTGCTTTGCCTCTTTTTGACAAAATTTATGTAGGTATTGGTATCAATTCGTCTAAAAACCCCATGTTTAGTCCGGAGCAACGGATGGAATGGTTTAATGAAATATATCAAGATGAGCCAAAAGTAGAAAGTGTTGGTTATGAAGGTCTTACGGTGAATTACTGTAATTTAATTGGAGCTAAATTTATATTAAGAGGTATAAGATACGTGAGTGATTTTGAATATGAAAAAACAATCGCCGACGCTAACAGAACCCTCGATAAGCACATAGAAACCATCTTTTTAACGGGTGAACCCAAGTTCACATCTGTGGCTTCTACCATTGTTAGAGACATCCTTAGAAACGGGGGAGACGCTTCTCCTTTTTTACCCGACGCCGTTATCAAATCATTAAAGCGTTAATTTCCGTATTTCAGCAACCGAATCCTTCAAATTAGCTGTATTTTTGTGTTTTAAATACTATTAAAACATTCTTATATGTACCCAGCAGAGATTGTCCTTCCGATGAAGGCAGAATTAACAGACGCAGGTTTTGATGAAATGGTTACAGCCGCTGAAGTTTCAGAAACATTAGGTAAACAAGGAACCACGCTTGTGGTGATTAACTCGGTATGTGGTTGTGCTGCAGGCACTTGCCGCCCAGGTGTATTAATGGCAGTTCAAAACGCTACGAACCGCCCAGACCGTTTAGCAACTAGTTTTGCCGGTTTTGACGTAGAAGCCGTTAATGAGGTTCGCAAGCTATCATTACCTTACCCACCATCGTCACCAGCCATCGCTTTATTTAAAGATGGTCAACTGGTAAACATGGTAGAAAGACATCAAATTGAAGGTCGTCCGGCGCAGGTTATTGCCCAGCATTTGATCTCGATTTTTGATGAACATTGCAATTAATTTATCTTAATTTTGTTTCGATGTGTTAGTAAGTAAGGGCTCCACTAAGTTGGAGCCTTCCTTTTAATCACAAACAAGCCAATACACCTATGTATCCCAATTTATACTACGCAGTTAAAGACCTTTTTGGTATCGAAATAACAGGGCTTAAACTTATTAATTCATTTGGCTTTTTTGTGGCAATTGCTTTTATAACAGCATCCGCTGTTTTAAGCGCCGAACTCAAAAGAAAAGAAAAAGAAGGATTGCTCATTCATGAGGAAGAAAAAATAATCGTAGGTGCACCAGCATCTATTCAGGAACTACTTTTTAATTTTTTACTTGGCTTTATTTTTGGCTATAAAATTATTGGCGCATTTGTAGTACCATCTGCACTGAATGATCCACAATCTTTTATACTATCTACAAACGGAAGTGCGCCTGTTGGAATATTAACAGGTATCTTCTTTTTGATTTTAAAATGGTATGAAAAAAACAAAGTAAAACTCCCTAAGCCCGAAGAAAAAACATTTAAAATTTGGCCGCACGACAGGGTAGGTGACATTGTTTTATATGCAGCTATATTTGGTTTTTTAGGTGCTAAAATTTTTCACAACCTCGAAAATTGGGGTGAGTTTGTAAAAGACCCGATTGGTAATTTAATCGCATTTAGTGGACTTACTTTTTATGGAGGTCTCATCTGTGCAACCGTTGCTATCATTTACTTTGCGCGTAAACATAAAATAGGTGTAGTGCATTTAGCAGATGCGATGGCTCCAACTATGATGTTTGCATATGCCATGGGCCGTATTGGTTGTCAGGTAAGTGGCGACGGCGACTGGGGTATTGTAAACAACAAACCAAATCCTTTTTCTTGGTTGCCCGACGGACTATGGTCATCGGTGTATGCGCACAATGTCATTGGTGAAGGTGTACCTATTAAAGATTGTGTTGGACAGTATTGTAATCAGCTCCCCATGCCGGTGTATCCAACCGCCTTATATGAAGTGATCGCATGCCTACTTTTATTTGGTGTTTTATGGTTTTTGAGAACGAGGATAAAAATCGCGGGCAGGTTAGCAGCTGTGTATCTTATGTTTAATGGGATCGAGCGTTTTTCTATCGAACAAATTAGAGTAAATACAAAATATGTAGACCTTCCATTTCAACCTACACAAGCAGAAATTATTGCCCTTGTACTATTTTTAGGTGGCGTATTTTTGTGGTGGAAAGCAGGTAAGTGGAACCTCAATAAACAATCAAAATAATCAATTATGCCATCATTTGACGTAGCGAGTAAGGTTGACTTACAAACCTTAGATAATGCCATTAATACGGTAAAAAAAGAAATTGCAGGACGCTTTGA
>Ga0208597_1000936_pt1 | contig 11519 bp, 11 predicted proteins | sample LakMenEpi05May12_FD_150673 | JGI IMG/M metagenome (GOLD analysis project Ga0208597, IMG submission 150673) | Freshwater microbial communities from Lake Mendota, WI - 05MAY2012 deep hole epilimnion (SPAdes) | ecosystem: Environmental > Aquatic > Freshwater > Lake > Epilimnion/Euphotic zone ...
ACTACAAAGCTTCCGCCAAACCCCGTGCTATTCCATCCAATAGATGCAGGTGTTTTGTAATTTACTTGGTCGGTAAACTTAAAGCCAAACAAGTTGAGTTTACTGCCGTTGGTGCTATTGAAAGAAATTTTTCCGTATAAATCGGTAAAATTAAATGGTAAGCCAGCAGTATCAACATAGCTATAAATGTTTTTTGAAGTGTTTTCTAAGTAAGAAGTTCTGCCCGATAAAATAAAAGAGGAAGTAGATTTGCCTTCTTCGTATTTACTCAAAGGACCTTCTAATAAAAGTTTACTAGTAAATGGATTACTACCAATTTTTCCGCTTAGTTTTTGTTTATTTCCATCGCGAGTGGTAACGTCCATCACTGCAGAAATTCTACCTCCGTATTCTGCACCAAAACCACCAGTGTATACATCTGCATTTCTAATGATATCTGTTTCGAAAACAGAAAATAATCCTATCGAATGAAATGGATTATAAACAATCATACCATCTAATAATACTTTATTTTGAATAGGGGAGCCACCACGAATATATAATTGACCGCCTTGATCGCCTGTAAACACAACGCCAGGTAGTATTTGAAGGTATTGTGCTAAATCTGGTTCGCCACCAACAGAAGGAATTCTATTAATTTGTTTTGGAGTAACTTTAGCTACCGAAACTTTTGTTTCGGTTAAATTTTCTGTTTTATCGGCAGTAATATCAACGGTATTAATGTTGACAGATTTTTGTGTTAAATAAATATTTTGTGTTATTCTGCCTCCAGGCTTTAAGGTTATTCTAATTTTTACGGTGTCGAATCCAACGCCAGTGCTGCTTAAAATATAAGATCCAGGATTAATTTTGCTAAGGTTATAAAATCCGTTTACATCACTAGCATTTCCATTAGTTGTACCTTCTAAAAATACTTTAGTAAAGATAATTGGTTCGCCTGTTTTTTTATCGTAAACAAAACCTCTTACTTCTGCAAATTGTGCTAAAGCAGGAATTGCAGTTAAAGTTAACAACGCAAGAAATAAGATTTGTTGAATTCTTTTCATATATGCTAAAAGTTTGCAATATAATAGAATATAGCTTTAAAAACGCCTTTTAATAGGAAAAAATCGATGAAAAAGGAGAATTAAGCTCCTTGTTGACCAGCCAATAAATAGAGTACCGCCATTCGAATCGCGACACCGTTTTCTACTTGATCTAATATAATTGATTGTTTAGCATCGGCCACATCACTAGAAATTTCCACACCTCTGTTAATGGGTCCAGGGTGCATCACCACTATTTCTTTTGGTAAAGAATCGAGTATGCTTTTTGTTAAGCCATGCATCATGGTATATTCTCTTAGGCTTGGAAAATATTTAATGTCTTGGCGTTCTAATTGAATTCTAAGCATGTTGGCTACATCGCACCAAGCAAGGGCTTTGCGTAAGTCGTGCTCTACGGTAACGCCAAGGCTTTCAATGTATTTTGGAATCAGTGTGGTTGGTCCGCAAACTTTAACTTCTGCACCTAATAATTTTAAGCAGAGTATATTTGAAAGTGCAACTCTTGAATGCATAATGTCACCAACAATTACTACTTTTTTCCCTTTAACATCTCCAAGTTTTTCTCTGATAGAAAAAGCATCGAGTAGGGCTTGCGTTGGGTGCTCGTGTGCGCCATCTCCAGCATTGATAATTGGCACATGAATATGTTTGGCTAAGAATAGTGCTGCTCCTGGATTTGGATGCCTCATCACCACCATGTCTACTTTCATGGCTAAGATATTATTGACGGTATCAATCAGCGTTTCTCCTTTACTTACCGACGAAGAGGCCGCCGAAAAATTGACCACATCGGCAGATAATCTTTTTTGTGCTAGTTCGAAAGAAAGCTTAGTGCGGGTAGAGTTTTCGAAAAATATATTGGCAATGGTGGTGTCTCTGAGTGAGGGAACTTTTTTAATGGGTCTGTTAATCACCGTTTTGAAATTGTCCGCTGTTTCAAAAATTAACTTAATATCATGTTGAGTTAATCCTTTGATTCCTAATAAATGGCGAACACTCAAATTTTGCATATTATTTTTGCTTCTTTTGGTTTGTTAAATTATTTTCTGAAATCAAGACTACTTCGTCTTTTCCTTCTGTTTCTTTCCATTTTACAATTACTTTTTCGGATGAAATAGAATCGATGGCATGGCCAACATAGTCGGGCTCTATAGGCAAGTGCCTAGTGTATCTTCGGTCTATTAAAACCAATAATTCTACTTTTGCGGGTCTGCCAAAAGCAAGCATAGCGTCCATTCCAGCGCGTATGGTTCTACCTGTAAATAAAACGTCGTCTATTAGAATGACTTTTTTATTTTCTATGATAAAATCAATTTGAGTAGCATTGGGTACTAATGGGTTGGCTCTGTGTCTAAAATCATCTCTAAAAAAAGTCACATCTAGTTGACCTAGATTGATAGTTTTTTTTGGAAGCAATTGTTGTAATTGCGCTTGAATTCTTGTAGCTAAATAAATTCCCCTGGGTTGTAATCCAATTAAAACAGAGTTGGAGAAATCGTTGTGATTTTCGATTAATTGATGACAAAGGCGTTGAATGGTGATGTCAAACTTAGGGTTTCCTAATATGATGCCTTCTTTCATTTGGAATTTGATTTGCCAAATATAAGGTTTTTTGGAGATGTCTACGAAAAAATGATGCAAAAAAAAGCCCCTCGAGATTTCGAGGGGCTTTAGGATAGCTTTAAAGCTAATTATTCTGCTGCATCTGTTGCTACATCGGCTGCTGCTTCTGCTGCGGTTGCAGCATCTTTTTTAGCTTTTGTACCTTTTTCAGATGTTTCTAAAGAAGATTTTAAGTTAGCTAATACACCTAAATCGCCTAAAGTGGTTTTTTCTACTGAATCTTTCACTTTTTTAACTGCGGTTGAGGCTGCTTTAGCTTCTTTTTTCTTCTTATCAGTTTCTTCTGCTCTTGCTTCTGCTTTAGCTTCTTCATGAAGTTTAGCATGTGAAACTACAATACGCTTAGCATCTTTGCTGAATTCAATAATTTTGAAATCTAATACTTCTTCGTTTGTAGCCATTTTGCCATCATCCTTCATCAAGTGTTTAGTAGGAGCGAATCCTTCTACACCATAAGGCAATGTGATAACAGCACCTTTATCGGTTACTTTTACAATTGTACCTTGATGAATAGAATCTAAAGTGAAAATGGTTTCGAAAGTTTCCCAAGGGTTTTCTTCTAATTGCTTGTGACCTAAACTTAATTTGCGTTCTTCAGCATTCACCTCTAAAACAACAACATCTAATTTATCACCAACTTTAGTAAACTCATGAGGATGATTTACTTTCTTAGACCAAGATAAGTCTGAGATATGGATTAAACCATCGATACCTTCTTCGATTTCAACAAACACACCAAAGTTAGTCATGTTTTTCACAACTGCATTTTGTTTGCTGCCAACAGGGTAACGATCTGCAACACCTACCCAAGGGTCTGGCGTTAATTGTTTAATACCTAATGACATTTTTCTTTCTTCACGATCAAGCGTTAAAATAACAGCTTCCATTTCGTCACTTACTTTCATGAACTCTTGTGGAGAACGTAAATGTTGTGACCATGACATTTCTGAAACGTGAATTAAACCTTCTACTCCTGGAATGATTTCTAAGAATGCACCGTAATCTGCAACAGTAACGATTTTACCTTTTACTTTAGAACCAATTTCAATTTTGGTATCTAATGATTCCCAAGGGTGTGGCGTTAATTGTTTTAAACCTAATGCGATACGTTTTTTCTCGTCGTCAAAGTCTAATACTACGACATTGATTTTTTCATCCAATTTTAATACTTCTTCTGGATGCTCTATGCGGCCCCAAGAAATATCTGTAATATGTAATAAACCGTCTACACCACCTAAGTCGATGAACACACCGAATGCAGTAATGTTTTTAACAGTTCCTTCTAATACTTGACCTTTTTCTAATTTAGAAATGATGTCAAATTTTTGACTTTCTAAATCGTCTTCGATTAATACTTTATGAGAAACAACTACGTTACGGAATTCTTGGTTGATTTTAACCACTTTGAATTCCATGGTTTTTCCAACATAAATATCGTAGTCACGAATTGGCTTGATGTCAATTTGTGAACCAGGTAAAAATGCTTCTACACCATCGATGTCTACAATTAATCCACCTTTTGTTCTGCTCTTCACAAAACCATTGATGATTGCGTCTTTCTCTAATGCAGTATTGATATTATCCCATGATCTTTGAGTTTTAGCTCTTTTACGAGATAAAATTAATTGACCATTTTTGTCTTCTTGATCTTCCACGAAAACTTCTACTACATCACCTAATTTTAAACCTGGTGTGTCGCGAAATTCAGAAAGTGGTACCATACCATCAGATTTAAATCCAATGTTTAATACAACATCTTTTGTGTTCATTGATACAACAGTTCCAGAGATGATTTCTCCTTTGTTGATTGAACTAAGTGTAGTGGTGTAAAGAACTTCTAATTTAGCTCTTTCCGCATCTGAGTAACCACCTAGTTTTTTGTTGTCCATATCCCAATCGAAATCATTGCTGTTGTGGATAATGGAATTTGATTTAATTTCTTCAAGCGATAGAGAATCAGCTTCTGATTCAATCACTGTTTCTTCAGTGTTTCTGTTAACGAATTCAGCATTCGCTTGAGATGCTAGTAATTCTTGGTCTGTGATTTGTTTTTTTGCCATTAAGTTTTTTTCTCCTTTTTCCTGTGATTTGCAGGATGCCAAAGATAGAAATTAATATCTGAATAACAAACAAGCTTAATAGGGCGTTTTTTGATGAAAAAAGGGATTTAAAATGCATTTAAGCAGGTTTTTAAAGAAAACTGCTTTTAAACGCTTTATAGGGCGATTAATTGACGGCTACTGAGTAAATCTTTGACATAATTTAATTGTTCAATTGGGTTTAGAAAGGTATTATCTAATACAATTGCGTCTTCGGCTTGTCTTAATGGGCTTTCGCTGCGGTGGGTATCTTCGTAATCGCGCATGTTCAGGTTTTCGGCAATTTCGGCTAAACTTACTGCTTCGCCTTTTAGCTGCAATTCGTCGAAACGTCTTTTTGCACGAACAGCTGGATCGGCCGTCATGAATATTTTTAGTTGAGCGGCAGGAAATACGGTTGTGCCAATGTCTCGACCATCCATCACCACATTTTTAGTGTTTCCGATAGCTTGTTGAATGGCAACCATTTTTATTCTCACAGCTTTAATGGCTGAAACTTTACTTACCATTTGTGAAATTTGCATACTGCGAATGGCTGCAGAAACATCTTCCCCATTCAGTAAAAATTGATTTTCATGCACATCCAATTCAATTTCATTTAATGCTTGATGTACAGCTTCTAGGTTATCGAGGTCAATTTTTTGAGTGATAAAATACAAAGTAACGCAACGATACATTGCACCGGAGTCGATATAAGTAAAGCCAATATCCTTTGCCAAAGCTTTAGCCATGGTGCTTTTGCCGCAAGAGGAATAGCCATCAATGGCAATGTTGATAAATGAATTTGGATTCATGGTGCCACAAATTTAATTAAATTAATGAGGGCAAGCTTATTTTTTCTTAAAGAAATCATTTGGATTCACGATCAAGCTCACCATATTGGTATTGCCTGCTAAATGGTTGTTTGCACTACCATAATTGAATCTTATTTTACTAATTTTTAGACCAAATCCCCAAGAAAATCCAACAGTAGAAAGTCGAGTTTCTAGGCCAAGTTCTTTTCTTTTTTGATGGTTATAGCCAACCCTAAATTGTATGTTTTCTGAAAAAATAATTTCGGTACCAATAGCCACATGTCGTAGCAATTTATCGGTAAAACTAAATTCTTGTAAAATGGGCAAGCCAGTAGCTAAATCAATCTGAGTAGTTCTTTGATTCGGATCTAAATAGGTCAAATCAAATTTTTGTAAGTTATGCAGCGTTAAAGAAAAACGAAAAGGAGCATGTGCTAATTTTTTAGCAATACCGAATTGTGCTTCAAATGGCATGGTTTCTCTTTCGTTGCTAAAAGTATTGGTTTGCGCACCAATATTTTTAAGTACAAAAGATGCCGTAAATCCATTAATGGTGTCGGCGTAGGTGCCCCCAAGATCTAGCAAAACGGCACGCGCGTCGTATTCGGCTAATTGGCTAAAAACGGTTTTAATACTTGCGCCATAACTAAAAAGTTGTCGAGTATAGGCATAACTAAAATTGAGCGAATTTTCTTTTGCGTTAAAATTGCCAAGGATGTCGCCGTATTCGTTGGTTAATTCAAAATTGCCATAGTCGATATATTGAATGCCAATGCCAAAAGTACCATACCTATTCAAAGAAAAGGCAGTGCCTAAATAACCATAATTGATATCGCCAAAATAATTACAGGTATTAAAAGCATACCTATTGTCCATTTTAGCATTGAGTAAGGCAGGATTTTGCGCCACATTATTTAGATCGGCATCTACACTTGCAATACAATAGCCACCTAAAGCAGTGATTCTAGCAGAATTGGGTAGGGTTAAAAACTTATGCGTTCCGTAGCCACCTGTTTGCGCGTATAGCGGAAATGCAGTGCTCATGGCCAGTCCAATGAAAAGGAATTTTAAGTTGCGCATAAATTCAAAATGTATTAACGACAAACGAAGTTAATTATTTTTCCTTGTCAAAAATTATCTTTTGGCAGGTCTACAATAAAATCTTTATTAAAATTAACTAAAAATAATTGTTCAGAAGCTCTGGTAATAGCGGTATATAGCCAACGTATAAACTCTTTGTTTACTAATTCGTCTGTTAAATAGCCTTGGTCCACAAAAACTGCTTTCCATTGCCCACCTTGAGATTTATGACAAGTAACGGCATAAGAAAATTTAACTTGCAAGGCATTATAATAGGGGTCTGTTTTAATTTTGGCTAATCTTTCCGATTTATTTTTAATGTCCGAATAGTCTAAGGCCACTTGTTCATATAAATGTTTTTGCTGCGCATTGCTCAGCGCCGGACTATCCGAATCTAGGGTATCTAAAATAATTTTTGCAGTAATGATGGGCTGCGTTGGAAAATCTACTAATTGTAAACTGGCATCAGCAAATTTCAAACCATACATTTCTTGTTCGTTTCGAATGCGAATTACTTTTGCAATTTCTCCGTTGGCAATAAATTCACCATCGCTAGATTCGGGAAGCCAATGGTAATTATTTTTTACTACCATTAAAAAATCACCGCTAGAAATAAATTCTTCTCGAAATAAAATTCGGGCCCTAATTTGTTGATTGTATAAATTGGCATTCTTGTTAGACCTACAAATAATAAGGGTTTCGTCCATTCCAAAATGATCATAGGCATAATTTATGCCATCTACTAATTTCTCTCCGGTGATATAAAAAAAGTCTTTGAAATTTTTTACCTGCATACTTGGCTTGCTGATATTTTCGGCTAGAAGCTGTTCTCTTAATGCAGTTGCGTTTTCTAAAATACCCGACTTTTTTTCTTGCCTTAATACTTCTTTTAGTTCTGCACTAAAAACTTTTAAACCAAAATGATCTTGTAAATAAGTTGGATTAAGTGCTGGGCTTTCGCTTGCGCCAACTGGAGGTAGCTGAGCAGTATCTCCTAAAAATAATATTTTGCAATTACTATCGGATTCGTATACATAAGTGATTAAATCAGAGAGTAAGCTGCCAGCACCAAAGTATTGTCCTTCTTGCACATCACCAGGTATCATAGATGATTCATCGACAATAAATAAGGTATCGGTATGTGTATTTTTAGAAAGACTAAAGCCACTGCCAAATTCAACCGCGCTTTTTTTTCGATATATTTTTTTGTGAATGGTAAAAGCCGGTTTTTGAGAATAATTTCCTAAAACTTTTGCGGCCCTTCCTGTAGGGGCAAGTAAAATGGCTTTCATTTGGTATTTCGGTAATAACTTTACCAAAACACTCATCGAAGTGGTTTTACCTGTTCCGGCATATCCTTTTAGTACGAATAGGGAGTTTGGCGCTTCGGATTTCAGAAAGCGATCTATTTGACCAAACAAATTTACCTGATCGGCAGTAGGTTGGTGTTTAAAAAGCTGTTCAAATAACTGGTTCACGGCATAAACTTAGGCAGAAATTAGCAAAATCATTTTAATTTTCTACAAATCTTTATAAAATAATACATTTGTGACAATGAACGGATTATTACATAAGGTAGAAAAAGCAGAACGAGTAGATGAGAGTTTTTATTTCGATACAAAAACGCCTTATCATTTATTCTTGCAATTAGATGGCAGTTACTTTAGAGCAGTTGCTTACAGTAATACGCGCGAAAAGTATGTGATGCAAGCCGAATTTAGTTACGACCAGGCCAATGATACTTTAAAAGAAATTTTTGAAAAAACGGACTTTTTAAAAAGAGCCTATACCAAAGTTCGTTGTATCGTAACAACACCCGCGCAAACTTTAATTCCGGTAGTGGAGGGTTTAAGTATAGATCCAGATACAGCACTTGGTTTCAATGTTAATTTATCTTTTGATCAACAAATATTTACCAATGCATTGGCTAGCATAGATGCGGTCATGGCATTTGCGGTGCATAAAGAATTAGTTTCGATTGTGACCAATCGATTCCCTCAAGTAGAATTTATTCATGCAGCAGCCAGCACCATTTCATACGGCCTTGAATTAGCGGCAAGTAATACGCAAGCGGCCATGTATATTGTTTTACACGAAGGCTTATTAGAAATTTGTTTGATTGAAAACAATAAACTAAAACTTTATAATACTTTTGCTTTTCAAACACCAGAAGATTTGGTGTATTATCCATTATTTATTGCAGAGCAGTTTAAGCTTAGCACCGATCAATTGCATGTAAGTTTAGCAGGAAATATAGCGCGCGAAACGCCTGCATTTGCTATCCTGCAAAAATATTTTGCTAATGTTCAAATTGCCCCACTCGATAAGCGTTCTAAATATGCTGTCAGAATGGAAGAAGAACAGGTTTATCCTTCTTTTTTAACTTTATTTACCACTCGTTTATGCGAATAATTAGTGGAAAATGGAGAGGCGTTCGTTTGCAAGCGCCTACTAATTTGCCAGTAAGACCCACAACAGATCAGGCAAAAGAAGCATTGTTTAATATCTTGATCAATAGTTTTGATTTCGATGGCTTGAAAATATTAGATTTGTTTTCGGGAACGGGTAATATGAGTTACGAATTTGCTTCTCGCGGCTGTACCGATATTACTTGTGTAGATAAGCACCTTAATTGCGTAAGATTTATCAAAGAAACTTTTCAGAAATTAAAATTTGAAAATGCCAATTTGATCGTAGACGATGTGTTTAAGTTTTTAAAATTGGAGCAAACAACATATGATATTATTTTTGCAGATCCGCCATACGATATGCCCCGTATTGCAGAGATAGCAGACTTGGTAATGGAACAAGGCATACTAAATACGGCCGGTGTTTTAATTATTGAACATGCCAGTTTGCAAAATATAAGTAATGGTAAAGGCTATCAAGAAACCAGAACCTATGGTTCTACTAGTTTTTCTTTTTTTAAATTATTAGCATAAAAAGCAAATGAAAAAAATTGCATTATTTCCAGGATCTTTTGATCCAATAACAGTGGCTCATATTGATATTTTAAAAAGAGCATTGCCTTTATTTGATGAGGTGGTAGTAGGTATTGGTTTAAATAATACCAAGCAAGGTTTTATTTCAAATGAAAAAAAAGAAGAAATGTTGCAATTGGTTTTTCAGCATGAACCCAAAATTAAAGTAGCCACTTACGAAGGTTTAACCGTCGAATATTGTAAGCAAATAGGCGCTCAGTATATGATTCGGGGCATTCGTTCTGCCTCAGATTTCGAATACGAAAAAGCCATTTCACAAATGAATCAGTCGATGCATCCAGATATTGAAAGTGTATTTATTATAAGCAGGCCAGGCTATTCGGCCATTAGCTCCACTATTGTTCGAGATATTTTAAGAAATGGTGGCGACATTAGTCAGTTTGTGCCAAAAGAAATTGCAGGTATACTTTTAGGCTTAAAGTAATTTGCTAATAATTTCATCGATCGAAGCATAGGTGTTCTCGCGTACTTTTTCGAATTGACTTGTAGGAAGCCAAGCTGTTTGTGTAATGCCTTCTTCCAGTTGAGGGATTAAATTCTTCTCCTCACTTTTCATCAAATACCAATTGGTTTGCTTTAAAATCCAATCGTTATTTTCTTCATAAATATGATAGCTTAGGTGGTATAAATCGCCTAGTTCAATATGGGTGATGCCGCATTCTTCTTGAACCTCTCTGATAGCCGCTGTTTCAAAATCTTCCCCTTCGTCTAATTTTCCTTTAGGTAAATCCCATTTTCCGCGTCGAAAAATAAAAAGATATTCCGATTGGCTATTTTTAACTAAGCCGCCGGCTGCATTAATCAGCGTAAATTGTTGTTTTAGTTGGTTGAAAACTGCTGTGGGGTTTGCACATATGATGTTTTTTTGCCCAATTATATTAATTATTTCCTCCTTTGAAATTGTTAAAACAGCTGATTCAGAATTGTTTGAGGCATTGTGTAAAACTTCTTGACTAGAATTGTCTAATTGTGAAATAACTAAGACGTTTTGATTTATATAAATTTTATACATTTGCGCTATGTTTAATACCAAAGAAACTTCTTTAAAAGTAGCAGAATTTTTGTTACAAATCAAAGCCATCAAATTGCAGCCACAAAAACCATTTACATGGGCTTCGGGTTGGAATTCACCAATTTATTGTGATAATAGAATTACTTTATCTTATCCAACGGTAAGAACATACATTCGTCAACGATTAGCAGAAGTAATCCACGAAGAATTTTCTTCTGCAAATTTAATTGCTGGTGTCGCAACCGCAGGAATTCCTCAAGGTGTTTTAGTCGCGCAAGAATTGGGTTTACCATTTGCATATGTTCGTTCGGCACCAAAAGATCATGGCATGAACAACATGATTGAAGGGGAAGTAAAAGAAGGTCAAAAAGTAGTAGTAGTAGAAGATTTAATTTCGACTGGCAACAGCAGTTTAAAAGCGGTAGAAGCTTTACGAGCTGCAGGCTGCGAAGTAATAGGCATGGTTTCTATTTTCACTTATGGATTCGAAGTAGCTAATCAAAACTTCAAAAACGCAAATTGTAAACTTATTTCCTTGAGTAATTACGACGACCTAATCGATCAAGCATTGGAGTCTAGTTGTATCAATCCAAATGAAGTTGAATTATTGAAATCTTGGAGAGCAGACCCTGCTATTTGGGCAAAATAATTAGCGACAAAATTTCCTTTATTTTTTCTTGAATCAGTAATTAAGGCAGTTAATTACAATTACAACAGACAGAATTTCAGTTGTTTGCTTGTTATGGCCTTTGGCTTGCAATTTGAGCAATGGTTTATACGCTATACTAACAGCGTTGAACATGAACTTTAATCAGTACACCATTAAATCTCAAGAGGCGATTAACAAAGCAGTGGAAATTGCC
>Ga0208597_1000937_pt1 | contig 11516 bp, 11 predicted proteins | sample LakMenEpi05May12_FD_150673 | JGI IMG/M metagenome (GOLD analysis project Ga0208597, IMG submission 150673) | Freshwater microbial communities from Lake Mendota, WI - 05MAY2012 deep hole epilimnion (SPAdes) | ecosystem: Environmental > Aquatic > Freshwater > Lake > Epilimnion/Euphotic zone ...
CTGCAATACTGTCTTTTTTATCCAACTTGATAAGCGTAACTCCTTGTGTAGCACGTCCCATTACTCTCAATTTCTCTACATTTAATCGAATAGCAATTCCCGACTTATTGATTATCATCAAATGATTGCCATCTACTACGTTCAAGATAGAGATTAATTTACCAGTTTTGTCGGTTACGTTCAATGTTTTAACGCCTTTTCCACCTCTATTGGTTACTCTATAGATTGGTTCACCATCCTCAGGATCATCAATATACGTTCGTTTTCCAAATCCTTTTTCGGTTACTACCAATACACTTTGAGGCAATTCGCTTGTTTTATCTACACTTATGATTCCCACAATTTCATTGGTTGGATCATCACCCAAATTCATTCCGGTAACCCCAGCTGCGGTTCTACCCATGCTACGCACTTTACTTTCGTTAAAACGAAGCGCACGGCCATCTCTACTCGCCAGAATCATTTCCATATTTCCATTGGTAATCAATGCATCCAATAGCTCATCGCCTTCACGAATGGTAATAGCATTAACACCATTTTGACGGATTCTACTGTATTCTCTAATCAATGTTTTCTTGATAACGCCATGTTTCGTACAGAAGAATACATAATGATTATCCAAAAATTCTTCATCAGACAAGTTTTCTACTGGCAAATAAGCCAAGATTTTCTCATCATTTGCTAAATTCATCAAATTCTGAACGGCTCTTCCTTTACTGGTTTTATTTCCTTCTGGAATTTCATATACATTGATCCAATAGCAACGACCTTTATTGGTAAATAACATCAAGACGTTGTGCGTATTGGCTACAAACAAATGCTGGATAAAATCCTCTTCTCTGGAAGCACTTCCTTTTGAGCCTCTTCCACCTCTATTTTGTTCTCTGTACTCTTCTAGAGACGTTCTTTTGATGTATCCAAGATGAGATATAGTAATAACCACTTGCTCATTTGCAATTACATCTAGGATATTGATATCTCCCGAAGCAGCCATAATATCGGTTTTTCTAGCATCACCGTATTTTTCTTTTACTTCTATCAATTCATCTTTGATGATTTGCATTCTCAAGACTACATCATGCAAAATACTTTTCAAATAATCGATGAGTTTCATCAATTTGTCGTATTCATCTTTCAATTTATCTATCTCCAAACCTGTCAACGCACCCAAACGCATATCAATAATAGCCTTGGATTGTAATTCGGACAATTCAAAACGAGCTTCCAATGCACGTTGTGCATCTGCTTGATTTGAAGATTTTTTAATGATGGCTATAACTTCATCGATATTGTTTACAGCAATGATTAAGCCTTCTACAATATGCGCTCTTGCCTCTGCTTTTTTAAGCTCAAATTTGGTACGACGCACCACTACATCATGTCTAAATTCGACAAAGTAGCGAATCATATCCTTTAAATTCAATAGCACCGGGCGACCTTCTACCAACGCTATATTATTTACCCCAAAAGACGTTTGCAATTGAGATAACTGATATAATCTATTGATCACTACATTGGTAATGGCGTCACGCTTCAATTCTACAACCAATCGCATTCCATTTCTATCACTTTCATCACGCACATCGCTTACACCATCAATTTTAGCATCATTGACCAATTCAGATATCTGAACATGTAATTTAGCTTTATTTACTTGATAAGGGATTTCAGTAATGATAATGCTATCTTTTTGACCTTCGGTTTCTATTTCTACTTTTCCACGAACAACTACACGTCCTCTTCCTGTCATGAACCCCTCTTTCACGCCGTCCAATCCATAAATGATTCCTCCTGTAGGAAAATCAGGTGCTTTCACATATTTCATCAACTCATCGATGGTAATATCATTATTTTCGATATAAGCAATGCATCCATCTACGACTTCCGTTAAATTATGTGGCAAAATATTGGTAGCCATCCCTACCGCAATACCACTAGATCCATTTACTAATAAATTTGGAATACGAGTGGGCATTACTTTGGGTTCATCCAATGTATCGTCAAAGTTTTTTTGATAATCTACGGTATCTTTTTCTATATCGCCAATAAATTCCATGGCAATTTTGCTCATTCTAGCCTCCGTATAACGCATGGCAGCAGGTGGATCCCCATCTACCGAACCAAAGTTTCCTTGACCATCGACCAATTTATATCGCAAACTCCAGTCTTGTGCCATACGCACCATGGTATCGTATACAGAAGAATCTCCATGCGGGTGAAATTTTCCCATGACCTCTCCCACTATTCTCGCCGATTTCTTATAAGCACTGCTAGATGTTACACCCAACTCATGCATTCCATATAATACCCGGCGGTGTACTGGCTTAAATCCATCACGAACATCGGGGATGGCACGAGCTACAATTACCGACATAGCGTAGTCAATATAACTACTTGTCATGGCATCATTAATATCTACACTTACTATACCTTTTGGGTTTTTATCATCAAATTCGCTCATTCTTATTATTCTAAATTTTAGCTAACTTGCAAAGTTAACATTTTTTTATTAAATCTAAGGGATTTAGTTATTCACTTTTTGTTGAAAAATAGAGCTAAAATTACCTAGCCAAACCACCACAAACGCCTAATACCTGCCCTGTTATATACGAACTCATATCCGAGGCAAGAAAAACAACCGCATTCGCTACTTCCTCAGGTGCTGCAAATCGTTTCAATGGAATTTGTTCAAAATATTTCTTTTTCAAATCCTCTGGTAATTCATCCGTCATATCGGTTTGAATAAAACCTGGTGCAATGGCATTGCATCGAATATTTCTACTTCCTAGCTCATCCGCTATTGACTTTGTCAATCCTATCATACCCGCCTTTGAAGCTGCATAATTTGCTTGCCCTGCCTGCCCTTTCAATCCTACGATAGACGTAATATTGATAATACTTCCTTTTTTCTGCTTTAACATAATTGGAGATGCATGCTTTATCAAATTAAAAGCTGATTTTAAATTATTATTCATCACATCATCCCAATTTTCCTCACTCATTCTCAACAATAAATTATCACGTGTTACTCCTGCATTATTCACCAATACATCTATGGTTCCAAATGTGGCAACAGCACTATCGCACAATATTTTGGCATCTGAAAATGAAGCCGCATCGCTCTTTACAGCCAATGCTTTTACTCCATACGATTCAATTTCCTTTGCCAATTCCTCAGCTTTTTGCTGACTTGAAAAATATGAAAATACAACATTAGCCCCTTGTTTTGCCAATTCCATCACTATAGAACGACCAATACCACGACTGCCACCTGTAACAATACACGTTTTTCCTTCTAATAATTTCTGCATCTGTAATTATTTAAATGTTAAATTAAATTATTCGCAAATATAATAATATTAATTATTCTTTATTTTTTTTAATGTTATTTGGCTAAAGCCCTTGACGATTCATACGATTTTTTATCGAAGAAAAGCCTGTGGCTATTGAAATAGTATTCAATGATTTTTTAAATTTGATTCAATAGACACCCGATTTATCGGGTGGTAAAAATAATTATTGTAATTTTGCCGTTCAAATCATTAAAAAATGTATAATAAAAATATAATTATCAAAGAATTGTCAATTTGGATTGTATCCATCGCTATTTCCTATGCGTTGTTATTTCCCATAGTTTCACAAATAGACTACAATTATTTTGCATTTAATATGGTTACAACCACATTGGGTATTCAATTTTTCAGATGGATTGTGTTTTTTGATTTCAATCTTTTGTTCAAAAATTCTTGGATTAAATTTTTGAGTTTATTAGTATTGTCTGTGTTTGGAATGATGACTATAATCAAAACGCAAGAAATTATATTATTGCTTGAAAATCAAGAATTAGCGGATCTCACCAGCACTAAATCATTGAAAACGAATATGAGTCTAACAGAAATTTATAATTTCTATAGATATTTATTTAATTACTTAATATTCACAAGCTATTGCACGGCAGGATTGGCGGCTATTCTCAACATTAGAATTGTGGCTTCCTATATTGGATATAAATCGGAAGCCTTGAAAAAGTACCTAAAAATCAATAAATAAAATTAAAAATCAAACGCTTATTTTTTGATTTTCAAAATCATATTCTCAAGCGATTGAACATCCAAAGAACCTGTTTTAGAATCTACTACATCTCCATTTTTATCTAAAAAATAGGTTGTAGGAATGGAATAAATCCCCATTTGTTTAAATCCTTTTTGAGATTGTAAAAAGGTAAGTTGGTAGTTATATTTCTTAAAAAATCCTTGTATATTTCCCAACGAGGACTCATCATACACCATCAAAAACAAAACAGAATCAGCATATTTGGCTTGTACCTGCTCAAAATCAGGAATTTCTTGCATACAAGGTCCACACCAAGTAGCCCAAAAATTTATCACCAACGGCTTGCCTTTATAAGCATCTAAAGAAACTCGTTTGCCCAAAGAATCTACAAGTTCTATTTCTTTAAAATCAAGACTAGGTGGTGTTGAAAATTTGTATATAGCTATAGCTATCAAACCAAAGAATAGTATGATACCCCAGATCTTCTTCATATCTTTAAACCTTTTAAATCAATCCTATTTGCTTCCCTATTTTCTTATAGGTATCCAAGATTATATCCAAATGCTCCACTTCATGAGACGCCATAAAACTATTTCGCATCATAGCCATACCTGGAGGCGCTGCAGGTGGTACAAATACATTGACAAAAACACCTGCTTCAAACAAGCCTTTCCACAACTGGAATCCTTTTACATCGCTACTCAAAATAGCCGAAACGATAGCCGTACGAGATGGATAAATATCATATCCCATATCTTTGAGTCCACGACGAACGTATTCTGCATTAAAATTAAGCTTTTTCACCAATTCGGGTTGTTCCTGAAGAATGTCAAGAGCAGCCAAAGCACTTGCTACAGAAGCGGGTGTAGGTGAAGCACTAAAAATAAGCGCTGGGGAGTGATGTTTCAAATAATTAATGACACGCTCTTCTCCCGCTACAAAGCCTCCCAAAGAAGCCAATGTTTTGCTGAATGTACATATAATCAAATCTACCTCATCCGTCAATCCAAACTCGCTAGCCGTTCCTCGTCCGCCTTCGCCGATGACACCAAATGCATGTGCATCATCTACCAATGTTTGTGCGCCGTGCTCATTTGCCAGCTTGACAATACTAGGCAAATCTGGAATATCTCCAAAGCCAGAGAACACACCATCGGTAACGATAAATTTGCCTCCGTCTATATCTTTGATTGTATTCAATTTTCTCTCTAAATCTTCCATATCATTGTGATGATAGCGAAGAATATCCGTTCCATAAGTGCCTTTTGCGAGCATATTGGCCGTTTGGATAGAAGCATGGTTGTCTTTATCACTGATAATTTTATCATGACGCCCCATCAAAGGCGCTATCACCCCTTGTCCTGCTTGGTATCCTGTACTATAAAGCAACGCAGCTTCTTTTCCTACAAATTTGGCCAATTTAGCCTCCAATTCATTGTGTAAATCAATCGTTCCGGTCAAATATCTACTGCCCGAACAACTGGTTCCATATTTATTAATTGCATTGATAGCCGCTTCTTTTACTTTTGGATGGCTCGTAAGCCCCAAGTAATTATTAGACCCAGCCATAATGATACGCTTTCCATTCATATCCACCACAGGCCCTTCACTCTCCTCAATAGGATTGAAATAAGGATAAATACCCGCAGCTTTTACTTCATCGGCTCTAGTAAAATTATAACATTTTTGAAATAGCTTTTTTGCCTCTCTTGCTTTTTCCATTCAATAGGTGTTTACGTTATTTGACTCACAAAAATATAAAAATTTTTTATTTCCTTACGTTTTTTTTACAATATAGGTACAAAAAGCTGATTTTGAAAACGTTTTTCCGTGTAATAAATGAAGTAAACGATTATTTGGAAAAGGAAGGTGGAGCTATAATTTCTGATATTTTAATTATCATTATAAATTCATACCCAAGCCTAAACATTAAATGGCTTTTAACTGGAGAGGGCAATATGCTGGAAATCAGTGAAGATCATATGCTGAAAGTTAGCTGTGATGAAGTAAATTGTTTGAAAAACTATGCGATAAAACTTCAAAAGGATAAGATAAGACAATTAGAGAATTTAGACTCGAATGATTCAACAATTCCTAATTTTTACAACTTGAACTAAGAAAAAGCCATGAAACCTGTAACTGAAAAGTTGCATAGTCATCATTGCCGTCGAGTGTTCCGCGTTGCTTTCCCGTTTTATTAGTATAATCGCCTAGCTCCTTGCTGCGGTTGTATAATTGATACGCTATGCCTTTATCGGCTTCGGGAAGCGATATTTCGGGTACATAATAGCCACTCACATCATCCAAATGATCGGAAAAAGTTCTACGAATGGAAAAATCCACTCCCAATATCAAGTTTTTCGTAGCATGGTATTTAAATCCACCCCCATAAACAAGTGCAAAATTATAGAGTTTATAGCGGCTATTTCCCGTATAGTCAGCATCCAGTTGACCTTCGGTTCCCAATGCTTGTAAATCATAAGTTTTCCCTTGATACTCTGCTTGAGGATTGAAGAAAAAAACTCCAATACCCATACTCAAATAAGGTGTAAACGGACTTCCCTCATCGGTATAATAGATATTTTTGATATAATTGAGAAAATTGAATTCAAACTGTCCTGTAATATCAAAAATATTGGATTCAAACGATAAATTTCTATTCTGATTAAAAGGTCTAGTGGAATAAGCATCTTTGTATCCCACTTTCATGTAGTTGAAACAAGTCTTGAATGCAAAACGAGTGCCTATATTTTGCCTGATAAAAAAACCTGCAGATGGCCCAATGCCTTTGTAACCAAAATGATCGTTCAAATCGCCATAATAATTAGCAGCGCCCAGAGAAATGCCTACTTCTTGCGTCACTCTTGGTTGCTGACTACTCAGCACAAAGCTTTTCATTAAAAAGAAAAACAACAGTAATTTAGAAGAAAAATTTTGAACTAAAATCATTGGATTACAAACGAAAAATTTGTCCAAAAAGTATGTAAATCCAGAAAATACTGCATCAAAAAATGAGATTATATGTGCATCAAGCCCAATTTGAAGCGAAATACTTCATCCAAATATTCGCGCATGCCGTCATTTTGAATATTTTCAAAAACCTCTGCCAAAAACGCATACTGAATAAAAGAATTAGCTACTTCTTTGGTCAATCCTCTAGACTGAAGATAATATAAGGCCTGCAAATCGATTTGTCCATTGGTAGCACCGTGGCTGCATTTGACATCATCCGCAAAAATTTCAAGTTGTGGACGAGTATTTACCGTAGCATCTTCGCTCAAAAGCAAATTGTTATTTTTTTGATACGCATTGGTTTGATTGGCATTGGGATGCACATAAATTTTACCCGTAAAAATACCGTTGGATTCATCGTTCAAAATACCTTTGAAAAGCTGATTGCTCTCACATCCTTCCGACAAATGCTCTACACAGATATTATTATCGATCAAATCGCCTTCTTTTCCATAATAGATACCTTTGAGATTACAGTTTGCATTGGGTTCGCTAAGAACCGTACGTATATTATTTCTGATGATTTTTCCAGACAAGGAAATATTGGTATAATTAAAGAAAGAATCCTTCTTCTGCATCACCTCTTTAGTTCCAATATAATGAAGCCCTTGTGATGTTTCATTTTCTATCATACACAAATCCAAATGTGCACCTTCGTTCAATACAATTTCCGTCATGGCATTGATAAAATACTCCGATTCAGCTATTCCTTGGTGGTCTTTGATAATTTCAGCCTTGGAATGCGGTTCCAAAACTATAAGATTTCTAGGATTGATAATACAATTGGAGTTTTCTTGTGATATAAAAAACCACAAAATAGGATATTTTGCCTGTGTATTCTCTTTCAAATGTATAAAAATACCATCTCCAAACATAGCTGTATTCAACGAAGCAAATACTTCGGTGCTATTTTTGGCCAATGTATTAAAATGTTTTTCAAAAATAGGATTGCGCTCTTGAATTGCTTCGCTTACAGACATGATAGTAATGCCTTCATTTTCATCGGCAATAATTTCACTCAAATGGGGTTGAAAACTACCATTGACTACGACAAGTTTGTGCGCTTTGATGTGATCGTAATATCTAAAATCGCTCTTTTTAATATTCAAATGACGCTGTGGAAAGAATAAAGGATTCAACGACGCACGCGTAAAAGCAGACACATTGGTATATTTCCATGCTTCATGCTTTCGTGTAGGGAAACCCAATTTCTCAAAATCATCAAACGCATCCAATTTTGCATAATGAATGTATGTGTTCTGCATTTGATTTAGATTTTTCTCTTGCTCCTTGAAAATATCTTTATATGTATATGTTGAGGTATTCACTTTTTCTTTTATTTATTATTATAAACAAAAAAAACTCTGCAATAGTTTTATAATTACAGAGTTTTTATACAATTAAATAAATTTATTATTTCTTACGCTTTTGGAAGAACGCTAATAAACGTTCTGTCATTTTTTTTACGTTTGAATTCTACTACACCTTCTACCATTGCAAATATAGTATGGTCTTTTCCAATTCCAACACCTAATCCTGGGTGAAATTGTGTTCCTCTTTGTCTTACGATGATATTACCTGGAATAGCCGCTTGACCTCCAAATAATTTAACTCCTAGTCTCTTACTATGTGATTCTCTTCCGTTTTTCGAACTACCGACGCCTTTCTTGTGTGCCATTTCTCTATTTTTTTATAAATTATAAAATTAAATACTTGTAATTGAAATTTGAGTATAATGTTGTCTATGACCATTTTTTACTCTATATCCTTTTCTTCTTTTCTTTTTGAAAACAATAACTTTGTCTGCTCTTACTTGTTTTTCAATAGTAGCTTCTACACTTGTACCTGTAGTGGGTGCTCCTACTTGAAAAGAACCATTTTTTTCTACCATCAATACATTGTTAAAAGAAATTTTGTCGCCTTCATTTCCTTCCAATTTATCCACGTATATTTTCTTGCCAGTTTCTGCTTTATACTGCTTTCCTGCTATTTCTACTATTGCGTACATATCCTATCATTTAAAAATTGAGTGTGCAAAAGTAATACTTTTTTTTTATTTCAAAAGTTTTTTTTCTTTATTTTCAATTTTTAACTCCTTATTATATATTCTAAGTGCTTCTATTCTACTATTTTTGGAATATTTGTACAAAATATCTGAATTTTTTAATTAATATTTAGCTACTTTTGCATGCGTAATAATAATTCTCAATGACCAAGTATATTTTTGTAACAGGAGGCGTTTCGTCTTCATTAGGTAAAGGAATTTTTGCCGCATCTCTAGCCAAACTTCTTCAAGAAAGGGGCTTTGTGGTAACTATCCAAAAATTTGATCCGTACTTAAATATAGACCCAGGAACCCTCAATCCCTATGAGCATGGCGAATGTTATGTAACCGAAGATGGTGCCGAAACGGATTTGGATTTGGGACATTATGAGCGTTTTCTAAACACACCTACCACGCAAGCCAATAACGTCACTACTGGGCGTATTTATCAAACGGTTCTAGACCGCGAACGCAAAGGCGAATTTCTAGGAAAAACCGTACAAGTCATTCCTCATATTACTGATGAAATTAAACGACGTTTTACACTCATTAATGAAAATAATAAGTTCGACTTCATTATCACCGAACTGGGCGGCACTGTGGGCGATATCGAATCACTTCCCTATATTGAAGCGGTAAGACAATTTATATGGGATATGGGCAAAGACAATGCCATTGTATGCCATTTGACCCTTCTCCCCTATTTAAATGCGGCCAAAGAGCTCAAGACCAAGCCTACACAACATTCTGTAAAATTATTATTGGAAAATGGAATTCAGCCCGATGTATTGATTTGTAGAACCGAGAAAGAAATAGGCAGAGAATTGAAACAAAAAATTGCACTTTTCTGTAATGTTTCCGAAAATGCGGTTATTCAAGCAATTGACAAAGAAAGCATCTACGACGTGCCGCTCGAAATGCAAAAAGAAAAAATAGACCTTGTGGTTTTGGAAAAATTAAAGATAAAATCCAAGCATGAACCTAAATTGGATAAATGGAAAAAATTTCTTTCCAATCTCAAAAATCCAAAAAACGAAGTAAGAATAGCCGTTGTAGGAAAATATGTAGAATTACAAGATGCGTATAAAAGTATCTATGAATCTTTTATCCATGCAGGCGCTGCCAAAAGCATCAAAGTGAAAATAGAATCGATACATTCAAAATCCATTAATGCAGATAACGCCGCTACCATTTTGAGCAAATTTGATGGAATTCTTGTCGCACCCGGATTTGGGGAACGCGCTATTCAAGGAAAAATTGAAACCATAAAATATGCTAGAGAAAACAATGTTCCTTTTCTAGGGATTTGCCTCGGTATGCAAATGGCTGTAATTGAATTTTCTAGAAATGTATTGGGTTATGAAGATGCACATTCGGTAGAAATGAACAAAAAAACAAAGTTCCCTGTGATTGATTTGATGGAATCGCAAAAAAGTGTAACCAAATACGGCGGTACCATGCGTCTTGGCTCCTACCCTTGCGTTTTAGAAAAAGACTCACTCGCACACAAACTCTACAAAAATACTCAAATCACCGAAAGACACCGCCATAGATACGAGTTTAACAATAAATTCATGGAAGAAATCAATGCAAAAGGCATGCGCACCAGCGGTAAAAATCCTGAATCTAACTTGGTAGAGATTGTAGAATTGACCAATCATCCTTTCTTTATAGGCGTTCAGTTTCACCCCGAACTGAAAAGTACCCCAGAAAATCCACATCCTTTATTCAAAGGATTGATAGAAGCGGCTCTTAACAATAAAAAATAAACTGACAAAATTTGACGTTTATTACTCATACTGCTTAATTAATAATTATAATTAATTGTTTTTAAGCATTTTAAATAAATTAAGAAGAACGACATTTTTAGACAACAACGCATTATACTTTTGTATCATAAAAATTAAAGATTATGACACAAGAGAAAAATTCAAAAATGCAATTAGAGTTGAAAAAAATCATCAAAAATAGTTTTGAAGATATGTTATCGGATGTTTTGAAAGGTAAAAAAAGCATCCAAGATTTTAGCAAAACCATCGACTACAATTATTCTCAAAAGAAAATGGAGCTGAACGGTAGATTGTTTTAACCATTTTATTTTTACGGGATGACGCAAGAGTAGTTTTATATAAAAAAGTAAAATATTATTATCAATTCCCTGTCGTCATTTCAGAAAATTTTTCACAAAACACAAAGGACAAAATAACCATTGAAGCTGAAAAATTTATCTGAAATCTCTATTATGACTGCTAAGAAACAAAGTTATTAAATTATTAAATACAGGGCACTCACATTTAAAAAATAAACAATTAGATTCCTCCCTGCGCTCGGAATGACATTTTTTTTTGTAAAGAGGGGGTATAAAATGATTTTTACGCTAGCGTAAAAATCATTTTATACCCTGTTT
>Ga0208597_1000939_pt1 | contig 11507 bp, 9 predicted proteins | sample LakMenEpi05May12_FD_150673 | JGI IMG/M metagenome (GOLD analysis project Ga0208597, IMG submission 150673) | Freshwater microbial communities from Lake Mendota, WI - 05MAY2012 deep hole epilimnion (SPAdes) | ecosystem: Environmental > Aquatic > Freshwater > Lake > Epilimnion/Euphotic zone ...
TATTTTAGCACGAATTTTGCGGATGGTTTTTCCAATATTCAAATTGGAAGTAATTCACAAACGGGAGCTATCACTACTAACACTTTTACCCTTAGAGATCATATGACCTTTTTAACTTCGGGCTCATTGACTTTAGGAGGAAAGCCTGTTTTAGGAAACAATAATATAACCCTTGGAACAGGGATTACAACTATAAATGTAGGTTCACCTGCAAATTATTTCCAAACCAATGGATCAGGAACTGTAATTAGAAGTATAGCAAACAATACAAATTTATTATTTCCTGTTGGTAGAATCGCTTACAATCCAATAAGTATCAACAATAAAACGGGAACTACAGATACCTTTTCTGTAAATGTATTAGACACGGCCTATTTGAACGGTTCTTCGGGAGGGGCAATAAGTAGTAACTACGTAAAACGCACATGGAATATTTCCAAAAATACGGCTTCTGCTAATGCAGGATCTGGAGTTGATCTTGGTTTCACTTGGAATGCGGATGAAGTTGTAGGTTCACTGGCTAATCCTACATTAAATCATCATAATGGAAGTAGTTGGGAAATCCCTACATCGGGAACCGCTATTGTCAATGGAAATTCATTAACCTATACGGGATATACGGGAACCTTTTCTCCTTTCGCAGTGGGAGGTTCGTCTACGATAGGATTGCCAGTAGAACTCAAAGATTTTGATGCGGTATGTAATGATGACTATATAAGTATTGCATGGACAACTGCTTCGGAGAAAAACAACGACCGTTTTGAATTGTATAAGAGTATAGATGCTAAATCTTGGACAAAAATCTATACGGTAAAAGGTCAAGGTACAAAGGCTACCGACACTAAATATACATTTAACGATACAGAAAAAGATGAGAATACAAGTTATTACAAATTGATAGATTTTGATTTGAATGGATATGTAAACGAATCGCCTGTAATTGTTTCCGATTGTGATTTTGTGCCAGCAGCTATAGCGGTATCACCCAATCCAGCCAAAGATTTTATAGATATCAGCATTCCGTATGAAGAAAATTCAAGCTACAATATTATAGACTTAAATGGAAGAGTATTGACTTCGGGTGCATTGCTTTCTCGAAAAACCCGCGTGAATATTGAACCATTTGCTCAAGGTATCTATATCGTAGAAATTATAAAACCAAGCGAAAAAAGACAGATTAAAATCATTAAACAATAATAACGAAAGGGTCAATGAATGTTGACCCTTTTTTTATGTTGAATGTGGCAATTCTATTTGCATATAGATTTCTTAATCGGTTTTAATCCAATTTTAATTCGAGCTTCATTAGTAGCCTTTAAATCATCTACACATGGAAATTTAGTCGTTTGACCATATATGCCATACAACACGTTCTTTTTACAAATTTGCAATAAATATCTATCATACCATTGTGCATAGATAAAGCCAGGCATTCTACCAGATATTACTTCATTGAATAATAAAGGTTCTAAAATCTTAACTTCATCATGAGAAATAAAATGCAAAATCATGTATCCCATATCTTTGTAATTTTTCTCATTTACATATCCATAGTCCTTTATAATTGAAATATATTCATAAAAATTCGATGAATCCGCAGTTTTAATAAATTTCCAAATAGAATCCTGATAAGTTTTTGGTTGCGCACGAAATTCTTTCCATTTTTCAGCGCCAAGCATTAATTTTCTATATTCTTGATCTCGTTTGCCCATAAATTTAATTCTGTTTCGTATCGAATCATTTATTGGTTTTTGGGAAAAACAAGTCGATGTTAGTATGAACAAAATACATATTAAATAAAATCTAAATATATTCATAAATCTAATTAATTTCATTTAATAAGCTTAAGATTTAATTTTTTTGAAAATTAAAAGATTATTTCGACAATCATTTAATATTAAAGATTTTCTACTAAGATAAACTATTTTATAAGTAGAAAATCTAAAACACGATGTTTCATCACCCATTTGAATAACGCTACCGTCAATTATGTATTTTCCTTTAATACTATCATCGGTAGTATATGATTCTTTGTCTAGAAATTCATAATGAAAATCATCATCTACATATTTCCATTTACCTATAATTTGGTCTTTATTTATTGCTTTTTTATAATAAAAATATTGATAATCTATTTTATTCACTTCATCAGAAATACTATATTTAAGAATGGAATCGCAAACCAATCCAATTTTATATAAATTTTTGTACTTTAGTTCTATTTCATCGTTTTGTTTTGTATATTTAATTTTCAAAGTATCCTTACATGAAAAATCTGAATAAATATTTATTAGAGAATCTTCTATCTTATAATTATAAAGCCTGAAATTTATTAAAACTTTTTTAGGATAAAAGTATAAATGGTCGTAATTGTCTGATTCCCAAACGGGTTCATTATTTTTGTTACAATTTATATTTAAAAGAAATGCTAGAAAAAGTAATATTATATTTATCGGATTCAACTGCTTAGTTTTCATATCACTAAAGATTTTTTTTATTGTCACAAAGATATTATAATTTGAGTTACTGATATAAAAATGACTTAACATTTATTTTGTAATTTCGATTTACTTATATTTTTAAAGTCCTAATTTTTTTGTCATCTACAATCCAAAAAATATATATTTGTATTCTATTAAGAACCAATCTATAGATACATGCAAATTTTTGTACTTGCTATTTCATTTGTTTTAGAATTGATATGATATCCTATTCTAAAATTATATTGTAGAACGGTCATTTTGCCAGGATTTAGATAAGGATTTACTGCAAAATCTGTAGGTCTGTCGTGTGCCGTTACATTTTCTAGCGTAAAATTATAGTCTGGGCTGTTAAATGTAATATCAGAATTTGTAAAAACAGCTCTATTCCATCCCCAATAAGTGTAGAATTGATGTTTTTCTTGTGCCTGAAATTCGATACAAACCAAGAATAAAATAATGTAAAGTGTCGTTTTCAAAGTTAATCTTTTTTATTTCTCTACTTCCACCTCTTCAATAGGATTGCCTATACAGCCATTGGGATGTAGCGTTCCCAATAGATTGGCCAAAGTAGGCGCAATATCTATAATTCGATAAGGTCTGCTGGATTTTTTGGGCTTAATGCCATTTCCCATAATGATAAAAGGAACATGCGTATCGTGCGTATAAGGACTTCCGTGCGTAGTGCCTTGTTTGCCATGACTCATCCAATTGGGCTCTAGCATAATATAAATATCGCCACTGCGATGAGGATAATAACCATTATTGATAATTTCTTTAACAGAAGCAGGTAAATTTTCTAGAAATAAATTTTCAAAACTATAAAATCCACGTATGCCTTCCAATTTTTCTTTCGGTTGTCCATTGAGAATGTCTGTAATCATTTTTGGAGAAATATTTTTGGAAGCCAAAAGCTCCTTATTCAAGTAAATTTGTTCGTTAAAAACAAATTTCACCCATTCGCCTGCGCCTAATTTTGTAGCTAATAATTCCGAAAATTGTTTTTTCAAGTCTTTTTCATCTACGTTGCCCCCATGAACTTTGTTGGATACCGAAAAAGCGGGAACATCTTGTACCCCGTGGTCTGCCGTCAAAAATGTCAAATAATTCCCTTTGCCATATTTAGCATCCAATGTATTGAGCAAATCTTCTATTTCTTTGTCCAATCGGATATAAGTATCTTCCGATTCCTTTGAATACGGCCCAAAAGCATGTCCTATATAGTCTGTAGAAGAGTAACTTACACATAGAAAATCGGTTTCGGTACCCATACCCATTTTCTCTTTTTCCAGTACTTCTTTTGCGAGCAAAGTTGTGAGGGTATTGCCATAAGGCGTTACTTTGATAGCATCGTTCATTTCTTCATTTTCAAAGGTATAGGGAAATGTGTTGCAGCTAAGTTTTACGCCATCTTTGCCACCACAGCATCCATTGTGTCCACTTTTGCAGAGCTTATCTTCCCAGTTATTGTCATCTGTGCCACTAAAAATGTATTTTTCCATAGGCAAGAGGGTGTTCCATCCTTGGCTCATAAGCTTGATAGGATGTTTTTGTTTGTTGAACTCTTTTAGCCATTTTGGCAATTCTTTCATATAATACGTACTCGATACAAAAGTGCCCGTTTTTCCATCATACCAGTAAGCGGCATTTGCCATGTGCCCAGCTGGCAAAATAGAACCTCTATCTTTTATACATACGCCTATCACTTTTGAGCGTCCTATTGTACTCAATTTCAATTCATCGCAGATGGTGGTAGTTTTAAGATTTTTTGGCGACATTTTCCCAACTTTTCCTTCTACGCCTACTGTATTTACGCTTTCATCTTCGGCACAATACATATTTTTTTGATGATCTTCATACCAATAATTTCCTACAATACCATGAATAGCGGGAACACTTCCCGTGTAAATAGAAGAATGCCCAGGACCTGTATACGTAGGGCAATAATTGTAATGCATATTGGACGCCGAAAAACCCTCGTTGATCAGTCTATTAAATCCATTTTGGCTATAGTGGCTATTGTAGCGTATCAAAAAGTCGTAGCGCATTTGGTCTACTACTATACCCACTACTATTTTGGGTCTTTTTTGAGCGTACCCTATAGTTTCCAATGCCAACAAAGCAATAACTAGAAATAATCGAATCATAAACAGAAAATTTATTACAAAAATAAGGGATTTGTGATTTTAGGGATGTTATTTTATTGAGAAATTTACCCAATTTTTCTTGGTGGATATTTTGTAGCAAGTTGTGCAAAGGCTCTAATATGATCGGGCGATGTACCACAGCAGCCTCCTACTATGTTTACCAAACTTTCTTTCATAAATTCTTCAAGCTGACGAGCCATATCTTCGGGTGTTTCATCGTAGAGCCCAAATTCATTTGGCAGTCCAGCATTGGGGTAGCAACTGATGAAGCATGGGGCGTTTTTAGCTAAAATTTCTATATATTGCTTCATAGCTTTGGCGCCAAGAGCACAGTTGATGCCTATACTCAAAAGAGGTGCATGCGAAAGCGAAATATAAAAAGCCTCCGTCGTTTGTCCACTCAAGGTTCGTCCCGAAGCATCGGTTATTGTACCCGAAACCATTACAGGGATTTGAATTTTTCGCGCTTCTAGTATTTCCATAATGCCATAAATGCAAGCTTTTGCATTGAGTGTATCAAAAATGGTTTCTACCAAAAGTAAGTCTACGCCGCCGTCTATCAACGCTTCTACTTGTTCTTTGTAGGCACTTACTAGGTCGTCAAAACTTACCGCTCTATATCCAGGATTGTTTACATCTGGGGAAATGGAAGCGGTTCTATTGGTAGGGCCTATACTTCCTGCTACAAATCGGGGTTTGTCAGGATTTTTTTGGGTTATTTCTTCAGCGGCTTCTTTAGCTATTTTGGCAGAGAAAAAATTGATGTCATATACCGCCGATTCGAGTGCATAATCCGCTTGAGAAATTACATTGGCACTAAACGTATTCGTTTCGAGTATATCGGCACCTGCCTCTAAATATTCTAGATGAATGGCTTTGATAATATCAGGACGAGTGATAGATAATAAATCGTTGTTCCCTTTGAGAGGATGGCTATGTCCTTCAAATCGGGTGCCTCTAAAATCTTCTTCGGTCAGCGTGTATTTTTGAATCATGGTACCCATAGCACCATCCAATATCATTATTTTTTCTTTTAGCAATTGCTCAATCTTCATTTCAAATAGGAATTAATTATAGAAATAGGTTTTTTCAAAATATTTTTTATCCTTTATGTACAAAGGAATTGTAAAAGTGAATTTAGGCCCAAAATAGCGATACGTAGCCTTTTTATCTGCAATAGATGTATTTGTTTTTACATCCCATGTATTCATACTCTTTACAAATGCTACGGTATGTTCTAGCCCAAAAGTAATATTGATAAGCTTGTCACGCGAAAAATAGGTGTATCCAATAAATTGACTCAACGAAAGTCCCGCCATGGATTGATTGTATAGCCCAGCATAGTTATCATTGAGTTGTGGAACTATGTTTCCGTCTATGGTTGTGATGGTTTTTTGTGATAAATAGCCTATGCCTGCTTTAACGTGAAGACCACTTATTTTTGATTTAGGGAAAATAGGAATTATTTTACCAATTTCTACATTGAAAGTGCCTATTCTTCCTTCCAATGAAGGTTGTTCAATTGAAGCATTTTTACCAATCACAAATCCATTAGAGACCATATCGCCTAGCAATGTGAAGTCTTTTGGCTGTGCCCCAAATCCAAACCCACCACCCAATCCAATGGTCCAGTTTGATTTGGTTTTATATGAAACGTGCATGTCAGCTTTGCTATGAACGCCGTATAATGCAGTATTGTCTCCCATAGGATATTGAAACGCAAAACTAGGCGAAAACATAATGATAGCTGGGTTTTCTACTTTGGTCTTTTCTTGAGCTTGTAAAGCTAGAAAAGAAACAAAAATCAAAAAACAAAACAAAATACGCTTCATACAATCCTATTTTAGGGGTCAATTCGAGCCTTATATCAAGACCCGATTAGAATGACAAAGATATTGAATTTAAAAAAAATATGTATATTTGTTTTTTAATTCAAATTTGTATGCTAAACTTAGAAAAATTCACAAACGAGAACCAGGATCCAATTGCTATAGAGAAATTGGCAAAAAAACTCAATGATCTCATGACTCCCGGCGAAGAGCTAGAGTATATTGCGGTTCAAAAAAAACCTGCTGTGAATATTTCTCCAGATGGCGTAGCGATTACGAATAAAAGACTTATTTTCTGTCGTCAAAAAAACCTGGGTCTTTCTATGGATTTTGAAGATTTCTTTTGGAAAAATGTTTTTTCATGTTCTATGAAAGAAAGCCTTTTGGGCGCTGAATTTTTTGCAAAAACCGTGGATAATAGAGATTTTTCCATAGATTATTTGCCCAAAGCACAAGCGCGCAAATTATACGCTATAGCTAATGAATACAAAGAAAATGCACGTCAGGAACCACAAGCGGCTTCTCCAAAAATTGAAACAACTCCCGCTCCAGAACCTACCATGGCTCCTGTAGTAGAAGAACAAGACAAAATAGCCGAAACACTCCAAAAATTGAAGAAATTATACGAAAGTGGCCTTATAACTCAACAAGAATTTGAGAATAAGAAGAACGAGATTATAAATAGTTTGTAAGAGAGTCTATTTCTTCGGCATCAGCACCAAAATTCCTTTTGAAATATCAAGGTTTTCGCCTTGGGCTAGTTGCATGGCGCCTTTGTAGAGATTGTATACATGAAAAAAGAACAATCCTATCAAAAATATAAAATTTCCGAAGGGAAAAAATAGAGTCATCCCTGCAAAAATCAACAACCCAATGCCTATCATCACTTGAAAATTGAAACAAGCAGCAATAATTGGATAATAATCTTCACGTTCTTTATAGCGCCATAAAAAATACAAGGAAGGCAAAATGAAAAAAAGCATAGAGGCGCAAAGCATTATAATTAAAGGCCTTGGAGCTTCTATAGGTGCTTGAAGAGAATTGAAAAATTGTTGTTCTATAGGGCTTTTTGCTTCAATATTATCTATTCTGGGGAACTCCTGGTTCGACGTCAATTTTTTTTTTAATCCCACGGTGGTCAAATCCATGCCCCCAAATGTACCGCTGCTCATCATGAGATACACGGGATTGTCTATATGAATGGATTCAAAATAAAGCTCTAGATCTTCTCGTGTGGTAAAATACTCAATATGGGTATTGCCAAAAGCTGAGATGATTTCTTCTTTTGAAAAAATTTGATTTCCTTTTTTTTCTACAACGGCTTTGTCTATAAATACAACGGCGTGTTTTGTATCGCCAAAAGCACCTTGGTATTGTGGAAGAAAAGATGCCGTGAGCGTACTGTAGGTATGCATTTCATAGCAGGCTATCAAGGTTTTTGAAGGATATTTTTCCGAAACGGCTTTTACCGTAGCGGTCAGTTTGCTAGGCGAATGCGCAAAATCTTTGAATACGATTCTGTTTGGTTCGTCTACTAATTTTTCGAGTCTGCGCCCTGCACCAGTAAACGATTGCATTGCATTATAAAATTCAGATTCTTTCATGCCTAAGGAAATACAGATATTTTTGGCTGCTTCCAAATTCTCCATATTGTGTTTCCCAAAGAAATCAAAAGAATACGCAACATCGTCTTTTTTTAGGATAAATTTATCTTCATCGGCTGTATATTCACTACTCTGATATGGGATTAGGAAAATATCGGAGCGAAGTCCTTGAATGGTTTCAGCTATTTTGGGCGTATTGTAGTAGAATAGCGTAGCGCCCGATTCGAGGCTTTTTACAAGTTTTTGAAATTGTTCAAAGTAGATAGCCTCTGTCTTAAAAACATTGACATGATCCCATTCTATACCGCTCAAACACGCCAAATTCCCTTTGTAATAGATAAATTTGGGCTCTTTGGTAAGGCTACTGGCTAGATATTCATCTCCTTCGAGAATAATAATAGGAGCATCGGAAATCTTTACACTGTGTTCAAATCCTTTGACACTACTGCCTACAAGGTAATCAAAATCCATATTTTGATGACGAAGCGCATGCATAATCATCGAAGTAATCGTAGTTTTTCCATGACTTCCCGCTACTACTATTCTCTTTTTTTCTTTGGATTGTTCATAAATATATTCGGGGAAAGAATAGACTTTAATGCCCAATTCCATAGATTTTGTCAATTCGATATTGTCAAATTTTGCATGCATTCCCAAGACAACTACTTCAATATCGGAAGTAATATTTTCGGCAAAAAAACCAATCTTTGCAGGTAAAACACCTTCTTTTTCAAGATTGGATTTGGCAGGGTCATTGATGACATCATCCGAACCAGAGACTTGATGTCCTTTTTTTGAAAGCGTAATGGCTAGTTGGTGCATAATAGCACCGCCGATGGCAATAAAATGAATTCGCATACGATTAGGATTTCTAAAAATACAAAAATAGGGATTAAAAAATTGAAATTATGATATTATTATACTTTTTCAGGGCAAATGTATTTAAACAATTTTCTATAAAGATTCCTCATTTCATTCGGAATGACTAGCTTTATAGTATATAAATAGGGGGGTAAAACGATTTTTTCGCTGGCGAAAAAATCGTTTTACCCCAAGCCTTTACAAAAAAACACAGTCATTCCGACCAAAGGGAGGAATCTCATAATTAAAACTTTAAATGCGTGTGCCCTGATACTTTTTGAATAATTCAAAAAAATCCTTAGATTTATATTATCTTTGCGCTAAAATAAACAGATTTCTTGGAAGATATCATTCAGCTTTTACCCGATCATATTTCAAATAAAATTGCCGCAGGAGAGGTTATTCAAAGGCCTGCCAGCGCAGTCAAAGAATTGATTGAAAACAGCTTGGACGCAGGGGCCAAAAGCATCAAATTGCTTATAAAAGATAGTGGCAAAACGCTTCTACAGGTAATAGATGATGGCAAAGGCATGAGCCCTACCGATGCGCGTCTTTCGTTTGAAAAGCACGCTACTTCTAAAATAAAAAATGTAGAAGATATTTTTAAAATTCAGAGCAAGGGATTTAGAGGAGAAGCTTTGGCTTCAATTGCTGCTGTGGCTCAAGTAGAAATAAAAACACGTCGACCGATAGATGAAGTGGGTACACGCATCATCATTGAAGGAAGCAAGGTCATTTCACAAGAACCTGTTTCTATGCCGGTGGGTACGCATTTTTCAATGAAAAACTTGTTTTTTAATATTCCTGCTCGTCGAAATTTCTTGAAAGCGGATAACGAGGAAATGCGTCAAATCATCATAGAATTTGACAGGCTAGCTTTGTCGCATTGCGATATTGAGTTTTCGTTGTATCACAATGATAGCGAGGTGTACAAACTGCTTCCTGCGCCGTTAAGACAGCGTGTTGTTACCCTTTTTGGAAAAAATTATAATGAAAAATTGGTGAATATAGAAGAGGAAAGCACCGATATTTTGAAAATATATGGTTTTGTATCTAAGCCCGATGCCGCTAATAGCAAAACCAAAGGCAAACAGTACCTTTTTGTCAATAAACGATTTATAAAAAATAATTACATCCAACACGCTATTTATAGCGCATATAGAGATTTGATAGGCGAAAAAGAGTATCCTTTTTATGTGTTATTTGTAGAAATTGACCCTGCAAAAATAGACGTAAACGTATCGCCTACCAAGCAAGAAATTAAATTTGAAGACGAACAATTAATTTATCAATTTATCAATGCTGGCATTCGACGTAGTTTGATGCAATTCAATATTGCGCCTTCTATTGATTTTTCGGTAGATAGAGATTTGAGTCATTTTGATGCGATGATTAAGCCTATCAAACGAGAAGAATATATCACCGAAAACAAATCGTCTATTGCTATCAATCGTCCCAATTTTGCTTCGCCAAAAATAAATAATCAAGGGAATTGGGAGGAACTCTTCAAGCGTTCGGTAGATGAAATGAGGCACGAAAATGAGGAATCAATAAGTACTCCCAAGCTTTTTGAAGAAGAGATAAAAACGTTTGAAAAAACGGGCAAACCTTTTCAGCTCAATAATAAATATATAGTGCTGCCTACCAAGAGGGCATTGCTTTTTATAGACCAGAAGCGTGCGCATGAGCGTATTTTGTTTGACGAACTGCAACGGATGTCGCTCAAACATGCTATTCCTTCGCAGCGATTGCTTTTTCCAATTGTGGTAGAATTGAGCATGCAAGATAGTTTTGTTTTGAGTGAAATATTGACCGATTTGGCGCATTTGGGATTTGATATTGCGCAGCTAGGACAAAACAACTTTGCTATTCAAGGCATCCCTTCGGATTTGCAAATGGGAAATGAAAAAGAAATGATAACGGAATTGATAGAACAATTCAAAAATTCATTCAAAGCCAAGTCTTCTCGAAAGGAACATTTGCTGATTTCTATCTGTAAAATTTCGAGTGTAAAGAAAAAGCAGGAACTTTCGGATAAGGAAATGGAATATTTGACGGATACGCTTTTTGAATGCGAAAATTATTTGAAATCGCCTTCGGGGAAAAGCATCTTTTTTGCCATGAATTATTTTGATATCGATAAAAATTTTGATTAAAATGTTGAATATGTTTAGAAATATTTTGCCTGTTACCCGAAATATCATTATAGCCAATATCGTGGTTTTTTTAGCCGTTGAATTTGCTAAAAGTTTTATGGGGATTGAACTTAATACGAAATTAGGGTTAATTTATTTTGGTTTTGCAGAATTTCAATGGTATCAAATTATCACTAATTTTTTCATGCACGCAGGTTTTGCGCATTTAGCCTTTAACATGATGTTTTTATATACATCGGGATCTATGCTAGAGCATTTGTGGGGCGGTCAACGCTATTTTATTTTTTATATGCTGTGCGGTATTGGCGCTAGTTTGATGCACTTAATGGCATTGGCATTTTTTGTATATCAAGATTTAGGAACTTTTGAAATTTCTCTTTTACAGGAAAATATGGTTACTTCTCGAGTATATTCAATAGCCGTAGGAGCC
>Ga0208597_1000940_pt1 | contig 11503 bp, 10 predicted proteins | sample LakMenEpi05May12_FD_150673 | JGI IMG/M metagenome (GOLD analysis project Ga0208597, IMG submission 150673) | Freshwater microbial communities from Lake Mendota, WI - 05MAY2012 deep hole epilimnion (SPAdes) | ecosystem: Environmental > Aquatic > Freshwater > Lake > Epilimnion/Euphotic zone ...
ACACCCGCTACAATATCGCTATGTCCACCCAAATATTTTGTGGCACTATATACAACCATATCGCAGCCCATTTCCATTGGATGTTGCCATATTGGACCCATGTACGTATTATCGGCTACTACATATACTCTTTTTTCGGGTGTCGATAATTTTTTGGCAATATTTACACACATTTCTATATCTATCAATACATTGTTTGGATTGGCAGGAGATTCAACAAAAATTACGGATATTTTATCTTTTAAACCTTTTTCTTCTAACATGGCCATAATATCGGCTTCTTTATCTTCGGCCATAAATCCTATCGATCCAATATTGAATTTAGATAAAATGTTCTTGAAAAAACCGTCGGTTCCTCCATATAAAGGATTGGAATGCAATACAAATTCTCCAGGTCTCATATACTCTAGCATAGTAGTAGAGATAGCCGCCATACCGCTTTCAAATACGCACGCATCATCGGCACCTTTTTCGTAGATAGCTAATCTGTTTTCAAGAATTTCAAGATTGGGATTGTTAAAACGGCTATATACTAATCCATTAGATTCGCCTGCTTCTAATTGACGTTTTCCTGTAATAATTTCAAAGAAACGCTTGCCATCGGCTGCTGATTTGAATGCAAAGGTACTTGTTTGAAAAATGGGTGGTTTCACACTACCCTCGCTCCACTCTGGATTGTATCCAAAAGTCATCATTAAACTTTCGGGACTCATATTTTCTTTATTCATTTTTTTTAATTTGGTTTGTTGTGTACAAAAGTAAGCTATTTTGGCTTAATTTTTAGTTTATAATTTATAGATATGGGATTATAGATGTTTGATTTAGATTTGAGAAATAAGACTACATCTCATTTTTTTACATCTTTTTGAGTGCATTCAGTTATTTTTGTGGTTTAATACAAAATATCGCTATGCAACTATTTCTCAATAATCTCAAAAATGAATTATATCCTTATCTTCAAACGCTTGTGGAAGAAGATGTTAGGCAGGTTGCGTTGCACTTTGAACTTACCAATCCCGAACATCAAGGAAATTTAACGCTTTTGGTATTTCCATTGGCCAAAATGGCTAAGAAAAATCCTGAGGAAATGGCGCATGTATTGGGGAAATGGATGGTTGATATGGAAGTTGCTGCTTCGTATGAAGTCATCAAAGGCTTTTTGAATATCAATCTAAGTGCTAAATCATGGCATGAAATCAATAGTAATTTATTGAAGATAGAAAAAGTACAAAATTCCGAAACGATAGTCCTTGAATATTGTGGGCCTAATACCAATAAGCCCTTACATATTGGGCATTTGCGTAATTTGTTTTTGGGGTTTTCTATGGGACGAATTCTTCAAGAAGCAGGACATAGCGTTCATAAAGTAAATATCAATAATGACAGAGGTATTGCTATTTGCAAAAGTTTAATTGCATATCAATTATATGGAAATGGAGCTACTCCAGATAGTGTGGGCAAAAAAGGCGATCATTTTGTAGGCGATTATTATGTGAAATTTGCCGAAGTGCTCAAAGCTCAAATAGAAGAAGGAATCGCAAAAGGATTGGATAAAAAAACAGCGGAAAAACAAGCGCCAATAACACAAGCCAATGAAGAATTGCTTAGAAAATGGGAAAATGGTGATAACGAAACCATTGCGTTGTGGCAGAAAATGAACGGCTGGGTTTATGATGGCTTTAAAACTACTTTTGATGAATTGGAAATTGATTTTGAAAAAGAATATTATGAAAGTCAGGAATATCTTAATGGAAAAGAAATAGTACAGGCTGGGTATGAAAAAGGGGTGTTCAAAAAAGATGAAACCGGTGCTTTTTTGATAGATTTGACTGCTGAAGGATTGGATGAGAAAATTGTGCAGCGTGCGGATGGTACATCTATTTATATTACACAAGATTTGGCTTTGATTAAAAAACGCTACGACGATTTTAAAATGGATCGAATGATCTATGTCGTGGCCGATGAACAGAATTATCATTTCAAAGTATTACAAGGCATTTGTAAGGCATTGGATATGGATTTTTCAAAATCAATTCATCATATGTCTTATGGAATGGTAGTGAGCAAAGATGGTAGTAAATTCAAATCGCGCGAGGGAACAGCTGTAGATGCCGATGACATTATTGCAGCTACGATAGAAGAAGCAAAAAATCAAACAATGGCAAGTGGCAAAGCGAATCATTTTTCGGATGAATATCTTCAAGAATTATCAAAAATTATTGGGTTAGGAGCGTTACGATTCGGTATGTTGAAAGTCAATTTGAAAAAATCAATTCCTTTTGATCCTGCGGAATCGGTAGATATGCAGGGCGATACAGGTACTTTTGTTCAGTATAGTTTTGTGCGTACACAAGCCATCTTGAATAAAGAAAATTATACGTTTTCCCCTTCGGAAATTCCAGCAAGTATGGAAAAAGAAGAAAAAGATTTGCTGATCCATATAGCTCAGTTCAATAAAGTACTACATCTTGCGGCTTCGCAGTACGATCCTACTGAAATCGCACAGTTTGTTCTCACTTTAGCCAAATTGTTTAATCGATTCTATACCAAACATCAAATTCTCAATGTAGAAGATCCAAATTGTAAGAATTTTAGATTATATTTGACCTATGTGTCTAATTTCTTTATACAAAAATCATTGTATTTGCTTGGTATAAAATCACCTGAAAAAATGTAATATATGATTACGTATAATCCCAAAGATTGGTTTACTTTTATATTCAAAATTCATAAAGAAGATACATTCAAGGAATTGTACAAAATGATGATTTTCTTGGCTGTCTATTGTTTAGTCATCACCTATTTGGAAAAGGAATTTTTTAATCTTTCTCAAGATGCGCCTATAAAAAATGTGACCTTGATTCATACCTTGTTAGGCTTTGTCCTATCTATGCTTTTGGTTTTTAGAACCAATACCGCTTATGACCGTTGGTGGGAGGGAAGAAAGTTGTGGGGAAGCCTTACAAATTGCAGCCGAAATTTTGCTATGAAGCTGGATGCTATATTAGATGAAAATGATGAAGAAAATAGAACTTTTTTTGCACGGAGTATTTCTCTTTTTGCACACGTTCTAAAATCGCATCTGTCCAGCGAAGATACTCGTATTATGATTTCTTCCAATGAATTTAAAGATCTAAAAATCCCCAATAGGGCAGAGCATACTCCCATAAGTTGCACCAATTCAATATATCAACGATTGATAGCGCTCTATCGACTCAAAAAAATGAGCGATGCAGAATTGAGAATGATTGAAAATGAGTTAAAAATTTTTATGGAAGTTTGTGGCGGTTGTGAACGAATCAAAAATACACCCATTCCCTTTTCTTATTCCTTATTTATCAAAAAATTTATATTTTTTTATATCATGACTATGCCTATTGGATATTGTCTTACCATAGGTTATTGGAGTGTGCCTCTAGTTGTATTTGTTTTTTACATTATTGCCAGCCTTGAAGTCATCGCAGAAGAAATTGAAGACCCTTTTAATTTTGACAGCAATGATATTCCTACAGATGTGATAGCGAATAATATTGAAAGACATATTCATGCTGTATTAGTTAATAAAAATTGATGAAAAAAATTATTTCCAAATTTTTTCTAGGGAAGCATGATTCTGTTTATACAAATAATAGAAGTTCGATACAACTCCAAGTTAAAAATTTAAAATCAATATGGAATAATGAAAGTTATGAAGATGTTGGAATTGAGCGAATCGTAAGATTATTACTAGCAATAGCCCCTTTCTTATTTCCGGGATTGTATATTAAACATTTTTTTGAGAAATATGGTTTTGCATCTAAAGTAATTGCCATAGATGTTTTTGTCATCCTTAAAACCTGTTTACCTTTTTTACTGTTAATTTTCAATCAACTTCACCATCCTATTTGGTTGGGAATATCTATTTATCTGATGTTGGAGACTATTTCATATATTCCTATTCAAATTTTTGCTTCGGATCATACTATTAGCCAAAGTGGATTCAAACGGACGAATATTTTGGTTTTTTTTAATTATTTGGAAGTAGTGTTTACCTTTGCTTATATCCACTACATAGGAAATTATTTCAATCAAGAGCTCGCACATTTTATCGATGCGGTTTATATTAGTTTCGTCTTTACGTCCACAATAGGTTTGGGCGATTTTTATCCTATTTCTATGCTTGGAAAAATTATAGTTTGTTGTCAATCATTATTTTATATAAGCTATATCGTACTTTTTATCAATTTTGCAAACCAAAAGATAAAAAAGTAGTTTTAAATAAAGTTTAAAATAGACTCAGGTACAAGGTTTAATTCTTTTGATTTAAATTTTTCAATATCAATCCAAGAAACTTCAGCTATATTATATGATTCAATTCGTTCAAAATGGTCTAAAAGATAAAATTTATCATCAATTTTAACTTTATAGACAAATAAAATTTCGTGTTTTGGAATTCCTTCAAAATAAAAGATGTTTTCAAAAACACCTACAAAATTTTCTATCTCAACATTTTGAGCATTTATTTCTTCATAGAGTTCGCGTTTAATTGCGGAAACAGAGTCTTCATGAAAATCGATTCCGCCTCCCAAAAATCGATAATATTCAAAGTCTTTAGATTTATCGAATCCTTTTTCAACCAAAATTTGGTTATTTCTAGTGCAAAGTGCCAAAACACTTACTCTAATTGAATTCATATAATATTTTTCCAGTGTAGATAATCTAAATCAGGTATAGAAATGCCTTGATTTTTTAGAGAAATCAAAATTTGTGCACGATGATGTGTCCCATGATTCAAAAAATGAAACAAAATGTCACAACTTTTAAATGAACTGTTTTCGTTTTTAATATTTTGAAAATGAATAGATTGTTCTAGATTGGGCGCTGTTTCTAAATAGGCTCGTATCTTTTGAACGCTAGCTTCCATTATAGGTCTAAATTCTATGATATTTAGATTGTCATCAAACCAAGAAAGGTCTATAGGCAAGCCAAGTATTCGATGAACCCAGACTCTTTGAGCCTCGAGAATATGATGAAACATCAGAATATCTTTGTCTATGACTTTTTGATGTTCTAATATTGTTAAAATTTCATTATTTGCCCAATAATCGTAGTTAATTAATTCATGAAACAACGATTTCATAAAATAATCTTAATTAGCTACTTCTACAACTGGAATCTCTCTAGGCACAGCATAATTAGCCAATCCATAGTTTTGAGTTTGACTCAATTGAGGATTTTTCACATGCCATTCAAATTCATCTCTAAAATGACGCAATGCAGCAGCTACAGGCCATGCTGCAGCCTCTCCTAATGGACAAATGGTATTTCCATCAATAGATTTTTGAATACTCCATAATAAATCGATATCTTCTATTGTTCCATGACCAAATTCTAATTTATGCAATACTTTTTCCAACCATCCTGTTCCTTCTCTACAAGGGCTACATTGACCACAGCTTTCATGATGATAAAAACGGCTTAACGTCCAAGTATTTCTTACAATACATTGGTCTTCGTCAAAAAGCATAAATCCACCAGAGCCCATCATCGTTCCCGTTTCAAATCCGCCATCGTTTAAACTTTCATAACTCATAAGACGCGCTTCGCCTTTGGCTGTTTTACATACCAAATTTGCTGGTAAAATAGGCATAGAACTACCGCCTGGAATACAAGCTTTCATTTGTTTGCCACCTTTTACACCACCAAGATATTCATCGGAGTAGATAAATTCTTCCATAGGAAGTCCTAGTTCTATTTCATAAATACCTGGATTATTGATATTTCCCGAAGCCGAAATCAATTTGGTTCCTGTACTTTTTCCAATTCCAATTTTTGCATATTCATCGCCTGTCATTTCCAATATAGGCACTACCGCAGCAATAGTTTCTACATTATTTACAACGGTTGGCGATTGATACAAGCCTTTCACCGCTGGAAAAGGTGGCTTAATACGTGGATTACCTCGTTTTCCTTCCAAAGCTTCCAATAATGCCGTTTCTTCCCCACAAATATAAGCGCCTGCACCCGGCGTTACGTACAATTCCAAATCAAAACCACTTCCTTGAATATTTTTACCCAACCAGCCATTCGCTTTTGCTTCTGCAATGGCTTTTTCTAGTATAAATACAACCCACATGTATTCGCCTCGGATAAAAATATGTCCTGTATTGGCACCTAATGCAAAACAAGAGCAAATCATACCTTCAATCAACAAATGAGGAATTTTTTCCATGATATATCGATCCTTGAATGTGCCCGGCTCGCTCTCATCGGCATTGCATACCAAATATCGAGGCACGCCTTCGGGTTTTGCCAAAAAGCTCCACTTCATACCTGTAGGGAATCCAGCGCCACCACGTCCTCTCAATCCCGATTTTTGTACTTCAGCAACAATTTCGTCAGGAGTCATTTTAAAAGCTTTCTCTACCGATGCATATCCACCATTTTTGCGATATACTTCATACGTATTGATTCCTTCAATGTGTGCGTTTTTTAATAACAGTTTGCGAGACATATATAGATCTTAAATATTTTTATGATTTTTTTCTACTCAGGTTCAATGATAAAAAAAATATACCTAATTCCAAGCAGATTATGCTTGCAAATTTAGGATAAAAACATCAAATTCATCCAAAAAAAAAGTACATGCCTAAAATCATTGTTGTATTTTTGCTTATTCAATTATTCAAGCGAGAAAAATAGCTCTTTTGAATACTTTTATTGCACTAAAAAAATTATACTGGATGTCTGAAATCATTCACAAACAAAAAATAAATTTTTTGATTGAGCGCATGGCGTATCAATTGGCGGAAGAGTATATCTCGCATCAATCATTGGAAATTGTTGGCATGGAAAAAAGTGGTTTTATCCTTGCTGGTGAAATTGTTAAGCATTTACAACGCATTGCTCCGTCTATCCAAGTAACGCTTTCTAATATCCGAATCGATAAAAACGAGCCTGAATTTTCGCCTATACAAATGTCGCAAAATATTGAGTATTTTGAAAATAAAAATATTGTTTTGGTAGATGACGTAATCAATTCGGGACGTACGCTATTTTATGCGCTCAAACCATTTTTGCATCTGAAAATCAATCAATTACAAACCTTAGTGCTGATAGAGCGCAAATATAAAAAATACCCTATTTCTGCGGATTATGTTGGGGTATCGCTCAATACGACTTTTCTCGAACATATTGAAGTGGTTGTAGAACAGGATGAAATTCAATCTGTTAGATTAAATTAATAAAATTTTAAAAAATATATAAATGGAATTATACGAAAAAATACAAGAATGCGTAGCATATATTCGCTCAAAATATACAGAAACTATTGATTTTGCAGTAGTTTTAGGTTCTGGTTTGTCTAATTTTGAAAAAGAAATTGAAGTGATTCAAAGTTTTGAGTACAAAGATTTGCCTCATTTCCCTTTATCTACCGTAAAAGGACATTCAGGAAAATTAATCATTGGAAAAATTAATGGAAAAACGATTATTTGTCAAAGTGGACGTTTTCATTATTACGAAGGATATTCGCCGCTACAAGTTACGTTTCCTATTCGTGTATTTAAGTTTTTGGGAATAGAAAAATTAATCGTTACCAATGCGGCAGGTGGACTCAACCCCAATCAAGAAGTTGGCGATATTGTTATTATTCGCGACCATATCAATATGCAACCCGAGCATCCTTTGCGTGGTCCAAATGATGAGCGTATAGGCCCTAGATTTCCCGATATGATGTATCCCTATCATTTGGAATGGGTAGAAAAAGCCGTAACGTATGGAAAATCAAAGCAATATAGAGTGGAAAGTGGGGTATATGTTGGCGTTCAAGGACCTACTTTTGAGACACCATCGGAATATCAATTTTATAATAGAATAGGGGGCGATGCCGTAGGCATGAGTACTGTACCCGAAGTAATTGTGGCCAATCACATGAAAATGAAGGTTTTTGGAGCTTCTATTATTGCGGATTGTGGTTTTCCTTTTGATAAAATGAAAGAAATTAGCCACGATGAAGTTTTGGAAAAATCTGCCGAAGCCGAACCAAAAGTTACGGATATTGTTAAGTTTATTATTGCTAATAATTAATGCTTAATAAGAATTTTTCTATTCATTTTTTATTAATATTCATATTGACTTGGGGCAATTTGGAAACATTTGCGCAGCTAAAACTCAAAAAAGATAGCTCCAATCTAGTACCTTTTGAAAGTTCAAAATACTTTAATTCCAATATAGATAAGCAATTTTCTAATGTTCAATCCATTGAAAATAATCATTATATCAGTCCTTTTCAAGGGACACTCAACGAATCCTTGCTTTTGGGAACCGTGGGCTCGCAATTAATGCCTATAGCCTATCGCAATGATTTCTATCAAGGCGTATTTTCGGGAATATCGGCACTAGAAGATTATAAATTCAATGCTAAAGCCATCCCTTACTTTATTGCTAATAAACCATTGAGTGAACTTGATTTTACGTTTTTTGGATACGGAACAGAATGCTTCAAAGGCTTGCTGAGTCAAAATTTAAGCAAAAAAACTACCATCGGAGTTGGCATAAAAAAGCAAAACAACAAAGGTTTTTATCAAAATAATCCAGTCGCTCAAAATAATATTTACTTCAATATCGTCAATCAATCCAAAAGGCTTCGTACCAAACTTGAATTTTATTATAATGATGCTACAATAAAAGAAAATGGAGGCTATCAGCAAGATATTATCAATCTTTTCAGTCCATCCAATTGGTCTTTTCAAGAGATAAATCTTGGTAATGCTATCAATAAGCAAAAAGATTATAAAATAAGCCTTCGAAATCGATTGCTTATAGCAAACGCGCCTGAAATTAAGGATTCTATAGCAAAGTTAAAAAGCCTACTCAAACCTATATATTCTAGTTTTTTTGTCGAAAATGAATTGAGCTATTCCAAAAATATACTATCCTATCGCGATGAAAAAGCTCAAAAAACGTATTATGGCGCTTCGTATATGCCAATTGATACGCTCACATTTCTTGAAACCTATTTTAGAAACAATAAAACATCCAATCAATTCAGCCTTAATTATAATCTCTACAAAGGCGAAAAAGAATACATCAATATCAAATCGTATCTTCAAACAGAATGGAATCATCTGGATCGTGGCGCCAACGAAAACAATGTAATTCAAGAAGATTTCTTGACTACTGCGCTGGGTGGATCTGCAAATTTTAACTTTCCGCTGGGTATTTCTCTGAATAATTCTATTTACAAACCCTTTACTGGATATACAAAAAATGATTTTTTCATAGAATCGGAATTGTCGAAAAATGTATTGGATGCTAGAATTTCGTTTAAAGGAAGTTTTGCTTCACAAAGACCTGGATATTTTTACAATTATATGTATACCAATAATTTGGTGGCAACTTATGATTTTCAAAATCAAAAGACATTGAACTTTTCGGGAACTATCTCTAGCGAAAAATGGAAAGGCAGGGTAGAGGTGCAATATCTGAATATTTCCAACTTTTTGTTTTATGATGAAAATGCACTTCCTGTTCAAGAACAAAATTCAATTTTTCAGCTAAAAATGGAAAAAGAATTAAGTTACAAATCATTATATACCAATCATTTGTTGATTTATCAAAACAGCTATTATCAAAAACTCTGGTATAAAGCTACTTTTGCGCTCAAAAACAGTGCTTTTAAGAAAAATCTCAATTATTTTATTGGTACAAACATTACGTTTAATACTAATTACAACGTATTTGAATACAATCCGCTGCTGATGCAATCGATCAATCTTAAAAATCCTACAAAAAATGATTTTTTCCCTATAGTAGATTTGTTTGCTACGCTAAAAATATCGAATGCTTTGCTGAGTTTTACCTATGAAAATCTTCTGACTTCCCTTACCAATAAAGGTTTTTATCACGCGACTTATTATCCAATATCGCCTTCAGCGTTTTATCTACGGTTGAATTGGCGATTTTTGGAATAACAAAAAAAGCTCCAATAAAGGAGCTTTTCTATTGTTGAATCAAAAAATATTTTAATCTAAATTTTCTTTTAAATCAGCATCAGGAGCATTTTTAGCTACAGAAGCAATACCATTTTCCATGGATGCTTTAGATTCATACATTTCGCTTGTACCGATTATTTGACCGTTGGTAGCTTTTAGATTGAAATAAAATTTCCCATTTTTGCTTTCCAATCTATCAAAACGTGCGTCTTCTTGTGAATTTTTCTTTACACTTTCTACGCCATTAAGACAAGCTGCTTTGGTTTTATAGCCTTCGCTCGCTAATATTTCCTGACCATTACCTGCTTTTAATCGAAACTGGAATTCGCCATTACTTCTTGTTGATATTACAAATGTACCCATACTTTTTATTTTTTTAAAATTTATTGACAAAAGTACCAAACAATTTCGACTCTAAACGTTAAAATTATTTAAAAATTAGACAGGATTGAAATTGCACTTTCTGCAATAATACTTCCTGGTCCAAAAATATGTTTTACACCTACTTTATACAAATCTTCATAATCTTTTTGAGGAATTACGCCACCTGCAATGATTACAATATCTTCTTTGTCATAATTTTTGAGTTCTTGAATCAATTGTGCAATCAGCGATTTGTGACCTCCAGCAAGAGAGGATATCCCTAAGAAATGCACATCGTTTTCAATAGCCTGCTTGGCTACTTCGGCTGGAGTTTGAAACAATGGGCTAATATCCACATCAAACCCTAGGTCTGCAAAAGCTGTAGCAATTACTTTTGCACCTCTATCATGGCCATCTTGCCCCATTTTGGCTACCATAATACGGGGTCTTCTCCCATATTTTTCCGCAAATTCATTGCTCAAAGCAAGTGCTTTTTTATATAAATCGTTATCCTGCATTTCTTTATTAAATACGCCTGTTACCAATCGATTGGTAGCTGAATATCTACCAAAAACTTCCTCCATAGCCATTGAAATTTCGCCCAAAGTAGCTCTATTTCGGGCTGCTTCTACCGCATATTGAAGCAAGTTTTCATTGGTATTGCTTGCGGCTGCTTTTATTTTGGCCAATGCTGCTTTTACTTTTTCTTCATCACGAGTGGATTTTATCTGATTCAAACGCGCTTTTTGGGCTTCCAAAACCTCAAAATTATTGATAGAAAGTACCTCAATATCTGAAACTTCATCCGTCAAATATTTATTTACTCCTACAATAGTATCTACGCCACTATCTATTTTTGCTTGTTTTTTTGCTGCACTTTCTTCAATTCTCATTTTAGGAATTCCATTTTCTATGGCTGCGGTCATACCTCCATAGGTTTCTATTTCCGCCATTAAAATCCGTGCTTTTTCAATTAATTGCTGCGTAAGACTTTCCACATAATAGCTACCTGCCCAAGGATCAATGGCTTTGGTAATATCAATATTTTTTTGTAAATGTATTTGAGTTTCACGTGCTATGGCTGCGGAAAAATCCGTTGGCAATGCAATAGCTTCATCCAAGGCATTGGTATGCAAACTTTGCGTGCCTCCAAATGCCGCAGAAAG
>Ga0208597_1000944_pt1 | contig 11483 bp, 11 predicted proteins | sample LakMenEpi05May12_FD_150673 | JGI IMG/M metagenome (GOLD analysis project Ga0208597, IMG submission 150673) | Freshwater microbial communities from Lake Mendota, WI - 05MAY2012 deep hole epilimnion (SPAdes) | ecosystem: Environmental > Aquatic > Freshwater > Lake > Epilimnion/Euphotic zone ...
GCCGCTTGGCAGTTCAATGGTGTAGATGCAGATCCAACTTTGCACAAAGAAGAACTTGATTATAAAGTAATCAAAATAGCACAAAGAAGTTACAAATAAGAGTATAATTTCTAATGATAGTAAAAAAGGCATCCAGTATTGGATGCCTTTTTTAGTTATGCAAAGTGGTCTGTTAATTTAATAAACGCTCCGATCATTAGATTCTTTATTGAATTCGAGATGATCTTATTTAACCAAAATTAATGATTAGAAATGATAAATCGCATAATCCCGCACGTGCTGGATTAAACCCTCTCTTATTACTTCGTAATAACCTAGTCAATAGTATGGGCATAAAAAAAGCCTCGTCAATTGACGAGGCTTTGTATTTAACTTAAAATTACTGTAAGATTATTCTACAATAAATTTAAGATTCTTTTGAGTGTTTCTTGAATCAAATATATTTACAATATATACACCTTTAACAAAATTAGATAAATTAATATTTGTATTACTAATTTTATCTAACAACATATTCTTTCCATCAATACTATTAATTGAAATTAATGAATTTTTAAACAAAGGATCAATAAATAAATTTTTAGAATCATTATGGAAATACAATATTCTACCATCTACTTCAGATATTAAATTAACAGAAGCTGATTCAGTAGTGAAAAGTGAAAACTTATAAGTTTTAAGAGTACTTGTTTTGTTTGATTTTCTCCATACATCTATATTTACATATCCGTATCCTGCAACTTTATTATGCACAAATCCAGGTTTTAAAAAATCTAAATCAATATTGCCAATTCCTTTAAAATCTTTAGTTTTTGTAGCAGGATAATCATAGCAACTTACATTATCACAAATTGAAGTCATTGACCAAGCTGAAGGTAATACGGGTGTTTGAACATCGAATGTATACATCGTATCCTTAATTAAAGGTAATTTACCAGTGATATCTGCATCCGTTGAACTATAAGTTTTTATCCCATTTATTTTCTTGTGAAATGAATCTAAAGAAGATGTAGCAGAAGAAGCAGATGTACTTTTTAATATTATTTCATCTAGGAACATAGCATTTCCACTTGAACCTGGAATGCCTGAAATTTTTATTAGAATATCATTTTTTCCAATAAGAGAAGAAAGATTAACCGTATTTGTTTTGTATGCACCTGTAATAGGAATATAAAGTGCAGATTGAGATCCAGCAGCTGTTGATACTAATGTATCTTTTTTGATTTCAGTCCAACTATTACCACAATTGTCAGAATATGCAACACTTACTTTTGGAGCTGTACCACCAAATGTACCATCAGAATATGCATAACTATACTTTAATTCAGGAGCTGTAGCATTTGATAAATTAACTCTACCAAAAATTATACTTGCTGGTTTATTTTCTATTCCCCAAGAAGTATGAAGATAAAATAATCCTGCATTTTTAGTACTATTTGCTCCTGATGTAGCAGGTGCAACTGAGGTATATATATCAAACTTGCTATTTTGGGTTAAATCTAAATTCATATCTAAAAGCTGGCTAGTAGAATCAAAACTTATGTTTTTAGTTAAAAAAGCATTGTCTCTAAATGCGATATATGAACTTTTAAAAGTATTATTTGAAGGATTGACATCGGCTAAAGGAATATTGTCAGCTCTAATAATATTAGAAACTTTAGAAACTTCATAGCTTACACCACCATAAGGTGTGTATGGGATTCTATCATATGTTACTGTTGTTGTTTCATTTGTTTTTAAATTTTTCACAATACTTTTATTGTATATACTTCCATTTAATTTGAATTCAATATTAAATGATTTTACTTCACTACTTCCTACGTTTTTGATTTCAAGAGAAGGAGTTAGACTTCTTGAACACATATCTGTTGGATTAACAGTTTTATTAACAATTTCTAAATCTGCAACTTTTGTTTTATCATATTCAACAGCAGTCTCATAAGCTGAAAGAATTTTATTGTTTGTTTCAGCAACAAAAGCTATTACATTAAGTCTTGATATTAAAAGTGGAACATTTTTAACACTTTCTGGCAATATTGTTTTATAAACTTTGTTAAAGTATGATCCTGATTGCGTGTTTTTAATAGTATCACCATAAAGATTAGTTGTAATAAAACTTCTTAAAACATGATCATGTATATAAAGTCCATTCTCAAAATTGCTAGGGTTGTAGGTTGTTCCTCCTGTTTGAGGGCCAAGAATATGATCTTGAGTTAACCATATATTTAATCTATTTGTAGAAACAGTACTATTAGCAGTATAATATACTTCTACTTCAGTAGTTAATTCTCTAGTGTCAAAGTTGAAATCACTTTTAACGTATACGTTTACAGGGGAACTTTGTGCTAAAATACCACTTGTTTCTGTAGCCCAATCGACTCTATTAGAAGCCCATGGTGTTTTATTCCTATTTATAGAACCTGCTGGGTAGCCACCTAAGCCTGAAGAAGTAGCTAATAGTTCACCTTCACTAATTCTTAAATCTAAATCAGCTGAAGATGAAGGAACGGCATATCCACCAGCATGAATATTTACCAAAAATACTTTTCCTGGATTATCAGCTTTTAATTGTTTAGCTATTTTATGACCGTCTGGACAGTATGTACATTTATATCCTGTGTACTCTTCCAAAACAACTTTTTTATTCTCAGGAGAAGTGCTAACCCATTTTTGGGCAAAATTATTTCCACAAATAGTGAAAAGAAATAATGTTAAAAGTAGTATTTTTTTCATTTTATTTAAAGTTTTAGTTTAAAATTTATTGACACAAAGATAATGATTTTAGGATTTAATCAAAATTTTTTTTTATAAATTTGGGTATTGCATGTTCATATCTTTCAATGATTTGAGCAAAAGCTCTGCAATTACTAGGCTTTTGTACCATCCATTATCCGCAGAAACGATGTTCCAAGGTATGGAATTACATTTTTGAAAAGCCATTTCATAGGCTTCCATGTAGCTATCCCAAAAAGTTCTTTCTACCCAGTCATTATCATTGTGTTTGTAGTGTTCTTCGAGGTTTTCTTTGCGTTCGGTGAGTCGTTCGAGTTGTTTTTCGGGGCTTACATGCAAATAACACTTGATTATTTTTGTGCCATTCTCTTCCAATAATGTTTCAAAATCATTGATTTGTTTATAGCGCTGTTCTATAACGGATTCATCTACCCATTGATGAACTTTTTGAATAATGACATCTTCGTAATGCGAACGATTAAAAACTTTGATTTCGCCTTTTGCAGGTGCTACTTGATGAATACGCCACAGAAAATCATGTTTCATTTCGAGCTCAGTAGGTTTTTTGAAGCTACTAATACTACAATTGGTAGGATTTAGGCCTGTGAAAACATCTCTAATAATGCCATCCTTGCCACTGGCGTCCATCCCTTGAAGAATGACCAAGATGCTTTTGTTGGAGTTGGCAATTAATAGGTTTTGAAGCTCCAAAAGTTCGGATTTAATTGCTTCAATACGCGCTTTAGATTCATTTTTATCTAATGAATCGGGCGCTTTGGTGCTGAGGTCTTTTAATGGTATCATAAATTTAAAAATTATTTAACGCCGTGCATCCATTTTTGGATGAAACGCGAAATGATAAAAATAAAAACACCCATAGCTAATGAAATTATAGCAATATTGTAGCATCCATTCATATATATAGGTAGCGATTCTACAGGAGTGAAATCCATTCCATTGGCATTTTTTTCGGGAATAGCCATCATAGTTCCAATCCATCCAGCTAATTTATGCCCTAATGCAGATGCTAGAAAGAAAACCCCCATCATAAAACCAAACATCTTCATAGGACTTAATTTTGTAATCATAGCCAATCCTATAGGCGAAATAAATAATTCGCCCAACGTAATAATGAAATAAGCCATCATGAAATATATAAAAGGCATCATACCACTGGCTTTGCCTGCCATACCACCCATGTAAAACATAAAATATCCCGCACCAACTAATATAAATGAAAGCGCAAATTTTTGTGGAATCGAAATCGCTTTATTTTTCTTATTTAAATAATTATAAAAAGCGCCTAAAATAGGCGTAAGGAATACAATATAGAATGGATTTAAGGAATTATTGACCATAGCAGATCCTAATTTTGAGCTTCCTACCGTAAAATCTACATTTCTATCCGCCATGAGGTTTAAGCTCCCGCCTGATTGTTCATAAAATCCCCAAAACATTACCGTTAATACAATCATAATAGCAGCGGCCCACAATTTTTCTTTTTCCTCTTTGCTAAATTGTCTACTCAGATAAATGACATAAACAATAGAAACTATAAATAAAGGTAGCATGAAATAGGTAGTCAATTGATGGAATTTTACCAAGAATACTGAAATAGGCACCAATATAAATACACCTATGTATAAAAGGTATTCTTTTTTTATCCCAAATTGAACTGTATGTAACCATGCGGTGTCTACTTCAAATCCTTTATCTCCCAAGATGTGTTTGTTGAGCAAGAAAACAATCAATCCAAAAATCATAAAAAATCCTGCCACCCCAAATCCTAGATGCCAGCTAACTTCTTGACCTAGATAGCCACATAATAAACTTCCCAAAAATGCACCAATATTAACACCCATATAAAATATAGAATAGCCTGTATCTTTGCGCGGATCATTGGCCGTATAATAGGTACCTAATAAAGAAGAAATATTGGGTTTGAAAAATCCATTCCCAGTGATCAAGAATCCCAAGCCTATGAAAAAGGTGAAATTGGAAGGCAATGCTAAAACCAAATGCCCCAAAGCCATAAGCAATCCACCCAAAACGATACTTTTTCTATATCCTAAAATTTTATCCGCAACCCAGCCTCCCAATAAAGGCATCGTATATACAAGCGCATTGTATGCGCCGTATTGAAGATTGGCCTCGGTATCTTCCATTAACAAAACTTTGGTCATATAAAGCATTAATAACGCACGCATTCCATAGAAAGAAAAACGTTCCCACATTTCGGTAAAAAATAACATCCAAAGCGGTTTGGGTTGATCTTCACCATTGATTTTATAAGCTACGCCTATCATGATAGCACTGAATATAGCAGCAACGATGATGATGATAATTTTAATATCCATTTATGTTTTATTTAAAAGTTAAAAAAAAAGCCAATACGTGTGTATTGGCTTTATAATATTTCTAAAAAATTGTATTAATAAGGTAAGGTATACGATTTGTTAAGAGTTAATGGCAAAACGTTTGTACTAGAATTAGGGAATACGTAATTAACATTAACTTTAATTTTTCTACCATTACCCATTCTAACTTGAGTAATATCAAAAATAGAAGTGATTTCTACACCTTTTTTAAGTGGTGTTGTTGTTCCAGGAACCATTACAGGATTCATCCCCAAAGAATCTCTATATGTTAGTGTAATCGTACTTGTACTATTATCAACAGAAGAAATCCCCATAGATGCAATATCTCCAGGATTACCAAAAGCAAATGTGTTTGTTAAGATCAATTTACTTCCAACTACAGAATGGGTAAAGGTTTCAGTAATTTTTGCTTTAGTATTTGGATGTGTGTCTGTTGTGAAATGTTGTGGTTTTCTATCACCCACTTTTGATAAGACAAATTCTTGATTTCTCATAATAGGTTGATACACATTGGTATCACATCCAATCATAAATACAGTAACAAGTGCTATAGAAGAAAGTAAAAATTTTTTCATTTTTTTAAATTTAGTAGATGCAAAATTAATGTTTTTTTTTAAATGAAGGAAAAAAAATTATTTTAGTGGAATTCTGATTGTAATTTGTCCTTATCTTTAAAATTCAATTATTAAAATTTAAGTCTTAGATTTCAATAATTTTTAATAAAACTAGTTTATTTTAAAGCTTTTTTATAGTATATAACCAAATATTATATATATTTGCATCATTATGTATTTGAGTATAATAGTACCTTGTTTCAATGAAGAGGCTGTAATTGCAGAGACGCATCGCAGAATTACAGATGTAATGAAAGGATTAGACAATTTCTATGAAATTATATATGTAAATGATGGAAGTAGAGACAATACTCTAAGTCTTTTAAAAAGTTTTGTAAAAACAGAAGTTAATATAAAAATATTAGATTTTTCAAGAAATTTTGGACATCAGTCAGCTGTTTCAGCAGGTTTGGCAAATAGTCTTGGTGAATTTGCAGCTATTATAGATGCGGATCTTCAGGACCCGCCAGAATGCATCTTAAAAATGCTAGAAAAAGCCGAAAAAGAAAAAGCCGATGTAGTGTATGGTGTAAGAGAAGTTCGAAAAGGGGAAACATGGTTTAAAAAAATGACAGCAAAGTTATTTTATAGGATGCTTAATTATTTTTCAGAATATGAAATACCTGTAGATACTGGCGATTTTAGATTAATGAGACGAAATGTAGTTGATGCATTTAACCAATTGCCTGAAAGGCAAAAGTACATTAGAGGATTAGTGGCATGGTTGGGATTTAAACAAATCCCAATGTTCTATAAACGAGAAGCTAGATTTGCAGGAGAAACGCATTATCCTTTTTTTAAAATGGTGAGTTTTGCGATGCGGGGTTTATTGTATTTTTCTAAAAAGCCTTTACAAATTTCGACAAACATAGGTATATCTTGTGTGATTTTTGCACTTTTATTTTTAGTGATTTCATTTGTAAGATATTTTATAGATAAATCTAGCTTTACAAGTGGATGGACATCTACGATTACATTGGTAGTTTTTTTTGGGGGCATACAATTGATTACGATTGGTGTTTTAGGCGCCTATCTAGGAAATCTTTTTGATGAAGTTAAAGGAAGACCAGAATACATAGTAAAAAAAATATATAATAGTATTGATGAAAAAATTTGACAATTTCGATCCTTTCGCAAATAATTATAGGGATATTCATAATGAAAATATCAAGTCAACCGGAGCTGATAGTGATTATTTTGCGGAATATAAAATGTTAGAATTGCAAAAACATATTAATGTTGACCAATTTGTTTTTTTAGATTTTGGGTGTGGCGATGGTCAAATATATGTGTTTTTTAAAAAATATTTTCCAAATGCAACATATATAGGCCTTGATATTTCAAAGGAATCCATTGAACGAGCAAGTTTAAAATTTCCTGAAGCTAATTTTAAAGTTTATGATGGCTATAATATTGCAAATGAAATTAATAAAGTAGATGTTGCATTTATAAGTTGTGTGCTTCATCATATTAATCATGATTTGCATTATGAGGTTCTTAAGGGGATTTATAATCTTCTAAATAAAAATGGAATACTGGTTGTTTTTGAGCATAATCCATTTAACCCAGTAACAGTAAAGATTGTAAATGAATGTATTTTTGATGAAGATGCTGTTTTATTGAAGCATAATTATCTTAAAAATCAATTGAAAAAAGTAGGTTTTACTAGTATAAATATTTTTTTTACATTGTTTTTTCCAAGACATAAAATTTTTAGGTTTTTATTGCCTTTAGAAAAATTTCTTAGCAGTTTACCACTTGGAGGACAATATTATTCAGTTTCAAAAAAATAAGATGGCACATATTAATCACGGAATTAGAAAAATATTAAACTTAACATTTGTATATCGATTATATCAGCTACTTGTTAAGAAAAATTGGTCAGATAAATATTATGTAGATCATTATGTCAAGCCTTTTCAAAATTGTTCTATATTGGATATCGGTTGTGGGAATGGTCATTTTCTTAAGTACTATCCAAATAGTACTACGTATTATGGATTTGATATGAACCCAAACTATATAAAAGATGCAGAAGATACTTTTAAAAATAAAGGTATTTTTATATGTGGCTCTGCTAGTGATTTTAATTTTCCAAAAGATCTGAAATTTGATATTGTTACGGCAAATGCAATTTTTCATCACCTAACTGATGAAGAGTTGGAAAAAATATTTAAAAATGCAGCTAACGTATTAAAGGAGGGCGGTTGTTTGGTGTCTTTGGATCCTGTTTATATTCCTAATCAAAATTTTATTTCAAAATATATGATATCAAAAGATAGAGGTCAAAACATTAGAAATAAAGAAGATTTTGAAGTAATATCTTCTAAGTATTTTTCAAGAATGGAAAGTTCATATGAAGATAATTTTTATATTTTCCCATTTGATTTAATTATTAATAAATTTTATTTGTAGTAGTATGCAGTTAACTAATAAAAATATTTTTTATGCGATTTCAATTATAATATTGTTTTTTATGCTATTTTTTAGCTTGTCATTTGGACCAAGTAATGATGAGTCTTTTCAAATTCCTTATGGAAAGCAAGCATTAGATTATTATGTTTCTTTTGGAGCAAATGATTCTGTTTTGGATTATAAGCCTGAGCCATTGATGAAGAACTATGGTGCCGTTGTAGATATGATACCAGAAGCTATATATCGTTTAACGGGGTTTGATTTGATGAGTTGTAGGCATTTTACTTTTGCATTAATCAGTTTTTTTTATATTTTTATTGGTGGATTAATCGCCAAAAGAATAGCAGGATGGCATGCAGGAATTATAGCATTGATTTTATTAACTTTTTTGCCCAGAGTATTTGGAGAATCAATGAATAATCCAAAAGACCCACCTTATGCCGCTACATATCTACTTTCAATATATGCATTTATGTATTTTTATGACAATATGAAGTTAATTAGAAATAAAACTACTTTTATATTGTTTTTAGGATTTATGAGTACAATGCTCGTAAGGGTTTCTGGATTAATGGCTGTTTTTTATTTCGGAATATTTTTGATATGGGAGTATTGGAGTTTAAAAAAAGTAAATTATAATATAAATGTTAAAAATACGATAATTAAGATCTCTATTGCAGGTTTATTAGGATATTTTATATCTATTTTTTTCTGGCCTTCAATGATGAATGCACCTTTTACTCAACCATTGGATGCATTAAATATGCTTAAACAATACCCTATTACATTAAGAAATTTGTGGGAAGGGCAATATATTCAATCGAATACAATACCATGGTATTATAATCCTAAATATTTTTTGATTTCTAATCCAGAAATTACATTGTTTGGAATTTTATTATCTTTTTTATTACTCCCAAAAATGGCGAAAGTGTATAATATTCGTAGAATTAGCTTGTTGCTTTTCGCTAGTTTATTTCCAATATTTTTGATTATATATAATAAAACAGCTTTGTTGACAGGATGGAGACATTCTTATTTTATGTTTGTTCCATTGGTTATTTTTGCATCATTAGGATTTGCATACATACTAGAATATTGGGCAACGAATAAATTAAAAAAATATATTGTAAAAATAATTTTAGTAATAGGTTTAATTCCTATAGGAGTATTTATGGCAAGTAATTTCCCTTATTTTTATGTATATTTCAATCCTACATTTGGAGGAGTAAAAAAAGCTTTAGGAAATTATGAATTGGATTATTATTCACATTCATTAAAACCTGCAACAGATTGGCTTATAGAAAATGAATCAAATTTAAAGCAATTAAATATTGCTTCGAATAATACTTTTCAAGTAAGTGAAATTTTAAAACAAAAAGGTATAAACATGAGTATTGCATATATTAGATATAGAGAAAGATATGACTCCGATTGGGATTATGCATTGATGACACAGAGTTTTGTAGATGCATCTTATCTAAAGAATGGATATTTCCCCCCTAAAGGTACAATAAAAACGATAAATGTTGAAGGAGTAGCTATTTGTGCAATCATTAAAAGAGAAGATAAGAATGACTTTTATGGAAAAAAAGCATTAGACTCGGGGCTTTTTGCTAAAGCTATAGAATATCTTAATAAAGCTATTCAATATGATAATAAAAATGAAATTGCTTGGACTAATTTAGGAATGGCACAACTTCAATCTGGACAAGTAGCTGCATCTATTGAATCATTCAAGAAATCATTAGAGATTTCTCCAGAAAATCTTCAAGCAATGAATGGATTGGCTTATGCATATTTAAATATAAATGAAATTAATTATGCAAAAATGATACTGGAAACAATGATTGAGCAAAATCCTAATTATGCTCCTGCTTATGATTTATTATCAAAAATTTATGCAAATCAAGGTAATAGCCAAATTTCACAACAGTATAGTAATTTTTATCGACAATTAACGGGTAATTAATCTTATCAATTTTGTTTAGTATTTTTAATCTAATTGAAAAGATGTGAGATTTTTATTATTTTTGATTTTAGTTCAAGGTAATGCATTTTCACAAAACCAATATTTTGAAAACTATTATGTAAGTCATTATACAACAAAAAACGGATTACCTTCAAACTGTGTATATCGATCTACTTTTGATTATAAAGGATATATTTGGTTTGCTACAGAAAATGGAGTGTCTCGTTTTGATGGTAAAAAATTTTTAAATATTGGACTATAAGAAGGTTTAAAAGATAATGCAATTTTTAGTGTTAGATCAGTAAAATCAAAAGTACTTGCTTTTTCATTTAAAGGAGTTGATTTCATAGATAATAATAAAGTATCACAGAACAAAAACGAAATTTTTTCAAATGGAAAAGTAGGAAACTTATTATTTGAAGAAAAAATTGGTGATTTTTATTGCTCTGCTAGATATGACTCTATTTTTATATATAATATAGCCAATCCCAATAAAGTGGTTTTAGTAGGTAAATCAAATTATATTGATAATGGAATTAATAATCCAATTTATAATCAATCCTCATTTTTATCAGACTTTTATATTTTGGTTTGTAATTTTCTTGATTATGCTTTTATTCTCAAGTTTTATGATCTATAGAATTATCAAACAACGCAAACAAAGAGAATTGGAAAAAGCCGAGCTACTGTCAAAGGTAAATGAATCTAATCTAAAAAGTCTTCAAGGACAAATGAATCCTCATTTTGTATTTAACTCGTTGAGTACTTTACAAAATTTGGTTTTGAATCAGCAAGATAAAGAGGTCTTGGAGTATATTTCAGAGTTTAGCAAGCTCATGAGAACAATGCTGGACAATTCAAGGAATGACATTATTTCAATCATTGACGAGATTGATTTCTTGAAAAATTATATTGATTTAGAGCAAATTCGATTTAAGAATTTTTTTGAAGTGCAATGGGATATAAAAATCCCGTTGGATGATTTGGAAGAAATTTATATACCTACCATGCTCATTCAACCTATTATAGAAAATGCGATAAAGCATGGTGTTTCCAAACTAAATAGCTATAAAGGTATCATTGAAATAAGTATCGATTTGCCTCAACATGATTTTGTAGAAATTCGTGTAAAAGACAATGGCTCCAATTCTATAATTTCAAATAAAAAGCATACTTCTACCGCTATCAAGGTGATTCATGAACGATTGGAGTTATACCAACGAAATAATAAAAAAGGAAAATTTGAACTCGATATCAAACCTAATGGTGCCGAAGCTTTGCTTACTATTCCTATTTAAACATTAAGCACTATATAAAAAAACTATTTTTTGAATCGTACCAATAAAAAATAGCTCATTCCAATAATTGAAA
>Ga0208597_1000945_pt1 | contig 11471 bp, 8 predicted proteins | sample LakMenEpi05May12_FD_150673 | JGI IMG/M metagenome (GOLD analysis project Ga0208597, IMG submission 150673) | Freshwater microbial communities from Lake Mendota, WI - 05MAY2012 deep hole epilimnion (SPAdes) | ecosystem: Environmental > Aquatic > Freshwater > Lake > Epilimnion/Euphotic zone ...
GTGCCATCATGGTGAATCGGTGATGTTTTTCCATGCATCAAGCGTGGAGCGCGGATGACATCACCGCCATACACTTGACCGATGCTTTGGTGGCCGAGGCAGACGCCCAGAATCGGGGTCGTCGGGCCAAAGTGCTCGATCACAGCGCAGGAGACACCAGCTTCGTTTGGCGTGCAGGGGCCTGGCGATACGCAAATGCGCGAGGGCTGGAGCGCTTGGATTTCCTCCAAGGTCATGGCATCGTTGCGGATGATTTTCATTTCTGCACCGAGCTCGCCGAAGTATTGTACGAGGTTGTAGGTGAAGGAATCGTAGTTGTCGATGATGAGCAGCATGGTCTCAGTGGGATGATGCGAGAGTTTGAGCGAGAGCAATGGCCTTGAGCATGCCCTGGGCCTTGTTGCAGGTTTCCTGGTATTCGTAGGTGGGATCGGAATCGGCGACGACACCGGCACCGGACTGGACGTAGGCTTTGCCGTCTTTCACCAAACAAGTGCGCAGGGTGATGCAGGAATCGTGCGAGCCATCGAAGCCGAAATATCCTACAGCTCCGGCGTAGGCGCAGCGTTTAGTGGGCTCAAGCTCGTTGATAATCTGCATGGCGCGGATTTTCGGCGCGCCGCTGACGGTGCCTGCGGGAAAAGTCGCGCGCAAGACATCGTAGGCGCTGTGCGCTGGATCAAGCGAGCCCGTGACGTTCGAAACAATGTGCATGACGTGGCTGTAGCGCTCGATGATCATGAAGTCATCGACTTTGACCGATCCGTGTTTGGCGATACGACCGACGTCATTGCGCGCGAGGTCGATGAGCATGAGGTGTTCGGCACGCTCTTTGGGATCGTTGAGAAGATCCGCAGCGAGAGCATCATCTTCTTCCACCGTTTTGCCTCTCCAGCGGGTGCCAGCGATGGGGCGGATGTCGATGCGGCCTTGAATCGAACGCACATGAACCTCGGGAGAACTTCCGACTAACGAAAAATCACCCAGCTCTAACAAAAACATGTAGGGCGAAGGATTGACACAACGCAGGGCGCGGTAGAGATCGACTGGTGAGCCGGTATAAGGGGTCTCGAAACGTTGGCTTGGTACAAATTGGAAGACGTCACCAGCGGCGATGTATTCCTTGCCCTTGCGGACGTTTTCTTCGAATTTTGCTTGGGTGGTATTGCTTGTCGCAGGCAGCGAGGTCAGTGGGGTCAAGCCATTGAGAGCACTAGTGTGAACGGGGCGGTTGAGAATTTCCACCATGGCGGCGACACGACCACGGGCATCGGCATAGGCTTCGTCGACGGTAGCAAAATCATCGGTGAAGGCATTGGCGATGACATAGACGCGACGCAGGCGGTGATCGAACACCAGCACGGTATCAACGAGCATGAAAAAAGCATCGGGGATCTGCAGGTCATCGTGCGGAGCGGGACCGATGCTCGGCTCAAACTGGCGCACGGCATCATAGGAGAGATAGCCCAAAATGCCACCGTAGAACGGAGGAATCGCGCCATGAGGCACGGGTGTGTAGGCCGCCATTTGGCGTTGTAACTCGGCGAGGATGTCGTCGTGGGCTTCGATCCAACGAACCGTGCTGCCCTCGCGAACGGTGAGAGTTTTTTCACGCGCTTCAAAAGTGCGCTTAGGTTGGCTACCAACGATCGACCAGCGTCCACCTTTTTCGGTGCTCTCAGCACTTTCTAACAAAAAGGCGTGAGCACCGTCGCGGATTTTCAGATAGGCGGAAAGAGGCGTCTCAAAATCGGCCGCAAGCTGGGTGTATACGGGAATCACGTTGCCCTGAGCGGACAAAGAGACAAAGGATTCGAGCGATGGTTCTACTGGAAGGGAATGCACGGCGGGAGGAGTGATAGCGGGAAGTGGCGACGCGGTAAAGGATTTTCAGGGGGTATAAGACTTAAGACTTTTAGACATAAGAAGTACGACTGAGATTGAGCACAAAAAATGAGCAGCACAGTAGATATAGCAAAACCCTTCGCTCTGGTGGGAACGAAGGGCTAAGATTCCTAGGAGGATAAAGGAGCAACGAGAGGGCAAATCCCTTCTCCCTAGGTGGGCTTATTTCAGCTTGATGGTGACTTTTTCTTTCTCCTCGCCTTTGATGCCGGGGATGTTCTTAATTTTATCTTGCAGAGCAGATGGGTCCTGGATATCTACTCCTTTCATTTGCTCCATGAATTTCGGATCGGCCATAAGTTTGCTGAAATCCATTTCCATGAGGGTCACGGTGTTGCCTTCGTGATGAGTGGCATTGGTTTCGACGATGCCGGACTCGACGACAATTTTCGCGGTCATTTTCATGTCTTTCATCATGCCCATCGCCATGGCCTGCATTTGAGCAGCTTCTGGACCAGCGTCGGGAGCGACGTCCTCGGTGTCTTGATACTCGGCATTTTTTTCGACGGCGGGAGCATCGGGTTTCTTGGCCTGAGGATTGATGATGGTGAGTTCGCCATCCTTGAAACTGAAAGTAATCGGCTTGGTCTCGCCGGCTTCTTTTTTCGCCTCCTCGGCAGCCCCTGGAGGCGCCATATCGGACAAGCCGGAAGCGCTATCGCTCATGTCGATGCTCACCGTATTGATGTCGGTGAAGTTAAATGTCACACGGGATCCCGTTTTGCCATCGGCATTGATTTTTTCCACTTTGCCGACAGTGACGCCTGTGCCAAACTTCTCGGCACGTTTCTTGGCTGCATCTTCTCCGAACATATCGGGGGCCTCACCGCCGCCAAGTGCCGCCATTTGTTGCATCATCGCGCTCATTTGCGTGCCGAGAATCGTCTCCTCGACGATGGTTCCTGATCCATCTTTTTTCAAATTCACGGTTTCATTGACTTCGAGACAACTGCTTAGAGTTAAGGCGAGGACTCCAGCGGAGCACGATTGGATGATGGCAGATTTTTTCATGCGTTAGTATTAAGCGATCTCGATGCGTGGATTTGTGAAAATTTTCATCATTTTTTCCCTTGAGTAGATTTTTTGTTGCGCAACAAGCTGTTCATGATAACATCTGTTCGCATGAATACTCTAAAAATCCGTTTATGGTTCTTTTGCCAACGTTGGAAAAATCGTTCACGCCGCTGGCGGCAATCGTATTTGCGTGGCCACAAGCCGCGTGGGATGCGCTTGGAACAGTTGCAATTGCCCTTTGATCGCTGAACACCGAATAGGCAAAAAATGCGACGATGAGGGATGCCAAAAAAAAATGCTCATTTCTGGATTTTTGGCTTACAGTCGGCACCTTGTTTTGCTACAAATCGCGAAACCTCATGGCGAACGTCACGTTACCACTCAAAAAATCAACCTTAAATTGGCGCTTGGCACTGCTGAGCACAGCCGTCTCGATGACACTGTGTTACGGTGTTCATGGCCAATCTGCTGCCGATCAAGAAAAGTCCGCACGGCAAGATCGCGTGATGGAAGCGCAAACGCTTTTGATGCAGGGCGATGTCGCCTACGGCTCAGGCAAGTATGCAGAGGCTGCGAAACTTTTCCTACAAGCGAAAAATTTATTGCCCGACGCTGCGGAGACGAAGGAACTACGTGATGCAGCAACGCAACGCTACACCACGGCTAGTACTCAGCAGGCATCACAACTTGCCAGCAAAGGCGACATCGCAGCAGCCAAGCAAGCTGTCGACAATGCCTTGGCAGACGAAATCGCTCCAAAAGACACAGCAGCATTGGCCATGCGCGCCAAGCTCGATGACCCAATCCGCACGAACCCAGCCTTGACAAAAGAGCACACGCAGGATGTCGAGGAGGTTCGCCAATCGCTTTATGAAGCGGAAGGTTTTGTCCAACTTGGCCGATTCGATCTCGCGAAAGGCGTTTATGAAGAAGTACTGCGCATCGATCCGACAAACAAAGCAGCTCGTCGCGGACTTGAAAATGTCGCGCAGCACAAGACTGATTACGCTCGAGCTGCCCATGATCAAACACGTGCCGAAATGCTAGCGGAAGTGGATGCCTTATGGGAAACCCCAGTTACGGATTACGCTCCCAATTTGGAAGTCACCCCAGAAGGTGACATTTCAGCAAACGCTGTGCAGTTCGTCTCGGAGAAAATGCGGAATGTTGTGATTCCTAGCGTCGATCTTGAAGACGTGGGCATTGAAGAGGCGATTGACTTCGTACGCAATCAAGCAAAACAGCTCGACACGACCACTACCGATCCCGTTCAAAAGGGATTCAACATCGTTCTCAACCTCGGTACGGGTGAGATCGGCACACAAGTGCGAGCTATGCGCTTTAATCTCAAAGTAAAAAATGTACCAGTCTCCCAATTACTCACCTACATTTGCGAACAAACGCGAACACAGTTTAGCATCGATGAATTCGCGATCAACATCCGTCCGGTCGGGACAGATGGAGTGGACTTGACGACACGCACGTTCAAAGTGCCACCTGATTTTCTATCGGCTGATTCTGTGGGGAACTCCGCCAACGCCGCGTCAACGGATCCATTTGCTGATGCGCCGAGCGAAGGCCTCACTGCTACCCGCATGACGGCAGAAGAAAAGCTTCGCAGCATGGGTGTATCATTCCCCGAGGGTGCGACGGCCTCTTTCAACGGCGGTAGCAGCACTTTGTTGGTTCGCAATACCGCCAGCAATTTGGACTACGTGCAACAAATCGTCGATAGCGCAGCACAGACAGAGCCCGTGCAATGCATCGTCGAGGTGACCATCATCAAAGTGCAAGAGACCCGCTTGAAGGAATTGGGCTTTGACTGGATCATGACTCCATGGGGCGTAGGCAACAATACCTTTGTCGGCGGCGGCACCCAAGGTAACGGCGACCTCGTCATCGACGATATCAATTTCAAGCCCATCACTTCAGGAGTCCGAAGTGGTGATACATCCATCAACAAAACTGGCATTGATGAATTGATTAGTGCTGGCACAAGCGGATTCTCTGCTTCAGGCAGCCGTGCTCCAGGAGCCTTGAGCCTGCTAGGTCAATTCTCTGACGTCCAAGTTGCAACGATCCTAAATGGATTGGACCAGAAAAAAGGTGTCGATACCATGACACGGCCATCTACTGTCGTTCGCAGCGGCCAGACCTCGCGCATCGAGATCATTCGCGAGATGATCTACCCTACCGAGTATGAGCCCCCCGAATTGCCCAATACGATTGAGTCAACAACTTTAATCGATGGTGCATCGGGTCAGGTAGCCAACCTTGCCCCGCCGACGCCCATCACTCCAGCAATGCCCACGGCGTTTGAAAAACGCGATGTGGGAACGACGCTTGAAGTATCGCCGATTGTGAGCACGGACCGTCGTTACATTGAGCTCGCCTTAAAGCCGGAAATTGTAAGTTTTGACGGATTCGTCAACTATGGTACTCCGATCATTGGCGGCTACTCCAGCGGCACCGACTTTTTTGATGTCCCCGTTGGAGCGCCCTTCACCGTCGAGAACACTGTGGGAGAACTGACTCCTAACGAGATCTTAATGCCCATTTTCAGCGTTATCCGTACTGATACCAGCCTGACCATCGCCGATGGTTCTACGGTTGTGATCGGTGGTATGATCGAGGAGAGAGGCCAAAACGTCGAAGATCAGGTGCCAGTTCTCGGTGATCTACCATTTGTAGGTCGGATGTTCCGCTCCCAAGGCCGTCAACCAGTGAAAACCAATGTGATCATCATGGTCCGCGTGGAGCTACAAGATCCATCGGGCAAGCCCTATCGTAGTCAGTAATTTCACTTGCCATCCTCTAACAAAACCTCAAACATCGTCCCCCTCCTTCCATTTCCAACCAGCACCCATTGGCTGAGGAGCCGATGTTTCATTTATGCCAACTCAAACACCACCAAGCAATCAACAAGATCCCCAGGTAGAGCCTGAAAGCTACACCTTGGATCAAATGATGGAACGCTTGAAAGAGCGAGGGAATGAGGAAGGTGAGCTTGTTACCCGTGCCGATGGCACCCAAGCATTGAAAGTCAAAAAACGCAAGCGTCGCTCTGAGCAACCGCACAAAGAGGCCGCCAAACGCCAACAGAAAATCCGCTTGTTTCAGCTCGGCTTGGTGTTTTTTCTCTTTTGTGGGCTGGTAGCCACAGCTGCTGGTTTACTGTTCTACTACAATAGCACGGGCTACCGCGAGGGAATCCGCAACAAGATCTCGCAGTGGACCGGAGCTGAGGTGGACATCACCGAATTCGCGGTAGCGCCGAATGCCGCACGCAGCGCGACAATGAATCTGAATTGGCCTGCTGGCAATTATTTGCGTACTTTACAAATCAGCCGCCCTAGCGCACGGCTCAACACGATGGGCTTCTTGACCAACAATTGGGGTGGAGATGCTGTGGTAGCCGCAAATGGCAAATTGATATTCGATAAAGGGCAAGAGAACGCGCCGAGAAGCACTCCCACCAACGAAAATCCTGGGGTATTTCCCTTTACCTTTAGCAATTACCGCATCGAGAAACTCGACATCATCGGCTTTGGCAGCGCTCAACAGCCATGGCTCACGATCTCGGGCACAGAGGGGTCAATGGTAAAGACCAATGTCGGCTCAAAAACCCGCTTCGTTGGAGGCAAGGTCAATGTTCTCGGATTTAAGCCGATGCAGTTGGACCGAGCGAGCATCGATTTCACCATGGGGCAAATGAAGATCGATCAAGCCCGCTTCAAGCCTGAACCGAATGCCTCTGGGGCGCTCGAACTCAGCAATAGCATCGATCTCTATGGCGCAAAAAATACCGATCTCAACTTGAGCATGAAAGATTTCCCTCTCGAGATCCTTCTCGGCGAAGGGTTGGAAACGATCATGAGTGGATTTGTGGATACCAATCCAGACTCACCCAACCGCCTCCTCAGTTTCACGCCAGGCTCCTACGATAGCTACAAAATCCAAGTCGGCTTCGTTGGCAGCAGCCTCACGCCGCTAACTCTCTATGGATTCCCATTTTTTAGCGATTTGAGTCGTGAACTCCAGGACCAAGATTACGTGAATCGCTTCCACTTTGCCGACCGCGTCGAGGGAGAACTCATTCGTGATGCCAAAATGTTGACTCTGCGCAGTCTGCATTTGGAGAAAAAAGGCCAATTCATCATCAAAGGTGATATTTCCGTAACCGATGGCAAAATTGCAGGAAAACTCGACGTCGGACTGCAAGGTACTCTGCTCACAGAAAACCATATCAACCCTATGATGCGTGATCTTTTTCCGCGCAATGCCAGCGGCTACCAGTGGTGCCAGATCACGCTCGGCGGTACCCCTACCTCCCCCGAGGATAATTTTACCGATCAGATCAAAGCCATTCTCGACAAATCTCCCGACAAACCGACAGTACCAGCAGTTGATTCTGCGCCCCTAAACATAGAGGACGAATTGGATGGCCAATAGTTTGCCGATTTCTCGTTCTCTGCTTGATCTAACGTGGCAAAGTTATCATGATTGACTCTTAGCCATATAACACCATGAGCCAAAAATCCCCATTTTCCCATTTGTTTCAATTGTTTGGCAGCACGACAGAAAAACACGTGGATAGCATCAATCGCGATGCCTTGAAGAAAATGATGACCTTGCTGCAATTGCCAGTAGATGCCGCAGGACGTTGCATTCTCTTGCGCGCGCCGCGTGCGGGTTACGGCAAATCTCACCTGCTCACACGGGCGCAATCACAACTCGGCAGTTCACACGAATTCATCTTACTGCAACCCGCGAACGGCTATCGTGTGGACGCAAATGCGGTGCTCAATGATGTAATCTCAAAGCTAACCCGTGCGCTCCCCGGAGGCGCTGGATTGACCGCGCTTGACTTACTGGCGCGGAAAATTTTCGCTCTCGGCTTAGAGCCATTGGTGCGCTCGGGAGAAGTCCCCTGCCAAGATCGGGAGACGGCCCTGACGGCCTTGCAGAATCGTCCTATCGAGACATTTGATTTCCATCATCACACGGCCGTCACAGCTCACTGGGCGCGAGATCATTTTGAGATTCTCGGTCCAAGGTTGGTCGTGGAAATCGCTCAAATCATCGCGGCACCTCTCCGAGAAGTCGGATTCTGGGTTGATGCATTGTTTCGCTATGCGGTAACTCCCATCAATCAACCAGGCCGTTCTGGTATGTTGATGGGCGCTGTGCTTGATGCCTCCGCCGCCGCGCCCATGAATGAGCGCCTGACGACATTGCTAAAAATGATGACGCAGTGGCAACGGGTCATCCTCGTAGCCGATGAGCTCGAAGGCATGTCTGCCAATGCCGAGGCAGCGCTGCGTTTCGCAGCCTTTGTGACCAACCTTCGCCACGGTGCTGAGCGTGTGGAGATGATCATTTCCGTCAATGATGACGTCTGGGAGAGTGCGTTCGCCCCACGTTTGAGCGGAGGTCTGCAGGATCGGCTCAGTGAGGCTGTGGTGCAGCTCGAGCCCCTCAGCCCAGAGCAAGCTTTTGAGCTTTTGCAAAGTCGCGATCCTCATGCAAAACGCGAGCAAACCTTAGATTTCAGGTCACAAGGCCCACTTTACTCGCGCCTCGTTCTACGAAATGCCGCTCAATCATGGCAACCGAACGAGCAACCAATCGTAGCAATGGAGACACCAGAATCACTGAGCGAAACCAAAGAGGAAAACATGTCGCATTCATCGGTCATCAGCCTGATCGATGAGGAGGATGCACTTGGGCTGACGGAAGCTGATTACGGCATACCATTTTTTTCAGCGGACAAATTCTTCAGCGAGCCACTATCACCCTTTGTGGACGATATCATCGCCGAGCATTTCGAGTTGGCAAATAAATCCGTCGTGGAGCCAATTGTCAACTTTGTGCCGACGAAGTCCCACGAGGCCAAAGCCTTCGAGCCTAACACCGCGATCAAACCATTCGCATTTCCTCATGGTGTAGTTGCCGACCCATCTCAAGTAGCTGCAAGCTGTGCATCCTACGGGGCACCTGAATCAAAATTACCCTCACCGATTTCGTTACCTGCAGGCACGACCTACGGCGCAACGGTGCTACCCTTGGAAACCTCTGCTACAAACTTCTACGAGCAAGCGCAGAGTGCTGGAATCAACCGCGTCGATGAATTGCTCCGTCAGTTCCGCGAGCGCTACGGGCGCAGTGACTCTTAACCTTTTTTCCGACATGAGTCATCTCGCCGTTGATATTGAATTTTTGCGCAAGCGCTACAGCAATGGCGTCGAGGCGCTCGCTGGTGTGGCTCTACAAGTGCCACGGGGCAGCATTTTCGGCCTTATTGGTCCGAATGGTGCAGGCAAAAGCACCATGGTCAAATCACTGCTCACCATTCTGCGCCCAACCGAATGCCGCGGCACGATGCTGGGTGAACCCATCGGAAAAAAATCCACGCTCGCCAAAGTCGGCTATCTTCCCGAGCATGCGACGTTTCCCGAATATCTCACAGGTCGGCAAGTGATCGAATACTCGGCAGGTCTCGCCCACATTTCCCGCCGTGCCTGCAAGGATCGAGTCGATCGGCTTCTTGACCAAGTCGGAATGAGCGAGGCTGCATCCCGCACGATGCGCACCTACTCGAAGGGTATGAAGCAGCGCATCGGTCTTGCCCAAGCTCTCGTCAACGATCCAGAGGTCGTCTTTCTCGATGAACCAACAGACGGCGTCGATCCCGAGGGCCGAATTGATTTCAAGCGCATGATTTCCGCACTCCGCGAGGAAGGTCGCACGGTTTTTGTGAACTCTCACCTTCTTGCCGAGGTTGAACAAATCGCCGATCGTGTGGCCATTCTCAGCAAAGGAAAAATCGTCAAACAAGGACTGGTCAGCGATCTCACCCGCCACGAAGCCCGCTATGAGCTACGTGTTCAGGGCACGCTTCCCGCAGAGTTGATGACCTGGTGCAGTGAACGCGGCATTTCGATCCAAGGCAATGTTCTCTCACTCACGGCAGAGAGTGCCATCGCGGTGCAGCCCTTGATCGATAAACTACGCTCTTCCCTCGTCGTTATCAATGAGCTCAAAGAAGATCGCTTTTCGTTAGAAGAACTCTTTTTGCAAACGGTCATGGAACAACGTCAACACCCGAACGCCCTAGCAGCCCGATGACCCAAGCCTACACCATTCTCCTCGACTCCCTGCGCATGCTGCGTGCCAGCAAGCTGTTTTGGGTATCGCTATGGATTTCCGCCGTAGTCGCTGTGGCATATGCCTCGATTGGCTTCAATGACAAAGGCATGACCGTGATGTTCGGGCTATGGGACTTCGAGATCGAAATCATGCGCAAAGGCACTGCGGAATCGCAGGCATTTTACACCTTGATTTTCACGGATGTGATTGTGAGATTTTGGCTCGGCTGGGCATCACTGGTGCTCGCGCTGATTTCTACTTGCTCGATCTTTCCGCAATTTTTGCAAACTGGTTCCGTGGAACTCGCCATCTCCAAGCCTGTCACCCGCGCCCACCTCTTCCTGCTCAAATACATCGGAGGCCTGCTTTTTGTTGCCGTGCAGACATTACTCTTCACCATCGTCTGCTTCATCGCACTCGGCGTCCGCTGCAGTGAATGGAATCTGAGCGTGTTCTGGGCTGTGCCCGTTGTCACCTTTTCCTTCAGCCTCATCTATTGCATCGGAGTTTTTGTGGGTGTTTGGTCGCGCTCGACCATTTTTGCACTCTTTGCCTCACTGCTCTTCTGGCTGATGACCTTAATTGTGCAATGGGTTGATGATTTCACCTACAAAATGGGCTACACAATTCCCGAAATGGGGGTAAACATCGACATGCGCACGGGCCAAGTCAGCGACCGCACAGAAGATGCCGGTGCGGGATTTCGCAAATTCCATCAAAAAATCCAACCGCTGGTGACCATCATGCCGAAAACCCGTGAAACGATCCTCTCGCTCAAGCGACTGATCGTTTTTGAAGAACGCGACTCGATGCTCGCCGGAGTCGACCTAGGCTCGGTATTCGCAGGGGGCGAAATGGATCCGAATGCCAAGTACGCGATGAAAAAATACGATCTTCGCTACTCATGGTTCTCGATTGTGGGAACGTCGCTGATTTTTGAACTCGTGGTTCTGGGCGGAGCCATGCTACTTTTTTCCCGTCGCGACTACTAATTTGAATATTTGCTGGTAATCCGTCCGTAGTATCTGTAATTCAACGCAAAACAATATGAAATTTTTCTTCGCAATTCTCGGCATCATCGGAGCAGGCGTCCTTGGCTATGTGCTCGAGCCTGACATGCGCTACAGCCTGACTGGCATAGCACCCAAAGCTGAACCCGTGACTCCTAAGCCTGTCGCAACGGCAACTACCGAGCCAACCACACCGACTCCAGCACCTGCACCCACCGCTCCTACCTACGATTATTCTAAGCTTGTTCCTAATCAGCTACCCGAAAAAGTATTGCTGAAAGTGCAAGCCACAGCCACAGCAGAGGGCGAGACCGATGCCTTGGCGCTGCCCGCTGGCACCAAAGTTACACCCGTGCGCATCGACGGCACTGACCTCGTTTTCTCGATTCTTGG
>Ga0208597_1000948_pt1 | contig 11444 bp, 10 predicted proteins | sample LakMenEpi05May12_FD_150673 | JGI IMG/M metagenome (GOLD analysis project Ga0208597, IMG submission 150673) | Freshwater microbial communities from Lake Mendota, WI - 05MAY2012 deep hole epilimnion (SPAdes) | ecosystem: Environmental > Aquatic > Freshwater > Lake > Epilimnion/Euphotic zone ...
ATCCTCGAAGCCGTCGCCGGCGGGATGGGTGTCGCGGTCGTCTCCGCGCACGCCATTCGCAAGGGGTCTCATCCTGAGTTGGTCACGCTGCCGCTCGAAGGCTTCCCGCTGCAGTCCAGCTGGCAGATCGTCCATCCTTCCGGACGTCGGTTGTCCCCGTTGGCCGCGGCCTTCAAGGCCCACCTCATCACGGCGGCCAAGGAGATCATCGGCTCCAAGGAGATCCCCGGACTGGTGGCCTGAGGCCGGGATATCCGGTTGCGGCGATGGGCGCTGATGTCTCTGATGAGGCATGCCCCGCACGCTAAGCCATTGCCTCGGATTCTGGCTGCTCTGCGCGACGATTCTTTCGCCCGCTCTTGGCGCCGCGGTAGAGCCGTCGGTTGAGCGAGCGCATGCGGAGACTTGGCGGCGCTTCATCGACGAGCATGGCATCATGCGGGATTACGTCGGTGAGCTCCCGACTCCGGAGGATTGTCGTCTGGGTAAGCCCAACGCCATCGGTTGGTGGAGTCCGATCGAGAACGGCCCGATGTTCACCGGGATGTATCTGCATGCCATGGTCGAACGGGCGCGTCGTACTGGTGCGATCTCCGATAAGGAACAGGCCCGCAGACTCGCGCAGGGACTCCTGAAGTGCGCCTCCGTTTCGGATGTCCCCGGGTTCGTCGCCCGTGGCGTCGGCTCGGATGGCATGTGTCACTATCCGCTGAGCTCCGATGACCAGATGCACCCGTGGTTCCTGGGTCTACACGCTTATCTGTTGAGCGATATCCCGACGGCGGACGAGCGTAAGGTGCTCGTCGCAAAAGTCCGCGAGGTCGCCGGGGTCCTGCAGGCCAATGGTTGGAGGGTGCCTTGCGACGGAGCGTTCAAGGGTGATTTCCGCGGCGGTTTCAAGGGCGAGCATTTCCGTGACGCCGCGAGGTATCTTTACCTGCTGCGCGCGACGTATGATATGACCGGCGACGCCGTCTGGCTGGAGCGCTATCGGCAGGCCCTGGCTGAGAAGCCGCCCGGCTCGGCCGAGACGCGTCGCGAGATCTGCGCCTTGGGATGTCCTCGGGACCTTGGCTTCATTCCGACCCTACAGAAGGGACAGTTCTGGATCTATGTCGGCACCCAGGCGGGCCTTGCTCGTCTCGCCGCCGCCGAGACGGACGCCGCCGCGAAAGCCGCTTATCGCAAGGGGCTCGAGGTCACGGCGCAGTTCGCGCTGTCGTCGGTCGATACCCACGCGATGTTCGATAACGGCGACCAAGGGTTCTTCGGCACCGCGGACTGGCGGGTCGCCAATGCGACGTGGTTTCCGCAGCCGACGCAGAAAGAGGCCGAACGCCTGGCCAAGATCGTGGATTACAAGAAGCGGGGCCCTCGCAAGAACTACGAGGCCACCTGGATGCGTCACCCCTTGGCCGCCGCCGCTGTCGTGGCGTTGGCGCGCGACGCCTCCGCGCGTCCTCAGGTGCTCAAGGCAATCCGCCACTACGACTACGCCAAGCTGAACATGGCGGAGTTCTTCTTCGCTGAAGTCGCCTATTACGCCTTACCGGAAATCAAATGAGCAAACCTCTACCCGTCCGTCGTCTGGTCCGCGCTTTTTTCATCGGCGCGGCGGTCGTCGTGCTGCTCTGCATGCCATGGGTCCTGGCGGCCGAGGCTTTCGGCTGGAATCAACGTCCGGCGCATCTGCTTCAGAGTTTCATCGCCATCCCGATCGCCTTCCTGTCATCGGGGATTTTCCTCTGGCTGCGATCTCCGGAGGACGCTCCGGCCTGGGAGCGAAGGGCGGCTTGGGCGGTCTGGGTTCTTTCCGGCGCCTGGGTGGCGATGCTGGCGTGGGTGTTCGTTGCCTTGGCTCGCGGTATGTTCCCTGGGCCGGCCTGAGCGGTCAGCGGTGGCTTGCCAGCCGAGGAGGGAAGGACAGAGTGAGCCTACCCCTATGAATCATCGCATCGCTCTCCTATTCGCTGCCGCCGTCCTCTTGTCTGGTTGTGCCAACTATGCTGTCCAGCCCGTCCTGCATCCCGGCACGGAAAAGCGTCACGAGTCCTTCAATGAGATCTCGAAGAAGGGCGAAGCCCAGCTCGTCTTCCTCGGTGACTCGATCACCCATGGTTGGGAAGGGAAGGGCAAGGCCGTCTGGACGAAGGATTGGGCCCCGCTCAAGGCCGCGAACTTCGGTATCGGTGGCGACCGCACCGAGCACGTCCTCTGGCGTCTCGAGCATGGCAACTTTGACGGCCTCAAGCCCAAGGCGATCGTCCTGATGATCGGTACGAACAACACCGGCCACCAGGGACGTCCGCAGAAGGAGCTCAATGGCGCCGTCTACGAGTGCACCGCCGAGCAGACCGCTGAAGGCATCAAGGCCATCCTCGGCCAGCTGCGTCAGAAGTGCCCCGACGCCAAGATCCTCGTCCTCGGCATCTTCCCTCGCGGCGCGAACAAGGAGGACAAGTTCCGCCAGCAGAACGAGGCCACCAACGCCATCGTGAAGGGTTACGCGGACGGCCAAAAAATCTTCTTCCTCGATGTCGGCGCCAAGTTCCTCGAAGCCGACGGCACACTCTCCAAGACCATCATGCCTGACCTTCTGCACCCGAATGAGAAGGGTTATCAGATCTGGAGCGATGCCATCAAGGCGGACGTCCTCGCCCTGCTTCGCTGATTTATACTATGGATGGCATAGAGCATCATAAATGCCTCTATATTGTTTCCCTCATAGGCAGGTTTTAAGGGAAGTTTGATTTGCATCTTGCGAGTCAGCCAGCGATTTAGTGCGCCATGGCTGACTCCAAGAATGCGGGAAGTTCTTCGTCGTCTTCCTCTGATCCGGACGAAGGACATTCACAGGAAATCCGTCTGATCGGCTTCCTCGCCCGCCAGGCCGGTCTGGCGCCCGATGCGTCGCGTATCGCCGGAGCCCTTTCCGCTCACGCCGACGAGGAGCCCCTTGAACGTATCGCCGCCGCCTTACCTTCCGCCGGCCTCAAGGCCGATGTGTGCCGCATGCCGCTCTCCTCGGCCCTCTGGCAGGCCAGGGCCTCGTTGCCGTTGATCATCCACAACGAAGCCATTGGGTTCAACGTCGTCGTCGGCGGCGGTCTTTTCCGTGAGCGCCTCGCCTCCTTTGATGGTGACGAGAAGACCTATGTCGTGACCCGGACGGCTTTGGTCCAGCAGCTTGGCCTGGCTTCGGCGCACGCCGAGGTCGAGGTCGCCTTCGTCTCTCCGACCATGCCGGCCGAGGGGCTCAAGGGGCGGGATGATGACAATCATCAGCACGACCATCATCCCAGTCCGATCAGTCGCTTCATCGGCCTCATGCGGCCGGAGTCCTCGGACATCGCCACCATCCTCATCTTCAGTCTCGTCACCGGCCTGCTCTACCTCGCCCTGCCTCTCGCCATCAACGGCGTGGTCGGTAATCTCGCGTTCGGCACGCAGTCGACACCTTTCCAGCAGGCGCTGATCTTCATCACCATCGCGCTGACCGGCTGTCTCGTGCTCTCCGCGATCATCCGCGGCCTGCAATATGTCGTCGCCGAGCATATCCAGCGACGGATCTTCGTCCGGCTCGCGGCGGACATGGCCTGGCGCCTTCCGCGCGTCCGGACGCAGGCCCTCGACGGCGTGCACGCTCCGGAGATGGTGAACCGTTTCCTCGACGTCGTCACGGTGCAGAAGAGCTCGGCGATGCTCCTGCTGAACGGCATCAACATCGTCGTCGGGGCCGTCGTCGGCCTGGTCGTGCTCGGTTTCTACCACCCGTTCCTGCTCGCCTACATGTTCGTGACCCTGCTCGGGCTGGGCTTCGTGGTCTATGTCCTTGGTCGGGGCGCGATCGCCTCCAGCCTGGCCGAATCCCGCAGCAAGTATGCGGCGGTCGGCTGGCTCGAAGAGGTCGCCCGCTACCCGCGCCTGTTCAAGGGGCCTTCGGGCCTCGCCTTGGCGGGCGAGCGGACCGATGAGCTCGCCCGTAATTACCTCGAGGCGCGCGCCTGGCATTTCCGCGTGCTCATGCGGCAGATCATCGGCCTGCTCACCCTTGAGGTGCTGGCGACGGCGGCCTTGCTGATCGTGGGCGGAGGTCTCGTGCTCAGCCAGCAGCTCACGCTCGGACAGCTGGTCGCCAGCGAACTCATCGTCAGCGCGGTCGTCGCTTCTTTCGCCAAGCTGGGCAAGCAGTTCGAAGCTTGGTATGATGCGCTCGCCGCCGTCGATAAGCTCGGGCACCTCGTCGACTTCGAGACCGACCGTGAGGGCGGCGAGATCCCCGTCGGCGATCCGGCCGGAGTTTCGCTCGAACTCCGCGACTTATCCTTCGCCTATCCGGGCGGCCGTGAGCTCTTGAGCGGTCTCCACGTCAAAGTCCCTGCCGGCGGCCGGCTGGCCTTGTCGGGGGCGCAGGGCAGCGGTTGCAGCACGTTGCTTGACCTGGTCTCCGCCATGCGTGAACCCACCGGAGGCACTCTCCTGGTGGACGGTCTCGACCTGCGCTCATGGGATCTGGAAGCCTATCGCTGCCAGGCCATGGTGTTGCGTTCGCAGGATATCCTGAGCGCCAGCCTGATGGATAACCTCCGGCTCGGCCGCCCCGACATCACCCTCGGCCAGGTCCAGGCCGCGTTGACCGAAGTCGGCCTGCTGTCGGACGTCCTTGCGATGCCGGACGGACTTTCCACGAAGCTCGTCACCGGCGGCCTTCCACTGTCCAGCCGCCAGCGGAACCGCCTGCTCATCGCCCGCGCGTTGCTCCATCGTCCCCGGCTGCTCGTCATCGACGAATTTCTCGACGGCATGGATCCCGAGAACACCACCCATCTCGTGGACCTCGTCATGGCCCCGGAACGTCCGTGGACGTTGCTGCTGGCCACCCGTGACCCCCAGCTGCTCCGTCGCTGCCCGACGGTCCTCAACCTCGCTTCTTCCCACGCATGAGCTCGTCCACCGACACCTCCGCTCCTGCCCTGCGCGGCCGTCTGCCTGCCTTGCTGCTGGCCGGATCCTCTTTCCGCATCCGGTTGCTTTCCCGGATCGCCGGCCTGGGCTTCGTCGCCATCCTGCTGGCCATCTGGTTCCTGCCTTGGCAGCAGTTCGTGCGCGGCTCCGGCAAGGTCATCGCTTTCGATCCGCTCGAACGACGCGTGAACGTCGAGGCGCCCGTCGCGGGCCTCGTCCGCAAGATGTATGTGCTCGAAGGCCAGAAGGTGAAGGCCGGCGAAGTGCTCGCAGAACTGCAGGACAACGACCCGAACCTGCTGAACAACCTCAAGGCCCAGCGCGGCTCCTTGTCCGACCGTCAGGCCGCCACCCGTCGTCGCATCGAGGATCTCGATCTCCAGATCCGTCAGCTCGAGCTCGCCCGCGGACAGTCCGTGGACGCCGCCCGTCAGCGCGTCGTCGCCGACAAGATCGCCGCGGAGACCGCCGCGCTCAACTTCACGCGCACCAAGGAACTCAAGGACGGCGGCCTCGTCTCGGTCCGTGACTACGAACTCGCGATCCAGTCCCGCGACAGCACCGGCGCCGCGCTCGTGGCCGCCGAGGCGACCCTCGGCCGCACCGAAAGCGAGTTCAGCGCCACCATCGCCGGTGTCCGCGCCCAGCGTGGTTCGGCCCAGTCTGACCTCGCCGCCGTCGAGCGTGACCTCGGCGTCATCGACGTCCAGATCAGCCAGAACGAACGCCAGCTCGTGCGCGCCCCGCGCGACGGCATCGTGCTCTCCGTCCAGGCGACCGACGGCACCTACCTCCGCCCCGGCAGTCCCATCTGCGTCGTCATTCCCGAGACCGACAGCCGCTTCGTGGAGATCTGGCTCGAAGGCAATGACATGCCTCTGCTCCAGTCGCGCATGACCAAGCCCGACGGCACGGTGATCCCGGGCAGCCCGGTGCGCCTGCAGTTCGAAGGCTGGCCCGCGATCCAGTTCGTCGGCTGGCCCAGCGTCGCCATCGGCACGTTCGGCGGCGAAGTCGTCTTCGTCGACGCAGCCGGCGATCCCTCCGGTAAGTTCCGCGTGGTCGTGGCTCCGGACGCCGACATCGTGATGCGTGACGGCAAGCCGACGAAAGTCGGGTGGCCAGGTAACCGCTGGCTGCGCCAAGGTGTCCGCGCCAACGGTTGGGTCCTGCTCCAGCAGGTGCCTCTCTGGAAGGAAATCTGGCGTCAGCTCAACGGCTTCCCGCCGGTCGTCGCTATGGATGAACCTGGCAAGGAGGCGAAGAAGTGAGGTGGCTCGCGCTCATCGCCTGGCTGCCGGCCTGGCTGGTCGCGGCGGAGCCTTTGCGCCTGCCGGAGGTGCTCACGAGCGTCAAGGAGCGCTATCCGCCCTTGCTCATCGCGATGATCGAGCAGGATATCGCCGCCGGGCGCCTGCGTCAGGCGGACGGAGCCTTCGACTTGGGTTTCGCCTTGCGGGCGGGAATCACCCCTAAGGGCTATTATGATGGTGAGACCACCGATGTCGCCTTGGAGCAGCGCCTGCCTTTCTGGGGCGCGAATGTCTTCGCTGGTTATCGTCGTAGCAGCGGCCTGTTGGCCGACTACGACAAGGACCGTACCCAACGGGACGGCGAATTTCGCGCGGGGCTGCGCTTCAACCTGCTCCGCGACGGACCGATTGACCGCCAGCGGGCCGAGCGGCTGAAGGCCCGGTTGGACCTGAATCTGGCCGACCCGTTCATCGAGCGCCAGCAGCTCGATATCATCCGTTCCGCCACGCGCTCCTATTATCAGTGGGCGGCCGCCGGTCTCCGCGAGACCGTCGCCCGTGAGCAGCTAAAGGTGGCCGAAGACCGCGCCGCCGCGCTGACTGAGCAGGCCAAGAAGGGGATGGTCGCCCCGATCGTCGTCACCGACAACGAGCGTCTCATCGTGAGCCGCCAACTGATCGCGACCCAGGCACGCCGCCGCTTCGAGGCCGCGGCCTTGGAACTTTCCTTGTTCTACCGTGGTCCGGACGACCTGCCCATCACGGCGGCGCGCGATCGCTTGCCTAAGGACCTGCCCATCGCCGAACTCCCCGAGCGCATGGGCGATGTCTCGTTGCTCGAGGCCGTGGCGGAGCTTCGTCCCGAGCTCCGTCGGGTCCGGTTGCTCAAGGAGAAGGTCGAGGTCGACCTGCGCCTCGCCCGCAATGACACGTTGCCTAATCTCGACCTGACCTTCGGGGTCACCCGTAACCAGGGCGACGGACCTTATAACGATGTCCGTCGTGACGAGTCGCGCGCCGGTCTCGAGTTCCGCCTGCCCATCCAACGGAACGAGGCCTTGGGTCGCACACAGGTCTCCGAGGCCGAGTTGCGTCGCCTCGAGCAGGACCTGTATTTCGTCCGCGACCGCATCCGCGTCGAGGTCAAGGACGGCTGGTCCGCCTTGGCCGCCGCCCATGAACTGCTCGGCGCCGCCAAGCGTAACGTCGAGCTGTCCGCCATCCTCGTGAAAGCCGAACAGACGCGCTTCAGCCAAGGCGCCACGGACCTGCTCGCGCTGCAGATCCGCGAACAGGCGCTGCTCGAAGCCCAGTTTTCCGAAGTCACCGCCCAGGCGGATTTCTTCACCGCGCTCGCCGACTACCGCGCCGCGATCGCCGCCGATCTCAAGAAGTAGGCGAAAGGTTCAGGCCTGCTTCAGCGAAGACATGTCGATCACGAAACGATAGCGGACGTCCTGCTTGATCATGCGGTTCCAGGCTTCGTTGATCTTCTGAATGGGGATCAGTTCGATGTCCGAGACGATCCCGTGCTTCGCGCAGAAATCGAGCATCTCCTGGGTCTCGGCGATGCCGCCGATGCAGGAGCCGGCGAAGTTACGGCGCGGCATGATCACGCTGAAGGCGTGGACCGCCAGGGGCTTCTCCGGCACGCCGACGAGGCAGAGCGTGCCGTCGAGCTTGAGGAGCGCCATGTAGGCGTTGAGGTCGTGCTGGGCCGAGACGCAGTCCAGGATGAAGTCGAAGGAGCAACCGTGCTTGGCCATCGCGGCGGGATCGCTCGAGACAACCACCTCATGTGCGCCCAAGCGGAGGCCGTCGGCGACCTTGGACGGCGATGTGGTGAAGAGCACGACGTGCGCGCCGAAGGCCCGGGCGAACTTCACGCCCATGTGACCGAGGCCACCGAGTCCGACCACGCCGACCTTCTGGCCCGGGCCGACCTTCCAGTGGCGGAGGGGCGAATAGGTCGTGATGCCGGCGCAGAGCAGGGGGGCCGTGGCGGCGAGGTCCAGACCCTGCGGGACGCGGAGGGTGAAGGCTTCGTCGACGACGATATGGGAGGAGTAGCCGCCGAAGGTATGTCCGCCGAGGTGCTTGTCGGGGCTGTTATAAGTGAACGTGGCTCCCGTGAGGCAGAACTGCTCCAGGCCTTTCCGGCAGCTCGGGCAGGTGCGGCAGGAATCGACCATACAGCCCGTGGCGCCGATGTCGCCGACCTTGACCTTCGTGACCTTGGCGCCCACCGCGGTGACGCGACCGACGATCTCGTGTCCCGGGACGCAGGCATAGTTCGTGCCTGGCCATTCGCCGCGGGCGGTATGCACGTCGGAGTGGCAGACGCCGCAGAAGAGGATCTCCATCGCGACGTCCGTCGGGCCGGGTGCGCGCCGGGCGATCTGCATCGGGGCGAGCAGGGAGGTGGGGGCGGCGGAACCGTAGGCCTTGGCGGTGGTGGTCATGGAAGGAGAGCCAGATAGGTATGCCTAATCAAGTGGGAGGCAAGCCGGGGAGAATCATCGGGCGAAGGTTGGTGGTTTGACCTGATTTCCTTCCGACCGGGCCTGCGGGTAGGATGGAGCATGCCATCCGTCATGCCGCCATCGGTGACCGTCGCCTCACTTGACAGAATTCTGTACATTCGGCAGACTGATCCGATGAAGACCGTCTCTTACACCGATGCCCGCAACCAGCTCGCCAGCCTCATGGAGGCCGCCAACGCTGACCGCGAGCCCGTGGCCATCACCCGTAACGGCGCCGCCTCCGTCGTGCTCGTCGACGCCGCCGAATACGCCGCCATGGCGGAGACCTTCCATCTCCTGTCCTCGCCGCGTAACGCCGACCGCCTCCGTAAGGGCCTGGCCGAATTCAAGGCCGGCAAGTTCAAGAAGGCCTCCCGTGGCTGAGGTCCGCTGGTCGACGGGAGCCTTGGAGGATCGGGCTTACTGGCGGCAGGCGGAGCCGCGAACCTATGACCGGCTCGAGCGTCTGCTGGCCGATATCGCCAAGGCCCCGTTCAAGGGGGTAGGTAAACCTGAACCCTTGAAAGGCGACCTCTCGGGCTGGTGGTCGCGAAGGATCACGCTGGAGCACCGCTTGGTCTATCGGGTCGAGAAGGGCGTCATCTACGTCCTCCAGGCCCGTTATCATTACTGAGGCCGGCGAAGCCCCTGTTCAGCCTTCCGTCGGATCGTAGAGGCCTTGGCGCACGACGAAGCGGATGACGCCGGCGACGTCGTGGACGCCGAGCTTGCGCATCAGGTTCGTGCGGTGGTTCTCGACCGTCTTGGCGCTGATATCGAGTTTCACCGCGACTTCCTTGCTCGAATAGCTCTTGGCCAGCAGCACGGCGATTTCCTTTTCGCGCTCCGTGAGGGTCGCGCCCTTGGCGTCGACGTCGCTTTCCGGCGCCGTGAGCGCGTCGGCCATGGCCTTCTGGAAGGCGTCGCTGAACCACGTGTCGCCGGCGGCGACCGCGTCGACCGCCTGGCGGAGTTCGGACAGGCGGGCGCTCTTCGGTACGTAGCCACGGACCCCGGCCTTGAGGAGGCCGCGGGCGATCTGCTTCTCGGACTTCGCCGAGAAGATCAGCACCTTGAGGTCGGGCTGCGTATCGTGCAGCTGGCGGAGGACTTCCAGACCGCTGATGCCCGGGAGCAGGATGTCGAGGATGAGGATGTCCGGCTTGAGCTGCTTCGCGAGCGCGAGACCTTCGTGGCCGTCGGCGGTCGAGCCCAGCACGCGATAGGCGCCCCGGGCCTCGAGCATCTCGATGATGAGTTCGCAGATGGCCGTCTGGTCTTCCACGACCACGACGGATTTCGCCTTCCGGACAGAGGTCTTCATGGGGGTGAACCCTATACTGGCCGGCCCCGGGCCGCAGGCGAACGCAAAAAGGCGTCGATTGGTAACAATCTTATTCCGACGCCGGGTCGACCAGCCCCTGCCGGACCACGAAGCGGACCAGCCCGGCGACGTCGCGGACGCCGAGCTTGCGCATCAGGTTGGCCCGGTGGTTCTCGGCGGTCTTGATGCTGATGTGCAGGCGACCGGCGACCTCCTTGCTGCTGTGGCTCTGGGCGATTAGGACGGCGATCTCGCGTTCGCGCGGGGTCAGCTGGTCGATCATGCCGTCGCCCAGGAAGGAAGGCGAAGCGAGGGCCTGGCGGACGGTCCGGCTGAAGTCTTCATTAAACCAGGTGTTGCCGAGTGACAGCGCCTCGAGGGCCTTGCGAAGCTCGGACAGCGGGCCGTTCTTGTTCACGAAGCCATGGATGCCGGCCTGCATGAGGGCGCGCACGATGTGTGGCTCCTGTTTGCCTGAGAAGATGAGGACCTTCATCGCGGGCAGGCTGCCGCCGAGCCGGCGCAGGATCTCGATGCCGCCCACGCCGGGCATGATTACGTCGAGCACCAGGATGTCGGGCTTGAGGCGCAGGGCGAGTTCGATGGCGCTGAGCCCGTCGGAGGCCGTGCCGACCGAGACGCAACGCGGGTGGGATTGCACCATCTCCGAGACCAGGTCGCACACCGCGGACTGGTCCTCCACGACCAGCACCCGCTTCTTGGCAAGGAGGGCGTCCGCACCCGTAGGCTTGAGGGGCTGTGGGTAACTGGGAGTCCCGGGTGACGGCCGGGTGACACGGAGTTTACGCAATGAAGTCTTCATGGATTCGATACATGAGATATCTCCTGTTTTGCGGTTTATTATCAATGGAAAGACGATGGGGCTTATTCCTCATCAATGCCTAAGAGAAATGGATTAGCACTCGTGTTGGCCCTCCTGGCCATGTCGGCCTGTCTCGGCCTCATTTTCCTGCTGACGGGTCTCGCGCGGACGGAAAGCGCCCTGGCGGCGCGGTTTGTCGACATGACCCATTTGCGTACGGCCGCCCAAGGGGCCGCCTTACGAGGCCTGGCTGAGCTGCAGTCGGCCGCGGGTCCGGATGTCGCCTACACATATCAGACTACCCACAACGGGCTCCGCGTCGGCCGGGGTTCGTCCGTCTTGATGCCCGAGGGCGAGGCGGAAATCGATGGCCTCCGTTGGCGTTGGTCGGTCGAGGATCTTTCCATGTCCCATGATCTCGCCTCCCGGCCAATGGCGACCCGGCAGGCATCGGCTTGGGCGAAGAGCATGGCGGGTCGGCCCAAGCTTCCGCACGCCTTGGTGGTTGAGCCGACAACGGAGCAAGTCAGGGCGCTGGAGGTGGGTGGACCTGCGCT
>Ga0208597_1000950_pt1 | contig 11439 bp, 8 predicted proteins | sample LakMenEpi05May12_FD_150673 | JGI IMG/M metagenome (GOLD analysis project Ga0208597, IMG submission 150673) | Freshwater microbial communities from Lake Mendota, WI - 05MAY2012 deep hole epilimnion (SPAdes) | ecosystem: Environmental > Aquatic > Freshwater > Lake > Epilimnion/Euphotic zone ...
CCAAGTGGCCGGAGTATTTTGCCGACAGCCTGCCTGCGGTGGTGAATATCGGCGTCGGTTGTCCCACCGGTGTGGTCTTTGGCACTGGCGGAAAATTTCCCGTCAAATATCAGAAAGCATTTTATATGTGCGACTGGACCTATGGCCGCCTGATCGCCGTACACCTTGCACCCAAGGGGGCTGGCTACAGCGCCACATGGGAAAATTTCGTCTCTCCTAAATCACTCAAAACCCGCAGCGGAAAAGTGCCGCTTAATCTAACAGACGCCGTGATCGGCGCGGACGGATCGATGTATTTCACCGTCGGAGGCCGTGGCACGCAGGCCAATCTTTTCCGCGTGAGCTACACCGGCAGCGAGGCCGCCGCACCGCTTGCCTCAAGCGCCCTGCATGATGCGAACGGCAGCGAAGCCCGCAGTCTGCGTCATCGGCTTGAAGCCATGAATGTCGCGCCAAATCCGACAACCGTCGCTGCCGCTTGGCCCCACCTCGCCAGCACTGATCGCTCGATTCGTTACGCGGCCCGGCTTGCGATCGAACGTAATCCTGTAGAACAATGGCAGTCGAAAGCACTGGAGGAAAAACAATCGGATGCCGCCTTCACTGCGCTGCTGGCACTTGCTCGTTTGGGCGCAGTCGAAACCCAGCCGGCCATTTTCAAATCGCTCACTGCCTTTCCTTTCTCATCTCTAACAGAAGAACAGGTTCTCAATAAACTGCGGGTCATCACCGTATCGATCGCCCGTCAGGGAGTCCCCTCCGGCGAGCCAGCCAAGCTGTTACTCGCAGACATCAATCCGATGTATCCTGCGAAGACAGAGAATGTGAACCGCGAACTCTGTTCTATCCTGCTTGCCTTGGGCGCTCCAGAAGCAGTTTCCAGAACCGTGGCGCTGCTGCGTGCGGCAACCACGCAGGAAGAGCAGATCACCTACGTGACAGCGCTCCGGAATATCAAAACCGGCTGGACCGAAAATCTGCGCCGCGATTATCTCGCATGGTGGAATGGCAGTCGCTCAAAACAACATCCGTTAGAAGTCGTGAAATGGTTCACCGACGCCGGTGTCAATTTCAACAACGGCGCGAGCTTTGATGGATTCGTGAATCATGCCTTGGAGGAAGTGAAAGCAACCATGATGCCAGCGGAAATTGCTGCGCTGGGTGACCTCACGAAAGTGCAACCCGCAATCAAGGCATCTACCGAGGCTCGCGCCTTCGTCAAGGAGTGGAAAAGCGCGGAACTGCTACCGTTGTTGGATCAGGTGGGCAAAGGACGCGACTTCGCCCGCGGCAAAGCCGCATACACAGCTGCGCAATGCATTCTCTGTCACCGTTATGGCGACCAAGGTGGGGCCGCTGGTCCGGATCTCACGAATGTCGCCACCCGCTTCAAGCGCCAGGATTTATTGGAGTCCATCACGGAGCCATCGAAGGTTCTATCCGAACAGTATCGAATGACAGTGTTCACGATGAAAGATGGTAGCGTCACCGCTGGCCGTATCAGTCAGGAAAACGACGACACAGTGGTGGTGATGACCAACTCGTTCGACCCCGCCGTAACTGCGGTGATTTCCAAACCTGATATCAAATCGAGAGAGTTTTCCAAAGTGTCACTGATGCCCCCGGGCTTGCTCAACACGTTTAATCAGGACGAGATCCTCGACCTACTCGCCTACCTCGAATCCATGGGCGATGAAAATCACCCCGTATTCAGCAAGTAGCCCCCAAATCAGATGACTCTAACATCACACAAAACCGAGACAGATACCTGCCATCACAAGTTAAAGTCACCAAAACATGACACATCATCCTATAATATACGACGTTATCATCGTTGGCGGCGGACACAACGGACTGGTTGCGGCGAACTATCTCGCCAAGGCAGGAAAATCCGTACTCTTGCTCGAAGCCCAGAACCAACTCGGCGGCGCCACGACCAGTGTGAAGCCTTTTCCCGAGTATGAGGCAAATCTCTCACGTTATGCTTACCTGGTCTCTTTGCTACCCGATCAGATTGTCACAGATTTGGGCATCAAATTCAAAACACTCGATCGCGCTGTCGCCTCCTACACACCCTATCAGCGCGATGGCGTGGATGACGGACTTTTGGTCTCCACCCATTGGGACAGGCCGACGGCGGAAAGCTTCCGCCGATTGACCGGATCAAATCAGGAAGGTGAAGAGTGGATAAAGTTTTATGGAGAAATTGCCGAACTCGCACGGCGTTTCGCACCGACCATGCTCCAACCTCTCAAGCGCGCGGCCGCCTTGAAATCGGAAATGGGATTACCCGAGGTATGGCGCAATTTGATGGAGATACCTATTGGCCATGTGATTCGCGATCGCTTCAGCGATGACATCGTCAGAGGAGTGGTTCTAACCGATGCGTTGATCGGAACATTTGTTTCCGCTGACGACATGCAAGCCAACCGTTGCTTCCTTTATCATCTGATTGGAAACGGGGACGGACTGTGGCGAGTACCTCAAGGAGGCATGGGCGCCTTGGTGAAAGAGCTACATCGCATCGCCATGGCTCAAGGGGTAGAGATCAAGATGCAATCCAGAATCTGTTCACTGGAAAGCGGCCCCATGGGTGTCCGTGTAGGGACAGAATCCGGCACATACCACACAGCCAAAGACTTGCTTTTTGCAGCGGCACCTCAGCTTCTTGCCGACTTAATTGGAAAACCCGCGCCACAGTCCCTCGAAGGGGCTCAGATGAAAATTAATATGTTGGTGAGACGACTGCCACGCCTGAAGTCAGGTATAGATCCAAGCATCGCTTTTGCGGGGACGTTCCATGTCAACGAAAGTTACTCTCAATTGGAAGCGGCTTACCTCGCTGCCAGCAACGGAGAAATACCCCGACCTCTCCCGCTGGAGATGTATTGCCACACGCTGGCAGATCCCACAATCCTCTCCTCCGACCTGATCGAAAAGGGTTTTCACACACTCACTCTTTTTGGTCTGCACACCCCTGCGAAACTTTTCGATGCCGATCCGGAAGGCGCCAAGGCACTTGCCACAGAGCAGGCTCTATCAAGTCTCAATTCATACCTGCTGGATCCCATTGAATCTGTCCTAGCTCCCTGCCAAGAAAACTCGCTGGCAATCGAGGTAAAGTCACCGCTCGATCTGGAGAAGGACATCTCTCTGCCGCGAGGAAATATTTTCCATCGAGATCTGGACTTCCCCTTTCTTGATGATGATGCCGATGACCGGACACTCTGGGGCGCGGAAACCGATGATGCCCATATTTATCTCGCCGGTGCGGGTGCCCGCCGCGGAGATGGCGTTAGCGGTATTGCCGGACACAACGCAGCGATGGCGATCTTGGCAAAATCTTAATTCTACGGAGACAACCCTAACTTCCACCCTAAGCAGCGATCATGGATATAAACACTTTCATCTCATTGGTCATCCTACTAACGATCGTGATGGATCCGCTGGGTAACATCCCCATGTTCATCTCGGCGCTGAAGGATGTGCCGCTGCAGCGCAGGCGGATCGTAATGGCAAGAGAGCTATCCATCGCCCTTGGAATCATGCTGTTTTTCCTACTGTTCGGAAAATACATCGTATCGTTTCTAAATATCGATCCCACCGCCATGTCGGTGGCAGGCGGGATCGTTCTGTTCTTGATCGCCTTGCAAATGATTTTTCCCCCGTCCCACGCCCAATTCTCCGACAGTCCAGATGGCGAGCCCTTCATCGTCCCGCTAGCGATCCCTCTGGTAGCCGGACCTTCAACCCTGAGCATGGTCTTGCTTTTTCCGATGCAACAACCGCATAAACCTTGGATCTTGTTGGGTGTGGTGGTGTCCGCCTGGTTTATTAATGCGATCATTCTGGGAGGTCTTTCTGGGCCCTTATCTCGCATGTTGGGCAGGCGCGGTCTTCTGGCCATGGAAAAACTGATGGGCATGATCCTGATCACCATTTCGGTGCAAATGATCATGACCGGACTCAAGAAATTCCTTACATAGATCCCCCACCCTCAATTTTTTTCACAACGGGAAAGGTCAGATATTTGAATAGAAAGTCCAAATCACCAACACCTGATTAACCAAGATGACACATGCTTTTAATTTCGCAGGGCAATACCTACTTAAAAATATAGGTAGCCATAAAAATACAAGTTTTGGGACATGCCGACTTGAGTTGACCCGAATGTATGGGTCAATCATTCTCATATTTTTGGGAATGGCGGCTTGCTCGCAGGTAAGCCGAGCTGAAAACTCTGAGCTGCAGGGCAGGCCGCTTTTGGGAGTCCAACGCTGGGACATGTATTCAGGCAAGGGTGCGACTCAAAAACAGGAATTGGGTTACCTCCCGGGTGGGCAGGCCTTCCTCAAGCCCGAAGATTGGCATGATCGCGCCCCATTCTTTTGTCGTCTCACCAAGGATGTGACCGAGGTGGAACACCCGCCGGAGGCGGGGCCACTGTGGTTCAACCACCCCTTTGACCAGCATCGGCTGCAGCAGGCGATGGATCAGGAGATCCGCTTTGCGCATCGTGCAGGGATTGACTTCTTCATTTACCACGGTCCGACCCGGTCGCTGAAAAACAATGGATGGGAGCTGAAGAACAACCTCGATGCCCATATGACCAGCCAATTGCCAGCCGCCAAAGAGATGAAGTTTGTCTGGGCCCTCTACGGCCACGAGGCGATGAATTACACGCGCAGCAAGGTGGCGCTCATGATGGATGAAACGCTCGACTACATCAAGCGGCCGAACTGGCAGACCGTGCTCGATGGCCGCCCATTGATTCCCGTGCTGTGGCCGGATCATTTCCGTGAGCTGTTGGCCAGTGCCGAAGGGAATGAAGCCATGACCGGTCGTGAGTTTGTCCAATACATCCGCAAGCGGGTGAGGGAAGCCGGATTGAAGGACCCCTACATCGTGGGCATGGCGGTACCAGCCAGGAGTTACGAGCGAGCCGAGAAATGGAAAGCGGACGGCTACGATGCCTTTTCCGACTATGCCGGAGGATATGGGGGAGCTCACGCCGAACGGGATCGCGCCCCAAGCTATGCCCAGGCAACACAAAGCCTGCTCAAGCATCTGGATCAACACTTTGCGGGTCAGGCCCTGCCGTCACTGCCGCCGTGCTCCAGCATGGATTACGCCTGGCCACGCGCACGGGATCACAAAACAGGACAACCCCTTCCGAAATGGTATCACTACCAATGGCCCGAGAAGGGAGATTTGGAGGCCAGGCTCAAGGCGGTCATGGATTTCGTGGCGGCACACCCAAAGGACTGCGAAGCCCAAGCCATCATCATGTATTCATGGAATGAACACTCCGAAGGCGGGGGATTGTGCCCGACGATGGGGAAGCCACCGGAATACGTGCCGGATACACGATGGCTTGATGAAGCAGCGGCCGCCTTGTCCTCATGGAGAACCAAGAAAATATGCATTCAAAATTAAGAACATTCCTTTGGTACCTTCATCGGCAAACAACCCTTCAACCAGTGATCTCCGCCCATCGCAATCAAGAGCGCCGCAAGGCAGCCCACAAACAATCACAGCCATGAAACAAAGCACCATCGCACACGGAACTTTTACTGTAGCAGCACTCGCGCTCGCCGCACTCGTCCTGTCATCCAATGCCACAGTGTCCGCGGCGGACCAGTCCATGCCGAAGTCAAAACCCGAGGAGTCCGCCAAAAAGACAAGTGAACCGGCATTTCGAAATATGGAAGGGGCGGCCGCCTTTGAAGATGTCACTCCTGATGGACTGCTGAAGGCTCGTGCCGAATTGGCATTTCGCCACCTGCAGGAACCCTACTTCCAGTGGGACAACATCTCTCGGGTGAATTTCGAGCCGTTTCCCGGCGATGCGATCGGCCGGACCATCAACGGCCTTACGCTGCTGTCTCAGGCGCTGCACCAGCCGGAGCCGGCCAGCCTCAAGGAAATCATGCGCCGCGTTCCGACAGTCACCAACGCCGATGGTTATCTCGGGCCGAAGTTGCCAGAGTCGCGCGCCAACGAGGACACCATGGCCGGTCACAATGGGTATACCTACGGTTTGGCGGAATATGCGCTGTGGACCAAGGACCCGGCTGCCAAAGAGTCGCTCCGGCGTATGGTGGCCAACCTCTTTGTTCCCGCACGCGCCGCCATCGCAGGCTATCGTGAAACGTCGGAGGCCAAAGTCGACTGGCATCTGTCCGGAGGCGATGTTGGCCAGTTCTTCACGACGCTGGATGGAATGACACGCGCCTATGCTTTGGTGCCATCGCCGGAATTCAAGGCGACGATCGAGACCGCGATCGAGCGCTATCGCAAGCTGGATCTGGTCGGCCTCAGCGCCCAAACCCATGCCATGCTCTCGGCCGCCACCGGCATCCTGCGCTGGTATGAGTTTCACCACCGCCCCGAGGACCTCGCGTTCGCCGAGGCACTTTACAAACAGTATCGCACGTTGGCCATGACCGAAACCTACGAGAACTACAATTGGTTCAACCGGCCCGATTGGACGGAAGCCTGTGCGGTCAGTGATTCGTTCATCCTGTCGGTAAACCTCTGGCGAATCACCGGGCGCGCCAACTATCTGGAAGACGCCCACTTGATCCTGTTCAATGGTTTGCTACCCGGCCAGCTGCACAACGGCGGATTCGGCACGGGGCCTTGCGTGGGTCACGCCACGGGAGTGTGCCGGACCAAAGGACACAATGAAGCGCCATTTTGTTGCTCGATGCGGGGCGGCGAAGCGTTGGCCCGTGCGATTCAATACAGTTACTTCCAAGCCAAGGACACGGTGGTCCTGCCCTTTTATTCGAATGGCACGGCGACACTGCGTTTCGCGGAAGGATCATGCAAGGTTCGCCAGGAGACCGGCTATCCGCATAAGGGACAGGCGCGGTTGGAAGTCCTCGAGAGCCAGGTGAACAAGGAAAAGCCATGGCGTTTCTTCGTGCCTTCGTGGGCAGTGAAGGACAGTTTTGAGATCCGCGTGAATGGCAGGAAGGCGGAGGCGCGCTTGGCTGATTCCTTTGCCGAGATCCTTGCTCCTCTTGTTGCCGGCACCGTCGTCGAGGTGGCCTTCCAACAGCAGCGCGGACCGCGCGCGGCGGTGCAATCCAGCAAAGCGCCCGGTTCCCGCCTGTATTTCGATGGCCCGCTGTTATTGGGATCATCAACGGAGAAGGCCGAAGAGTCACTCGTGCCGATTCTTGATCTGCTAGGTCCGGGTGGCAGCGGTGGTGAGCCATACGTCTATTTTCCACACGGGAAAACGCAGGCTGCTACGAACGCGTCCGCCGCCCGGAAAACCCCGAATCTGGCGGATACGGCGCAAGTGTTTCGTCGCGCTCTGCCGCCAGACCCCTTGCCCCATGAAATCGCCAAACTTTTCAGTGCGCTCAAGCAGGAGCGAGCCTTGGCGATCTGTGGCTATGCCTGGCCCACTACTGAGCAAGTGCGACAGGTTGTGCTGCAGTGGCCGGAATCAGGGTTGATGCCTGGGCCCGAAGCGATCGTATTGCGGTGGTTGAATGCCGGTCAGGTGCATGCGGCCGCGCAACCGGGAATCATCGGGAACGGTCGCCAATGGGTCTACACACTGGGCAAGACACCGGAGGGCGCCGCTGTGGATGGTTTCGTCCTTGCGGCAAAGCGCGCGGAGGGGATGCTGGAGACACTCGCCGTCCCCGGCGTCGAGGTTCTTGGCAATAGCCCTGAGTCTTCCAAGCGTGAATCAGACGAGAACAAGCCGGATGCCCCGAACGGGCAGGCTCTGCCGCAACCCTGAAACAAACTGTAACCATCAATCACACATCATGAATCACAAACGCCCAATGACTACTCGAAGAAAAACGATCATTGGCGTGATCTCAGCCGTGATGTTCGCGGCTTGTTTTGCTGCGCTCGCGCTGCTCTCATGTCTGCCGTTGGCACATGGTGCAGAGGTTGCCCAGTGGAATGTCTTCGAAGTCTCCTACGAAAGCGCGAAGGTGTACCCGAATGCGTTCACGGATGTGGAGGTCGATGTCGTTTTTCAGAAAGGCGAAAAACAATGGAAGGTGCCAGCGTTCTGGGCGGGCGACAAGAAGTGGACGATTCGCTTCGCTCCGCCGGAGCAGGGGCAATTCACCTATCGCGTCGAATGCAGCGACAAGGAAAACCCGGGCCTCAATGGAAACGAGCAGACGCTTTCGGTTAGAGCCTACACGGGCGATAACCCGCTGCTGAAGCATGGTTTTGTGCAGGTGAGCCCGGGCAAGACCGCCTTCGCACATGCCGACGGCGCGCCGTTCTTCTGGCTGGGGGACACTTGGTGGAAAAACCTCTGCAAGCGCATGACCTGGGAAGGTTTTCAGGAACTCACCGCAGACCGCAAGGCCAAGGGCTTTTCCGTGGTGCAGATTGTCTGCGGACCGTATCCCGATGAAAACTTCTCCGCGCCAAGTCTGGAGAATGAGGGCGGACAGCCTTACCTCACCAATGATATGAGCGTGGTCAATCCGAAGTATTTTGAATATGCAGACCGGCGGTTGAAGCATCTGGCGGACAACGGCATTGTGCCGGCGATTGTCGGCGCTTGGGGGCGCGGTGACTGCAACAGCATGGAGAAATTCGGGGCTGGCAATCTCAAGCGTCACTGGCGCTATCTGGTTGCACGGTACGGTGCCTATCCGGTGATCTGGATTCTTGCGGGTGAAATTCCGGAAGAAACCAAGGCGGGGAAGGGGGCTTGGGCTGAAGTGGCGACCTATCTCCGCAGCATCGATCCCTATCATCATCCGCTTACCTGCCACACAGGGCATGGACGGAAACTTGCCAAGAATGACATCCCGGTGATCGATTTCGACATGGTTGGAGGAAATCACGACGAGCGTGCTGCCGTGGCACCGGAATTAGTGGCGATCGTTTCCTCGGCCTACGCCACCAAGCCGCCGATGCCCGTGCTGGTCGGCGAGACCTGCTATGAGGGGCACATGCAGCAGGGTTTTGGCGATACACAGCGGCGGATCTTCTGGCAGAGCATCCTGAGCGGTGCCGCCGGACACACCTATGGCGCCGCAGGGATCTGGCATGCCGGTGTGGAAGGGGATCACGGTAACTGGGGTGCGTGGGACCGCCAGCCCTACGACTGGACAACGTGGAAGCAAGGCATGAACTACCCCGGATCCACGCAGCTAGGGCTCGGCAAAAAACTGCTGGAGCAGTATCCGTGGCAGAAATTCGAAACGCACCCGGAATGGGCACCCGGTTGTTTTGCCGCCGGCATCCCGGGAGGAACGCGCGTCATCTACCGTCCGCGCAAGGCCATCTACGATTGGAGCGGATTCACGGTGAATGACCTCGTGCCCGGGCAGGCATACAAAATTTTCTTCTTCGACCCTGCCACCGGCCGGCGTTTTAACCAGGGCACGGTGACTCCCACCACGACCTCATGGAACACACCCAATGTCCCGTCGCCTCAGGACTGGGTGTTGGTGATGGAATCATCGCAAAGCAACCAAACCAAATGATGTGGGATCCCGGCACCTTCCTCTCATCGGTATTCCTGCTGACCATGGTGATGGATCCGCTGGGCAACATCCCCATGTTCATCTCGGCCCTCAAAAACGTGCCCTCGGAGCGCAGAAGGTTCGTACTAGCGCGGGAACTGATCATCGCTCTGGGAATCATGTTGTTCTTCCTGTTGTTCGGGAGGTACATCATCTCGTTCCTACACATCGATCCCACAGCCATGTCTGTGGCGGGGGGAATCGTTCTGTTCCTGATCGCCCTGCAAATGATCTTCCCCTCGCCAAACAACACATTCTGCGAAAGCCCCGAAGGAGAACCCTTCATCGTGCCGCTGGCCATCCCGTTCGTGGCCGGGCCATCCGTCCTGAGCATGGTCTTGTTGTTTCCGATGCAGCAACCGGGGCAGCCATGGATGCTGTTGGGAGTGGTGGTATCCGCCTGGTTCATCAATGCGGTCATTCTGGGAGGCTTGTCCGCCCCCTTGTCACGCCTGCTGGGCCGGCGCGGACTTCTGGCGATGGAAAAGCTGATGGGAATGATCCTGATCACCATTTCGGTGCAAATGATCATGACCGGACTCAAGAAATTCCTGGGTTAGGAAAAGACCCGGGAATACGCTAGCGGACGGAGAACGCAACTGGATCATTCGGCGGCGATGCCGCCTCGCACGTTGATCCTCCTGCGTCACGCAGGCGTCACTACTGCGGACAAGACATCGGATATCGAAATTCGAAGTCAGGTGAATAGCTTTCGATCCAGCGACCGAAATTGAATAGCCTCCAACACATCGTTGGAACGGATTTCTGGTGAGCCTCCGAGATCGGCCAGAGTGCGCGCGACTTTTAGTATCCGGTCGTGGGCGCGGGCGGAGAAGCCATTTCTTCCATGGCGTGCTCAAGATAGCCGCGGGCTTCCGAATCAAGCTTGCAGTGTTGTTTCATCTGACGTGGGCCCATGGCGGAGTTGGTGCGTGCATAGGATTTCCGCAGGCGACCGAGTTGGATTTCCCGCGCCGCCTCCACACGGGCGCGAATGACAGCGGAGGACTCGCCACCGCCTCCCTCGGAGGAAAGCTCGCGGAAGGGTACCAAGGGCACTTCGACATGGATGTCGATTCGATCAAGTAGCGGCCCGCTAATCTTCTGGCGGTAGTTTTCGATCTGCCGGACGGAGCAGCGACACTGCTTATCTGAACAGCTGTAGTAACCACATGGGCAGGGGTTCATCGCAGCCACCAGCATGAAGCGTACGGGAAAGGTGAGTGATCCGGCGGCGCGGAAAATTGTCACATCGCCATCCTCCAGCGGCTGGCGCATGACCTTTAGTGCTGATCGGCGGAACTCCGGCAACTCATCGAGAAACAAGCCGCTTCACGATCCGCGTGCCTTCGGTGAGACAGGTGCCTTCCGCCGCCACCCAGAAGCACGGGATGGCAAACCGGGCATACATTTCCCGAGTCCGCGGATTGCTTTCAATCGCGATGTAACGGGCGTCATCGCCGTGAATCGGGAACACGTCTTTTTTCAGCAGATGTTCTTTGATCGCCGGTGGATTCCACCAGCCTATGGGCGCGAAGCATGCGTCCTGCGGTCGCCAGCCGGTTTGATCTTTGATGTGGTCGAGGGTTTTGGTCATCCAAGTTTCCGGGCGGGCTGTCATCAAGATGACCTTATAAGGGCGCACTAACTCGACGAGCCACTGGCGGTATTGCTCACCTGCGAGGCGTTTTTCCATGCGCACGGGCGTGGTGCCGTGAGCTGGGCTATTGGCCACCAACGTGTAGTTGAGATCTAGCAGGATGATCGGACGTCGCGGTGAATCGGTTTCTTGTTGATTCATGACAGTCCCTCCGCATCCAGCCAGGATTCCAAATCTGCGAGCGCGGCCCGGACGCATCCGCCAGAGCCGACAGCGATCCGCAATGACGTCTGTTCATCGACCGGCCAGTGA
>Ga0208597_1000951_pt1 | contig 11437 bp, 1 predicted proteins | sample LakMenEpi05May12_FD_150673 | JGI IMG/M metagenome (GOLD analysis project Ga0208597, IMG submission 150673) | Freshwater microbial communities from Lake Mendota, WI - 05MAY2012 deep hole epilimnion (SPAdes) | ecosystem: Environmental > Aquatic > Freshwater > Lake > Epilimnion/Euphotic zone ...
TGAAAAACTCCTAGTAAACCAGTTGAAGGAAGATCTTTTATAGCAAAATTATTTGATGATCTTGTTAAGTTCATTAAAGAAATGTTCTTGGGGCCAAACTCTCAAAGTAACACAGATAAACTATTTGAAAAAATAACATCGGGGTATTTTGCTAAATCAACTCCTTATGCTGCAGAATTGTCTTTTGCTAATAAAGGATTTATTGAAATAGATGAAGTAACAAATACTACAGGTGCACAGTTTAGTGAAGTGGTTAGACTATCAGATAAGATACGTCATGAAGTTATAGAGCATATGACGTATGCCACCTTATTAAAATTAACTGAAGATGATGCTAGTTTATTTCAAGATCCTAAAATATCTAAATTAGATTTATATGATGGTTTAAAGAAAGATATTTTAAATAGAATAACTCAAGATACTTTTATTATAAATGACTTATATGAAGAAGAGAAAATAGGAAAGAGAGTTAGAAATGAAGAATTACAAAAAATTGATGGGCTAATTACAGAAATCCAAGATGGATGGGATTCAATTGTAGATCAATATGAAGACTATTTAAAAGGATATAGTGTAGAGTTTGATGAAAATGATAACATACAACTTAATGATGATAACATCATTAAAGAAAGTGATAAGTTTGATGCAACTAAAATAGATGCATTTAAAAAAGCAAACAGAGCTATTAAACTTTTACTTTCTACAGTTCCTTATTTGAATGATGAAGGTAAATTAGATGAATCTTCTATTAATGGAGCTAGACTTATTCCTGTAAGTCAAGTTAATATTACATTATTGAATACATTAGCAGATGCAAGAAACATAGATGAAATGTTAGAGAAATTAAAAACTCTAGCAAAGAGTGACATTAATTACAAAACACTTTATAAACGTATTACTAAAAAAGATGTTGCTGAAAATGGACTTGCTTTAAATAAAGTTACAACAAGAGGTAATTTACAATTAATCACTTCTATATGGTCATTATTTAAAAAATACAATTCCACAGTTAAAGTTGTAAGTGTTCTTGAGAATGGAGAAGTTATTCTTAAGAATGCATTCTTATCTAATGCTGCAGAACAGTTGAGACAAACTTATCTTAATTCTATTACAACAAATGCTAAATCAGAAAAAGGATTTTTTAAATATTCTACAAAATCTAAAGGTTATTTTGTTAATAGAAAAGAACTAGATAAAACTAGTCTAGTTTCAAAAACAGGGATGGTTAACTTTTTAAATAAATTAGGTGTTCCTTTTACTGTAACTGAATTAAATAGATTGGAAATAGAAAATCCTAAACAATATGAAAAATTTAAATCAGCTGTAGGAGGATTAAAAAGTAGTCTGTATTCAATAGGTAAGGTTTCATCATTTTATATGTCCACTTTATCTATAGGCAATAGACTTTATGAACTTGCAGAAATTAAAAGTTTAGTTAGTAATCCAGAAACAGATAGTACATTTTACAACATCAATGGAGAAATGACACAAGCTTACATTGGTCCTAATGCAGCAAGTCAATTGTTTGAAACATTAGATCAAATAGATGCTTTAACACCAGAAGAGTTATCTACCACTCCTCAATTCTCTTATTTATTATCAGATACATTTACAAAAGGTTCTGCTCTTCTTAAAAGAATGTTTACATCACAAGGAGTTAAAAAAGAATCTAAATCAGAAACTCCATTATTTACTGTTGGTTATGTTGGAGGATTTGAAAACAACATGACTGGTAAGAAAAAACAATCTTCTAAGTTAAATTATAAAGATAGATTATTACAAGAACTTAATCTTAATATTAAAGGATGGTTTTTAAATCTTGTTCCTGGAGATGCTTCTATTGAACATATGATTTATATGGGCAATGAGTTTGATTATAAGATGTTATCATCTGGAATGACTGCTGTTCATAAAGTATTCAAAGATTATTTTCTTTCAGAACTAGCTGTATCTCAAGAAAAAGATAGACCTTTCGTAGAAGCTGAAGGAAGAAAACGTACAGATTTACGTTTCTTTAAATCTATATTGGCTAATACAAAAGAATCTGAAGAAGATAAAAGAAACAAATTACACGATACAATTATTGAATATGCTAAAACACATTCTTTTGAAGAAACATATTCAAAATTTGATAAACAAATAAACAGTGCAATTGATAGTTATATGACTGCTGATGCAGAAAACTTAAAAGAAGTATTAGAATCTTATGGCTTAATCGGTGTAAATGATTTTGGAAAATTGACAATTCAGAATACAATGTTTCCTAAAGGAATGTCTGAGAAAGAAATGGACTTACAATTAAAAGTTGTCACTGCTAATTATATGGTTGCTAATATTGAGATGCACAAGCTTCTTTATTCTGATCCATATCAATATGAAGATGAGTTAAAAAGAACTAAAAGTTTTAACTCTCCTAGACAATTAATAGTTGGTGGAAAAGATTCTATCAATCAATTGTTCAATGCAATTTGGAACAAAGGATTTAAAAAAGGCGATATAGGTTATACAGATTTTACAAGAGGTTATTTTAGAACAGTAACACATCAAGATGTTGTTGGAGAAATTGATCTTCCTGGATATGAACCGTATAAAGAAACAGATGGTGCAGGTATTATATCTTACCCTGCTTATCGTAATTTTAGAATTAGAGCAGGACAATGGTCTGATGGAGATGAAAAACAATATAAGTATGACATAGCTTGGGAGAAACAAGATAAGGCAATGAAGGCTGAGAAATCAGGTGATAAAAAACTTGCTGAAAAATTGTATAATTCTATATCTTATGAAGAGACTCAAATACTAGATGCAGGAAATCCTAAAGTTCAATCAGCATTTACAGACTTAAAACCTATTGTATCTGGTAACAAAGCAGATGGTAATACATTTAATGATGTAGTGTTAGATAAGTTTGCACTATACCCATTGTCTTATAGATTAATGAGTGAGTTAAATCCTAACTCAAATGCTGTTAAGTTGTATAATAAAATGCAAAGTGAAAGTGTAGACTATATAATATTTAAGTCAGCAAGAAAGGTGGGAGCAATAAATGCTCATCCAACATATGATGCTGAAGGAAACTTTAATGATGCTCCTTATGTAACTAAAGGTAAGAAAAGAAACATAGTGAATGTTCCTTTTGAAATAATGTCTGTTCAATCAGAAGTTCCTTTTAAAGAAAAAGATGAAATCAAAAGAGGAACACAAGTTACGAAACTTGTTACATTAGATGCATTAGAGGCAGGAGTTCCAACAGACTTTATGACTGATGGAAGTTTTGAAGATAGATATGAAGCTTGGTACACTTTAGATGAGAATGCTAAAAAAGAAGCATCTCCTTTATTTAAAGAAATACAAAACAATCAAGCTCTTCTTGAATCTATTATTAATAAAGGATATAATAACTTACTAAGATCTTTAGGGATAGAAGAAATAATTTATAAATCTAAAGAAGGTGTAAAAACCAAATCATTTAAGATTGTTAATTTTTCTTCAGCTGCTACAACTTTACGTAATGAAATTTTAAAAAGACATGTTAATAGTAATATCATGATGGCTTTAAATGATTTTATTAAAGGTGACTCAGTATTAGAAGCTACGCCAGCATATCAACAAATTAGAAACATTTTATATTCTATTGCTGATAGAGAAGTTATATCTTCAAAAATTTCAGGTGGTATGAAAGTACAAATTTCTTCAGCATTATTAGAGGAAAATAAAATTAAACCTATCACTAGAAAAGTAAAAGGTAAAAATACATTAGTGTTTCAGTCTGATATTTTAGATTTCTATTCTATGAAAGAAGGAGATAAAGAAATCAATGTATGTGAAATGATGGTTGGAAGATGGTTTAAAAGTAAACTATCAGATAAAGATCTTTTAGATTATTTAAACAATACAGAAGAAGGACAAGAGATGCTTAAAGGATTTGCATATCGTATTCCTACACAAAAACAAAACTCTATTGATGTATTTAAAATAAAACAATTTCTTCCTGTAGAGTTTAAAGACTCTGTTGTGGTTCCTTCTGCACTAGTTGCTAAAGTTGGATCGGATTTTGATATCGATAAACTTTCTATGTATTTTAAGAATGTAAAAGTTAACAGTAAAGGTTATCCTGAACTAATTAAGTTTACAAAAGGTGAAGAAAAATTAACTAGTCGTTATTATGACTGGGTATTAGAAAATTCTAATAGAGATACAAAGAAGTATATTCAATGGTTAGCTAAACCTTCAGTAAAAGAAATCAAAGAAAAATTCAATGATCTAAGAAACGAGATTAAAGCTAAATATAAAGGAGATGTTAGAACAAGAAGAGAAGAACTTTATAATTCATATCAAGAAAATGTATCTGTAGCAAAAGAAAAACTTACAGATCAAGAATTGTATATTAAAGAATTGTTTGCTGAATCTTCTACAGTGTTTTTTAATCTTCCTCAAGAAGAGATAGATGATTATACTGATTTAAAAATTGAATTACGTTTAAGAGGACTAGATGGTCCTGTAGAATTAGAAAACTATTTAGGACTTACATTATTAAAAATAGAATCTTCTGAAGATGCTGAAGTGATTGATACATTAAATGATCTTGCTGAATATTACAAACAACAATTAGTAGCTATTGGTGCAAAACAAGAGTATGTAAATACTATTACAAAAGATGCACTAGAGATGTTCAGACAGAATAAAAATATTTCAGTATTAGAGATTACATCAAAAATGAATACCATTAGAGATGAGGTTGAAGAAAAATATGGAATAGAAACGACAACTAATAATTTAGAAGTTGCTAAAGAGATAGCAGAAACTGATGAATTACCTACATTAGAAGAATTTTCTAAACTGTCAGAGTATGAACAAAACACTAGAAAAGCTGTTGAGAATGCATATATAAAATCATTACAAGATATTACAGTACATAAATCTAATTACGAAAGATTGATTCAACCTAACTCTGCAGAGGATATGAAATCTCTTTCTGAAAAAATTGCTAAAAAAGTTTCAGGAAGTACATTCAATTATAAAGACGCAGGGAATATGTTAAATAGAATGTTTATGTCATCTTTAAGACATGCTTTTGTTACAGGTAAATATGCTATTGGTATTGCTGCTGTAAATCAAACTAATCATTCATTAAATCAAAGACAGTTAGTTTATATAGATAGATCAAGATTAGCCAATGTTGATGATAAAGATGCATTGTGGTTAGCTGATGCGTCTATACATTTTAGAAATTATAATTCTGTAGTAGCAAAAGATAAAGGAAGTGTAGCTACATTATCAAAAATCAGAAATGCTGAAAGAAGTAAAAAGTTTCCAAATGGTCAGGATATTTCTGATATCATTGGACAGTTTATTGATGGATATGTAGATATATCTGCAGGTCCATGGATTATGGAACTTGGTGCTACACCAAATGTAACTTCTACTTGGTTGTTTCTAGTTAAGATAGGAGTTCCTATCAATGACATTGCTTATTTCATGAATCAACCTATAATAAGAGATTACTTAAAATCAATTGAGAAAGCTGGATATTCTTATTTATTCATGCCTAAGTTTGTTACAAATATGTTAAGTGAATATAATCCTAAAGGAGAGGTGGATGCTAAAAAATTATTCAATGATAGAAAAGGTTTTAGAATTCCAAGTGAATCTGAACTTGAAGGAATGTTAGGAAAAAGTATAAGTGAATTAACTAGATCTGAAAAGTATAATCAACAAATGATGTTATTAGAGTTTATGAAATATGCTAAACTGGGAGAACAGTTATTTCATGTAACACAAGGAACAAACTTTGATACAGCTAACTTTAATGACCCTAATCTTGTTTGGAAAAAATTAAAACAATTAGAAAAAGCTCGTAAGACAGTGATCTCTGATGTTGATGAAATTCTTGATAATTCTTTCTTAGGGGATTTACAAAACAAAATTGGAGATTTTAGAAATGCTCTTGCTGAAATATTAAAATCAGATAAACGTAGAACTAGAACTATTATACAAAAAGTTCTTGAGCCTTACGTGGATATGAGTGATAATGATTTTGTTAAACTTTCTCGTAAAGCTGTAAATGATTTCTTTGATTGGGCAGTACAAACTAAAGGAGGAAATGAATCTATCAATAAAGATATTGCTAGAATATTATTAGAAGAAGGTGGAATTGGTGAAGAAGTTACAAATTTTGTAAAATCTGTAAAACGAAATCCAGAACATGAACTATATGATAATGAAATAATTAATATTATTGAAGTGGTTCCTTCTAAACTATCTGGAGAAGGTCATCCTACTAATATTAAAATTAAGGGCTTAGATAATAAAGTGTATGATCAAAACAATATCATATTTGCTTTTAGAGAACTTCGTGATTATTTAAAAGGACAAAACAAATCAGAATCTAATATATATGATAAATTAAAATTATTGGCAGTTTTACAATCTGGATTATCTACTTCTCCTATATCATTTACTAATCTTATTCCTTATGAAGATTTTTCAGAAATATATAGTAGAGTGTTAGATAAGTTAGAAGAACTTCCTAAAATGGAAGATTTCTATAACTTAGGAGTGTTTCAAAGAAACAATTGGAATAATGATGATATTGTTCCAACTAAATCAGCCATTAAAACATTTACTGGAATATATAATCCTGCGATGAAATATTTACCAAAAAATGTCAAAGCTGAAATTGCAGAAGGAAATATCCCTCCAGTATTATCTGTTTCTACATTATCTCCAGAAGGTAAAAGTGAGTACATTGTATACACATGGAAAGAAATACCTAAAGGAATGAAGGAGTCTACTATGAGAGAAGAAGGTGATTTTTCTTTCTTGAAAAAAGGATTGTTCAAAAAGGTTTATGACATAAGAGATTTAGAATATATTCATTCATCAAATGATAAAGACTATTTTGTTTATAAAGCTGTTAATGCTTGGGGAGATGGCTTTAGAGCTCAAGAATTCTATGATGATGCTCGTGAATCAGTTATAGATAATGGATTCATTAAAGTTGATGAGACAGGAGACACTGCAGTTATAAATACTTTTGGTAGAACTGGTAAGAAAACTTTAAGTAGTAAGATAAGTGATGCTTCTAAAAATAAACGTAAGCTAAAAGAAAATTTATTTGAACAAAAAGATGATATTCCATTATCAGATGTAGATGATTCTTCAGATGATAAACTTTTTTCAGAGATTAATAATGTAAATGTGTTATCTTTACAACTGAAAGATCAAAACACATATCTAGTTAGTGAAATAACTAATCAAATGATGTCAGATATGGGGTACACACCTTCAGAAATTGGTAAATTCATAAAAAAATATAAATGTTAAGTTATGGCAACATGTCCAAATAAGAATACAGAAGCTTGGAAATTATTAGTAGCATCAAAAGGAGAGGATTTAGCTTACTACTTGTGGGATACCTATGAAGGAAATGTTCCTAAACAAGAACTTCTATCATCTAAGGCATCAGAAGAAACTTTAAATAAAGTGAAGGCACTCATTGCTAAAATGGGTGTCAAGATGCAAGATCTTCAAGATTATCTAAAAGGGAATCCTGATGTGAAAGCAACTGATTTAAATGGTTTAGCAGATCTTGTAAAAGGAATTATTGCTATTGCTGAAGGAAAAGAAGATGTTACTCTTACAGAGGAGATGGTGCACATTGCTACAGCTATGATAGAAAAATTAGAACCAAAGTTTGTAACAGAAATGATTTCTAAAATAGATAGGTTTGCTATCTATAACAAAGTGCTTGAAGCTTATAGAGATGATAAGAACTATCAATTACCTAATGGAAAACCTAATATTAGAAAGATTAAAAAAGAAGCTGTAGATAAACTTATAGTTGAGCTTATTATCAATCAATCTGAAGGCTCTGTAGAGTTTCCTGAACTAATGGAAGAACTTCCTAGAACAATGGTTCAAAAAATATGGAATGCTATCCTTGATTTCTTCTCAGGAAGATATAGAAAAGCTAACATAGATATATTTGAAAAAGCAACTTCTAAAATTATCTCTGGAGATATAGGAATGTCTTATGCTCGTAAACAAGAAGGGTTAGATTTTATATTTGAACAAAATCCTGAACTAGCAAACATAGGAACACAGGAACAATATTCTATGTACATAGATAGAATATTCCCTAATAGTAAAGTTGAACAAATTGTTTACCATGGAACAGGTTCTGCTACTAAACTAGAATCATTAACTCCTAGAGATGGGAGAGTTTATTTTAGTGATGATTTAACTGCTTCTAGATATGCTGATTGGGATGCTACTAATAGATTACTAAATGCTCCTGAAGAAGAAGCTAATCCGCAATTAGTTGCTGCTGTTATTAACTTAGAGAACCCTGTTGTTTTAGATGGTGTAAATTACACAGAAACAGAAACTAACAGAGGAGGCGATGGTATTATAGGATTAAACATTAAAGATCCATTAGGAGGTCTAGAAACACAATATGTAGTTAGAGATACTTCACAAATATATGTATTAGGCAGTAAACAAGATATAGAAGGATTTAAAACTTTCATGGAATCTGCTCCTGTTGAATTTCAAGGAGAAGGTGTATTCTTTAAAAAAGGAGAATCTAAATTATCTGATAAACAAAAAGAATTACAACAAAGTATTCTTGATACAAAAGATAGAATTAAAAAAAGAGAATCTTCTGAAAAAGTTGATCCTCTATTAGCAGATAGCGAAGAAGCATCTAATTATTATGTAGAATTAGAAACTACTGGTAACGAAAGAAGAATCACCAAACGTGTAACTGATAGAGTGAAGGCTTGGTATGAACAAAGATTTGGAAAGAATAAAAAGTTTACTAAAGAAGAAGAGTTCATCAATGACTTTAAAAGAGATCATGGTATAAAGTATCATTTCTATTTCGAAGATGTACATAATAGATATTTTAAAGAAGATGGAACTAGAAGAGAAACTCCTATTTCTAGAACTATAGATCTGATTGGTCCTGATGAAGAAGTTTATGAAAGACTTGAACAATACTATGTTGATTTAGTTAAAAAGTTTTCTGAAGGTAAGAAGAATCCTTTGGTATTTTCAGAAGTAGTTGTATATGATCCTAAAGAACAAGAAGCTGGAACTATTGACCTTTTAATAATAGAGGAAAATGGTAAGGCTAATATATTTGATTGGAAGTTTATGACTGTATCTGCCACTGCAGAAGATGTAGCTTGGTATAAACAAGGAGCATATAATATACAACTTGGTAGATATAAAGATATATTAAGAGACTCTTATGGAGTAAAAGAGTTTGGACAAATGCGAGCTATTCCTATATTAATGGATGTTAAACGTAAGAACTGGAGAAATCCAGATTCTGATTTAATAGTTAAAGGAATTGAAATTGGTTCTGTAAATGTTGGTAATATAAAAGATTTTACATTAGTTCCTGTTTCAGAAGAAACTGAATCAACTGGGAATGAGGAATTAGATGAAGCCATTGCACAATTAAATGCAGTGTTGAAGCAAGTAGGAAAAGAAGAGGTTACCAACGAAGATGATAAAAGATTTAAAGGTGAGAGGATGAATGCTATTTCTAAAGCTATTCGTGCTGCACAAAGTGCTAATAATCTTGTTCCATTGATTCAAGTAATTAAATTGATGAGAAAGGAAGGACAAAATCTTATTAATGATTGGGAAACAATTTACAATAAAAAAACAGCTTCTACTGATGATATAAATGATGTACAACTTTCTGAATATGCAGATAGTCTTAGGGAATATATGGCTATATCAAAAGTGTTTGGTTCTATGAATGATTTGATAGGAAATTTAATATATGATAAATCTGAAATAAAGAATGCTAAAACTGATAAACAAAAAGAAGATTTAGCTAAACGTAAAACTTATTTAGAAAGTATAGATAGTGAAGCAAAACTTATTCGTTTATCTTCTAAAAAAGTAGAAGACATTACTGGAAAATTTGCAGATAAGTTTATGGGAGAAAGAAATCTTGTACAAGGTTTGTTATCTCCACAAGCTGTTTGGTCTGGAATAGGTTCTTTTTTTAGAGGAGCTTCAGAAGTTCCTCTACCTTCTGTTAGTATATTATTTAAATTAGTTACAAATGCTAAAGGTAGAGCTAGAAGAGATGCATTAAAAGAAGTTGAAGAGTTAATGTCTATTAGAAAAAGAATAACTGATAAAGGAGGAGATGTTAGAAAGTATGTACAACAGTTATATCAAAAAGATGACAAGAATAAATTAGTTAATAAAATTATATATAAATATAAAAAAGAATTTTATGATTTAGTTGATAAAAATGCTGCTGAAGAATCTCCTAGTAAAGAATGGTTATACAATAATTTAGATAGAGAAGGTTATCTAAAAGAAGCAAAAGAAGTTTTAGAAAAAAGAATAGAAAGAATTAAAAGAATTTATTCTGAAGATAAAGAAATGATGGCCAAACTTATTCTTCAAGAAAAGAGAATGCTTGACGTTACTAGAAATGATTTTACAGGATGGAATAATTATATTATTAAAAGACATCCTCTAAAGTCTATAGATAAAAATGGAATTGAATCTTCTCCATGGTTAACAGATGAATATAAAAATATTCAAAATGATAAAGAGCTGTTTGATTTATATAACTTCCTAATTAAAACAAACAAGAAATCAGCTGATATTGGATACTTAGAGAATAAAGTTCATTCTACATTTTTACCATTTGTAAGAAAATCAATGGCTGAAAGTCTTGCTTGGGATTTTTCTCTTTCTTCTGTAATGAATTTTGGTAATGGATTATCTTTACAAGCAGATGATATTGGTTTTGGTAATGTAAATGAATTAACTGGAGAGATAGAACATAGTATACCAAAGTATTACACTTCAGATTTTTCAATGAGCAAAGATGAAGCAGGTAATACTATACATGATTACACAGATGTAAGTGAAGATCTTTTCAAGAATATGATTTTATATATAAATCATATGCATAACTACAAATATCTTTCTGAAGTAGAAGGACAAGCACAGCTTATTAAAACTGTAGAAGGCTTTAAAAAACATTTAGCTACAACAAGATCAGGAGATGTTATACTAAAACCTAACGGTAAGCCAGAAGAATTAGAAGGAAATGAACAAAACACTAAAATGTTTGATGATTTTCTAAGAGCTCTACTATATGAACAAAAATATCCTCTTTCTGATACAGATACTTCTATAAGTACAGGTATCATGAAACAAATGAAAAAAATTATAAATGGTGTTGCAGGTAAAGAAGTTTTTACAGATTTAGATAAACCTAGTGCCACTTCTTTGTTCAAATCTATGGATACTCTAAATAGAACTTTTCAATTAAAAACATTAGGGTTAGATATTATATCAGGAGCAGTGAATTTATTTGGTGCAAACATTCAGGTGATTACACAAGCAGGTAACTATTTTACTAAATGGGATTATTTTAAAAACTTTAATG
>Ga0208597_1000955_pt1 | contig 11422 bp, 11 predicted proteins | sample LakMenEpi05May12_FD_150673 | JGI IMG/M metagenome (GOLD analysis project Ga0208597, IMG submission 150673) | Freshwater microbial communities from Lake Mendota, WI - 05MAY2012 deep hole epilimnion (SPAdes) | ecosystem: Environmental > Aquatic > Freshwater > Lake > Epilimnion/Euphotic zone ...
AAAAGTTTGTTGGAGCTTTAGCTGTTGAAAATTCTGATAAAGGAGTTTTTATAACAACTTCAGATTTCAATAAAGGTGCATATGAGTATGTAAACAGCTTGTCTACAAATACAAAAATTGTTTTAATTAATGGGCAAAAGCTATCAGAATATATATATGATTTCAATTTAGGAATGCAAACAGAAAAAATTATTGAGATTAAAAAACTTGATAGTGATTACTGGGATTACTTAGAAAACGAAAAATAAACTCAAAATTATTTATATGTTAACTTCGCATGAGGGATAGCAGCGGTAGCTCCGGAGCGTAGCGGAGGACTACAAGCGAATAGCCCGACCTCGACGAAGAGGCATATAACGATTTATTATTTTATCAGGCAAATGATTCAGCCTCTTTGACGAGGGAATGCCCAAATTTATCTATTTTTTGTCCAAAATCATAACGGTAAGTCTAGAAATACATACCAATTTTTGCTGTTCGTCTTGTATTTCGATATTCCAGACATGGGTGGTTTTGCCTATATGAAAGGGCTTGCAAGTAGCAGTGACAAGTCCATCTTTGACGGCTCGAATATGATTGCAGTTGAGTTCTAGCCCTACGATAGACTTGGATTTTATATCAATGACGCATACAGAGGCTACACTGCCTATGGTCTCCGCCAGCACCGCCGATGCGCCACCGTGGAGCAATCCCATCGGCTGTTTGGTCTTATCGGTTACGGGCATAGTGGCTTTTAAAAAATGGCTTCCCACTTCCGTAAAAGCTATATCCAAAAAATCGCTCATTGAGTTTTTTGAACGTTCTTGTAAGATTTCGATTGTTGGGATTTTGAACCAAATTGTATCCATAATTCTCTTATTTTTGATTAGCGTATTTGAATCGATTGTGCGAAAGCAACCATAAGGCTGGATTCAATAGTATATTTTCTTCCAATACTTTCATTTGCTTTATAGTTAAGTCAAATGGGGCATTGTTGTCATAGTCAATTTTCTGCAACACCAAAGTATACTTTTGAGCATTTTTGGTAATTTTCAGATAATATACATCTTGTTTTTGTGAAATGGCAAACTTCTCAGCTCCAGAAATTACGGGTACTTGGGCATCAAAAAAACGAGTCCAATATTGCTCAAAAGGCGCACCAGGATTCTGGTCTACCGCAAAAAGATTGATACAAGGATTTAATGTTTTTTGTTTTCGATACAAATCCAAAGTAGCTTTGGTAGAAACCATTTGGACGCCAAACCGTTGGCGATACTCGAGCAAAAGCTGGTTTAAGGCATTGTTTTTGATAGGCGTATAAAGTGTAACCACGTTTAGGCGAGGAATATACAACGCAGACCATTGACAAAAAAGCTCCCAATTGCCTATATGAGACAGCAGTATTGTAGCGTTTTTGCCCGAATCGTATATTTGGTCAAAGACTTCCATATTGCTGATTTCCACCTTTTTCTTTATGGAAGAGGGAGAGGCTTTGAAACACCAAATGGTCTCAAATACCAACTCTGATAAATGGTGGTAAAAATCGTTCAACACCTTGACGGAAGCTTCATTGTCGATTCCTAGATGTTGTATATTTTTTAAAATTACACGTTCTCGATATTTAATAATATCTTTTAAGAAGTAAAAAAGTATCTTTTGGAACAATTTCTCTAACTTGAAGAAATACAATAACTTCACCGATATAAATACAAACTCAAAGCCAAGTTTGAAAAGCGAATAGGATAAAGATTTATTAGAATTGGACAATATCTAGAACGAATTTAAGAATGCAAATTTAATTTTTTTGAATTAGTTTTGCATTAAAATTAGTGAAATATGGATTATGAATTAATGGAAGAGCGTTCAAAATCGAACTGGTGGCAACGTTTGAAGAAAAACATTAATACAGAAACGTCTCAAAAACTGGAAACTCCAGATGGCATTTGGTTCAAATGTCCTAAGTGTAGACATACCGAAGTAGCAAAGGATTTTGAAGAAAATCTTTTTGTATGTAAAAAGTGCGAATACCATAGCCGTATTTCTTCTAGAGAATATTTCAAATTGCTTTTTGACGATAATAAATTTGATTTATTATTTGAAAATATTGTTCCTACCGATAAATTAGAGTTTGTAGACGAAAGTCCTTATCCCGATAAAATAGCGAAAGCAAAGAAAAAAACAGGTTTGTCCGAAGCCATAGCCGTAGGACAAGGATTGATCAATGGCGAAAAATTGATTATAGCTTGTATGGATTTTTCATTTATAGGCGGTTCTATGGGTTCGGTAGTAGGAGAACGTATTGCAAGAGGCATAGACAAAGCAATCGAAACCAAAGCGGCTTTTATGATCATCTCCAAATCGGGCGGTGCTCGTATGATGGAAAGTGCTTTTTCATTGATGCAAATGGCTAAAACTTCTGCTAAATTGACACAATTGGCGGCGGCTAAGCTTCCTTATATTTCTTTAATGACCGATCCAACAACGGGTGGCGTATCGGCTTCGTATGCGATGCTGGGTGATATTAATATTGCAGAACCAAAAGCCTTGATAGGATTTGCGGGACCAAGAGTTGTAAAAGAAACCATCAAAAAAGAACTTCCAGAAGGATTCCAAACAGCGGAATCGGTTATGGAAAATGGCTTTTTGGACTTTATTGTGCATCGTAGAGATTTGAAAGACAAATTGACGCTAGCGATTCAGTTTTTTATGAAGTAATTCATTTTTAACTATTCTGTTTTTTTTCATTATTTTTGTTCAGATAAAATTGATACGAAAATGATAAAAAACCATATTATCCTAGAAATTTTAAGCTCTAAAACATTGGACTTAAATGCTACACAAAACAAACTTTCTATTCCTATAATCAATAGGATATATAAAAAGATGAAATTTGGATTAAAGTTTGATGCTATTAAAGTCTATAACAATATGATAATAGATGGACATCATCGTTATATTAGTTCAGTTTTAGCCAATATTGAATTAGAAAGAGTAACTTCATCAAAAACAATTGCTACCATTGAATATAATTGGGGAGATGTCGAATTTGTTTCAGAAGAATGGGATACAAAAGAAAAAATTAATCGATTAAATGAACAAGACGCCTTGTTTAATAACTTGACATTAGAAAAAATTATTGAAATAACGAAATAAATTACTATTTTTGCATTTATGTTTATACTACTTGATATTGATGGAGTTATGATAGATGCTAGTCCATGGAAGCGTCCAGAAATTCTAGAGGACAATTTTATGAATTTCAATTCAAAATCTACAGCCGCACTTTCAAAAATAATGGATGCTACTCAAGCTGAAATAATACTTACAACATCTCATAAAGATAGTTTTAATCTAACACAATGGAAATCAATTTTTAAAAAACGAAACATTCCAATTACTACTATTAAAAAACTACCAAAAAACACAGAAAATCTTAATAGAAAAGATGAAATTTTGAATTGGTATTTTACAAATAAAATCGAGGATAATTTTATAATTATAGACGATGATAAGTCTCTAAATCTATTACCCGAGTTTTTAAAAGAAAAACTTATTTTAACAAGTGCAACGGTTGGACTTACAAATTATTTAGCAGATATTGCAATTGAAAATTTAAACAAACAAGAATCGGTTTCTAAAATGAATGAAATATTAGTTTAATAGATTATTTTCATTATTTTTGTTCAAATAAAATTGATACGAAAATGAATAAACAATTGCTTTTATTTTTATTACTTTGCTTTCTCATACCTTATTATAGCGTTTCGCAAATTGTAAGTAGCAATACATTAGAAGAAGCCTTTAAAAAAGCAAAGAAGGAAAACAAAATGGTTTTTGTAGAATTTTACAATTCGGATTGTTCGCATTGTCAAGAGTTAGAACCTTTTTTCAAAGATATAGAATTGGGGAAAATATATAACAAGCATTTTGTGACTTATAAAATGAATACCAAAAACTTCAAAGAGGATGATAAAGGTTTTATGCAAATCTACAATCTCTTTATAGAGACTATTCCTTACTTTTTCTTCTTTGACAAGGATATGAATTTTGTATATTATTCCAAACCTTCGCCCACGTTTGACAATTTAAAAGAAATAGCTACAAAAGCCTTGGATAGTCAAGTTCGTTTTACGTATTTGGAACAAAAATATAAAAGTGGCGATAGAAATCTAAATCGATTATACACCTATTCGCAATGGTTGAAAATCTTGCGAAAAGATAGTTTATTGGATCAAATAGCGGATGATTTATATACGAAATTTCCAAAAGAAAAACTAGCCGACAACAAAAGTTATTTATTGCTAAAGCATTGTGTAAATCGTTTTGATAATGGACTCTTTGCCTTTTGGTTTAATCAAATAGACTCAATTGAACCTAATAAAATAGAGGTGAGCAAAACTGATTTATTGAATACTCTTAGCCGAATAGCCTATAAAAGCCTTGATTTGGACAAAAAAAAGCATTATAATCGCGCTAAAATAGCAAAGCTAAAAGAAATTTTAATAAAGCTCCAAATCAATCCCGATCCTTGGGTCTATTTTTGGGAGGAAGATTTGAAGATTTCAATCCAAGAAAATCAAATGGATGAAGCATTTCAGTATGCTCAAAAAATCTTAGAAAAGGAAAACTATTCACCTCAATCTACTGCTTTTTATGTAGAGCGTTTTATAGATTTATTTCCCAAAACATGTCAACATGAGGTGATTAATACATGGATTGAAAAATTAGAAAAAAACAAAAAATTGGATGTAGATCAAAATACCATCAATCGATTGAAAGACTTGTATTCCAAAAAGTTTTTGAAATAGGGCTTGCTGTTTAACGTGTATAATCTACAAATCGACTTGTTTTATATCAAATTCAAGGAAATAAGTGCAAGATAATTTTATATAAATTCAATAAAATCGTTTTTTACCCTTGCTGTACATCTCTACAAAAATACACTACTCAGAAATTAGTCATCTACTTCGTTGCAAACTACTCGTAGTATTCATATACGACTTCATAGTCTGCGCCTAGTATCTAACCAATTTCTGAGTTAAACTGCAAGCCCTAAATAATTTCTTTTAAACCAATTCCGCTGTCATATACAGCAAAGGCTCTACTTGAAGCAATCGTACTTTTTGTATCGTATTTTTCAATGATTCTTGAAAAGGAATACGCACACGAATATAGTTTTGCGTATATCCATTGATAAAACCATTGTCATTTTCATGTTCAAAAAGCACATCGGCTGTTTCACCTATGTGTTTTTCGTAGAATTTGCGCTTATGTTTATCGGATAAGGTACGAAACTGTTTATTTCTATCGCGTCTCATTTCAATTGGAATTACCACGTCAGATTTAACGGCACGCGTATTATCTCTTTCAGAATACGTAAATACGTGTAGATACGAAACATCCAATTGATTGACAAATTGATAGCTTTCCAAAAATGCCGCATCATCCTCTTCGGGAAAGCCTACTATGACATCTACACCAATGCCTGCGTGTGGTATTTTTTCTCTTATATAGGCTATTTTTTCACGATAAAAAGCACTGTCATATTTTCGGTGCATTTCTTTTAATACATGATCCGAGCCACTTTGAAGCGGAATATGAAAATGAGGCATTAGCTTATTACTAGAAGCAACCAAATCAATTATTTCATTGGTAAGCAAATTGGGCTCAATGGAAGAAACACGAATTCTTATGCCATCCTGCTCTTTTTCAATTTCTTTTAATAAATCAAAAAACGTTTCTTCGGTTCTTATTTTGCCATCTTCATTTTTTCCAAAATCACCTGTATTTACGCCAGTGAGGACGATTTCTTTAACTCCAGTAGCTACGGCTTTTCTATATATTTTCATTGTAGCTTCTACAGATTGGCTTCGGCTCCTACCTCTCGCTAATGGAATGGTACAAAAAGTACAAAAATAGTCGCATCCATCTTGGATTTTCAAAAAAGTACGCGTTCTATCGCCCGATGAAAATGTAGGTACAAATTCATTGATTTCTTTAATATCTTCAGCAAATACTTTTTGGACTTGCGAATCTATCGTTTCCAAATGATCCACTAATTTGAATTTATCGGAAGCTCCCAAAACTAAGTCCACGCCTTCGATAGAGGCTATTTCATTAGGTTTTAGTTGCGCATAACATCCAATGATGATTACTTTGGATTCGGGTGATTTTCGCTTGATTTGACGCACGATAAATCTACATTCTTTATCGGCATTTTCAGTAACACTACAGGTATTGATTACATAAAAATCGGCATTTTCGGTATAATCTACTTTTACAAAACCTCTATCTACAGCTTGATTGGCCAAACTAGACGTTTCGGAAAAATTGAGTTTGCAACCCAATGTATGAAATGCTATTTTTCGTTGGTAATTCATTAAATTTCGTTGTAATTAAAAGTATAGCCCCCCAATTTATGTTTCTTTTTCAAACTTACATCTTGAATAGATTCGGGCTTCACACCAGTATAATAAATTTCAATTTTCTTTTCATTTAAGTCAATATCTTTGCTCACAACATGCATGGATTTTGAATTTAATACATGCTCTACATATTGATCCAAATTGTGCATAACAATAGATTTTCGCAAGGTATGCGTCGTATACCAAAAACCAACAACTATAATTACAACACCCAATATTCCGATTAAAATTTTACCCATTTTTTCAACGGTATTATTTTTAATTCCAAGAAGAAACGTTACCAAAAATGCCCCAAAAAGCAAAAAAAATGAAATAACTAAATAAAAATAAAAGCTCATATTGAGTAAATCCAATTCATAATAAACAAGGCTATAGCCGGTCATCACAAGAGGAATCATAGTGCCTGTAGCCAAAGATACCGCTACAAAAACAAATTTCACATTATTTTTTAGAATAGAAATAAAACCTGCAATTCCTGCGATTAAGGCAACAAATATTTCGGCAAACGAACTGTGATTAAAGGCTTGCAAACTAGTTTTAGAAATATAAATAGGCGAAATGTAAAAATAAATGATACTTACGGTCAAAGCAAGTAAAATTTGAATAATAATATTTTTGAGTGCGGCTTGAACCAACTGTACATTTTGGCTAGCAATTCCAGAACCTAGTCCATAATAGGGCATCATCATGGGGAATAAAATCAAACCACCCATTACAGCCATGGTAGAACCGGTGTTCAATCCAATACAAATCAATATGATAGAAATCATCATAGAAATCAATTTCTCTTTTGTAATTTTGAGATGAATAAGCATAATATGTTCTATCGTCTCAAATTGGTTGACTTCCAAATTTAATAAATTTCTAAAAGAAGTACGTATATGATCTAATAACTCCAAAATATTACAATTTTATGATACAAAGATATTATAATTCAAACGATTAGCTTGAAAAACAAACTTAAACTCGAATTAATTCGTCTTTTCGGGACGCATTTGAGGAAACAATAATACCTCTTGAATACTTGCATTATTTGTAAAAAACATCACCAAACGATCGATTCCTATCCCCAATCCAGACGTAGGCGGCATACCATATTCAAGTGCTCTTACAAAGTCCATATCTATCATCATCGCTTCATCATCGCCTTTTTCGGCCAATTTCATTTGTTCTCTAAAGCGCTCCATTTGATCGATAGGATCATTGAGCTCGCTATATGCATTCGCTACTTCTTTTCCATTGATAAACAATTCAAAACGCTCCGTCAAATTAGGATCGTTTCTGTGTTTTTTGCACAAAGGCGACATTTCTATTGGATAATCAGTAATAAAAGTAGGTTGAATCATAAATTCCTCGCATTTTTCACCAAAAATTTGATCGATCAACTTCCCTCTTCCCATAGTATTATCCACAGGAACTTTTAAATCTCTACATACATTTCTAATTTCGTCTTCACTCATTTTAGAAATATCAACACCCGTATATTCCTTGATAGCGTCATACATCGATAATCTTCTGTATGGCCCTGCAAATTCAATTTCATTTTCACCAAAAGCAATTTTTGTTTTTCCAAAAACCTCTTGAGCAATATGCTCCAGCGTTTGTTCGGTAAAAGTCATCATCCAATTGTAGTCTTTGTATGCCACATAGATTTCCATTGCGGTAAACTCAGGATTGTGCGTACGATCGATTCCTTCATTTCTGAAATTTTTAGAAAATTCAAAAACACCTTCAAATCCACCTACAATCAATCTTTTGAGATACAATTCATTGGCAATACGAAGATACAATGGAATATCCAAGGCATTGTGATGCGTAATAAATGGACGAGCTGCCGCGCCTCCTGGAATAGACTGCAATACAGGCGTATCCACCTCCAAATATCCTTTTGCTAAAAAGAAATTACGCATAGACTGTATAATTCGAGAACGAAGCATAAAAGTCTCTTTCACACCTTTATTCACTACCAAATCTACATAACGCATTCTATATCTGGCTTCTATATCGCTAAAAGCATCATGCACATTGCCTTCTTCATCCGTTTTCACTACAGGTAGTGGTCTCAAGGTTTTTGACAAAATGGTCAATTCGCTTACGTGAATACTCGTATGGCCCGTTTTGGTTTTAAATGTATAACCTTTCACGCCAATAAAATCGCCTAAATCCAAATATTTCTTAAAAACTGCATTATAAAAGGTTTTATCTTCACCTGGGCATATTTCATCTCTATTGATATATAATTGAATACGACCTTTTCCATCTTGCAATTCGGCAAAAGAAGCCTTGCCCATATCACGAACACTCATCAAACGTCCAGCCAAAACCACATCTTGAAAGTTCTTCTTTTCCTCATCAAATTGTTCCAATATATCTACAGAATAGGCGTTAACCTTAAATTCTGCGGCAGGATATGGATCGATTCCTGCTTCGATAATTTTGTTTAGATTATTTCTTCTTTGAATTTCTAATTCACTCAATTGATGACTACTTGCTGATTCCATTTATATAATTCCTAATTCTTTGATTTTAAAAGCTACAAAAATATAAAAAAACTTTTAGCTAAAAGGCTTTTTGATTCATTTATTAATTAAAAACAATATTTTTGTAGATTCTAATTTTGTTTTTGACTACAAATTAATGGCTATCAACAATCCTTTTCCTTTAATTGACAATAGCTGGACGCTCTTTTTGGATCGCGACGGCGTGATTAATTCTTTTGAAAAAGGAAAAACGATAGGTTCAATCAAGGATTTTAATTTTATAGAGGGAAGTATTGAAGGAATTGTAATGGCTACTCAAATTTTTGGAAGAATAATTGTTGTCACCAATCAGCAAGGTGTTTTTACACATGAAATTGATGCAACTGAATTAGAAAAAATTCATTTTTATATTCAAGACTCAGTAAAAGCCAAAAAAGGCAAAATAGATGCTATATATTATTGTCCATATCCCAGCAAATGGAATCCAAGATGCCGAAAACCAAATCCGGGAATGGCAATATGGGCAAAACAAGATTTCCCCGAAATTGACTTCAAAAAATCAATCATAATTGGTGATAGTAAAACCGATATGGAATTTGGAGCTAATTTAGGCATGTTCAAAATATTAATTGATAATCAAGAAATTAATGAATCAATAATTCAATTTGATGCAAAATTTAATTCCTTGAAAGAGGCAATTAGCCATATGACTAGGCATTGGAACAATTAATAAAAAAAATGTTGTAAAAAGTTGCAATTTTGTCTAAAAATTCTTACTTTTGCACAAAATAAAAGATATGTTATCTGCTACTGCTATAAAAGTAAACCCGAAGTATATAGAAAACCCATTTTCAATCACTGAATTTCTTGAATTTATTGATGATATTTTAAACGAAAATTCTCCTTTAAATGATGTATATAAAGCGACCAATAGATTAAGAGCCGTAGAATTGGCAAAAGGCATTTTGGAACGCAATATGAATTTTAAACTTACCGACTCTTTGGTTCAATTGCTCAAAAAACCTAAAACCATAAAATTAGTATTGATAGCAGAGCCTTGGAGTATAGATACCGCAAATATTTTGAGAGTTATGGAAAGTATAGAGATGGCTGGCTTAGGAAAAATACAATTAATGATATTTTTGAGAGAAAATAATACCGATATTACTCAAAAAATTCTAAATGATACCAATACTCCCATTCCAAGATTATTGGTATTGGATAGAAAAAATGAAATCAAATGGATATGGGGACCCAGAACAGAAAATGCTGAAAATTTCCTTCAAGACCTCAAATCAAAAGGAACCGACAAAATGGAACAGTTCAAATTGATGCAAGAATGGTATGTAAAAGACAATGCCCAATCTTTCCAAGAAGAATTTGAAAGCCATTTACATGAGATATTTTCGGGGTTGTAAAATTTGAGACTAGTAATTTGTGACTAGTAATTTGTGATTTGAAAATACTTACTTTTCTTTTTATAAATTTTAGTCTAGTATCTAATATCTTACATCTAAAATCTAAATCCTTAATAATATTTGATTCTTTTTTTCCAGTCGAATAAATAGAAATAGCTCCAGCTAATTATAAGTAAAACAAACCAGTAAAAAATTTCGGATGTCCAAGCTAACGTTAGGTTGCCATTCATAAAAATAATGGTGACATACATATACAAATAATAGATAACTATCGTTATGGATTCAATGATTAACGTTGTTTTTGAATTCCCCATTCCCAAAATACTATTAAAAGAGACATTGGCATAAGGAAGCAAAATAAAGGACGCCAAAAGCATTAATAATGGATAATAAGCGTCTTGAATCAAATACGTATCCTTTGTGAAAATATCAAAAATCTGATTTCTAAAAATATATACCGTTAACGAAAATGAAATTAATAGCACCGAACTCAAACGGGCTATTTTATGAATTGTTTTTGGGATCAAATCTATAGCATGCGCGCCTACTAATTGCCCTACAAGTGTATTAGAGGTATTGGCCAAACAAAATCCGGGGATAGCCATTATTGAAAACAATTGCTTCAAAATGATAGAAATAGCCAACGCTTCTGTCCCCATTCGTTCAATCAATGCAAAGAAATAAACCCACGACCCTAAACTGACAATATGTTGAATCCAAATAGGATACGCCAGTTTTATAATTTCAAAAATAGATTGATAATCAATTTTTCTAATTTTAAATATTGAATAAGTTTGATTGAAATTTGAATTTATCAATAAATAAATAATCAGAATTAAAAGACCTATAATTTCTGACAAAACAGTAGCCGTAGCACTTCCCTCAAATCCCATTTCTGTCATTCCCAGCTTACCAAATACAAGGGTATAATTCAAAAGTATATTGGACAAAGCCGCTGCAAATTGAGAAATTAATATAATTCGGGTATTTCCAATGCCAATAAATAGACTAGAAATAACCATTCCTAGCAATAAAAACGGAATTCCCAATGCTCTAATTTTGAACACACGCACCGACATTTCAAAAATAGTAGGATTTGAGATAATCCATTGAAGAAAAA
>Ga0208597_1000960_pt1 | contig 11405 bp, 9 predicted proteins | sample LakMenEpi05May12_FD_150673 | JGI IMG/M metagenome (GOLD analysis project Ga0208597, IMG submission 150673) | Freshwater microbial communities from Lake Mendota, WI - 05MAY2012 deep hole epilimnion (SPAdes) | ecosystem: Environmental > Aquatic > Freshwater > Lake > Epilimnion/Euphotic zone ...
TTTTTATTATCAATTAAACCTGAATATCTTTTCTCGCCAACTTGATCTATAATTATTACTTTAAAACCATTATCAAGAGCTTCTTCAATTACTGAACTCGATGGAGAAACTACAATTAAATTTTGAATTGAGTTTCCTTCTAACCAGTTTTTAGATTGGTCAAAAACAAAGTTACAAGTATACTGCTTTAGTTGATTTTCAAAAATAGCTTTTTTGTCTTTCTCACGAGGATGTAATCTAATAATAATGCTTATTGTGTCAAAAGTAGTATTTTTAAGAAAGCTAATAAAATTTTGATGTAATCCATTTGTTTCTACAGTTGAGGCATATAATATATTGATTCCTTTTTTGTAAAGTAAATTTGTTTTGGGATATTGTATTGTCTTATAAACTACCTCTTTATTTTTGCAAAAATTATTTTTTAGATATTCTATTGTTTTTTGATTTCTAACATAAAAAACGTCTATCATCTTAAATTTAGTAAGGTAACTATAAGGATGGTAATTAATCATGCTGCCATGTTGAAACTCTATTAAAGTAAAATTTTTTCGATAGTTTGAATACACTAAAGACAATCCATTCATATCATAATGACACAAAGTGAAGACTTCATTACCATTTAGCTTTTTTAAAATCATGTTGTTTAGAAAATTAAATGCGCAATAATAACGAAGGTTTTGAGATGCTTGTTTAAAATAAAAAAAACTTACTACTTTGGCAAGGACACCAATATTATAGACTTTTTTTCCTTCTATTTTATTTATATGGTATTCTTTACCATAAATAATATAAAATGCATTTTGTTTAACAGCTTCTGGCAACAAACGATCTTGATAATTATTTTTTGCATCAATAAAACAAAAGCCTTTATGAGTAAATATGATTTTTTTGTTTGTTATTTTTTTTTTTTTGAAATTTAAGATAAAGAGCAATATTGTAAAATCACATATAGATAAAAATAAGCAATACATAAAATATAGTTTACCAAAATTGGAATCTGAAGACTTTGTGTTTTCAGACGAAGTAGATTGATTTCTTGCTTCATCTTCTTGTATTTGGTCAATATATTGTTTTACTTCGATAAGTCTCATGGAACAAATTTACAGTAAATGTATTTTAAAGATTTGAAAATTTTTATAAAAATTTTTATTTTTATAAATATTTAAAACTAAACCATCAATCAATAGTAATGAATTTAGGATTGTAAATATCGTTTTTAATATAGTTAAAATTAAAGCTATTTATTTAAATACCGAATATTAAAAGTCACTAGATAATCAAAATTACTATGGAATTGATAAAATAAATTTCGAAAATAGTTTGTCTTTGGTTTGTCTTTTTAGTGAGGTTGGCCAAATGTTTGCATAAAAACTCTTAGAAAAATAATTTTTTAAATACTTCTCAATAAAAGCATTGGTATTTTTGCGGAGATTTTTTTATCATTTTTAATTAGCTAAAATCATCTCTTAAAGCTTTTTTAAGATTGTTTACAAAAACTTCAGGAGTAAAATTTTCTTTAAACTGGTTATATATATTCTGATTAAAAACAGATTGAGTATCGACATCAAAGTTCATTTTTTTTGATAGTATTGCATTTTTAGTTCTATCAATATCAAAATCTTGAATTAGTGTGCCTAATCCTGATAATGCTTCTTTAATACCACCTGATTCATAAAAAATGCAATTTTTGCCTTGTGACATTGCTTCAAGAATAGATAACGGAAAACTGTCTAATCTACTACTCGAAAAATAAAGATGTGACGCAGAAATTATAGAAACTGCATCTTCAAAATGACCTATAAAAAAGATTCGATCTGACAATTTATTTTTAGCAATTTTTTCAACACAATTATAATATAATTGCTTATCTAATGCTCCACCACACCAAACAAATTGGATGTCTTTGTTAGCATTGCAAACTGATATAGCAACATCTGTCCAAATATCTGTACCTTTAATGTACTGAATACTTCCAACAGTTGCAACTGTGAATGTAGAGTACAATAAAGAAAATTTAGGTTTAGAGATTATTGTATTATAAACAACTGTGCTTTCTGTTGTTGCATTAAGAAAATAAGAACTTTTAGCACTTTCTGAAGAAACAGATAAATGTTTTATCTTTTTATTTAAAAGAAACCTATTAATTAAAATCATATCCCTTTTATTTTCTTTATTGTCTTTAAATTTTTTCAAATAATTTGGCATTTCATGCCAATACATAACTTTTCTAATTTTGAATACAGAAGCAAGTAACCAAAATAGATACCAGAATTTATTGTGAGATTTTCTTATACTCGATAGAGAATTAAAAATAATAAAATCAAATGAGCATGGGTTAGATTTTAATAATTTGATAACACCTAAAAATAATTCCTTTGAATTTTTTGCAGAAACAATAATTACTTCATCAAATTCTCTTATCAACTCTGAATAAGCATTATAAATCACACGATTCATACCAGCTCCGTATTGCATATTTCTTGAAGAAACAACTATTACAATTTTCATATTTTAATTAAATAAAGAATATTTAACCCATTTAATACATTGTATCATCGACAATTGATTTAATATAGTTATAGAAATATTGAGTTTATTATTTTTACAAAAATTTGATAATAACTCATCATTAGCAGAATTAACTATCTTAATTAATTCCTGTGTTTGAATTTTGCTAAATTTATTTGTTCTTTTTATGTTTTTGAAGACAGTATTAATCAAAATGAAGTCTTTTTTAGAAATATTTTCAATTTCAAAAAAATATTTCTTAAAAACTTCAGTATCAAAATGAGAAATATCAGAATTAATTTTACAAATAAATTTAGATCTCGAATTATAAACGTTATCTTTTTGAGTTTTATTTTTAATTTTTGTAATATTATTTTCGTGAACTCTGTATAATAACAATTTTTTTTGGATATTATAAAAATCCCCTTTCCAGATAAGTTTTGTCCATAAATCAAAATCCTCAGCTGGCTCTTTTAACTTATCATATTCTAAATTATCAAGTACAGATTTTCTAATTATTACAGATGGATGAATTATTGGATTTGAAACTATCATATTAGCAAATATAGTTTCATGTTTTTCTGGTTTAATTATATCTTGTTCAGAACCAATTATACTTGCATTTGTTCCACAAACAATTACTTTCAGATTATTTGACAAAACTTTTATTTGTTCTTCAAAACGTGTTGGCAAACTAATATCATCACCATCCATACGAGCAATAAACTCTCCTTTAGCAATTGTAAGTCCGTAATTTAAACTATTTGTGTATCCAGAATTTATGGGCTTTACTATAAGATTAATTCTAGAATCGTTATAAGACTTAATTATAGAAACAGTATTATCAGTTGAGCAATCATCAATAATCAATAATTCAAAATCTGAAAATGTTTGATTTAAAATACTTTCTACAGCTTCTGCAATATAGGATTCACAGTTATAAACTGGCATTAAGACAGATATTTGAGGCAGATTAATCATTTAATAAAATTTCTATTGAGCCCAATTGTCAATTCACCAGATTCAAAAATTATAAAATCGTTTGAAATTAATATCTCATTTATTGATTTTCGAATGTCAAATTCATCATGAATTTCGATAGCGATAATTTCGGTAATTTTTAAAAAAGAAAAATCATTTCCTGGTTTAAAAATAAATCGTTCAGCACCCTCAATATCAATTTTCAACAACGATATATGGGTAAGTCTATTTTCAATAATTATCTCTTGTATAGATATTCCAGTAATTTCACCATCTACATCTTCTTGTGTGGCAATTGACCAATCTTGACCGTCTCTAAAAGTCCTATCTATAGAAAATGACATTCCCGATTGATGACTTAAAGCTTTTTGATAAACTTTTATGTTTTTTTTATTAGGTAATGATTTTATATTTTCTAGAATCATTTGTGCATTATCTGCCGAGGGTTCAACTGCAAAAACTTTTGCTTTATTAAAAACCATTGAAAGATAATATGTTGTATAACCAACATTAGCTCCAGCATCTATAATGATTTTTTGTTCGTTAAAAACAGAATTATAACCCATTAACTTTTTAATTAATGCATATTCTTCATCATTAAAAATTTGATTAAAAACTTTGGCATCACTATGGGTTTGGTCTCTAACAATTAATTTGGTTTTGTTTTGAAATGTAACCTCATAGCATTTATTTTTAGCAACTAAAGAATGTATATTGTTATTTTTATTAATTTTTTTATGGAGTAGTTCCAAATCAGTAAATTTCTTTGGAAAAAAAATACGAAATACTATTTTAAGTTTTTTTAGTTTCATTTCAAAATAAATTAATTTCGATTTTTAATAACTTTTGCGGGTACTCCGCCCACTGTTGTATAAGGCAAAACATCTTTGTTAACAACCGCACCAGCAGCAATAATGGCTCCTTCACCAATAGTAACCCCATCGAGAATTCGACATCCGCAACCTATCCAAACATTATCTTTTATTGTTATTCCTTTTTTGGTGAGCCCTTGTTTGTTTATAGTTATAGTGTTATCTTCAAAATTGTGATTAGCTGGAATAATAACACAATGGGCTGCTATCAATACATTATTACCAATTGTTAAATTTCCATGACCATACAAAACAGTGTAAGGGTTAATAGAACAATTAAAGCCAATAGTAATATTTCCACCATAAGTCATCAATAAAACTCCATTTAGAATTTCAGTTTGTTGATCAATGATTATTTTTCCTCCATAATTTATATCTAAAGTTACATTTTTAGAAATTCTTACAGATGGGTGTATAGTAAGGTCAGATTTCTTTTTGACCCAAAGTATTCTTTTAATTTTTTTCAAAATAGCTAAAACCATTTACAATCTATTTTTAAATCTCCAACTTTACCTCTAAGGAATCTATTAGAGCCATCTAAATCTAAAACTTCAAAAGGACAAATTTCTGATAAATATTGATAATTTCGGGTTTCATCGAAAGTAGCTACATCAAGTAAATAAAAACCTTCTAATAACAAATTTTTTGGCATTTCACAGGTTATTATAGTTTGATCAACTTGTAACTCACATATAGTAGTGAAAATTTTTCTTCGATCATTATTTAATAAAGCGATACCAATCATACATTTTTTTCTTTTACCAATTATTGAAATACGAACTTTTAGTGGGTCAACAGTTTCAATGAAAGTATTGTTGGTTAAAATCTTTACTTCACTTATAGCATTAATACTACTAAGTTTTAAATTAGTAAATAAGAAAGATTTCTTATCATTAATGTTTAAATAATTTTCGGTTACTGATTCTATATTGCCTGTACACTTTATTGAACCATTTTCTATAAATATTCCGTTATTACAAAGGCTCTTCACCGCTGCCATATTATGACTCACAAACAAAACGGTTCTCCCATCTCCTTTTGTAATATCTCCCATTTTGCCAAGGCACTTTTTCTGAAATTCAGCATCTCCAACTGCCAAAACCTCATCTATAATTAGAATTTCGCTTTCTAGATGAGCCGCAACTGCAAAAGCCAGACGAACATACATACCCGACGAATATCTTTTTACTGGTGTATCAACATATCTTTCTACTCCAGAGAAATCAATTATTTCATCTAGTTTTCTTGTAATTTCTTTTTTTCTCATTCCAAGTATAGCTCCATTGAGATAAATATTCTCTCTTCCTGATAATTCGGGATGGAATCCCGTGCCTACTTCAAGTAAACTTGCAATTCTTCCTTTTACTTTTATATGTCCAGTTGTAGGACTTGTAACTCTAGAGAGTAATTTTAATAATGTACTTTTTCCAGCACCATTTTTTCCAATTATACCTATTGCATCTCCCTGATTTACCTCAAAATTAATATCTTTTAAAGACCAAACAATGTCGCTTTCTCCTTTTATGCTTCGGTCATTAGTTTCTCCAATTTTTAAAAAAGGATCTTCTTTGCCTAAAATTTTGGTATTCCAAAAACGCTCTAAATCACGAGAAATAGTACCTGTACCAATCTGACCGATTTGGTAGGCTTTAGATAAATCTTCTACTTTTATTACTATATTGCTCATTAGATTGTATCTACAAAGTTTTTTTCTGTTTTATTAAATATCAAAATCCCAAAAAATAAAACTATAATTGTTACAATTGCTGAATATCCTATACTCCAAAGTGTAAATTCTCCTTTTCCTAAAAATCCAAATCGAAAAGCTTCAATAATTCCTGTCATAGGATTTAGTTCAATTATACTTTTGTATTTTTCGGGAGCAGCACTTAATGGATAAATAACCGTTGTACCATACATTAATAATTGTACACCAAAGGTTATCAAAAATGTTAAGTCTTTATACTTGGTAGTCACTGCAGTAATAATTAATCCTAGACCTAATCCTAACAATGCCATCATAAGAACTAAAATCGGGAAAAATAAAATTCCATATGTTATATTAAAATTTGCTCCTTGTACTCCAAAATAGCCCATCATAGCAAGCAATAATACTAATTGCACCCCAAACCGAACTAAATTACTCACCACAATACTTAATGGCATTATCAGTCTTGGAAAATAAACTTTTCCAAAAATATTAGCATTATCCTTAAAAACAGTACTTGTTTTAGTTAAACAATCAGAAAAATAATTCCAAGCAGTAATTCCAGAAAGGTAAAACAAATAGTGAGGCAAACCATCTGTACTTATTCCAGCTAAGTTACCAAAAACAAATGTAAAAACTATAGTTGTAAAAATAGGTTGAATAAAAAACCAAAGTGGCCCAAGAATTGTTTGTTTATAAAAACTTACAAAGTCTCTCTTCACAAACATAAAAAGCAAATCTCTATAACGCCATATATCACCAAAATTTATATCAAAAAGTGACGAATGCCCTTTTATCACTAAATCCCAATCTTCTTGATTCTTACTACTCATTGATTTATTTCAAAAATATATCCAAAATGTTTATTTCGCAAATATAATGATTTAAGCATTCTTGTGAATTGTTTAACTTATAAAAATAAATTAATAATTCTTTATTTAAACTACAAAAGATATAAATTTGCAAAGTACAAAATTTTAAAAAATTGCTATCCTTTCTAAAACCAAAAACTGTTTTAAAAGACTTAATTCCTGATAATTATGTAGATATTCATTCCCATCTTTTACCTGGGATTGATGATGGTGCAAAAAATATTGAAGAAAGTCAATTCTTGATTTCCGAGTTGAGAAAGATAGGTGTTTCTAAATTTATTACAACTCCACATATTTTTAGTGGTGTTTGGGATAATACAAAAGAAAATATTCTTTCTAATTATAATGCAACTAAGTTATTGTTTTCTGAAAATAAAACAGAAATTAAACTAAATGTGGCTGCAGAATATTTGCTAAATGATCATTTAGTAACATTACTTGACCGAAATGAGATATTAACTTTAAAAGATAATTATGTTTTGGTTGAAATGTCCTATATCAATCCGCCAATTCAGTTATATGATATTATATTTAAGATTCAAATTGCTGGATACATTCCGATTTTAGCGCATCCTGAACGCTATGCTTTTTATCACAAATCAACAGATGAATATAAAAAATTAAAAAAAAGTGGGTGTCTTTTTCAATTAAATTTATTATCAACTGTAGGCTATTATGGTAGTGAAGTTATGAAAACTGCCAACTTATTGTTAACTAGCGGAATGATTGATTATGTTGGATCTGACGTACATCATAAACAACATATTAATGCTTTTTATAGCAAATTATTGATTAAAGATAGTTTAACATTAGTTGAAGCAATAAACAACAATCACTCATTTAACTTTTAGAGAATTTCTTTAAAAAATTTTTAAACCAAGATTCTTTTTTTACTTCCTGGCCATAGCCGTAACCATATCCGTAACCATATCCGTAACCATATCCGTAACCATATCCGTAGGTTTTACCCCAATTTGTATCATTAAGCACTATTGCCATATTGGGTAACTTTCTTTCCTTGTAAAAAGATTCAGCAACTTTAACAAATCTTTTATCGAGATAATTTGCACGCATTACATAAATAAAAGCATCAGCATTTTTTGCAATCAACAATGTATCAGTAACCAAACTGACAGGAGCTGTATCAACTACTATGTAATCATATTGTTGTTTTAAAGAATCAAATAATACTGTTAATTTATCATTCATTAACAAATCTACAGGGTTTGGCGGAATTACTCCTGAAGGAAGAATATAAAACTGCTCAAATCCTTCGTTCTTAATTATATAATCTTCAATATCTTCGTTTGATTTGGACAAATAATTAGTCAATCCTTTTGATGGTAATTTTACATACTCATCTAACTTTGGATTTCTAATATCTAAACCTATAAGCAATACTTTTTTTCCAGAAAGAGCAATTGTACTGGCTAAGTTAACTGCCATGAATGTTTTACCTTCTTTGGGAATTGTAGAAGTTACAAAAATTGTTTTAGCTTTATCTTGAACAACATTTGCTAACAAAAACTCAAGATTGGTTCTAACAATTCTAATTGCTTCTGCAGTACTAGAACGACTATTAGTGCTAATAAGCTCTTCATGAGCATCTGATTTAGGAACATCTCCTAAAAATGGGATAGATGTTTTGCCTTCAATGTCTTGACGTGATTTAATTTTAGTGTCCAATAATTGAGACACATAAATTATTCCAATTGGAAGTAGAATTCCAAATGCCAAAGCTATTAAATATACCATATTTTTTACTGGCGAAACTGGTTTATTATTTACAAGCGCACTATCAATCAATTTAGAATTTGGAGCGGTTACAGCCAATGAAATTGCGATTTCTTCACGCTTTTGCAACAAATATAAATACAAACTCTCTTTAATTTTTTGTTGTCTATCAATTACTCTAAACTCTCTTTCTTGTGTTGGAATTTGCGAAATTTTTCCTCTTAATGAATTGTCTTGCTGTTGCAAATCATTTCTCTTGATAGTTAGAGAAGCTTTTAGCCTTGAAATAGACTCATTAATATTTTTATTAGTTTCATCTATTTTAGAATCAATGTTTTGAATTACTGGATTGCTTATAGTACCATCTTTTACCAACCTATTTCTTTGCAAAACAAGTTCATTATGCTGCATAATTAATGACAATGAACTTGCATCACCAGGCAAAATATTAGTTGGAACTAGGTCATCCTTTTTCTTTTTATTCATAAAGTCTTGCATAGAAGCAACAACACGCAATTGTGTTTCTGTTTCTATTAATTCTTTTTCAAAAAGTGCCGAATTTTGAATATATAAACCAGCTTCAGAAACTATATCGGTAACATTATTATATTTTTTATATTGCTCAGCATTTTTTTCAACATCGCCTAATTCGACTGATATAATTTTTAAACGATCTTGTATAAAATTTTGAGTGCTTTCTGAAATAAACTTTTTATCATCAACAGCATCTTGGTTATATATTTCTATAACAGTATCAATAAAGTCCTCAGCTTTTTCTTTAATAGGATCTGTTATTGCTAGTTCTACAACACTTGAGTTTTTGCTTAAAGATGAAACATTCAATTTGCTTTTATAACTTTGTACAACATTTTTTACACTAGATAAAACAACTTTATACTCATTGCTATCTTCATAGAAAAAACCTTTAGACTTTTTATAATAAACAACTAATTTTGAATCTTTTAGATCAATATTTTCTCCAAATTTATGAATACCTAAAGATATTCCGTCCTTTGAAAGTTGAAAAGTAGTTGCGCTAACTATTTTAATTTCAAAAAATTTACTTTTCTCAAAAAAATTTTCACTTTCATTAAAAAAGAGTAGCTCTAATGGGCGATCTTTGTATAACTCTACTTCTTTTACTCTCGCCTTGACATAATAAGCAATATTAAATCCTAATTTTTTAACAGCCTTTTCGACTATTGTTCTAGATTTAATTATTTCAATTTCGTTATCAACATTACTCTTCAAACCATTGGTCAATCCTAAATCTGAAAAGGCAGCTAATTCAGATTGTAAACCACCTTTTTTATCATCTTTAATAAGTATTGTAGCAGATGCTCTATATTGTGGTATTGAATACCTTAAATAGACCAAAGAAAATAAAAGAAAAACAAAAGTACTAAGTACAATCCATTTCCAATACACTAAATATTTATCAAGTTCTTCCTTGATATTAATGTTAGCATCAGCATTTTCTTTTTGTAATGAAGAATGTTCTTTCATTAGTTTCTTGATATTAATAAAATTATTGTTCCCAATAAAGACAAAGCAGATATAGTAGCGGTAATATTAGGTCCAAAGTTAGATGAATTCATCTTTGTTTTATTTGGCTCAACAATAATTACATCATTTTGCGATAAATAATAAAAGGGTGACTGAGTAAAATCAGATTTTGTAATATCTATTCTATTATAACTCTTAGTTCCATATGTTTCTCTTATGAGCAAAATATTATTTCTTTTTCCAAAAATTGTTAAATCCCCGGCCATACTCAAAGCTTCTAAAATTGTGACTCTATCACTTTGAACAGGAAAAGTTCCTGGCTTATTGACTTCTCCTAATACTGACACTTTGTAATTCAGTATTTTAAGATTGACACTTGGGTTTTTAATATGCTTTGAAATTAAATCAGTAAGTTTTTTATTGGCTTCAAGTCTTGATAAACTATCCAATTTAACTTTTCCTAAAACAGGAAAATCAATATAGCCTTCTTTATCAATAAGATATGTTTTGATATTGCCTTGTGTGTCATCAACAGAGTAATTTACTTGAATTTGTGGTAAATTAAATGGGTATGTTACTTCGGGATTTTCGGCAGAAACTATAATGCTCAATAAATCATCTTTTTGAAGTCTAACTTCATAATCAACAGATGAGTTAGTCGTTGCTTGGTTTTCTATGTCATTAAGATAAGCCATATCTTTTCTTGAAGCACATGAAAACAGCGTGACAAGAACTATTGAAAATACAAAAAACCTACTTATTAATTTCATTATATGTTTTTTTTAATTACAAATATACAAAAGGCTTTATAAATCTAGTTATTTTGTATAAACATAAGAATAATCTTTAACCACAATATCTAAAGAGCCGAATACAGAGTTTAGACTTTTGAATTCTGGAACCAAGCCTTTCATTTTTGTAACAATTAATTCTTCATTTGATTCTTTGGCCGACTTTATTATATCATCAATTGCACCACTAACTTCATTAAACTCATCACAAATTTCTTCGGCTATCATGATTTTTTCGTGGTGTGTTGGAAGGTTTTTAGCTTTATCATTCAATAATTCTTCATACAATTTTTCTCCGGGTCTAAGTCCAACAATTTTAATTTCAATATCAACATCTGGTTTAAATCCGGCTAAGCGAATCATTTTTTTAGCTAAATCCATAATTTTAACTGGTTTTCCCATGTCAAAAATATAAATTTCACCACCATTCCCC
>Ga0208597_1000963_pt1 | contig 11401 bp, 6 predicted proteins | sample LakMenEpi05May12_FD_150673 | JGI IMG/M metagenome (GOLD analysis project Ga0208597, IMG submission 150673) | Freshwater microbial communities from Lake Mendota, WI - 05MAY2012 deep hole epilimnion (SPAdes) | ecosystem: Environmental > Aquatic > Freshwater > Lake > Epilimnion/Euphotic zone ...
GTGTACCGATTACTTTGCGGGCGAGAAAAGAGGGTGTGACATCTCAAGATGTGGTGGATCGATATCACAAGATTATTGGCGATTCTTTTAGGGATTTGGGGATTTCGTTTGATATTTATTCTCGGACATCGAACCAAACGCACAAGGATTTATCGCAGGCGTTTTTTAAGAATTTATACGACAAAGGGGCTTTTAGAGAGATTCGTTCTGAGCAATATTTTGATGAGCAGGCGGGTCAGTTTTTGGCCGATCGATACATCGTGGGTACTTGTCCTTCTTGTAAGAACGAGGGTGCTTATGGCGATCAGTGTGAAAAATGTGGCTCTACGTTGAGTCCTACGGAGCTGTTGAATCCCAAATCGGCGTTGAGCGGAACGGTTCCCGTGATGCGCGAAACCATCAACTGGTATTTGCCGTTGGATGAGATTCAGGAGTCGTTTTTGAACGAATGGATTGGTGGCAAAAGCGGTTGGAAGAGCAACGTTTTAGGTCAATGTAAGAGCTGGTTGAACGAGGGTTTACGTCCGCGAGCCATGACCAGAGATTTGGAGTGGGGCGTGCCGGTGCCATTGGAAGGTGCGGATGGAAAGGTGTTGTATGTTTGGTTTGAGGCGCCCATTGGGTATATTTCGGCCACCAAGGAGTTGAGGCCGGATGATTGGGAGCAGTGGTGGACGGGTGATTCCAGGTTGATTCATTTTATAGGGAAGGATAATATTGTGTTCCATTGTATCATATTCCCAGCGATGTTGCATTTGCGCGGCGATGGGTATGTGTTGCCGGAGCAGGTTCCTGCGAATGAGTTTTTGAATTTGGAGGGACAGAAAATATCGACAAGTAGAAATTGGGCGGTGTGGTTGAATGAATATTTGGAGGAGATGCCAAATCGGAAGGACGAGTTGCGTTATGTGCTCACATCGATTGCGCCGGAGACCAAGGATAGTGAGTTTACGTGGAAGGATTATCAGATCCGTGTGAATTCGGAGTTGGTGGGGATTATGGGCAATTTTGCCAACCGCGTGTTGGTATTGATGCAGAAATACTATGAGGGTGTGATGCCAACGGTGGAAACGATTCAGGAAAAGTATCGTTTGTTTGATCGCGCTGCGATGGTGGGCGGGAAGCATCCGATGGTGGAGGAGTATATTGTGCCGGTGGTGAAGTTGTTGGGACAGTATCAATTTAGGGATGCACAATTTAAGATGATGGAATTGGCGCGGTTAGGTAATAAATATTTAGCCGATCATGAGCCATGGAAGTTGATAAAGACCGATGCGGATGGAACGGCGCAGGTTTTGGGCGAGGCGGTTCAGGTGCTGTACAATATGGCCATGTTGATGGAGCCGTTTATGCCTGATGCGAGCGGAAGGTTATTGGCCCAGTTGCAGGTGAATCCGGATGCAAATACAAGGAAGAATTTTTGGATGGCTGGCGAGGGTGTGGATGGAGTTTGGTTTGAGTTGTCTGCTGGACATCAATTGGGAAGTCCGGGGCTGTTATTTCAGAAGATTGAGGATGATGTGATTGAGGTTCAAATTTCTAAGCTGCTGGCAGCCGGCGCGGCGAATGCCGCGGCCGTTCTCGCAGAATCTGCATCAAAAAGTAATAATTCAGGTATTGAAAACGATAAAAATATGAATGCAGCGGTGGAAACTGTGGCCGAAACCAAGCCGGAAGTGACTTACGATGATTTTGCGAAACTCGATTTGCGCGTTGCTACCGTTGTGGCTTGCGAAAAGGTTGAGAAAGCCGATAAATTGTTGAAACTCACCTTGGAGGTTGGCACTGAAACCCGCACCGTTGTCTCAGGTATCGCATTGCATTTTTCACCCGAAGAAGTGGTGGGTGAGCAGGTCCTGTTGTTGGCAAACTTAGCCCCTCGTAAAATGAGAGGCATCGAAAGTCAAGGCATGATATTGATGGCCGAAGATGCCGATGGAAAATTGGTGTTCATGAGCCCATCAAATGCAGTTGCTTCGGGTAGTGGCGTTTCTTGATGCGTTTTCTGCATCTGGATTTCATGGTCGCTTAGTAGTTGGTTTTTGTGGGTGTTTACTGCCTGTATTGCGATCGACATAAACTGGTCAACAATTCCTTCGTTGGTTGAATCTTGGAAATAGCGCTGGGCGGTTTCTCTGGACTCGTGAAAAAACCGGTCTACCGTTGCGCCAAAATGTATATCAATCTCGTTGATTACTTCTGCTCCAAATTCTTGAAGTGCAGCAGCGTTGCAGTCCTGTTCATACTGACCTTTGATTGGGATGACCATGATTTTCTTGCCTAAATACAAAGCTTCGGCAGGCGTTTCAAATCCACCCCCAGTGATAATTCCTTTTGCATGAATCATCGAATGGGAAAAACACTCTTTGCCCAAGGGGAAGAAAAGACAATTGTGAACGGTCTTCTTTTCTTTGATTCCGCTGCTGAAAATGTGGAACTTTAGATGGGTTAAACTTTTGACCTGCTTATAAATCTCTTCGTGGCCGTATTGGGCGAGGTAAATCGTAATATGTCCTTGGTTCGATGGCTGGGCCTGACGAATGTGCTCCTTGATAATGGGCGGAAGGATATTGGGGTGATAGGGCTTGAAATGCAGTCCAATATTTATTTTGGCCGGTGCGAAATTCTTCAGTACCCATTCGCCAATCATCGATTTCTTAGTGGGTCGAGGCGTTTCAGAATAATTAAAACTGGCCTGGTGACCAAATTGGATACTAAATGTGCCCTTCAATTTACACGCCATCGCAGTGATGAGGTCAAAATCGTTGATGACCAAATCGTATTGATCTACTGGTAATCGCTTAATGTCGTTCCAAATTCTAAAAGGGTTCAATTGCTTCAACATGCGGTAGTAATGCAATCCGCCACCCGATTGATAAAACAAGCTCAGTCCTTTGCTTTTGTGTTTTACGGGCAAATTTACCGGCAAATGGGCGTTGTTTCCGCTCAGCATAATGTCGACAGTGCCATATTTTTGAAGTATCGGCAGAATCTCAGAGGCCCTGCTAATATGTCCGTTACCTGTCGCTTGGACGGCGTAAAGAATCTTCATGGTACGAATTAAATGGCAGTTTTGGTAGCAATAAAAGCTGCGATGTGGTGTGAAAGCACATCAGGAATCTCAGGTTTTTTAAGGCGTTCTAGTTCTGTTAAATACTCAGTACTCCTTGGAAGTTTTTTGCGATTTTGCTGGGGATGCTCGTAAATTTTCCAATTACCGTCGTTGTATTCTAGTGCGGTGAGATTTTCGATCCAATCGCCAGAATTCAAGTAGGTTACCTCACCTTTTTCTGTTTTGATGATTCTTTGCTGTGGCTGGTGAATGTGACCGCAAACAACCACATCGTATCCCTCTTCGATGGCTAATTCCGCCGCCGTTTGCTCAAAGTTGTTGATCCAAGAAACCGCCTTTTTTACGCTTTCTTTAACTTTTTTGCTAAGACTCATTTTTTCCCGACCCATCAGTGAAAGGAGTAAATTGATATTGTGATTTAACCAAATTAATAAATCGTAGCCTTTGCCGCCGAGCTGTGCCAATAATCGTGCTGATCCTTTGGTTGTTGCATCAAAAACATCACCGTGAAAAATCCAAACCTTCTTGCCATCCAATTCCAAAATTAGTTTGTCGTCCAGTCTGATATTACCCAACTGAGTGCCAGAATATCTGCGCAACGCCTCATCGTGATTTCCTGTGATGTAGTACACTTGAGTCCCTTGGGTGTTCAGTTTTAAGATATCCCGGATCACTTGCATGTGCTGGGGTGGAAAATACGACTTCTTGAACTGCCATATGTCGATGATGTCGCCATTGAGCACCAAAATTTCCGGGTTGATGCTTCGCAGGTAATCGCTAATTTCTTCGGCATGGCAGCCAAATGTGCCCAAATGCAAATCGCTTAGAATGCAAACTTGCATTTCTCTAGGAGTAGATTTCACGCCCTCAAAATACCAATTGGTATGTTTTGTTATGGCTAACAAAAATGGGTATTAACATCAATTTTATATTACCAAATTATGTATAGAGGACATTGCAATTTATTAACACTAAATTGATGATATATTCTTCTTGAAATAATTCTAAATCGCAATTTGAACTATCATCTTTGCTATTGAATAGATTTTCATTATGGGTGCAAAGAAGCAAGGAATTAACAGGGATATTAGCTGGTTGGCGTTTAACGGCAGGGTTTTACAGGAAGCGGCGGACGAGGAGAATCATATTTACGATCGTTTGCGATTTTTAGGGATATTTTCTAACAATTTGGACGAGTTTTTTCGTGTTCGGGTGGCAACGCTGAACCGGATGACAAGGACTGCGGGGAATAAGTTGAAGATGCATTTGGAAGAGAATCCTGAAAAAATTCTCGCCAGCATTATGTCGATTGTGCTCACTCAACAACAACAATTCGAGAAGATTTATCGCGACTTGGTTGTGGCTATGGAGGGTAAGAAAATCCATTTCAAAACCGATAAGCAGCTCACAAAAGAGCAGAAGATATTTGTTGAGACATTTTTTGAAGAGCGACTCCACACACGGATCGTACCCTTAATGATTGAGTCGATTCCAAGCATGCCGTTGCTTAGGGACAGAAGTGTTTACTTGGCTTGCGTTCTAGGACATTCACAATCGGCGATGATGCATCGTTACGCGCTAATTGAAATTCCTGTTGGCGATTTGCCTCGCGTTGTGGTTTTGCCATCGGCCAAAGGAACCAAAGATTTAATTCTGTTGGAAGACATCGTTCGGTATAATTTGCCCTACCTGTTTGCTCCATTTGGGTTTGATAAATTCATGGGTCATTTGATCAAAGTAACGCGGGATGCTGAATTGGATTTGGACAATGATTTTCATTCCAATTTGATTGATGATCTGGAGAAGGGTATCAAGAATCGTAAAAAAGGAAAGGCAACGCGTTTTGTATACGACAAGCAGATTGATGCGAATTTGTTGGAGTTTATGATGAAGCGATTGAGTTTGAACAAGAAGGATCACATGGTTCCGGGGGGTAGAATTCACAATTTTAAAGACTTTATGGACTTCCCGCGGGAGGTTTTTACTGATATCAATTCTCGCCCAAAGCCTTTTGTTCATCCGTTGTTGACGCAGCCGTGTAGGATTATGGATGTCATTTCTAAAAAAGATGTGATGTTGCACTTTCCGTATCATTCCTTTGATTCGGTGATTGATTTGTTGCGCGAAGCAGCCATCGATCCAGCGGTTGTTAGCATTCGAGTGACATTGTATCGATTGGCCAAAGATTCAAGGGTAATCAATGCGTTGGTGAATGCGGTGAGAAATGGGAAGCAAGTTTCTGTGGTTATTGAGTTGAAGGCGCGCTTTGATGAGGAAGCCAATATGATGTGGAAGAAGCGATTGGAGGAGGAAGGAGTGAGGGTTTATATTGGGCTTCCTGAGATGAAAATTCACGCAAAAATCTGTGTCATTAAGCGCAGAGAATTCAACAGAACTACCCAATTTGGTTTCGTTAGTACGGGTAATTTGAATGAGAGTACGGCCAAGGTATATGCGGATCATTGTTTGCTGACATCTAACCGACAGATTATGGCTGATATCAATCGGGTATTTGATTGTTTGGAACGACCCATACCAAATCTCACGGGCTTAAAAAGCTGTAGGATATTGATACCCGCACCGATTTCTATGCGTAAATTTTTCCAAGCACAAATCCTGAAGCAGATTTCGTTGAGCAAGCGGAAGAAAGGGGGTTCATTGGTGGTGAAATTGAATAGTTTGAGCGACGATCAGTTGATTCATGATTTGTATGATGCGGCCAAGGCGGGAGTGAAGAGTAGTTTTGTGGTTCGCGGGATTTTCTGCGGTGTGATGGATCAAAAATCGTTCAAAAAACAACCCCAAGCCATTTCTATTGTGGATCAATATTTAGAGCACGCCCGGGTGTTTATTTTTGGAGAAGAAGAGCAAAAGCAAGTTTTTATCTCGTCGGCCGATTGGATGGTGAGGAATTTGGATCATCGCGTTGAGGTGGCTTGTCCTATCATCGACAAAGAGATTCAAACAGAATTGTCACATATTATGAACATCCAACTAAAGGAGAATGAAAAAGCACGAATTTTGGATGCTGTATTGAGCAATCAATACGTAGTGCCTGAGGAAGGGGAGCCATGGCTTCGGTCTCAAGTTGCCATCCATGACTATTTAAAAAATAAAGAATACACCATTGAATCTCGCAGCCATTGATATCGGTTCCAACGCAGTTCGACTGTTGGTTTCCGAGGCTGTGCCGTATCGCGAGTCGGTAGATTTTACCAAGCTCACTTTATTGCGTATCCCTCTTCGTTTGGGGGTTGATGTATTTCAGGATGGCTTTATTGGCGAAGAAAAAGCATCGGCCTTAAAGAAGAGTATACGTGCATTTCAGTTGATTATGGATATTTACGGCGTGGAGCGTTTCAGAGCTTGCGCTACATCGGCGATGCGCGATGCCCAAAATGGAGAGGCGTTGGTGAATGCGATTTTTGAGGAGACGGGTTTACGGATTGATATTATCACTGGAAAAGAGGAGGCTGCGATCATTTACGATACGCATATGATGGAGTCGGATTTGGACAATGAAACACGTTTATATGTGGATGTAGGCGGCGGCAGTACAGAGCTTACGATGTATTCTGAGGGTAAGCGAATTTTGCAAGATTCGTTTAACGTTGGCACATTGCGAATGTTACAAGGTCAGGTATCCGACGATGTGTGGAATTCGATGAAAGCTGCGGTGAAATCCTCTGTGAAAGGGGTGAAAAATTTGACGGTTATTGGAAGCGGCGGGAATATCAATAAGTTGTTTTCGATCTCTAAAATAAAGGATGGTAAATCGCTTCCTCTCAGTCAAATGGAAGGATATTACAAGGTGATGAGCAATCAATCTGTGATTGAACGAATGCACGAATTTAATTTGCGACAGGAGAGGGCAGAAGTGATTGTTCCTGCGTTGCAGATATACACGTCGATCTTAAAATGGGCGGATATTACAGAGATAGGTGTGCCCAGAATTGGATTGGCTGATGGCTTAATTCGTGAGTTGTATTATCAATAAAAAGATAATAGAATCACTTTTAATTGTAAAAGTAACACAAACAGAAAGGGCGGCCATTGGCCGCCCTTTCTGTTTGTGCTGGGAGGAAGATTCTCCCGTATTTTCAACTGCGATTGCAGCTTATGTGACTCATTAGAAAGAATAACGCAATCCTAACTGCATACCCCAAGTGGTTGCAGTGCTCACGATTGGACGGAAACTTTCAACTGGCAATACGCCGTTTACTGCATTGAAGTTGTAAGTACCGTTGGTAGCATTGTATCTCAATACACCACCGTTGCTCACAGTCATTTGCTTACGGATACCCCAAGAAGGGTTGATCATGTTACCAATGTTCAAGATATCAGCACTGATTTGCAAAGTGTGCTTGTTCTTGCCAATGTTTTGAGCTACGTCTTGTAACAAACGCAAATCGAAGCGGTGTAACCATGGCAACAAACCACCGTTGCGCTCAACGAATTTGCCTTTGTGGGCGCTCAAATAGTTGTCTTGTGCAACATAAGCATCCCAAGCAGCGGCCTGATCAGCGGCTTTGATGGTTTTAGTTCCAATTACCAAGTCAGAGAATTTAATGTCTGAAGATGCGTGAACAAACAACAAATCGTTACCGGTTAAACCATCGTTGTTGATGTCGGTAGAGTATACGTAGCTGTAACGGCCTGGGTTGTAACCATCGTAAACCAAACTTACAGTGGTACCAAAACGCTTTCCATATTCAAATTTCTTAGAAATATTAGCGATCACACGGTTGGGAGTAGAGTACTCAGAAATAGCCAACTCTTGTGCGTTGTTTCCACCCACGGTGCGGTTATTGCTCCAAGCAGAAGCTGCCTGAGAACCTGGGTTAGATGTGATGTCTTTGGTGTTGTTGAAGGCGTAGCTGACAGAACCTGCAAATCCTTTTTTGAAGTTACGGCTCAAAGTAAACGCTGCGCTCAAACCACTACCCAAATTGGTGTTGCTCAATACCATCGCTTCGCGTACAGTGCTTACATTAGTGCGGCTAGCAGCCTTCTTGTAAGCAGCGCGCTCCCATTCAGTACCGGTAAAGTAGGTGGTGTCGGCCATCGCATAGTTAGCGTTGTACTGATACACACCGTTCAATTCCTTGGTGTAAATGATGTCAGCAGAGAAATCCAAATCGAAAGGCAATTTCTTGTCGAAACCGATGCTGGTTCTCCAAACCTGAGGGAATTTGAAGTTGTTATCAACCTTAGCAAAAGAAGCGCCTGAAGGCAAGGTGCCTGGAGTGGTTGGGAATTTGTTCAAGTAAGCGGTTGGGTCTGCGTTGAATACATAACCGGCCAAATCAGCGGCTTTGGTTACTTCTACAGTGGCTTGTACACCATAGGCATTTGAAGGCTGGTTGGTGAACCAAACAAACGGCAAACGACCTGTGAATACACCTGTACCACCACGGATAATCAAATCTTTGTCGCCTTTTACATCGTAGTTGAAACCTACACGCGGCGATACCAACGGAGAGCCTGTGGGCCAGCTGTTGGGGTTGTATTTGATTTTGTTTCCTGAAGGATCTTTGAACAACATGGTTGTATCGTACTTGATGAAACCTGCGTTGGCTTGTGATTCAGACAAGTAAATTGGCATATCAACACGCAAACCTGCAGTGATTTTCAATTTCTTGCTAGCACGGAACTCATCTTGTACGTATGCGGCCAATTGTCCAAACGACAATTCAGCACCTACTGGTGCAGCATTGCCACCGTAACCATAAGTTAAAGCGAAAGCAGAAGGCGCGGCACCTTTCAAGAACTGACTCAAAGAATCGTAACGGTAGTAGCTAGTACCATAGCGTTGGAAAGCGTTACCCACATACATTTGGTCATAAGCAATACCAGCAGTGATGGTGTGCTTCTTCATGTTGTAGGTGATGTTGTCGATGAACGACAATGTATTGTTGTTTACTTTGTTGTTGTAACTGAACAATTCGTAACCGAAACTGATGTAGTTGTCTCCACCTTTTTTGATGTCTACGAATGGGAATGGTGTGCTGTTGGTACCACGGGCATCGGTGATGCTGGTGTAGGTAGCCAAGAATTGGTTGCTGATTTTGCTGCTCAAATTACTTTTCAATTCAGCGGCAACAGACCATACTTTGTTATCAAATGAATAGTTAGAGTTTGCGAAACTCATTGAGTTGTTAGACCAACGGTTTGAAGTAGAGCGTGGGTTTGGCGCAGAATTGCCATTCAATACTTGGTCGTTTGTGTTGTGCACAGAGTTGTAGCGCAAGCTAAATTTGTGCTTCTCAGAGATGTTCCAATCTACACGGGCCAAGAATTTCTGGTTGGCTGTGTTGAAATTACCCAAATTCTCGTAATCACCGGTTTCGTAACCATGTTTTTCTTTCAAGTGGGTGCGAACTAAGTCTAAGTCGGTAGCCAATGTACGAGACAAGTTAGGGTCTGAGGCGCTCTGACCAGTACCTGGGCGTGAGGCTTTCCACTGAAGACCTGGGATTGAAGTTTTTTCGTTTTCGTAGTTTACGAAGTAAAATATTTTGTCTTTTACTAAAGCTCCGCCAATGCGGAAGCCCACGATATTGGAAGAAGTTTTCTTTTGTTCACCCAAATCGAAAGTATCCACTTTGGTGCCGTTGAAAGATTCGTTGCGCATCAATGTGTAAACAGAAGCGGTGGTTGTGTTTGATCCACTCTTGGTGATGGCGTTGATGCCGGCACCGGTAAAGTTTGATTGACGAACATCGAAAGGAGAGATGTTTACCTGAACGGCTTCGATCGCATCAAGAGAAATTGGCTGAGCATCGCCACCGGGTAAGTTTTTATCACTCAAACCAAAGTTGTTGTTGAAGTTGGCACCATCGATGGTGATGTTGTTGAAACGACCGTCGCGACCGTTGAAACTGCTACCGCTACCGGCTTGGGGAGTCAAACGGGTGAAGTCGTTGATTGAACGAGAAATGGTAGGCAAGGTATTCAAGGTACGATTGTTAATGTTCATGTTGCTACCGGTTTTGGTGGCATTACGAGAGGCACTAACAACCACGCCGCCAATTTTCTCAGCAGTGAAGTCGGCGTCGAGTTTGAAGTTTTCACCCAAAGTCAAAAACACGTCAGTGAAAACGATGTCTTTTTGACCAGGAGAGGTGATGGTCACGGTATAGGGACCGCCTGCAGTCAAGTTAGAGATGTCGTAAACACCCCCTGTACGGGTACTGGCGGTGTAAGCTGCGTTGGTGGTTGTGAGGACCGCCTTGATGGTGGCATTCTCAACACCGGCATTTCCATTGGTAACAACACCGCTCAAGTAGGCAGTGGTTACCTGAGCCAAAGCACTTCCTGTGAGGAAGATAGCGCAGATGGCTGTGGTGATTAGTTTTTTCATTTTTATAGGCTATTATTAGATAGCGAATTAACAAAATGATGATTTATTTATTGTTAACAGAATGTAAACAATGTGTCCAAAAAGGGGTTGGATGTTGATGTTTTTAGAAAAAGAATTGGTGCTTTTGTTCAACAAATTTGATTTCTGGTCATGTTTTAGGGTGGAAAAAGTGAAACTATTAATCATTCATTTACACCAATTTGCAGTTGAGGTTATTTTGAAGTCCTAAGTTCGACGCATGATTTTTGATGCAATAAAGTGTGGATTGTTGGGGTTGGTGGGTGTGTTTGGGATTTTGAATTTGCAGGGCCAACAGGTTGAAGTGCCAGGCAAATTGAAATATGCTCAAATTGATGTTGGGGGCGTTTCCACCTTGCCAAGCGGAAGGTTTGTGAAGCCTGCAGGGGAACTCAAACTGATTACGCGTGCTCCTTATGGCTTGGCAATTAGTCAGGACGGGAGAACCGCGGTTGTTTTGCACAACAATGCCATTTCTGTGGTGGATTTGCAAGCCAGCGAGATGCAAGTTTCGCGTTATCCCTCATACGATGGCAAAAACAAAGACATCATTAAGGGTGCATCGTTCATTGGGGCATGCTTCTCGAGTGATAACAGACGGGTGTTTTTGAGTGGTGGAGATAAAGGAAAGGTTTGGGTATTTGATGTGGAGGCGAAGCGTTTGGTGGATAGTTTTGATTTGAACTTAGCGCATCCAGAATCGAACAATGAAGCGTTTGCAACGGATTTGGTTTTGGATGAGGTGAACGATGATTTGTGGGTGCTCGACCGCGCATGGTTTCAGTTGCACAGATTTTCATTGAAAACCCATCAAATCAAGGCGAGTATTCCCACCGGTCGCATTCCATTTGGTATCGCCATCGCCCCGAAACAGCACAAGGTTTTGGTCGCCAATGTGGGTATGTATGCATATCCTGTGGTGCCTGGGGTCAATGAAAAAACGAAGG
>Ga0208597_1000964_pt1 | contig 11397 bp, 10 predicted proteins | sample LakMenEpi05May12_FD_150673 | JGI IMG/M metagenome (GOLD analysis project Ga0208597, IMG submission 150673) | Freshwater microbial communities from Lake Mendota, WI - 05MAY2012 deep hole epilimnion (SPAdes) | ecosystem: Environmental > Aquatic > Freshwater > Lake > Epilimnion/Euphotic zone ...
TGTCCCAATTTTCACAGCCTCTTCGCTAAATTGTTGCATCGCTTTATTGCGTACAGCAAAAGTTTGCATTAAGCCATCTACTGCATCAGGTTGATTGTCCCATAAATGCGCATTCGGGTGCATACCGCCTGCTGCTCTTGCGTCTGCATCAGCAATGAATTGCCATCCATTTTTTGAGTTTTCTTCTAACATTTGATTCAATCCTTTTGCTTCATCTGTGCCTTTTGGAAAATCTTGGTAACCATATGTAATGGCGCGTTTATCCCAAAGACCAATTTCGTCGGTATAAATGGTAGAGAAATCTAAAGCACCTTTTGCGTTTACAAAAACATTTGGATGCGGGTAGTCCATTACCGAAGCGCGATCATTAAAACTAGATGCATAATTGTGTTGTAAACCCAATGTATGTCCAATTTCATGCGCAGAAAGTTGTCTCAATCTATGAATTGCAGCCTTTCGCATCTCCTCTGACACCGGCTTTTCTGTTGTATAAGGGGATAATAATGCGGCAAAAATTAAATAATCCTGTCTTACACGCAATGAGCCTAATGATACTTGACCTTTGATAATCTCTCCAGTTCTAGGGTCCACCACCGAAGCACCATAACTCCATCCTCTAGTAGAACGGTGTACCCAATTGATCATATTGTAACGAATATCCATTGGATCAGCAGAGTCGGGAAGGATGTATAATTGAAATGCGTTTTTGTAACCAGCAGCTTCGAATGCTTGGTTCCACCATTTTCCACCTTCCAATAATGCAGAACGAATTGGTTCTGGTGTGCCATTGTCCAAATAATAAATGATTGGTTTAACCGCTTCGCTAACAGCAGCAGTAGGATCTTTTTTCTGTAAACGATGTCTATTGATCACCATTTGCTGAATTGGTTCACTTATATCAGAACTGTAATCAAAATAACTTGTACCAAAAAAGCCACTTCGAATATCGTATTTTCTTGGAGTATAATTGTTATCTGGTAATTCTACAAAACTATGATGCATTCTAACTGTGATTGCTTCTGGAGATGGTGTTACGGATTGCACCAATCTTCCTGCATCGGATCCGCCAACAAATGTAACAGTTGCTTCAAACTCTGCATTCTTAGGAAAATTCTTAGTGTTTTGAATATAAATAGCAGATCTATTTTCGTTGATGGCATAAGTACCTTGTCTTGCACGCTTAATTCTATCTACTACACCATGTGCATCTCTTAACAAGAAGCTGGTAGCATCAATTAAGATTTTACTCATGGAAGGATCGGCTAGATTTTCTTCCTCGGCTTCGATATTAAAATTGAAAAGAATAGACTGAGCAAAAGATTGTTCAACAGCTTTTTGCTCTCTTTTATCTTTTGTGACTGCTCTATAATCAAGATTAGGCTGTGTTAAGAATAATTTTTTGCCTACTCGATTAAAGTATACAATTCTTGAATCGCCTAGTTGTCCTCTATCAAGCCCAATATCATTAGATCCCAGACCAGCTGGTAATGAATTGACATATAAAAAAGGCGTATTCAATTTATCTACAACCAGGTATATTTTTCCATTGGCATTGTCCCAATAAAAATCATAAAATCCTTTTCGCAATTCCATATTTTTTGTTTTCTCTGCAATGGTGCCATTTTGAGAAAATCCAAAAAAAGGGATTGCTAATAATACAAGTATCTTACGCATAGGTGTTTATTTTTGTTGACATAAAAAATCCCGCATAAAGCGGGATTTATATAAAGCTATTTTAATTAAGCTGTTGGGTTGTTATCCGTACCTGGAGTTTCAAAAAGTGAAGGTGTAACAACAGGAGCTACCACAGGGGCTGCAACTGGAGCGACTACTTTCTTCGCTACTGCTTTTTTAGGAGCTGCTTTCTTTTTTGCAGGTGCCTTTTTTGCTACTGCTTTCTTTGCAACAACTTTTTTAGCAGGTGCTTTTTTCGCTACTGCTTTCTTTTTTGCAGGTGCCTTCTTTGCTACTGCTTTTTTAGGAGCGGTTTTCTTTTTAGGAGCTGCTTTCTTTTTTGCAGGTGCTTTTTTTGCTACTGCTTTTTTAGGAGCGGTCTTCTTTTTAGGAGCTGCTTTCTTTTTTGCAGGTGCTTTTTTTGCTACTGCTTTTTTAGGAGCTGCTTTCTTTTTAGCTGGGGTTGCTTTTTTTGCAGTTGCTTTTTTCGCTACTGCTTTCTTTGCTTTTGCTTTTTTCTTGCTTGCCATAAACTTATGTTTTTTTAAGGATTTTTGATTTTTATAAAATTACATTCTTTTATTGTAACAAAATAAAAACAATTTAAATTTTTAATAATAGATTTGTTTTATGCAAACAAGTGTTACCATGGTTTTAGGGGCATCAACTAACCCCGAAAGATACAGTTATATGGCTACGGTCATGTTACTAGAAAAAGGACATGCAGTTTATCCGTATGGGATTAAAAAAGGCATGATTCAATCTTTGCCTATTGTGCAAGACTGGCCAAAAACCGGCTCCATAGCCACTTTGACTTTGTATTTAGGGCCTACTGCACAAGTCGAATATTATGATCAGATGATAGCTTTAAAACCTGAGCGGATCATTTTCAATCCAGGAACTGAAAATCCTAGACTTGTTGAATTAGCGCATGCAGCAAATATCTCCACGATAGAAGCATGTACTTTAGTGATGCTAACTACCGGCCAATATTAAGAAAATATTAATAAGACTGACCCCATGCTGCTCGGTCTAGCATCCTGTATTGAATGGATTCACTAATATGCTGATTTTGAATATCTTTTGACTCGTCTAAATCTGCGATAGTGCGTGCTACTTTGATGATTCGATCATAGGCTCTTGCACTCAGGTGGAATTGTTCCATAGCCATTTTTAATAATTTAGCAGAAGCATCATCTAATTTCGCCCAATTTTTTAATTCATAAGATTGCATTTGAGCATTGGTAATGATACCTGAACCATGGATAAATCGTTTTAATTGAATGGTTCTTGCCTTTTGTACCCTTTCACGAATGGTCACTGAGTTTTCTGTTTTGGCATGGTTGGTGAGCTCCTCGTAACTCACGGGCACCACTTCAATTTGTAAATCAATCCTGTCTAACAAGGGCCCCGAAATTTTATGTAAGTATTTTCTTACAATACTAGGACTGCATATGCAGGCTTTTTGTGGATGATTAAAATACCCGCAAGGACAAGGATTCATGGAGGCAAAAAGCATAAATCTACTTGGGAACTCAACAGTTTGTCTAGATCTAGAGATGGTCACAAAACCTGCCTCCATGGGTTGGCGTAAAATTTCGATAGCTGCTCTGCTAAATTCCGGCAGCTCATCTAAAAATAAGACACCGTTATGTGCCATTGAAATTTCACCTGGCTGAGGAATGGATCCGCCACCCACTAATGCAATGGCTGATAGGGAATGATGCGGATTTCTAAAAGGACGAGTATGTATCAATCCAGAAGTAGGAGACAATTTACCAATCAAGCTATACACTTTACTTGTTTCTAGGGTTTCTTTGTGGCTCATTGTTGGCAGGATACTAATACTAGTCTTTGCCAACAATGTTTTTCCTGCACCTGGAGGCCCAACCATAATTAAATTATGTCCACCTGCAGCGGCTATTTCAATTGCTCTTTTTGCTTGAAACTGTCCTTTGATAAAAGCAAAGTCCTCGGGGTAAATGATGGGTGCTGTTTCTTTATCTAAATCATTTTTTTGAAAAGGGCTAAATAATTCGGGATGGTTACAAAATTGAGTGACTTCGGTGAGGTGATTAAAAGCATACACTTTGAGTCCTTCAATAAGGGATGCCTCGGCTGCGTTTTGTGTTGGAATGATCAATCCATCTAGGCCAGCTTCTTTGGCATAGATGGCCATGGCGAGCACACCTTTGATTGGCTGAATTGCCCCGTTTAAACTAAGCTCACCCATCATTAAAAACTGCGTCAACACGCTTGAATTGACTATTTGGTCCGATGCTGCAAGGATACCAATGGCAATGGGTAGGTCAAAAGCAGGACCCGTTTTTTTAATATCAGCTGGCGCTAAATTAATGACCAATTTTGTTCTTGGCATCTGAAATCCGTTGGCCTTTATCGCGATTTCTGTTCGGTGTAAACTTTCTTTAACTGCGGTGTCCGGAAGCCCAACAATACAATAGCCTTGACCCATACTCACATTGACTTCTACATGTATACCAATGGCATCCATGCCAAATAAGCAAGCACCTCTAGTTGTTACGAGCATGTTTCTTTGAAAAATAGCAAAAAATTGAAACCGTATTTAAGTATTTATACGTTCAATCAAATCCACAACCCCTTCTCTTTCTAAAATAAGGTAGCCAAGTCTATCCTGACTTACTCCTTTTTTCAAATTGTAATTAAAAATTAATGTTTTATCAATCACAGCAGTTTCAAAATAACAAAATTGAATATGCGGGTAGACCTTCAATGGTTCACTTATTTCATATAAATGCGTAGATAAAATACATAAGGATTGATTTAAAGCTTGCAAGCCTTCAATTACTTTTGTACTGCACTTCATCGCATCAATGATATTGGTCCCTTTGAATAATTCGTCTATGAGTACTAAGTATTTTTTTCCATCCATGACCTGCGTTAAAGTATGTTTAATGCGTTGTACTTCATTAAAGAAATAACTTTCTCCTTTGAGCACATTGTCTGCAGTGGTTAGATTGGTAATCAGTCCATCTAAGATAGAGAGCCTGCATTTTTTTGCTGGCACACCCATTCCGATATGAGCTAGATAGGCTAGTAATCCAACTGTTTTTATAAAAGTGCTTTTGCCGGCCATATTTGCGCCAGTTAAAAATAAAAAACCGGATTCAGCACTTAAACTCAAATTATTCCCAACTGCATTGGTTACCAGCGGATGCACGGCGCCCTCAAATTCAATCATTGGGCTAGCTTGATCCACCCATTCTGGAAAGTTGAACCCGTATTCCTGCATCGCCGAGGCCATGCTATAATAGGCATCTACCACATAGAAATGGTTTTGTAAATTTTTTAATTGTGCTTTGTACTGGTAGTAAAAAAAATAGCCCAACTCCAATACTGCTTGAGGATCTTTTTTTAAATCTTTGCTATCTACTCTAAGACAATCTAATTGCGTGATATGTTTTTTGATAGGCGCTATCAATGCATTTAATTCGGTGTTATTTGAATAAGGCTCAAACACTTTAAGCCACTGGTCCAGTGCTTGGACAAAAGTGATTAAATGGTGCACTGAATATGCAATGAGGGCATAATCTGTTTTATTCCAAAATTGATACCAATAAGCGCCTAGTAAACCAATTTGTTTAGGGATGGGCGAAAAGCTATTTCCATAAAATTGATCAATGACCAAACAAGTCCCATTAGAAATTTTCATTTGGTCCAGAAAGGCTTTCTCTGCTAAAAAAATTTTAAGGGCGGATTGTCTTGATTCAATGGCATACTTGGTGTCTAATGGATGCGTAATCAGCTGCATCCATTTTGCTTTGCCGCCATTTGTTTTACAAAAATCTAAATGACTAGCTAGTCCTATAGACTCGTTGTTGTCCAATAGTCCAATATCAAGTATTGTTGTTTTATCTACCTGCATTTAACTTCTTGTAAACTGAATTCTACTTCCTTTTTGTGCTTCGTTGAACTGACCATGATGGTAAACAAGGTGGCCATTGACAAAAGTAGATTGAATGCTATAAGGAAACTGCGCGCCTTCAAATGGACTCCATCCGCATTTGTACAATATATTTTCTTTGGTAACCGTATAAGGCAATTCTTTTACGAGTACCAGATCTGCATAATAGCCTTCTCTAATAAAGCCTCTTTCTTTAATTTGAAAACAAGTGGCAACAGCATGGCTCATTTTCTCCACCATTTTTTCCATGCTTAGTTTGCCTTCATGCACATATTTTAGCATCAGCATCAAGCCATGTTGCACTAAAGGTAGTCCTGCATGTGCATTTACGTAAGCCTCTTGCTTTTCTTCCCAAGTATGTGGCGCATGGTCGGTAGCTATAATATCTAGTTGATCATTCAATAAGCCTTCCCATAATGCCGTTTTATTTTCTGCTGCTTTAATGGCTGGGTTACACTTGATTAAATTCCCTTTTGCAGCATAATCGTCTGCTGTAAAATGTAAATGATGCACACAAACTTCTGCAGTAATGCGTTTTTCCGCTAATGGTTTAAGATTAGAGAATAATTGCAATTCTTTGGCCGTGCTGATATGCAATATGTGCAATCTTGTATCAAATTTTTTAGCCAATTGGATGGCTTTAAAAGAAGACTCAAAGCAAGCATCCACATCTCTAATAATAGGGTGGTCGCTTATTTCTAAAATCGCTTTGGTTGCTTCTAAATGTGCTTTATTCTTTTTAATGACTGCTTCTTCTTCGCAATGTGTTGCAATCAACAATTCAGATCCTTCAAAGATGCGCTCTAAGACAATTGGGTTATCTACTAATAAATTACCGGTAGAGGATCCCATGAATATTTTAACACCACAAACTTCATTTTTCTTTGCATTGGTTTTTAAAATCTCTTCTACATTATCCTGAGAAGTGCCCATGAAAAAAGAATAGTTCGCCAATGCATTTGAAGCCGCAATCTGGTATTTGTCTTCTAATAATTCCTGTGTAAATACAGGAGGATTGGTATTGGGCATTTCCATAAAACTAGTCGTACCACCCGCTACAGCTGCTTTTGCTTCGGTATAAATATTGGCTTTATGGGTCAGGCCTGGTTCTCTAAAATGCACTTGATCATCTATCACACCAGGTAAAAGAAATTGCCCCTCAGCATTGATCTCTTCTACGGCATAGGTTGGTTCAATTGTTCTTGCTATTTTTTCTATTCTTCCGTCTTTTATTAAAACATCTCCTACAAAACGACTTCCTTCATTGATAATCGTGGCATTTTTAATCAAGTAGTTTGACATAAAAATATTTTTAGTTTTCTATAAGAATAGTGAAATAAACAAAATTAGAACTCACTTTATCTAAGTTATTCATCAAGGGATAGCTGCTACTTAATTTGTTTAAGTCTTTCAGTCCATAACTAAATTTAAGTTCAGGAGAAATGGTGGCATACCTCAGGTAAAAGCTCAATCCAACGCCAATTTCTGCACCTACATCTGTTCCATTTAATACACTTGGATAAGTGTTAGGCAAAACCGAATTGCCTGTTGACGGAGTCATAACCTTACTTGCTTTATTGCTTGCTAAGTCAAAATCAACTTTCCCGCCTAACAAAATATAATGCCTCATTAAATTTGTATATCTAAACCCGTTGTACCTATCTGATTGAAATTTAAATGCCAAAGGAAGTTGAATGATACTTGATGATACATTTAATTGCTGTTTCAAATTTGGAGTCGCCTTCACTTTAAAATCAACGACATTTTTTGTACCAATAATTAATAAAGTGGGGTTGGCTCTTAATAAAACATGCTTACTTAATCTTAAAGTGCCTACTAATCCCATGTTGAAATAAAGGTTATTAAGTGCATTAATTTCCGTGATGCTATTTGGATCAACAATACTATTTGGGGAGAGAGTAGCCAAATAGCGATTTGCCCTATTGAATGCTAAATAGTTATTGCTAAATCCAACACTCATTCCAAAATAATAAGGAAGTTCGTCATGGTCAGGTTGAAATACCTCGTCCCTTTGTGCTATTGTAGCACTGCTAATACATAAGCTTATGATGATATAGCTTATTTTTTTCCGCAATAAATACTGCATATGCCTAAGGTTAATTTTTTCTGAATGACTTGTTTAAATCCAACTTGTTCAAATATATGAATGAATGCCGCACCTTCTGGAAAAGCAATCACACTATCATTTAAATACTGGTAGGCGGCTCTGTTGCCTGAAAATAATTTTCCAATAGTAGGTGTGACCCAGTTCATGTAAAATTGATAAATAGGCTTGAACCAAAAACTACTTGGTTGAGAAAACTCAAGAATAACCAATTTACTTCCAGGTTGCAAGACCCTGTAAATTTCACTCAATCCTTTTTCTAAATTAGCAAAATTACGAACACCAAAAGCAACCATGGCCGCATCAAAGCTTTGATCTTCAAAAGGGATAGCGGTACTGTCTCCAGTAATTAATTGAATGCGATCGCTCAATCCTTTATCTGTAATTTTTATTCTTCCGTATTGCATCATGCCTTCTGAAATATCGATACCAGTAATTTTTTTTGGTGCAATTGTTTTATTAGCCATCAAAGCCATATCGGCAGTTCCAGTAGCGATATCTAGTAAATGGTTGATCTTTTGTTGACCAAAATTAGCAATGGCTTTCTTACGCCATCCTTGGTCAATCCCCAAGCTTAAGAAGCGGTTTAAAAAATCATATCTTTTTGCAATATGATCAAACATGGTAGCAACCTGTTCTTTTTTGTCAGCATGACTTGCTGCATAGGGCACTATTTTATCGTGTTCATATTCACTCATGGGGCAAAGATATTGATTTTGTGGATGCTTTGATTATCTTCGTTTTTCATGAAAGCAAGGATCTATAAATCTACCGGTAGTTGGTATAGCGTAAAGCTAGAAAATGGCCAATTTTCTCAAGCCCGAATTAAGGGGGTCATTAAATTGGATGCCATTACTTCTACCAATCCAATTGCAGTGGGCGATTGGGTGGATTGCGCCATGGAAGAGGATGCGGAGCAGGCGGTGATGATTCATACTATAGCAGTAAGAGACAATTATGTGGCTAGGCAGTCTCCCCATAATAAAAGGCAACAACATATTATTGCCTCTAATATGGATCAATCTATTTTATTAGCAACATTAAAATCTCCTAAGACCTCACAGGGTTTTATAGACCGATTTTTGGTGTCTTGTGAAGCGTTTCACATTCCTGCCATCATCGTGTTCAATAAAGCCGATATATATGGCCCCGAGGAGTTAGAAAGGTATGCCGAATTAGAGGAGATGTATCAGGCAGTGGGGTATCAAGTATTATTAATTAGTATTGAACAAAAAATAGGGCTTGAACCATTGGATGCGTTATTGAAAAACAAAACGACTTTAGTAAGTGGACATAGTGGAGTGGGTAAATCTTCCTTAATTAATTATTTATTTCCAGACCTTGAACTAACGACACAGGAAGTGAGTGGATGGAGTGGGAAAGGGATGCATACGACTACTTTTGCGCAAATGTATGATTACCCTGGAGGCGGCGCTGTGATTGATACACCGGGCATGCGTGAATTAGGATTGGTGAATTTAGAGAAAGAAGAATTGGCACAATATTTTCCCGAAATGAGGGCCAGGATGCAGGGTTGTCAATTTAACAATTGTCAACATATTAATGAGCCAGGATGCGCTGTGAAAGCTGCAGTGGAAAAAGGATTGATTTCGGAAGCACGCTTTTTTAGTTATGTAGATTTATGGCATGGTATTGAAGAAAAAAAGTATTAATCCTTTTTATTCTACCATTTTATTTGCAGATAATAGTCATTCTTATTTTTTGGGTGCATCGTTATAGTCACTAAACCAAGAAGCATATTTGACATAATTATTAGAGATACGGTTGATCTCGCCATGAATTAATTCTTCAGAAGCCATCTTTACTTTTTTTGCAGGCACGCCAGCATAAATACTTCCAGCCTCTACAATGGTTCCTTCTAATACAACGGCTCCAGCTGCAATGATGGCATTAGAATGCACCACACAGGCATCCATCACAATACTTCCCATACCTATTAATACATTGTCATGAATGGTACAACCGTGTACCATAGCATTGTGACCAATCGATACATTATTACCAATGGTGGTGGGGTGTTTTTGATAAGTACAATGAATAATGGCACCATCTTGTACATTCACTTTATCGCCCATTTTGATAAAATGCACATCACCGCGAATCACTGCATTGAACCATACAGAACAATCAGATCCCATGCTCACTTCGCCCACAATAGTGGCGTTGGGTGCAATAAAACAATTTTCACCTATTTGAGGTAGTTTTCCGTTAACGGGTAGTATGGTTGCCATAAAAATGCGACTTTTGTACTGCAATTTATACCGAATGTCCAGATTAAACAATAGACAATTTTTTTTACAGCATTTAGCTCAAACTTCACCTAAGCCTATTGGGCTCGAAGTCGCTCGCGCCGAAGGCATTTATATTCACGATACCGAAGGCAAAGCTTATATCGATTTGATTGCGGGATTCAGTGTTTGTAATATTGGACATAGTCATCCAAAAGTGATTGCAGCAATAGAGCAACAAATAAAACAGTACATGCATGTGATTGTGTATGGGGAATTCATTCAATCACCACAGGTGCAATATGCAAAAGCTTTATTGTCCTTATTGCCAGAAAATTTACAATCCATTTATTTTACCAATAGTGGTGCAGAAGCGGCAGAGGGTGCCATGAAATTAGCTAAGCGTGTTACAAAGCGTACAAGAATGATTGCCTTTGATGGTGCTTATCATGGCAGTACACAAGGCGCTTTAAGTGTGATGGGGGATGAGTATTTTAGGAATGCATACCGTCCATTATTACCAGATGTGTTGCATCTTAGGTATAATAATATGGAGGATATTGAATTGATAGATCATCATGTAGCCTGTGTGATGGTGGAACCTGTGCAAGCCGAAACTGGTATCACAGCAGCTTCTGCAGCATGGTTAAAAGCGTTAAGAACAAAATGCGATGCGCTATGTATTTTATTGATCTTTGATGAAATTCAATCTGGTTTTGGAAGAACCGGTAGCTTATTTGCTTTTGAACAATATGGCGTGGTACCTGATATTTTATTAACAGGAAAAGCATTAGGAGCAGGTTTGCCTCTAGGAGCATTCATTAGTTCCCCAGCTATGATGGGTACACTCACCTATGATCCTGTATTAGGCCATATCACTACATTTGGTGGAAATCCTGTTGCTTGTGCAGCTGGCAATGCTGGCTTAGAAGTATTGCTTGAATCGGGTTGGATGGATGAAGTAAAAATGAAAGAAACATATTTAGCAGAAGCATTAACGCATCCTGCCATCTTGGATAAAAAACATAAAGGACTTTGGATGTCTTTGCAGTTTGCCACCCCCGAATTAACTAAAAAAATTGCTGCGAACTGTGTGGCCAATGGGGTCATCACAGATTGGTTCTTATTTTCAGAAGATCGTATTCGGATTGCGCCACCATTGAGTATTACCATGGAAGAATTGGCGAGTGCTGTGCGAAAAATCAATGAAAGTATTGACCAGTCTTTGTAGCTTAAAACAAGCTATTCTTTAAAATAAATTTCAAATATATTTTAGCAATCTCCTGTTCTGCAGAAACGTCTATATAAGTTTTCGTATATCGGAATGATATGGTGGATATCAAATAATTTAGCTTGCTCTAATGCGTTGTGCTTAAAAGCTTTTAATTTAGAATCATCTTTAAGCA
>Ga0208597_1000965_pt1 | contig 11397 bp, 7 predicted proteins | sample LakMenEpi05May12_FD_150673 | JGI IMG/M metagenome (GOLD analysis project Ga0208597, IMG submission 150673) | Freshwater microbial communities from Lake Mendota, WI - 05MAY2012 deep hole epilimnion (SPAdes) | ecosystem: Environmental > Aquatic > Freshwater > Lake > Epilimnion/Euphotic zone ...
GCATAATCCTCCCCTTCGGAAGCATACAAAATACCTCTGGAGGAATTGACCAACAACCCTACTTCTTTATTCGCAGCCGCTTCGGTAATATCGGCCAAACTCCCCCCTTGCGCACCAACACCTGGCACCAATAAAAAGTGGTTAGGTATCATCTTGCGGATTTTTCCTACCATTTCGGCACGCGTTGCACCCACAACAAACATCAAATTCTCTTCGCTGCCCCACTTGCAAACCGTCTCAATAACGCGTTCGTATAGTTTCATGCCTTCGTATTCACCCAACTGAAAATCGGCATGACCCGCGTTACTAGTAAGCGCCAAACATATCACCCACTTGTCTTTGAACTCCAAGAACGGACGCAAACTGTCTTCACCCATGTACGGCGCTACAGTAATTGCATCAAAAGGTAGCGTCTCAAAAAACGCCTTCGCATACATGCTGCTTGTATTGCCAATGTCACCCCTTTTTGCATCCGCAATTTTCAAAGTATCATTCGGTAAATACTGCAAGGTTTCTTCCATCCATTCCCATCCAGCCTTGCCATATTGCTCATAAAAAGCGGTATTCACTTTATAAGCCACACTGTGCGCTTTCGTGGCGTCTATAATGTCGCGATTAAACTGCATCAATCCATTGCCATTGCGCTCCAAACCCTTTGGGAGTTTCTCAATTTGGGTGTCCAATCCGGTACATAAATAGGAGCGTTTTGATAGGATTTCTTGTACGAGTTTCTGCTTGTTCACGATGGTGCAAATTAAACAAATTGCCTCGGCAAGTTGATCATTTTCGCGTAGGTTTGTATAAAATGAGGGGAAAACTGAAAATATGGCTCGTCTTTGTCGCAATTTTCTTTGCGATAATACCTGCGGCACTGGGACAATACGTCAAAATTGGCGATGGCTCCTTCGCAGGTACTTTGGGTGGACCGATGGTCGCTAGCACCACCAAAGACACCCAAGTGTCACGTTTTGCCTACATCTTCCCAAAAGCAGAATTGGCGAACCTCTACCACAAAGACACCATCGAATCTTGCGAGTTTTTTCATGTCGCATCCATAGCAGCACCCAACAGCAGCACCTTCTGTAAGATTTGGATTCAGAACACATCGCGTTCCGACTTTGGTGCAGGTAAACTGCACTTTCCAACAGAAACAAAAAATAGTGCCCTCGTCTTCAGCAATACCCCCTCCAGCTACATTGGAGCACTAGAAAAATTCTACAAAATCCCCTTTACTACTTCTAAATATGTTTATGATTCTTTGAATGGTGAAAACTTGGCCATCTTCGTTGAATATCAACAAATCAAAAAACAAACGTCAACCCTGCAATGGTATTTTGAAGGTCCAACCACCGTTACAAGCTATGCAGCCAACCAAGTAAAGTACGGGATTTCAACCACCGGCTTCGATAGCCTTCCCAATAGCGCCAGTTACCACCCTACCATCATTTTGAATTTTCCCAAGTTTCAAAAGGACATTGCCATCATAAAAGTATACTCTCTTGGCAAACTCCCAATACCGCTTGGTAAACCAGATAGCGTACAAGTGCTCCTAAGAAATGTAGGTAAACAAACACTTTCTAATTACAACGTTTATACCCGTAGTAAAGGATTTAATACCCAAAAAGATAGCTTTAAAGTGTCGATTGCCCCCGGTGAACAAGGATTTTTTAACGTCCCCTCACTAAATCCCGTAAATGCCGGACTCGATACCATTTATGTAGAAAGCAACGACCCCAACAATTATAACAACAGCGGCGAATCATATCGATTGGGTAATGCAAATGTCTATAGTTATCGCGACGTAACTCAATCCCCTGCACCCGGTGGAATTGGCTTTAACGGAACCAATGGCGATTTTGTTGCCAAATTTTTCTCCAATTCACCCAAAAACATCAATCAAATTACCGTAACCTTTGGAAGTGGTGGCGAGCCATTCAAAGTAGGAATATGGTCCCACGACAGCACGCGAAGAAGACCAGGAAAATTGATTTATCAAAGCGATTCCCTCACCAGTAAGTCCGGAAATTATATCCTTGATCTAAAAAAACCCGTCCAAATAAAAGGCTCGTTTTATGTCGGCGTACGTCAGCTAGGAACCAACAATATTTCATTTGGCTATCAGATGGAAGACCCGGTTCGACCTCGCACCTTCTTTTATGCTGAACCATTGGGCGATACAAACTGGGTAGATTTCTCTCCCGATGCACCCTATAAATTTCTGATTGAACCGCGATTACAAGCCGACATTGATATCGCTGCGATTTCCGCTGATTATCCTAAAGACAGTATAAACTCATATACCGTTGATAGTTTAGCGCCTGAAGGCGTAGTTGGAAACATCGGCTTAAAAAATGCAACAGACAGCTTCAATATTCGATGTGAAATCTGGTTCGGCAACACAAAACTCTATAACAAAACCATTAGAGATACACTTAGCAGTGGAATCAAACGGAAATATACTTTCCCGAAGCGATTTATTCCCACCTCCTACGGTGAACATGTAGTAATGATTATCGTGAAGAGACCCGGCGACCAAGTGGTAGACAATGATACCGCAACACGGAAATTCTATGTCGGCGTGAAAAAAGACGTGATGATTAATACCGTCTACGAGCCCAGCAATGGCAGTGGTTATAATTACAAAATCGACACCATGATGCCTATGGCCAACGTCCAAAATGTAGGATACGATAATTCTCCCACCTTTACCGTTCGATGTCGCATCTTCCAAAGAACCAAAGTTGTTTACAACCAAACCCAATTATTATCCCTGCCAAAGTTCCAATCCAAAATCCTTTTCTGGCCCACCTACAAATGCAGCGACACCGGCAAATTACAAGTGGTTTTCACAACAGAAATGCTTGGCGATGCTTACAAGAAAAATGACACCCAATCTCGGACCATTTATGTCAGAAAAATCGTAGATATCGGTGTGGATTCTCTTAGGAGCCCTGATGTCAATCAATTCTATACCAAAGGCAAACCCATCGGCATTAAGTTCAAAGCTTATAACGATGGATTAATTCCCGCCTTCAGCGTACCATTTTATTGCAGCATTTACGAACCCAGTGGCAAACGTGTCTATTACGATTCAACCAAATCTTACATTCAAGCATTGTATGCCTTGGAGCTATCAATGACAAAAAACTTTACGCCTACAAACCAAGGACTTCACAAGATTGTGATCCGCACGAAACACTATCTAGACCTATTTACAGACAATGATTCTTTGGTGAAGTTCTTTAGCGTGGGTAAACCCTATGACTTTCAAGCCATTCAAATTACAAATCCAAAACAAGGCGATGTGATGAGTTTGGGAAAACCCTCGATATCGCCAAAACTGCTGCTAAAAAACAATGGTTATTTGAAATCTACAGGGCCTGTGACTTGCGAAATTTACCAAAATGGAAATCGCATTTATTACGATGTCAAAAATTTCTCCCTAGATACGTTTAAGTCCGATACCGTTGTTTTTGCCCAAAGTTTCAGGCCCATGAATGTGGGCACATTTAACATGATCTGTTACTCAAATTTGAATTCAGATCTCGTAAAATCCAATGATACTGCTCAAATTTCGTTTTCCGCAGTAGTGGGAAAAGATGCTTACCCATTTGCGGCAACACTTTCGCCCGATACCAATCAATTTGATTTGGTTGATTCCCTATTCACCGCAACAATAACGGTAAAAAATCAAGGCATCGATTCCATCAGAAAAGTACTCGTAAATATTTCAATTTTCGAGGGGGCAACTAGAACAGCCTATATATCCAAAGTCACCCAACTTGAAAGCAAAGGCGTAGATACTGTGATCTTTGATTTACAGCACAAATTTAGCAAATTGGGAATCGCCGAAATTCGGATTTTTACCTCCTCCTTTGAAGATCAAAATATCTTTAACGACTCAATGGTTATTCCCGTTGCTGTGAATGTTACGAGAGATTTGTCGCTGCTCTCAGCCAAACAACCAGGGTCCAATGATAAAATTGTAGAAAACGACTCCTTGCGATTTCCCAAGATTCAAATTGCAAACATCGGAGCAGGTAGTACCACCCAAAACACCCTTATTCGATACCGTATTGTTCAGCAACCCAGCAAAGCCATTTTGTTTGCTGATACCTTGGTCTTAGGAAAAATGACACCCCTGGATACTATTTGGTTGAATTCTTTAAAAGGATTTAAATTTAGCAGCCCTGGCGCCTATGTACTAGAAGCCTTTGCATCAATCAGCGTTGATGGTAATGCAAAAAACGATACTTTGCGATATGTTCTCCTTGTTGACCAGAAAGTGGGTCAGGAAACTGTATTTCTGCATTCCGTTGTGGCCTATCCGGTGCCTACAAATGACCATATCACCATCAACAATGCAATGGGTTACCAAACTTGGAATTTGTATAATATGAATGGTAAGATTGTTTCTGACGGTAAAGTTGTTTCAAATCAATTTGATATTGATACGAGGCCTTTTACATCAGGGCTTTATGTATTAAAATTGCAAGGTGAAATTGGATTTAAATCCATGCCCATCGCCATCGCACACCCATGATAATCCGTACAATAAAAACCGCAGGACTGACCGTAATAATCAGTTTGTTTTCGGCCTGTGGAAGCATCAAACCCGAGGCCCCAGCCACCGCCAACCAGGTCGTACCTGCAAAACCGATGCCCGCTATCGCCTCAACCATTAATGTGCCTATAAAAGTTGACCTGAAATCGTATATCAAATTGGCAGACCAATCGTTTGATAAGGATTTTACCGGTTCAGACCGTCCTTGCTCTGGTCTACGGTACCAATACAAGCTCAAAAGAGAGCCCATTCAACTCACCGGCAAAGGCAAAACCGTGTTTCTTGGCTTGGACATCGCCTATGGTTTTTCTGGCGAATACTGCGCGGCTTGTGTTTATGAAAATTGTATAACCCCGCCAATCCCATTCAGCTGTGGTTGGGGTGATGAATCATTGAGAAAAGCGAAAGTTAAACTTCAAAGCGATATCGAACTGACATCAAACTACCGTATTAAATCCAATACCAGTTTCACCGATCTAACACCCATTGACCCCTGTAGAGTCACATTTGCAAACATTAACATCAACGACGTTTTGGTTAAACAGCTCAAACCCGAATTGGGCAAATTTGCAAAAATCATCGATGCGGAAATCGCAAAACAAGACCTGAAACCCTATATTTTGCCGGTTTGGAAAGCATTTCAAGACGACATACAAATTCCGTACACAGGATACTTGAGATTTCAACCCCAGAGTTTAAGTGTGAGCGAAATCAATATGACAGGCTCTGTTCTGAATTTCAATATCGGAATTACGGCCACGCCTAGTATTCAAAGTAGCCCTTGGAACAAACCCAGTACCCCGCTGCCCAATTTGAGTCCGTATAAAAAAGGAAGCGGTTTTGAGGTGTATACAGACCTTCGATTAGATTATGATAGCCTTTCCAAGCAGCTATTTGATATGATGAAAACCGAAAGTTTTGCGATGGGAAAAGACAAAATCAATATTACCGCATTGCGCTTGTTTCCCGCTGGCGAAAAGCTCGGCATCGAAATGGGATTTGCCGGAACCAAAAAAGGTGTGTTCTTTTTGTTGGGTTCGCCGAAGTTTGACAATGCCAAGAATGTTCTCGCCCTCAAAAATGTAGAGTACGACCTATCTACCAAAAACGTTTTGATAAAAGCGGCCAAGTGGATGCTCGACGAAACAATCAGAAAAAAACTGGAGACGCAGATGGTTTTTGATATGAGCGACCTAGTGAATCTAACTAAAAAGTCAATCAATGAATCACTCAATCAAACCATGGGCAATGGCATCAAAACCCAAGGAAAGTTAAAGTCTTTGGAATTGGTTGATTGGAGTCTACAAACAGATGCCATTTGGGTGAGAGCAAAAACTCTCGGTGATATTGGTGTGATTGTAGAATAATTAATTGGCATTCAACCAGATATTCTGGTTTTTAGAACCGTGCGATTACCACCAACTAACCCCTCAACTAGTTGCCTTTTGCCAATTCCACGCATCGCGCATCATGGTTTCAAGGTTACGACTTGCTTTCCATCCCAAGACTTCATTGACTTTGGTTGTTTCTGCCCAAACCGCCACCACATCGCCATTTCTTCGAGGCCCAATGATATGCGGAACTTTCTCGCCGGTTGCTGATTCAAAAGCCGAAATAACTTCTAATACCGAATATCCGTGTCCCGTACCAATATTAAAAATCTCAAAATTGCCAAGGCTTGGATCACCCATTTCTACCATTTGCTCCACTGGATTCGAAAACAATCTACCAATTGCCGCAACGTGAGCATCAGCCAAATCCATCACATGAATATAATCCCGAATACAAGTTCCATCTGGCGTATTGTAATCACCCCCATGCACTGTTAGTTGAGGTCGAATCCCCGCCACAGTTTGTGTTAAATAAGGAATCAAATTATTCGGCACACCCAAGGGCAATTCTCCAATCAAAGAAGACTCATGGGCTCCAACGGGATTAAAATATCTTAAACACTGAACCTCAAACCATTTGTTGTCTTTAAGAATCACCTCGCCCATTTGTTTTGTGGCTCCATATGGACTTGCCGCGGGTCTAGTGGGAGTTGATTCCTTTACCGGAACTTGCTCTGGCTCACCATAAACGGTGCAACTGCTGCTGAAAACGAGTTTTTTACAATCGGCCTGTTGCATCACCTCCAACAATGAAACCAATCCAACAACATTGTTGTGGTAGTACATTAATGGTTGATCTACGCTCTCACCTACGGCCTTATGCGCTGCAAAATGAATTACAGCATCGGGATTGTGAGTCGCGAAAATTTCCGTCATCAAAGACTTGTCGTTTACATCGCCTTGGATGAATTCCGGTGTATAACCAATGAGTTGTGCAATCGCTGATAGCACATCAATTCTTGAGTTATGCAGGTTGTCGACGATTACAGGCTTATACCCCGCTTCATGCAAACAAACAACCGTATGCGAACCAATAAAGCCCAATCCGCCTGTAACTAAAATCTTTTTTTGCTCCATATTTATTTCAATTTGCTCACTTGGTTGTGCTCCAAGCGATATTTCTCACCACTACTCTCACAAATAGCCTCGCCGTTTTCATCAAAATTCAATTTCTCTCCAAATGCGCTCATCCATCCAATCTGCTTTGCGGGATTTCCAACTACCACAGCATAGTCCGACACATCTTTGGTAACCACGGTACCAGCGCCAACAAATGAATACTCGCCCAAAGTAACCCCGCATAAAATCGTGGCATTTGCCCCAATTGAACATCCCTTTCTAACTTTGGTGAGTTTGTATTCCTCCTTGCGCTCAACATGCGACCTTGGGTTTATTACATTGGTGAAAACCATGCTCGGTCCCAAAAAACAATCGTCCTCAATTTCAACACCCGAGTAAATTGATACGTTGTTTTGGATCTTAACACCCGAACCAATGTTAACATTACTTCCAACAAAAACATTCTGCCCCACGTTGCAATTGACGCCCAATATTGCGGTTGACATTACATGGGTAAAATGCCATATTTTGGTTCCTTCGCCAATTATCGCACCCTCGTCTACAATAGCAGAAGGGTGAATAAAAGCGGTTAGATTGGCATTGGATTCAGTCATCAGAAAATCAAAGTTACAAAATGATTTCGCTGTGACCTCTTTGGTTTAGTTAACCACTGCAAAATTTTATCAAAGCAATCCCAGAAGTTAGTTTGTTGGTATCGTGGTTTTTCGTCGGTAATTATTAAAAAGGCCCATTGTGGTGGAGCGCCATCCCAATGGGCCTTTTTAATGACTCTAATCTTATTTCCTAAATTTCCGGTTGAAACTCGAACTGTTTTTTAATTTTAACCACTTAAGAAATACCCATCCATCCAAGAATCAAATAAGTTAATCCTGCCACCAAAGCACTCACCGGAATTGTAATAATCCAAGCAACCAACAAACTTCTTGTTACACCCCAACGAACAGCACTCAATCTTTTAGTAGCACCCACACCAATAATAGAACCTGTAATGGTGTGTGTTGTACTTACCGGAATTCCCATTTGTTCAGTCATAAACAATGTGATTGCACCAGCAGTTTCGGCACTTACACCCTCTAATGGTGTAACTTTTGTGATTTTAGTACCCATAGTCTTGATGATTTTCCAACCACCACTCATTGTGCCTAAGCCAATAGCCGCATAACATGCCAATGGAACCCAGTTTGGCAACTCTTTAAATTCTGCTATCGTACCATTGGCAATCAAAGCAGCTCCTATAATACCCATTACCTTTTGGGCGTCATTTCCACCATGTCCGATAGAAAAGGCAGCACTTGAAAGCAACTGCAATTTTTTAAACATGTTTGCCATTCGATTGGCTGTAGGCTTCTGGATTAATTCACAATAGATATAGCTCAACATGAACATGCCAATTACACAGAAAATGCAATATAACAATGTCCGGTTATCTGCCTTGCCAAGCTCTTTTTTCAAGTCCTTTTTGGCATCTACAGTCAAACTCTTGGTGAATTTGTCATAATCGCCAATTTTATCAATCCCTATCTCTAGTGTCAAGGCTTTTGCTGTACTATCTAAACCGACTGTGTGATAATTCTTGATAATTGGCTTACACTCATCCAATGTAGCCGTGGCGGCATCACACAATGGCTGCAAACTAGCATCATAAAACGCATCCTTTTTATACTTGTCGATTTTTAACTTTTTAGAAACAACATCCTTTATTTTGCTCTCTTCCAAATACTTAACATCAACTACTGCCGTAATTTTATCAGCAACCCTATCCGCACCTTCGGCATCAAAATTCTTTAAATACGGCTTGCTCAAATCATAATTCGCTTTTGCCTTATCATATTTTTTGATGACTGCCTCATCATTGGGGTTTTTGGCTATTTCCTTTTTGTACTTATCTAGTTTATAAAATTTGGTGAGGTTTTCCTCCAATTTAGTTACACGGAATGTTCCAAACAAAAACCACAAACCAACGGCAGAAAGTGTAATCAATACCAATCTACCATAGACATTCCTTCGGATTGTTACCAACGTGATAAAAATGGAAATTAACATACCAATTAGCGGTGCAAGGAAAATAAAATACACCGTTTTGGTGATTTTGTCCATTTCAACCACATCGCCAAAAGGAACCCAACCCTTAACATAGTATGCGTGAGACAAAGCAGCTCCAGCAAAGCCTCCAATTAGAGTATGACTCGAAGAGCTTGGGATTCCATACCACCAAGTAAGTAAATTCCAAAAAATCGCAGCAACCAACCCCGCCAAAATTACTGGCAGCGTTATATAGTTATCAATTACCGTCTTTGCGATAGTATTTGCAACAGCATGGTCCTTAAAAATGAAAAATGCAACAAAATTGAATAATGCAGCCCACAAAACCGCCTGCAACGGTGTAAGCACTTTTGTGCTAACAACAGTAGCAATAGAATTTGCCGCATCGTGAAAGCCATTGATGTAATCAAACACCAATGCCAAAACAATGATTACTATAACCAGGGTTGACATTCCTTTAATTTTAAAATGCCAATTAGGCGTATTTAACGATGATTGTTTCGATCACATTTCCAACATCTTCACACTTGTCGGTTGCGACTTCCATCACGGTGTATACCTCGCGCTTACGAATAAGTTCTTTAAAATCATTTTCCACTTCAAATAAATTCTTAATACTCATATCAAAAACATTGTCAGCGTGATTTTCAAAACTATTGATTCTAACCAGGCATTCCATGATTTTCTCTGGTCGCTTTAATTCACGCAATTGCATAACCGCCTTTCCTACTTCCGCAGCACTTTGCATGATGATTTCAGCCAAACTTTGAATTCCTTGCTCATGTGGATTAACCCCATGAAATTGCATTTTCTTGCAAGAGGCATGAATATAATCAGCCACATCATCCATCGCAGAAGCCAAATAGTGAATGTCCTCACGATCAAATGGTGTAATAAAGTTCTTACCCAATTCAGTAAAAATATTATGTGTTATTTCGTCATTTTTGTGCTCGTAATCTTCTATATGCTTGCTGATTGTTAGGCGAATATTTGGATCAGCCTCAAAAACATACTGGTGCAATAATTTGCCCATTTCGGTTACATTTTGAGCCGTTTGCTCAAAAAGACTGTAAAATACCTTGTCTTTAGGTAAAAAAACGCTGAAGATGTTGTTTAATGCCATGGTTTAAGTTTTTATCAATACAAAACTACCTCCACCATGAACAAGAAAAACGTCTTAATCCATATTTAACATAAAATTAACATTGGGGTTTGTCTGAAAAGGTTGTCGACTTATACACAGACTGCAATCGCTGTGTGAGCGACAGTATCTGTATTTCAAAATCCCGATACTCCGCCGCACTAATTAATCCCATTGATTCAACGGCTTGCAAGTAGCTCATCAGTCGCAAACACCGCTGATACGCTTCATAAATTTCACCTTGGGTTGCCAATACACCTCCGCTTTGGATTTGCTTAGCCGCCTTTAACATTTCCTCGCCTAGTGTAACAAATTCGGCCGACTTCATTCTGTGCACGGTTTCGATGGTGTTGATACCCAACTGCCATGCCATGTCTTCATAACTTTTCATTTCCATGGATGCAATTTCTCACCCATCAATAAAAACAGTTGTGCCCGAAACGGTTATAAACGTTTATATCCGTTTCGGGCACAACCCTATAAATTCAGAAATATTACTTCAAAATATCACGAGAAATAACCACGCGCTGAACTTCGCTGGTTCCCTCATAAATCTGTGTAATCTTGGCATCACGCATCATTCGTTCTACGTGATACTCTTTCACATAGCCATAACCACCGTGAATCTGAACAGCCTCAACCGCCGTCTTCATAGCCACCTCAGAAGCAAATAATTTCGCCATAGAACTCGCACGATCATAGTTCATGTGCTGATCCTTCATCCAAGCCGCCTTCAAACACAACAAACGCGCTGCCTCAATTTCAGTAGCCATATCTGCCAATTTGAATGCAATGGCCTGATGATTCTTGATCTCAGTGCCAAATGCTTTGCGCTCTTTTGAATATTTCAAAGACAACTCATAAGCACCACTCGCGATACCCAAAGCCTGCGCAGCAATTCCAATTCTTCCGCCACTCAAAACCTTCATCGCAAACTTGAAGCCGAATCCGTCTTCACCAATACGATTCGCTTTTGGAACTTTTACGTCTTGGAACATAATGCTATGTGTATCACTTCCGCGGATACCCAACTTGTCTTCTTTTTTTCCTACCGTAACGCCATCCCAAGCTTTCTCTACGATAAACGCGTTGATGCCCTTGTGCTTTTTTTCGACATCCGTTTGAGCGATTACCAAATAATAACTCGCTGAATTACCATTGGTTATCCAGTTTTTGGT
>Ga0208597_1000969_pt1 | contig 11391 bp, 8 predicted proteins | sample LakMenEpi05May12_FD_150673 | JGI IMG/M metagenome (GOLD analysis project Ga0208597, IMG submission 150673) | Freshwater microbial communities from Lake Mendota, WI - 05MAY2012 deep hole epilimnion (SPAdes) | ecosystem: Environmental > Aquatic > Freshwater > Lake > Epilimnion/Euphotic zone ...
GGTTGATGGAAAGCTGAGAAGCTGATCGTTAACCAAACTTGATGCCACCGAATCCTGATAGCGCCGATCCCGCTTGTGGGTTGCGCCGATAGGCGAAAAAGTTCACACCTTTGCAGAGCTGCGACATAATCGGGAACATCAGGAAGAGCGCGATGGGTCCGGCGACGATGCAACAAATGCAGTATGCCAAAAACAATCCCTCACTCAGCCGCGGTGCTGTGCGCAGGTCTTCATAGCTTCCCACGATACGGTTCCAGTCTTCGGCAAGTCCTTTGTAGGCGATGAACAACCAATAGAGATTGAAAAACGGGATGAACAGATAGCCAACGGCGGCACCGGGAGTGGTGCGTGCTCCGCCGTATTGCAAGCATTTCCATGAGCGATGCAAAACGATATAGGCATAGAGTGTATTTAGGAATAAGAAAAGAACCGCTGCTCCTACGGCTGCAAAACCTCCGATCATACCGCCTGCGGCAGCTGTGTCACTTACTTCTCCGGTAGTTGGATCAGCAGAACCTACTACTCCTGCAATGATGGCAATCATGACGATCATCGATACGATACTTCCTACGAAGAACCCGATCCACAGGCCAAAGCCCGCGGGTTTTACCTTGAAGTAGGGGTAACTGCCATCGGTAGGTGCTGTCGCAGCGGTCAGTGAGCCAGTCAACGCTGCTGGGCTCGATGCCAGCATGGTTGCGCCACGTGTCGTAGCTCCGGGAGGCGCCCAGTTTGTGGTGGCGAGAGCAGGTTTTGCGGGGGCAACCTGAACAGGCACAGCTTGTACGATTACTTCTTCGGGCGGAAAAATGCCTTCGATCTGTGCGGCAGGCAACCACTCCTGCATTCCTTCCGTCCAGACCATGGTTTCACGAGCGATTCGGCCTTCTTGTGCAAATGTAACAAGTGCCTCGCCTGTGTAGGGACCGAGTCTGTCCTCTCCGTTCAATACATACCAAGTTGGGTTCATCGGCGTGACTATTATGAAAAACAGGCAGCGCGCGCAATCAATTTTTGCGCATGAAGCGATTTCGCCCATTTCTCAAAAGCGCCTTAATATCGCCAAGCATCAAATAGATGCACGGCACGAGGTAGAGCATAATGACGGTGGCGAACAAACTGCCAAAGCCTAACGAAACAGCCATCGGCACCAAGAACTTTGCCTGCATGTCATCTTCCATCAGCATCGGCACCAGCCCCAGAAACGTCGTAATGCTGGTGAGGAAAATCGCGCGGAAACGTCGTGCTCCTGCGAGCTCTGCGGCCTCGATCTCGGAGCCTCCTTGATCCCGGTATTCGTTGATGAAATCGACCATCACCAGTGAATCATTGACGACAACACCCGCCAAAGCCACTACCCCAACCATTGACATGATACTCAGCGACATTCCTAAGGCGACATGCCCCCACACCGCGCCGACGACTCCAAAGGGAATCACACCGAGAATGATCAGTGGCTGCACGTAGCTCTTCAGCGGAATGGCAATGAGCACATACATGATCAGTAGCGAAAACAAAAACTTTGTTCCAATCTCGCGCACGCTATCGCGCTGATCTTTTTGCTCGCCTTCATAATCATAGCTCACCCCGGGAAATTTTTCGGACAAGCGATCCAGCACTTCGCTGGTGAATTTCTGCACCACTTCATTGGCATTCGCATTCGTTTTGATCACATCGGCCATTACTTTGATCGAGCGTTCCCGATCGGTGCGTTGGATCGATGCCGGACCGCGCCCGCGTTCAAATTGAGCGACTTGAAGCAAAGGCACTTCACCGCCATCGCGTGTAAGGATTTTCATTTCCTCTAGACTGCGGGCAAAGCGGCGCTCGGATTCGGTATAGCGCACCATCACTTTGACCTCATCGCGACCGCGTTGGAAGCGTTGCACTTCACTGCCGTAAAATCCATCGCGCAACTGCATCGCCACATCATCGAGCCGTAGCCCGAGTGATTCGCCTACGGGCGTGAGTTTGACCAATCGCCACTCATCTTTACCGGGGCTGTTGCTATCGGAAATATCGACAACGCCTTGGTAGTCGGCGAGTTTGGCTTTGACGTGTGCGGTGGCCCTCTCGAGCTGTGCTAGATCGCGCGAGGTGAGAAGGAAGTCGATGGCATTGCCACCAGCCGCTGTCTCGGCACGAAAGGTGAGCTTCACGGCACCGGCGAGAGGACCTGCGCGTTCGCGCCATTCATTGGCGAGTTGCTGAGCGGGCACACCGCGCACGACGGATTCGTGGAGCTCCAGCGTCACTTCTCCCAAATGCGAAGCTTGCGGCGTCCCTAACGAAACCATGTCCATCAAAAATGGCTGCGTGCCCGCGCTGGCGAGGATGTGCTTCACAACATCGTGGCCTGATTTTTCGCGATACTCCTGATTTAGTTCGCGCGCCGCATTTTCTAATTTTCTGATCGCCTCTTGCGTTTGGGCAAAAGGCACACCTTGGGCCATTTCAAGTTTTGCACTGAGGACATCACCCTCCACCTCAGGCATGAATTGGCTCTTGATGAATCCCATTCCGACAAGAGCTGCCGTCAAGAGTAAGGCGGCCACAAACAAACTGATTGCCACATAGCGCCAGCGTAAAACACGATGCAAACTGGGCTGGTAGATGCGTTTCACAAATCCCTCAAGACGGTCGCTGAACCAATGCTGACTGCGTGCCACTGGTCCACGTTGCGCTTTTCGATCCAGCTTTCTCATCGTGGCGAGGTGTGCTGGGAAAACCAGCTTTGTGAGCACCAGTGAGCCTAGTAAAGTTGGGATCACCACCCAAGGAATGTTTGGCCAAATTTTTCCGCTCACACCACTGAGACCTAACATCGGAGTGAAGGCCACACAGGTAGTGAGAATGCCAAAGGTGACCACTCCGCCTAACTCTGTGGTCCCGCGCCACGATGCCTCGAAGGGGTCTTCACCCGCCTCGATGCGTGTATAAACCGTCTCGCCAACGACGATCGCATCATCCACCACAATTCCTAACACCAAAATGAAAGCGAACAGGGAAATCATGTTGATCGAGATGCCCAAGATCGGCATCATCCACACACCAACCGCAAACGATGCAGGGATGCTCAATGCCACCAGCACCGCGAGCTTAGGTCGCAGAAAAAGCGCGATGCTCACCAGCACTAAGATCAGCCCCTGAAAGCCGTCATTGAACAAAAGCTCCATACGTTTTTGCAACCACACGCTCTGGTCATTCCACACCGCCAACTTCACGCCCGGAGGCAGGTGCTTGCCCGATTCCTCCACGTATTGCCGAGCCATCCGCGCAATCGTCAAGGTGTCTTCATTGCCCACGCGGAAGACATTCACCAACATCGTGCGCTCGCCATCGAATCGCGCTTCTAGCTCGACGTCAGAAAATCCATCAATCACACGTGCGACATCACGCAATTTGACCACGGCACCGTCGGTATTTGTTGCCACGGCAATATCGAGCAATTCATCGCCACGAAATTTTTTCCCCACTGTGCGAATCACCAGTTCTCCCTCTTTCGTGCGCACGGAGCCACCCGGCATGTCCACGGATTCCCGACGCAGCACTGCCGCGATCTCGCCCATGCTCAAGCCGTAACGCCGAAGATTTTCTTCTTCAATCTCGACTGAAATCTCATAGGGACGCACCAAGGCTGTTTCCACCTGCGAAATCTTCGGCTTGCCGCGCACTAAGCGCTCCATCCATTGCGAAAATCCCTGCGCAGGTCCTGGATCGAAGTCGAGCAAATCATCGCGCACTTTTTCCGCCAAATGCTTCAAGGTGGCCTCATCGGTATCAGCGATCACCGCAAGGCTCATCACCTGATACTTGATCACGAGATCTTCAATCACGGGCTTCTCAGCCTTTTCGGGCAAGCTATCGAGAGCATCCACACGCGACTTCACGCGGTCCTTCAGATCTCGCACATCAAAGCCACTCTCGACCTCGACCATCACCGAGCCAGCATGCTGTGCGGCGGTAGAGCGCACACGTTTCACGCCTTGCAAATCCGCGATGGCTTCCTCAATTGGCAAGCAAACACCCGTTTCCACTTCTTCAGGAGCAGCATTGGGATAAGGTACAGTCACCGAAATGGCATCGATCACCAATTCGGGGAAAATCTCCTTGCGCAGCGTGAACCACTTCGCGAATCCTGCGACGCAGACGGTCAGCAACAAGAAATTTGCAGCCACGGGATTGTAGGTGAACCAGCGGATGATCGATGACATCAGCGTGACCTCCTTACGTTTCCTGAAAATCGTTTCCCCTGCACGCCCAGAACTTAGCGCAGGAAAGGCTAATTCTCAATCGGAAATCATCACAACTCACGAATTGCGCTAGCCGAAAGAAGACGTCGTAACTCCTTCTCACGCAGAAAGAATCGCATTTTTCCTTCGATCCATGCTTGCGCATCGGCATCAAACCTGCTCCACTCCGCGCGCAATTTCGATTACGACCATGGCATACAACAACATTACACCTCCTGCCGGCGAGAAGATCACCATCAAAGATGGCGTTCTCACAGTTCCGAATCATCCCGTAATTCCTTTCATCGAAGGTGACGGCACAGGCCGCGACATCTGGAAATCTTCCGTGCGCGTATTGGATGCCGCTGTGGAAAAAGCTTACGGTGGCACACGCAAAATTTCTTGGTTCGAGGTGTTTGCTGGCGAAAAATCCTTCAACATGTATAAGGACCAGGTCACCGACCTCGGCCAAGCTTGGTTGCCTGAAGACACACTCACCGCATTCCGCGAATATCTCGTTGGAATCAAAGGCCCACTCACCACTCCTGTCGGTGGCGGCATCCGCTCGCTCAACGTGGCGCTTCGTCAAATCCTCGACCTTTACGTTTGCTTGCGCCCTGTGCAGTATTTCACTGGCGTTCCTAGCCCCGTGAAGCATCCTGAGCTCGTCGACATGGTGATTTTCCGCGAAAACACCGAGGACATTTACGCAGGCATCGACTTCGAAGCCGGTGGCGACAAGGCGATGAAATCCCTTGCGTTCCTCAAGGAAAATTTCCCCGCTGACTTCAAGAAAATCCGTTTCGGCGAAGAAAGCCCAGAATTGGTTGGCGTTGGCTTCAAGCCCGTTTCCAAACACGGCACCCAGCGTCTCGTGCGCTCGGCGATCCAATACGCAATCGATCAAGGCCGCAAGTCGCTGACGATCGTGCACAAGGGCAACATCATGAAATACACCGAAGGTGCTTTCCGTGACTGGGGTTATGAGTGTGCGAAAAATGAATTCGGCGCTGTCGAAATCGACGGCGGCCCATGGTGTGTGATCCCCGAGGGCAAACCCGGTGCAGGAATCGTCATCAAAGACGCGATCGCTGACATCACCTTGCAACAAGTGCTGACACGTCCGACTGATTTCGACGTCATCGCGACGCTCAACCTCAACGGCGACTACCTCTCCGACGCTCTCGCTGCACAAGTTGGCGGTATCGGCATCGCACCTGGTGGCAACATCAACTACATCACCGGCCACGCGATCTTTGAAGCCACTCACGGCACCGCACCGAAGTATGCTGACAAAGACCAAGTCAATCCTGGTTCCGTCGTGCTCTCCGGCGAAATGATGTTCCGCTACATGGGCTGGAACGAAGCCGCAGACCTCATCATCAAAGGCCTCAACGGTGCCATCGGTTCGAAAAACGTGACCTATGACTTCGCTCGCCTGATGGAAGGTGCGACACAACTCAAGTGCTCCGAGTTCGGCGAAAACATCATCCAACACATGTAATAAAAGTGTTGAGTGATCAGTGAGCAGTGATCAGTGGTGAGAAAGACGCCTTTCATTCAAGTCTTATATCTTATGTCTGAAAGTCTGGCGTCTTGATCCTATGGAAGAACCATCCTTCATCGACCTGCAAAGCGACGAGTACTTCATGCGTCAAGCCCTGCGCGAGGCCTACAAAGCCCTTGCCGCTGATGAAGTGCCGGTCGGTGCCGTGATGGTGCACGAAGGAAAAATCATTTCCCGCGCGTGGAACCAAGTCGAGACCCTCAAGGATGCCACGGCGCATGCCGAAATGCTCTGCCTCACCGCCGCTCAGAGTGCGATTGGTGATTGGCGACTCGAAGGCTGTACGCTTTACGTCACCAAAGAACCATGCCCAATGTGCGCTGGAGCCATCGTCCACTGCCGCCCCACCCGCGTCGTCTTCGGTTGCCCCGATGCCAAAGCCGGTGCCTGCGGTGGTTGGATCAATTTATTGCAATCGAATCCACCACTCAATCACGCCTGTGAAATCAGTTCGAACGTGCTCGGCGACGAATGCCTACACATCATCCAAAACTTTTTCCGCGAAGCTCGTGAAAAAAAGAAAGAACTCAGAGCCCGGCGAGAGTATCGTTTTGATGAGGAAAATTAAGTCATCCACGCAATCACTTTTCTCCGCTGCTTGTTGCCTGCTTGCTTTAACAAGTTCTGTGATCGCAGCCCCCGAAGAATGGATGCCGCGTCACGACGACTTTACGCAGCTCTCATGGACCGATGGCCCGCCGCAGATCATGAGCGTACAGGAAAAACCCAAGGCTGAGATCTTACGTTTAGTATATGGAAAAAACACGCTGCTGTTCGATACAAAACTCGTGCGTCTCGCGAGCGGAGAATGGGAATGTACGTTGATCGATGGCGATCGACGATTCGATTGCATCGGTCATGCGCAGGCAAGCGATGAATTTCTCCAAGCAGTCCGATTTGTCGAGAGTGGCAAATTTTTCCAACGCGTGGTGATCGAAGGGCTGAAATTCGCCGACGACAAAGGACAAGAGTGGCCAGGAATGTGCCGATTAGAAATCACTGCATGGCCGAACCGTTTGTCGTTTCGGTTAGAGAGCGAGGCTGATGTAATGCTAAGCTTGCGTTATGGCCAAGAGCAGAGCGAAGGAAAAAAATCGTGCTTACTGCCCATCGAGAATCTAACAGATCAAGCGATCGTTGAATCTGAACTTCCGGTGACGCGTGACGAATCGTTAGGCTGTCACCGACTCGCCTTACCAGAAAAACCCTGGAGCAATGCGCAGGGAACCTATTATCCGGAAGAACACTTGGATCGCATCGATCGCTGGCGTGTGACCTTGCGCAATGATACCGATTCTCCCACGGTAGCGCGATTGATGTTCACCCAGCATGGCCACATGCCGATCACAGGTTTCACGCCGATGCTGTGTGATGCCGATGGCACCCCGACAGGCATTCCCGTGCAGCTTTCGAAAAACTGGCATTCCCGCCCCGAAAAAGGTCGCGTATTGCATGATGGCCAATGGTTTCATGGATTCTCAATGGTGCATCTTCCTGCCAAATCGAAACGCGAATTCTTTTTTCAAATCGTCTATGCCCGCTACGGCGGCATTTGTGCAGCCTCTCATGCCCAGCTGTGTCTGATTGGTTGGGGACACAATCAATTTTGGGATCAAGCGGCTGTCGGCAGCTTCGGTGAGAGCATTTGCTTCGAGCCAGGACGCGTGCAGCGTCGTTGTTTCATCACCGATGTTCGCCCCCTGATGACCTTATCGCGAAAGCCTAACAGCAAGCGCTGGGGCTGGGCCGACAACTGTGGCGGTGGCGATTTTCTGATGTGGAAAGATTCTAACGGAAGTTATCAGACCATGACGGGAACACGCACTGACTATCGAGCACACGGGCCATGTTTGACCGAGGTGAGTTACTCCGAAGAAAGTCGAGGCGGTGAAATTTCTGCGCGCATGGACGTCTCGGTTCCGGCAGCCAATGATCATCTGCGCACCTTTGTGAAACTGCGCTACGATGTCAAAAAGCCAATGCGCTGGCAGCGACTTGCCTTCATGCAACTCGGCGCCGATTACTACAACTGCGTGCCCGCGAGAAGCATCGCGGTGGGGGATCACAATGGTTTGCGAGACGCGTGGCAACCTGCTCGTGCCGCCGATGTCTATGATCGCCAAGCAGTACCACTGACCGGCGAGGCCGCGTGGGTTTCTGTGCATGGCATCGAAGAAGCAGCCATCACCGAAGGCCATGCCAATGCCACGCGCGGCATGATCATACGTTCCTGGCGGGCTGTTTTAGGAGGCAAGCCTGCCGCGCCGCACCTTGCAACGTTTTGCAACGAATGGGGCAAAGGCAATCACCGCACCGCCGTCGAACTCGCCGCGCCACCCGATGTGAAAGAACTGCTGCCCGGCGACTTCGTGGAAGCCGAGATCGAAATCGTCGTCTTCCCCGCTGATCCCGCCAGTTACTACGGACCGGATGCCGCATTGCGACAAGCCCTTGAGCAATCACCGAACTCGTGGCAAGCCGTGCATCGCGAAGCCAAAGGCAATCACCTCCAACCTACCGCAAGCACAGGCAAGATCCTGCACAACTATCCCGTCGTCGTCGCGGTCGATGAGAAACAACAAGCCACCATCCAAATCAAGGGTGGCCTCGCTCATTGCCCCGTCACCTTTACCGGTCTCACCACTCCCAACGGCCATCGCCTCACCGTCGATGAAAAAACCATATCCCAATGGCAAACCGTCTGGAATCCCGCCACAAAACAATGGCAAATCACTTGCAATGTTCCCGTAGGTGAAAACCAAGCCAAGAAGATTTCCCTCCTGCCAGCGCGGTGAGATGGCTAAAATTGGATGGAATGGTTCTAAGATCCCCGATAGTTCATCGTTATTCTTCTAGGTGAAATACTTTCTATTCCCCAATGCATCATCATGAACTCAATTTGTCAATTTGTAACATTCTGCGGATTACATCTGTTAGGGGGAAAGTTCATTTCGACATGGATGATGTTCTTTGGCGGGGCAATCTTTTGCAGCCAAGCATCAAGCCAAGAGGTGATGCGACCAGAATGGGATTCACTCATCGCGATGGGCAAACGTTACGAGATGACTTTTCCCGATCCATCTGCTCGTTTAGCGCTCATTCATTCCGAATCATGGCGGGTTGTTGGCAATCGCTCGCATCCGCATGATCCAGCGGAATACCATCCCGGTTGGGTGTTAGGGCAACGCGAAGATCAATCTTTACGGGTATTGGTGGGCCTCAATAAAGAGAGCTTGATATTGCGTGAGCAGCGTGAGCCGTTGCATCGAGAATTTTCACTAACGGAACCTCCTTTGAAAATCGGCGGATATGTTGTTGATTTTAATGAGGGATCGACATTTGTCGTCGCAATTCAATGCGCTCATCGCGGAGACAGAGAGCGTGCTGACGCACTGTGGGATAAATTCACAAAAAACGAGAGATTTTCATTCGTCTTATCAGGCATGCGAGATCGGAAGGGCAAGGCAAGTCCCTCGATTTTGTTCGGTGCGATTTTGTTCGAACATTTGGAATGGGAAATTCAAGAACCAGGTTCAGACATCGCGTCCATCGCAAGAAAAATGGACGCATTATTGAAAGAGATACCTAGTCTCGTTGATGATCGACGCAAGACTTTGCTGGTGGCAGTGCAAATGACGGCTAACGCAAAGCCAGCAGTGGCAGGTTCAGTAGAGGCTATGTTGGTCGAGTGGGGCATGAAAGGAGATAAAGACGCTGTTCGAGATGAAGAATCAATACCGCAAAAACTCATTGAGCGTGGATTTGAGGTGATTCCAGAATTGCTACTCTTACAAAACGACCAACGTCTGACGAGAATGGGCTATGATACGATGATGAGCCAATATGTGTCGACGAGGCCGTTGGGTGATCTTGCACATGATCTTTTGTCTGAGCTTTTGCCAGATGCTCAAAAACTTGTCTTACGAAACGATGGACCAGATGGCGGGAAATTTGCCAAGGCTTGGCAAAAGTCGCAAGCACTGGGAGAAAAAAATTATTATTTATCTCAGGTTTGGCATAGAGACGAAAAAGGAAAATTTGACTACCGAGACGGCGCCTTGAGTGTCATTGCGAAAAAATTCCCCGATCAATTGGTCGGCTTAGTTGAGAAATTCCAGAGGGAGGCAATGCTCCATTCGGAATGTAGGGGATTGGCGAGTGCGATTTTCCGCTCTGCATTATCAACTGAGAGCAAAACGGAATTACTTCTAACCTTAGCAAAAAAAGGTGGAATCTCATGCCGGGCCGTTGCAACACGAACCATTGCTCTCATCAATCATGAGGCTGCCAAAGCTCCTGCATTGGCCATTGTGCGATCTCTGCCAAAGGATACCGAGGATCCCTACTGTGGTTCGGCCGTTGGCTATGTTAGTCACTTGGTATTGGCAATTGATGATGATGAAGTTTGGCAGGAGTTTTTCCGCGCAGCTCGGAGGGCGAAAGTTGGCTTGCGCTTGGAGTGGATGAACCCATTCAGTTACAGTTATTTGCAAGATCGCCTACAAGCACGTAGGCTTGCGTTTTTGGCGGCATTTCTTGATGATACAACTCTGCGAGATGATGAAATTAATGCCAAAAAGTTTGATGGACCTTGTGCGGCATTTACATTTCCGAAAATTACTGTGCGGGATTTTTCAGCCATGCAGATCGCGTCCATTCTTGATATTTCACCTCTTGATTCACCCGATTCCACATGGACTGCAAAACGATGGGAAGAGCTTCGATCCAAGGTAAAAGCAAGGCTATTGAAAGATGGCATTCAGGCGATGAAATTGTGAATCATGCAATGTTCCCGTAGGTGAAAACCAAGCCAAGAAGATTTCCCTCCTGCCAGCGCGGTGATTTTTCTCATGATCGCGCAAAAGAAAGAAAAGTCCTGCGGTGAGAAACGCTTCCTTATTGAATCATGAAACGTTTTGCCTTCCTATTTGCCTTATTTCCACTGATTTCTCAAGCGGCTGATCTTACGATCACGGTGACGGGGATTCGCAATGACAATGGCAAAATTGCTGCGCTGGCATTTACGCAAGATCAAGGCTTTCCAGATCGTGTCAATCAGGCTTTTGCCCAAGCACAGGTGAATGCGCAGAAGGGCACGGTCACGCTGACCATCAAAAATGTGCCTGCGGGAAAGGTGGCGCTGACCGTTCTCCACGATGAAGATGGCGATGGTAAATTGCGGAAAAATCTGTTGGGAATTCCGCAGGAGGGCGTTGGTATGACTGGTAAGCCGTTAGGAAATCGCGCGCCGAAATTCCAGGAAGCGGTGATCGAAATCAAAGACGATGAGAAAAAAACCATCGCGTTGAAGTATTGGTGAGAATGCAGCCATTCATTGTTTTGGCTTTTCTACTGTAATTTTGCCATCGTAGATCCGATGCAACTCGGTAGTAACATACTCATCTTTTTCGATGGAAAAGCTTTGAAAAATCTTCGTATAATGTTCGCCTCCTCCTCGACTGGTATGAACAATGCCATGCCAGCCGTTCTGTTTTTTGACGATCGAGTAATTCTGACATTCGCCCACCATTTTCCATACTCCTTGCCTCTTTGAGAAGATATACCAAAGAGTGCCACTGGAGCCACCAGCAC
>Ga0208597_1000970_pt1 | contig 11388 bp, 8 predicted proteins | sample LakMenEpi05May12_FD_150673 | JGI IMG/M metagenome (GOLD analysis project Ga0208597, IMG submission 150673) | Freshwater microbial communities from Lake Mendota, WI - 05MAY2012 deep hole epilimnion (SPAdes) | ecosystem: Environmental > Aquatic > Freshwater > Lake > Epilimnion/Euphotic zone ...
GATGATGCAATGATGCTAGGAATCGGGATGCAACCTTATGATTTGATGTTGCAGTTGATGGCAAAAAAAGACGATCCATTTTCGGGCGGACGAACTTATTATTGTCATCCAAGTTTGAAAGATGCTGATAAACCTAAAATTCCACATCAATCATCAGCAACAGGAATGCAAGCGATTCCGGCAACTGGTGCCGCTATGGGATTTTGGTATAAAGAAAATATAGGAATTCAAGATACTACTCAAGAGAATCCATTAGTGGTTTGTTCACTTGGTGACGCATCAGTTACCGAAGGTGAAATCGCCGAGGCATTACAAATGGCAGCTTTAAAACAACTTCCAATTTTATATTTGGTACAAGATAACGGTTGGGATATTTCGGCAAATGCTGCTGAAACTCGTGCTCAAAACGCGTTTGAATACGCTAAAGGATTTCACGGAATTGAAGCGATTTCGATTGACGGAGCTAATTTTACTGAAAGTTATTTAGCGTTACAAAAAGTGGTAAAAACGATTCGTGAAGAACGTCGTCCGTTTTTAGTTCATGCTAAAGTTCCGTTGTTGAATCATCATACTTCTGGTGTTCGAATGGAATGGTATCGTGACGATTTGGAAGAAGCGCAATCGCGTGATCCTTTTCCGGTTTTGATAAAACAATTGTTGGAAGCTGGATTTACTAATGAAGAAATTCAAACTATAGAAAATACGGCTGTTGCCAAAGTCCAAGCTGATTTTGATAAAGCACAACTAGCTGAAGATCCAACACCAGAAGATTTATTCACACACGATTTTGCTCCAACTCCAATTATGGAGGAAGTTGGTGAACGAAATCCAGAGCGTGAAGATAAAGTTGTGATGGTTGATTGTGCGCTTTTTGCAGTTGAAGAATTAATGAGAAAGCACCAAGAATGTTTGCTGTATGGACAAGACGTTGGCGGAAGATTGGGTGGAGTTTTTAGAGAAGCCGCTACTTTAGCACAAAAATTCGGTGACGAACGTGTATTCAATACGCCAATTCAAGAAGCTTTCATCGTTGGTTCTACGGTTGGAATGTCGGCTGTTGGTTTGAAACCAATTGTTGAGGTGCAGTTTGCCGATTACATTTGGCCAGGATTGAACCAGTTGTTTACCGAAGTCAGTCGTTCGTGTTATTTATCCAACGGAAAGTGGCCAGTGAGCATGATTCTTCGTGTGCCAATTGGCGCATACGGGAGTGGCGGACCTTATCATTCATCATCTGTAGAAAGTGTTTTAACAAATATTCGCGGAATAAAAATCGCGTATCCAAGCAATGGTGCCGACTTAAAAGGTTTGCTGAAATCTGCTTATTACGACCCAAATCCGGTTGTGATTTTGGAGCATAAAGGTTTATATTGGAGTAAAGTAAAAGGAACGGATGCCGCCAGAGTCAACGAACCTAGCGAAGATTACATTTTGCCTTTCGGAAAAGCCAATATCGTTCAAGAAATTTGGGAACAAGAAACCGACGAAACCATAACCGTTATCACTTACGGAATGGGCGTTCATTGGGCTTTGAACGCATCAGCAACGATGAAAAATCAAGTAGAAATTATCGATTTACGAACTCTTTTTCCACTTGATGAAGAAACTATCTTTAAATCGGTTAAAAAAGCCAAAAAATGCCTTGTTGTAACCGAAGAACCAACCAATAATTCCTTCGCAAGAAGTTTAGCTGGTTTGATTCAAGAAAATTGTTTTAAATATTTAGATGCTCCAGTAATGGTAATCGGTTCCGAGAATATGCCGGCCATTCCACTAAATAGTACGTTGGAGTTTACCATGATTCCAAATGTGGATAAAGTGCGTTTGAAAATGGAAGAACTTTTGAATTATTAGTTTGCAGTCTCAGTCTCAGTTTTCAGTAACTGCTAACTGATGACTTTTTTAAGGAGCTATTTCCTGCTTTCCGTTGCAATCTTTTATTTTTTAAAGAAAAAAATAAAAGGATTTCCACTGCAATCAGGGCTAGGGCAGTTGGTTGCAAGAGTGCTTTTTTTGAAATTCTGCCTCTTTTCAATACAAAACCTAACTAACCCTGATACTGGAATTGTTTGAGCTCTTGTCTCGTTTTCTCAAAACGAGATAAAGCGAGTTCCAGTAGCAGGAATAAGGATTGCTAAAATACCCAAGCCATTCGTTTCTAGTTATGACAAAATAGCAGTTTTTTATTTTTGGCTGTATTTTTGACTAGCTTTAGAAATGCACGACAACTATTTTAAATATTCGCCTTCTGTTTGGATTGTTCCAACACTGTTGATTTTCCTGATGTGGTCTGTTTTTTATATCGATGATTCTTTTAATTTACATTTGACGCAATTGGGTATTTATCCGAGAACTTTTTCGGGTTTGGTTGGCGTGGTTTGTAGTCCGTTTTTGCATGGTAACTTGAACCATTTGGCGAATAATACTATTTCGTTATTTATTTTTACTGCAGCTTTAATCTATTTTTACAGAGAAGTTTCGTTGAAAGTGCTGTTTTACGGAGTGCTACTTTCGGGAATTATCACTTGGTTGATTGGCCGTGAATCGTATCACATTGGTGCAAGCGGATTGATTTATGTGATTTTTAGCTTTATTTTCTTTAAAGGGTTGATGAGTCAATATTACCGATTGGTGGCTTTGTCGCTAACGATTATTTCGGTTTACGGTGGTATGTTTTGGTACATTTTTCCAGATATAGAAAACTCAATTTCTTGGGAAGGTCATTTGGCTGGACTCCTCACAGGATTTGTTTTTGCTGTACGTTTCAAAACTCCCGACTATAAAAAAGCCACGCAATATGAATGGGAAAAACCAGATTATAACCCAGAAGGCGATAAGTTTTTGGAGCGATTTGACGAAAACGGAAATTTTGTCAATAAACCAATTGAAGAGGTAATTGAGGATTATTTTACTACTAATGAAAATATTACTTATAATTTTAAAAAATCAAATTGATATATTTGTATTTTTGTTTAATTATTTTTTCAATGAGCACTATTATCTCAAATATCAAGCAACTCGATTTAAAGGCAAGTTATACTTATGCTGATTATTTGCTATGGAATTTTAAAGACAGAGTAGAGCTTATTAAAGGTAAAGTTTTTAAAATGAGTCCTGCTCCAAGTTCCTCTCATCAGCGTATTTCTGGCGAATTAACATATCAGTTAAGCAAAGTTTTTAGGAAAACAACTTGTCAAATGTATGTTGCCCCTTTTGATGTAAGATTAATCAATTTTAAACAAAGTTCAATTGATAAAAAGATTTTATCAGTTGTTCAACCTGATTTGTGTGTGATTTGTGATGTTGAAAAAATAGACGAAAAAGGTTGCATAGGTACGCCAGACTTGATTATAGAAATTCTTTCACCGGGAAATTCTAATCGTGAAATGACTATCAAATTTGATTTGTACGAAGAAAGCGGTGTTAAAGAATATTGGATTGTCAACCAATCTGAAAAAACAATTTTGATTTATGTTTTAAAAGACGACAAGTTTATTGGTTTGAAGCCACTTGTTGAGAATAGTAAATTAGAAAGTCCTACGTTTCCTAATTTAAAATTTTCTGTTAAATCTATTTTTAAAGTTTAACTTCTTTGTCTTACTGCTTCATATAAAAACGCTCCACAAGCCACAGAAACATTTAACGAACCGATTGTTCCAAACATAGGAAGTTTGGCTTTCTCATCGACTATTTTTAGCACTGATGGGTTAACGCCTCTGTCTTCGCTTCCCATAATGATGGCAACAGGCGAATTTAAAGCAACATCATAAATGGTATGGTCTGTTTTTTCGGTTGCGGCAACAGTTTTGATTCCGCTTGCTTGCAATAAGTAAATGGCATCTTTAATATGCTCAACTTTGCAAATAGGCACATTGAAAACCGCACCAGCAGAAGTCTTAACGGTATCACCATTAACAGGAGCAGAGCCCGACTTTTGGACAATAATTCCATTTACGCCTGTGCATTCAGCCGTTCTGATAATGGCTCCAAAGTTTCTTGCATCTGAAATTTGATCTAAGATTAAGAATAAAGGAACTTTATTAGCCGTTAGTGTATCATCAATTAAAGTTTCTAAGTCGAAGAAACCAATAGGAGATACGGTTGCCACTGCACCTTGGTGGTTATTAGGAGTAAGGCGATTTAGTTTTTCTACAGGAACATAGGAAAAGTTGATGTCATTTCGTTTCATGACTTTCATCAAATCTTTCATCAATTCGCCCGAAGCTTCTTTTTGAATATATACTTTATCCACAGTTGCACCTGACTGAATTGCTTCAATAATCGCTCTAATACCAAATATTTGATTTTCTTTTTCCATGGCGCAAAGATATAAAAAAAACCACCAGTTTTAGGCTGGTGGTTTACTAGATTAAATCTTTTAATATTTTGATGTCAACGTTTTCTACTTCACTCTTATCCCAGAGAATGACCATGATTATTTTATGTTCTTCCTTGTTAATAATAATATTTTGAGTAACAACTCTTGCTCCTCCACTTTTTCCTTTACCTTTGGATGTGATACTCATTCTTATTTTCTTGAAGCCATTTCCTAAATCTACACCGATATCTGGATTTTCCTCAATAGTATTCATTAAATTGCGAATGTCTTCTTTGATTGATTTATTTATGTTTCTTTGAAAGTCGTTTTAGTTCTTTTTCAAATATTGATGTTTCAACAAATTCAAATTTCATTTAATGTATCACTTAATTTTTTTCCTATCTTTTTTCCAGATGCAATTTCCTTTGATTCTTTGATAGCATTTTCAATTTTTTTATAAAATAATTTTTCTTTCGTTATTATTTTTTCTTCTTCTTTAGGTACTATTTTTAGGTCAATCCCTAATTTATTTGCAATATCAAGTAATAGATTAATATCTTTCTTTGAATTGCTATTTAAAAGTAATGTTTCCATATTTAATTTATTAATATTCCAAAAGTATATAATATTTTAATTTATTCAAATTAATCAACTAGTTTTTATAATAGTAACTTTTAATATATTCGCTTCATGACTTTCATCAAATCTTTCATCAATTCGCCTGAAGCTTCTTTTTGAATATATACTTTATCCACAGTTGCACCTGACTGAATTGCTTCAATAATCGCTATAATAACAACTATTTGATTTTCTTTTTCCATGGCGCAAAGATATAAAATAAAACCATCTCGTTTTGAGCGAGATGGTTTTGATATTTAAACTAGTTTTTAAATTACCAACCTGGATTTTGTTGACTGGCTAATGTTGGATTTGTATTTATTTCCTGAAGTGGAATTGGCCATAAAATTCTAAAGTTTGTTTTAGGAATAGCAGCCTCTCCATAAGGACCTGAATATGGAGTCGTTGTACTATAAAGCGCAGCTGTATTTGTACCATTTCCTACTTTTGCAGGAATTCCATTAGTGGCTGCAATGTCATCATACAGTAAACGATGAATGTCTGACCATCTTCTACCTTCCATTAAAAACTCAATTCTTCTTTCTTTAAGAATTGCATTAACAACATCTGCTTGAGTCACTAATGTTGCAGCAGTGTATGCTTGTGTTGATGGAGATGCTAACGATCTGTTTCTTACACTATTTAATAATGAAATTGCTGCTGTTAAATCTGGAGAAGATTTTCTTGCTTGTGCTTCTGCCATATTCAATACAACTTCAGCATAGCGTATAACTGGTGCAGCATCTGTATAGGTTCCACCATCTTTGTATTTGTTTGTGTATTTGACACCTGATACAGTTTCAACCATAACACCTTCTTCTCTTCTTTTATCATCTGCTAACCAACTTGGGTCGTTCCATATGATTGGGCTAATACAAACTAATCTTCTCGTTTTGTATTGTGAAGCAAGTGCAGCATTTACACCCGGGTTTTGACCTGTTCCAGGGGCATGTCTTATTGAAAAAACAGACTCAGAATTAGTTAGATTAGCACTAGTTACAAAAGGACCATTTGGAGTTGCTGTTAATAAATTTACAGCTAAAGTTTTAGCACCCTCTGTAATTACATCATCCCATTTTCTTTGGTGTAAATAAACTCTAGTTTTAAATGCAATAGCAGCATTTTTTGTAGCCAAACTTTTATCAGCTGTTTGCGTAATTAAATTTTCAGCATCGTTTAAATCAGCGATTACTTTTGAATAGCAATCTGCAACAGTGTTTCTTCCCTTAAGGATTTCAGAATCAATTTCTCCTTGAGTATCTATGCCAACTTCTCTATATACGATACCAGGATGAGAAGCAGTAGCAGTAAAATTATAAGGTTGAGCAAAATAGGCAAGTAATTCAAAATGTGTAATAGCCCTTAAGAATTTTGCTTGTCCAATATAATCATTTCCTACAGCTGAGGAAATAATATTATTGGCAACAGCTTTTGAAACACCCTCTATAACTAGATTACATCTGTTAATTAGTTTATAACCATCAATCCAGTAATAAACATTATTGGCTGAGTTAGGGTCATAAGTTGACTGATATGTTATTTGGTAAAAAGCTTGAAGATTTACTACATCTTCACCTCTGTTGTCTCCTTGCTGAACAAATGCTGCTCCCCATACATAACCTCTACCACCATTTGAAGATGTTGTGTTAAACTGGCCAAGTTGAGCGGCATTATACATTCCATTTACAGATAGAGCAATTAAAGATGGAGAAGAATATGCATCTTCATTAGAAATGTTATTTATTGGTGAAAGATTCAATACTTTTTCTTCTGAACATGAAGAAACCAGTAATGAAAATATAGCAACTGAAGCTAATTTTATATACTTTTTCATAATTATTATAAGTTTACGTTAATACCTACCGACATTGATTTTGCTCTAGGAGAACCATTTAAATCAACACCAAATGTTTCCATTTCTGGATTTAAACCTTTGTAGTCAGTAATAATGAACATGTTTTGTAATTGAACATAGAAACGAATTCTATCTACTTTAATTCTTTCTGTCAAACTTTTTGGGCAACTATAGCCGAAAGAAACATTGTCTAAACTAATAAAATCGCCATTTTCAACAAATCTAGAGGTAGCGCTTGTTTGGTTGATAAAATTTCCTCTTCCAGCCCATAGTCTTGGTGTAACACCATCACCTGGTTCTGATGGACTTTGCCATCTTCCAATTATTTCTGTACTATTGTTATTTAAATCTTGATTTAACATTTCTCTTCTTGTAGCATTGAATATTTTATTACCACCACTAAATCTAACTAAAAAACCAAAGTCAAAATTTTTGTAAGATAGATTTGAACTAAATCCTCCGAAATAAGTTGGTAAAGTATTACCAAGCACTTTTCTATCAGCCGCAGTCAAGTTTGAAGCTGTAGAAACATTTGTTGGATTATTTGGGTCAAATGTTACGTAAGTTTGGGTGGCAATATTACCTTGTACTAAAGAACCGTCTGCTTTTACGTATACTGGATTTCCATTTGCACTGTTAACACCCCAATATTCAAAACCATATAAAGAATTAGGAGATTCATTATGTCGTATAATAATGTTTGGATTAACATTTATATCAGTTGTTGATGGACTTGGTAATATATCAGCGTTATTAGATGGTAATGATGTAACTAAACTTTTTTGTAGCGTTAAATTTGCATTTACCGACCATTTGAAATCTTCTGTATCAATAATACTTGCATCAATTCCAAATTCTTGACCTTTGTTTTCTATCGCTCCAACATTTTTTATTGTTGTACCTCCAGCTATTCCAGGAAGACCAAGTGATGCTCCAACTGGAACTCTCAATACAAGTCCGTCTTGATCATTTTTAAAATAATCAAAAGTAAATTTTATTCTATTTCTTAAGATAGAAAAATCTATACCAAAATCAGTTTTTCTACTTGTTTCCCATCTTAACTGATCATTACCAAATTGTGTATATCCTATACCATTTGCAGCTCCATATTGAGAGGCAGAAGTTAGTCCACGATAAGGATAAGAACCTGGAACTCCTGTGTTTCCTACTTCAGAATAAGAAGCTCTTAATTTAAAACTTGAAATTTTATCAGACAATGAAGACATAAAGGATTCTTTTGCAACATCCCATCCTGCAGAATATCCAGTAAAATATTCCCATCTAGTGTCGGGACTAAATTTTGATAATCCATCTCTTCTCAAAGAACCCTGTAAGAAGTACTTTTGTTTATAATTATAGCTTAATCTTCCTAAATATGAAGATAAACCTTCTTCTGTTATACCTCCAGCTACAGTTTGTACCCCATAAGCGCCAGTAACAATACCATTATCATAAAATTCATTTGCTAAACCAGTTCCGGCCGCTTCATAAAATTGATTTCTTTCTTTTTGATATTCCGCAACGAATGTTGTAGCAAAATTGTGATTTTCAAATAACGTTTTGTTATAAGTTAAGATATTTTGAATATTCCATCTAAGATTTGATGTATTGTCATTTTGAATTCTACCACTATCATTAATATTATCCCTTCTTCCATCTCCATGAGTTGGATTCCAGTACAAGTAGCCTAATAAATCTTGTTTATCAACAGATGCTTGAAGTCTGTAGTTTAAACCTTTTGCTAAATCTGCAGACAAAAAGGTATTTAATAGTATTCTTGTGTTTTGCGATTCAAATTTATTTTTATCAAGCACATAAACAATATTAGATAAGTTAGCGCCTACTCCTTGTAAGTTAGTTCCTTGTCCAACATTTCCATTAGCTAAATTTATATTGTAGCCTGTTGGGTTAGAAGCATCGTAGATAGGAGTATTAGGTAACTGTCTAATAGCGCTAAAAATGTTTCCTGAAATTGAACCTCTTCCCACGTTTAAACCAGAATAATCAGTTTTTGTCAAACCAACATTACCTCCTAAAGAGAACCAGCTATTTACTTTATGTTCTAGATTTGTCTTAAAAGTGTATCGATCCATGCTATTGCTTTTTGCTACACCTTCTTGAGTGTTGTAACCAATAGACATGTAATAATTTGTCTTGTCATTTGCTCCACTAAGTGATAACGAATGTTCTAATTGTAAAGCCCTATTGTTAAGAACTGCAGCTTGCCAGTCGGTATCGTATTGATTTCCAACCGCCCATGCAGGCTGACCTGCGTTTGTTCTTTTTTCATTTGCTATCGTTAAGAATTGCTCCGTGTTCAATAAATCAAATGTCTCGATTGCTTTATTAAAACCTACTGTGCTGCTGTATGAAATTTTGGCATCACCTTTCTTACCTTTTTTTGTTGTAATTAAAACTACACCATTAGCACCTCTTGAACCATAGATTGCTGTTGCAGCTCCATCTTTTAGGATGTCAAAAGATTCAATGTCATTAGGGTTAATGTCACCTAAACTATTTGCAAAAGTATAAGAACCAGAATCTCCAGAATATATAGGCATACCATCAACAACATACAAAGGTTCAGTTCCAGAGGTTATAGATCCTACACCTCTTATTCTTATTCTTGGTGCTTGTCCAATAATTCCTGTAGGCGAAGTTACTTGAACTCCAGAAGCTCTACCTGCTAATTGGCTTTCAAAACTTGGAGTAACCAACCCCTTCATGTCATCACCTTTAATTCTTGTTATTGAACTGGTCACTTCGTTTCTTTTTTGAACTCCATAACCAACTACTACAACTTCATCAAGTATTGCTGAATCATCAGCCATCTTGACCTTCATGCCATTAGAAGCTGATACTTCCATTGTTTTCATACCAGTAAAACTGAATACTAAGGTTTTTCCTTGAGTATCAGCTACTTTAAATTTACCATCAAAATCGGTTTGAGTACCGTTTTGAGTTCCTTTTACAAGGACATTAACTCCTGGCAACGGCAAACCACTCTGGTCTGTTACTGTTCCGCTAACCGATTTGTCTTGCGCATACGTTAGTTGCGACATTAGCAATAAAAACATTGCTAAGAATCCATTAAACTTTAGTTTCATAGTCTATTATTTTGAATTAGTTTGCCTCAAAAGTCTTAATTATTCGTTAACATTCCAAACTTTTGTTAACTTAAATTTAATATTTAACACAATTTCTTTAAAAATTCGCTTTTAGACTTATGTGAATTACTGAATTTGTTAGCTTTATGGTTTGGCTTTCAGAGCTACCATTAGCGTACAACAGATTGAATAATCCGTTTTTGGTCAATAATCCTATTCCTAAACCTAATCCGTAAAGATTTCCATTAACTTTTGATGTTTTGTCTTGGTAATAACCGTAATCAATTACAGAATGTGTGTAAAGACTTTGGCTAATAGTGTACCTGTATTCTGTTAAAATTGAACTAAAAAAACTACCTTGAAGACTATTTTCATTAAATCCTCTAATCGAATTTATGCCGCCAAAACGATAAAGTTCGTTGATTATATAATTATCACTTTGCAAAAAGAAATTTTGACTTTTTATGTTAATGCTGTTTCGTTCGTTTAAATAAAAATTGTTCTTCAAATTTATCTCCACAAAAAATTGATTTTCTGAGTTGTTAAGGGTTTCTCTGTTTCCATATCCAGTTTTTACCCAAATTTTAGTTTTTTCAGGAAATAGAAACGAGTCGTAATTATCTCTTGGGGTTGTTTTTGAGAAATCATAATTAGTTGTGAAAAATGAATTGTTAAAATCATTCAACAAACTCGAATTTGAATTCTGAATATCATTTGAATCTGAAGATTGATAGCCTATAAACAGTTTTGAATTAGTTGAAAAATAATAACCAAGGTCAACGGCAGTTTTGGTGTTTTGAAAGGTGCTGTCTTGTTTAAAGATGTTTAATTGCCCCTTTATTCCTAATGGACTTTTAAAAACATAGGGAAGTTCTAGTGAAACATTAAATGTCTTTTGGTCATTTCCATCACTTTTCCAATTCAGCATGAAAGTTTCACCTGATTTTAATAAGTTCACCAAATTTAAGTCAAGGTAACCGTTAAAATTAATTTTATTTTTCTCATTGTTGCCAAATCCAATAAAACCATCAAAAGTATTTGGGTTGCTTTTATCTAAATAAACAAAAACTTTGGTTGAGTCTATTGTAAACAATATTTCTGGATACTTCAATTGTTTAACAAATCTAATTTTGTCAAAATCGCTATTTATCTTTTTTACGCTCTCTTGGTTGAAAGCTTTCTTTTTAAAGTTTCGTTCGATATTTTTTTTAAAACCAATCGGAAACTTTTCAAATCCTTTAATCACAATTTCATCAAGTTTTCTAATCTGGTCTGTTTTTATTTCTAAATCACAAGTAAGACTAGAACCACTTTTTCTAAAATTAATCAACTGTAATTTAGCAAGCGAATATCCTTTTTCTTCAAGTTTTGAAATTGATTCTTTCAAAAAAAGTTCTGTTTTAGTAAAAGGAATTAGTAAGGTATCTTTTTCTTTTTCAAAAATGAGTTTTCTTAACGCATTATTTTTACCTATATATATATGTATGAAG
>Ga0208597_1000971_pt1 | contig 11383 bp, 10 predicted proteins | sample LakMenEpi05May12_FD_150673 | JGI IMG/M metagenome (GOLD analysis project Ga0208597, IMG submission 150673) | Freshwater microbial communities from Lake Mendota, WI - 05MAY2012 deep hole epilimnion (SPAdes) | ecosystem: Environmental > Aquatic > Freshwater > Lake > Epilimnion/Euphotic zone ...
AGTATATAACCCATACCTACCACAGTATGTATTAATTTTGGTTCAAAATCTGTATCTATTTTTTTTCGAAGGTAATTTATATACACATCTACTACATTGGTCCCTAAATTGAAACTGATATCCCAAGCATTTTCAAGGAGCTCAATTCTTGACAACACTTTGCCTTTGTTTTTGAGCAGTGTAAATAACAATCGGTATTCAGTAGGGGTAAGTGAAATTTCTTTACCATTTCTGCTGACCTTTTTTGCATCATCATCAAATACCATATTGGATAAAAAATATTTTGCTTGGGACACTTGGGATCCCTTTTTCTCCAAATTCAATCTTCTTAAAATAGCGTTTATACGAGCTATAAGTTCATTGAACTTAAATGGCTTAACTAGGTAATCATCTGCTCCCGAATTTAACCCCAAGGCTATATTGTCGGGCGTATTTAATGCAGTTAAAAAAAGTATGGGTGTTTGAATCCCTTTAAATCTAATTTCTTTACAAACCTCTATGCCATTTTTTTCAGGAATCATTATGTCTAGCAAAATTATATCATATTGATTGTTTGAGGCCATTTCAAGGCCGTCAACACCATTTAATGCAACCGACACTTCAAAAGACTCTTCCCCTAACCCCTTTTTGACGAAGTTTACAACATCCAGTTCATCCTCTATAAGTAGTATTGAGATAACTTTCATTGTTTTGAAGTTGTGATAGTTATTTGATATAACTGTTTAACAATGTTTTATATTAACATTACCAAATATATTGTAAAAAACCTATGTATGTGCTTTTGATGGGTATTATTGTATGGAGGTGGTTTGATAAGCTGATTAGGAATTTTGCTTTTTTTCATTAGCAAAAGCTCGTTTGGTGAGCCCAGTTAATCCATATTTTAATACAATTGGAATTAGTATAGGAATTAACCTGCCAATAGTTGGATCATAGAGCGATACTAAAAATGATATTACAAATAAAATAGGCACTACAAGTGTAAAGTAAAAACCAAGTAATATTCTTTCTTTAGAAATTTCGTGTGTTAATATTTGGTGTTTGGGATTGCTTACATAAAACCATAATATAGCATTCATAAGAGCTGTAAGGCAAATATTAGCAACATATATTCCATATGGCAAATGCAAATGGGTTTCTGATGCATATTCGCCTAATAAGCCAGAAGTAAATGGTAATAATACCACTGGGAAAAGAAACATCAGGTTTAACCAAATAAGTCTACTCGTATATTTTTCTACGTAGCCAAAAATTCTGTGGTGTACTGACCAGTAATAGCCAACAATACAAAAGCTTATTAAAAAACCTAATAATAGCAATCCCATATGGGCTAATCGATCCCATAATAAAGCATCTGTGGGATGTTCAACAACGGGTACTTTAAATTCAATAACAAGAAGGGTGATTGCAATTGCAAATACGCCGTCCGTAAAAAACGAAATACGGTCTAACTGAAAGTGAGTTTTGTTTGCACTATGTCCTGCCTGAGCCATAACTATTTAATTTTTAATTGTTGTTGTATGTTTTTTAGTGTTTTTTGTTTACTAGGATTTCTTAATTTTTGAGATGTAGGGGTAAAATAAGTATGCCCTTTCAAAAAGTTTTCTTGAAGTAGTAACCACTCTTTTGTAGTAAGCTTTTTAGATAGCTCTATTTCCTTTAACAAATTATTACTATTGGTAGCGTAATCATCTCTTCCCAAATAATCCAAATCGGCATCACACAAAATTTGTTCAAATTGATTTTTTGGAGACTGAGGGATTTTTGTTGCTAAAATCATTCCGGCAATCAAACTGATTTTAGATTTTGGGAATTTCATTTCAGTTAAAATAGAAGTAGCATACTCTACACCCCTAGCTTCATGCCTATTGGGCTCCCAAATATACCCAACGTCATGTACCCAAGCTGCAAGTTTAATGTCCTGAATAACCGACTTATCAACCTTTTCCTTTTTAGCAATTCGTTCGGCCTGCTTCACTACATCTCTAATATGGTCAATGGTATGATAGGTATAATGTTTGGGTAAATTTTCTAAAAGAAATTGTTCTATTTTTTTATTAGCAAGGTCATATTGAAACTCCGGTCGATTGTATAAAATTTCTTTAATTTCTATTGGCTTTACCTTACCCTTTACCTTAACTGGATTTAATTTTTTAGATTTAAACGATTTTAAATGCTTCACTTTTTTCCAAACAGCATCAGATACTATAATTTCATCTGAAGCAGCAACCGAACATAACCTAGATGCCAAATTAACAGAATCCCCTATTACTGTAAAGTTCATTTGTTGTTTAGATCCAATATTGCCGCTAATTACCTTGCCTCTGTTGATTCCAATACCAATTTTAATTGGCTGCTTTAAATTGATGATTCTGTCCTGGTTAAACTGAATCAATTTTTCTTGCATTTCAATGGCTGTGAGCACTGCATTTTCAGTATCCTGCGGGGTCGCATTGGGCGCTCCATAAATAACCATTAAAGCGTCACCAATTATTTTATCGAGGGTGCCATTGTATTTGAAAATTATTTCAATCATTAAATTGAAATAATCATTTAAGGTTTCAACAACTTCATTGGGCGCCATAGTTTCAGACATAGACGTAAAGCCCCTAATATCAGAAAATAAAATTGTGGCTTCTTGTTCCTGACCACCTAAATTTAGCATGTCGTCATTTTCCAACAATTGATCTACAATTTGTTTAGAAACATACTTTTTAAAGGTCGATTTTAATTTATCAATGTTAGACAAGTCTTCCATTGCAACCACCGATCCAATTGGCTCGTTTAAATCATTCATTAAGGGAGAAACCGAAATATTAACGGTAGTTGATTTACCATTACACTCAAGTAGAACCTGGCTTTCGGAAAGTGTAACAGACTCAAGTTCGCACTTTGTAATGAGTTGCGTAACTGTTTCGTTAGACTCAAAAACATATTCGTAGTGATTGCCTAAAACATGCTCCTTTTCGATATTGATAATTGAAGTAGCTGCTCTATTAATATGGTTAATTTCACCCATTAAATTGGTTGTAAAAACACCTGTAACAATAGATTGCATCACATTGTCATTAAATGTTTTAGCCTCTTTAATGTTTTCAATTAACTTAATGTTATTATATGCAACACTTGCCTGTGTTGCAATAGCAGAGAGCATATTGGCATCAGCCTCATGAAAAGGCGAAAGTCCCTTACGAGACTCTTTATCAAATAATACAATAACGCCAACTAGGTTTTTTTTCTCTAATAAAGGAGCAATTAGCGCAAACTTGCACAATGTTTTTGATAAAAACGAATCTTGCTCAACTTCAAGATTAAGTGCCTTCCTGGTTTTATTAATATCATCAATAAACCCTTTGCGCTTATTAAAAATGAGGCCTTTTAAAACACTAATATCAATATTAAAATCGGCGCCAATGTGTAAAACGTCGGAATTATCGTCTTCAATTAAAATTAATCCTGAACTGGCATTTAAAACCGCACAGGATTTAACCAAAATCTCTTGTAATAAAACAGAAATTTGATCAAATGAATTTAATTCATTTGTGATATCCAATAAAGTCTCTAATTCTAGATACTTTAACTGTAAATCATTGATATTGAATTCCGATGACATTACAACTCGCTAACTGCAACTTCTTCTGAATCAAATACAGACGAATATTTAGTTAAACCCATTATTGTAAAAGTTTTAGATACAATGGGCGCTAAATTATAGTATCCAATTTTGCCATTTACTTCTTGTAATTTTTCGATAATTTCTATCAATATAGAAACACCAATACTATTTACAATTTTTGTACCAGCCATATTGATCAAAAACTTTGTTTGTCCTTGTGCCATTTTCTCGTAAACAACAGCAGAAACCGCTTCGCCACCCACATTGTTCAAATAACCATTGGTTTCTATTATAACAATTGAATTATTGTCTTTTACGCTTGTAATAAAGTCGCTCATAAATTTATTTTAGTGTTTTATATTTTTTTTCATTGTCACAGTTGTGCCTTCATTGGTTGATTCAAACTCAACAGAATCCATTAATTCTTGAATGAGCTGTAATCCCCATCCGCGTTTTCTTTCGTCTTTTCCTATTTTATTTTCAATTTTAGGAATTTCAACTTTCGTTTTATCAAAACCAATTCCTTGGTCAATTACTTTAATAATTAAAGAATCATCTTCAATTAAAAAATTAATAAAAACATTGTTTTCTGCTTTTGAGTGTTCAAAAGCATTGATACATGCTTCGATGAGCGCCATACTAATTTCGGCACCTTGATCTTCGGTAAGATCCATATGCCTTGAAATCACTTCGGCGGTTTGCGTTGCAATCAGTTCCATATTTGGAAGGATAGGCAACCTTAGTTCTACAGAGGGCTTTTTCATGTATTGTTATTTAATGATTATTTATGTTTTATAACTACTAATGTAATATCATCCGGATTATGATTGCCAGACAACCAACTATCTGCTTCTACCATCAATTGATCAATAACTTCCTGGGCGCTTAAATTACCATAGGTTGCAATTAGATCTTGTAATTTTTGATAGTCAAATAATTCTCCTGCTAAGTTAGGAGCTTCTGGTAAACCATCCGAAATAATCACCAAAATATCTCCCGCGTTAAAACTCGTGCTTATTTCATCAAAATAGGCATCGTTAAAGCTACCTAGTGGAACACCAGATATTTGAATTTCCTCGGTGGTATTTGAAGCCGCCCTATAAATATAGTAAGGAGGCATACCCGCAGAACTGAGCGTTAGTTGATTATTTTTTAGGTGAGCAATGTTTAAACTCATTCTTAAGATCCCTAAATCCACTTTTTTAACCACACGGTTAAGTTCGTGAAGCATATCATTAGGGCTCAATTGAGGAAGTCCAATAATACCAGCCTTGGTAATGGACACCAACATACCAGAAGGTGTACCGTGACCTGTAGCATCTCCACAAATAGCATATAAAGAGCCATCGGGTTGCTCAAAGAAATCGTAATAATCGCCACCAACCTCAGTTGAAGTTCTTAAATAACCAGCGATATCTAAATTTGGAACAACAGGTAAGGTTTTAGGAAGCAACCTGTTTTGTAAGTCTTTAGCAGCCGCTAACTCAGAGTTTTTACGCTCATTCTCTGCTTTTTGGAATGATTTTTTAGCCTGGTATTTACCAAACTGTAAGAAAGAAATAATTAGCAATAGTAAATACAAGCCATAAGCCCAAATAGAACGGTACCATGGTGGACTTATCTTAAATTCTAAAACGCCTTGTTCAGAAATTTCACCACTTGCGTCTTTGGCTTTTACGTGGAACTTATAATTGCCTTCTTTTAAATTGGTGTATTCCTTTTTAAAATCACTTACAAAATCTGACCAAGTTTTATCTTGACCTTCTAACCAATAACTAAACGTGGTTTTAGATTCGTTCCCAAAAACAGGATATGCTACTTCAAATAGTAAATTATTATTACTAAATGGCAGTTTGCCTAAATCCAGCGGCATTTTTTGTCCATTGGCATATATGGCTCTAATGAGCGCTTTATAATTCTGGTGTTTTTCTTTGATAGCTAATTCAGGAAAATAACGATACAATTTATCATCTTGAGAACCTAACCACAAAACTTCATTATCGCCAGCGCCTTCTGCAAATAATCCAGGACTTAACTCAGTTAAATTAACTTTATAAAAAGGATACTGTTTAAATATAAAACCATTCTTGAAATCGAAAGATGTTTTATAAAGTCCATTTTTGGTAACCATCCATCCGTTTTTAGAATCTTTATTATAGGCATAAAACCAATATGCATTATTTACAAAACTATCAATGGTAAAGCCTGTATAAACAAGTTTATTTTTAACTAGGTCTGCTCTGTAAAAATGATTGGTTGAATCTATAAATAAATTAATGTTACCATTAAATGTTTTTACACTTACTCTTTTTAAAGTAGTAAAAGCAGTGTCCAATTCTAATTTTGAATAGTTTCCTTGCCCCTCCTTATTATAGGTATACTTGTAAACACCTTTTCTTGTTTCTAATAAAATAACACCTGGCACTTCTTCTACTAAATTATTACATTTAACCGTGTCCTTATTGGTTAATGTAATTTGTTTCCAATTTCCATTTTTATACTGATGCGCCAATAATCCTACTGCTGAATTGGATGAAAATATAATGCTTGGGTTTAATTTAGACCTAATGGTGCCATTTGTTCTATAAATTGGACTTACAACTTTTGTTATCCTGTTTTTTGTTGATTTGATGGTAAAATTATTAGTAGTAATAATCTGATCATCGAATTGTAAAATATCACTACCTAACTCGTTAATATTATTTTTTTCAAAAGTTGATTGTTCATTTATATTTGTTTTAGGGACAAAATCATATAAATCTTTGTATGTCCTTACATATAATTTGCCATCTATCCTTTCAATTGCAGTCACAAAACCGTGCAAATTATTGATAGTAGAAAAATAAGTTAAGCTGGTATCAAAACTAACTCTGAAGATATTATCACTACTACCCCAAACATCCCCAGCACGGTCTTGCATAGTAGAAGTAATATTATCGAAATCAAGCCCGTTTGATGAATTAAGTATAGACTTTACCTGCAATTTTTCGTCTATAAACAACAAACCTCCTTTTGATGTAGAAACAGGAATGATCCCGTTTCTTAAAGTTTTACCACCCGTGTATGATTCTTTGGTTATTAGTAATTTGTCAAGCACATCAGACTTTGCCTTAACAAGTGAACCATCTTTTTTCAAATACCAAATTCCATTGGTTCTTGAAAGCAATAAATTGTCTCCATTGCTCAGATAATATTGTTCATCAACTCTATTTTGTGCATACACTTCTTTGGTTGAAGGAATTAGTTTAAATTCACCATCTGTCAATTTAAATAAGCCTTCGTCCCAAATTCTTAAAAATGCGCCCCCTTTATTAATCTTAGCTGTATGTAATATGGAATTAAAATGCTGAACCTTTAAAAGTTTTTTGTATTTATATAAATACACCGATTTTTCGGATTGAAAAATTACCGTATCATTAATTACCCCAGCAGACCATAGTGTAGAATTTACCTGATCTTTTTTGGACAATTTATCGGAGAGTGAATAAAAAACACTTTCGCCAAATTTATTTTTTTCTAAATAACCAAATTCCCCACCAAGTACGGTATAAATGGTATTTTTTGAATCCATAATTAAAGATCTTGTTAAGCCCATTTTAGGCAAACCCTGGTTATTCAATACCCGTCTTATTTTTTGACCATCATATACTAAAATCCCATCAAAAGTATTACCGATATAAATAACCCCATCTGGGTCCTGCAATATTGACCAGTTACCTGTAATTGAGTTCAAATATGACCTGCTATAATTGGTAACAAAAAAGTTACCAGTTTCAATTTTGTTGCTTTGAGCCTGAGCCAAAAAGTTAATGAACAACAACAGATTAGATGCGAATACGATCCTCAAAAATAGATTCTTCATTATATGATTTTGCTTTAATACGTTGATGAGTCTTATCTTTTAAAAATAAGGCTTTTTAATATGCACATAGTATTAATTTATTAACTACAAGGATTATACAATTGCATATTGATGAGTGATAGACCTCCTATATGAAAAAATTACATAAAATATTGGATGCCAATGTTTTATGACAGTGGGGAAGCAATTCTTAACGCAGCATATTATTAATACCTCAGTTTCTTATCCGTTATATCTGATTTTGTAAAGCTTGCGTCATATGCATTATATCCCATGTCTTTTGGATGAGGCCCAACAAATTCAGAAAGCTTACCATTAATTGTGATAACCTTATCTGTTATTTCTGCAAAAGCGTAAATAGAATCTTTATAGGGTGCCGTGTACCTAATGTCAGGATAAAAATTATCAAACTTCTTGCTATATCTACCTGTTGTGATATACTTATCTCCAAGCCATTTATAGGATGAACTGTTGATTTGTATATAATGGATGCCATTAATTTCTTGGTTATTATCTATATGCGTATGTCCATTAATGCATGCTATTACTTTTTTAAAACCAGCACGCTTGTTTGCTGCTTCAAAAATGTCTCTTATTAGTGAGCGGTTAATGATTCCAGCCTCATCATCACCTAATGGCTGATGAACAAAAACCACTACTGGAAGAGAAGTTTTTTGCAAGTCGTCTTTTAACCACTCTTGTTGCTTTTCACCAATATAACGAGGGTAACCTTGTTTAAAATCTGGATCTTTTTCATTTCCGTCTAAAACAATGAAATGAAAATTTGCGGCATCAAAAGAATAGTAGGTACTAGTAAGCCCATAAAAGTTTTTGACTACAGATAATTTATCGGGCACATTAACAGCATCAAAATCATGGTTACCAATAACATGATATTTGATACCTGGGTAATTATTAAATAAATCAAAAAACTCCTTATTGGCTTCTTTTGGTTGACAAAAATCGCCAAGCTGGATAATAAAATCAAGGTCTTTATTTTTAGCTGCATTTAAAAAAGATCGAAGCCTATACTCTCCATCATGCATCACATCATTATGAACATCCGTGATGATACCAAATCTTACTTTTTTAGAAGGATTACTTAAAGCATTTTTTGCAGATATGCCAATAGGCAAGGCCGCAACTGAAGTACCGATGGTTAGATTTCGAATGAATTTTCTTCTTTCCATTTTTGCAATTTTTGGGTAATTTAATAATAAATCGCCAATCAATGCATGAACAAATAGTTATATTGCGTTAAGGTCAAAAGAGCATAAATTGAAGGCCAATAACTAACTTATGAGGGATTTAAAAGCCGGATTAATAATGAAAAGCACTGATGCATTAATTGACAGCATTTTTGAGGATACCACCATTTTGATTGTTAAACACGACAACGAAGGAACTACAGGGTTTGTAACCAACAAGCCTTTACATAAGTCGTTGCATGAACTCATAGAATTCAACCACAGTAAACCATATCCACTAATGGATGGCGGCCCCGTAGATAAAGATCACCTCTTTGTGCTTCATAAACGCCCCGATCTTATTACTGAAGGTGAGCAAATGCACAGTGGTTATTATTTAGGCGGAAATATGAAGGATGTAGTTGAGGCCATTAACAAAAATGGCCTCAATGAACAAGATATTCAACTTTTTATTGGCTATTGCGGATGGGACGAAGGAGAATTGTCAGCGGAAATTGAAGAAGGAAGTTGGGTGATTGAAAAATAAAAATAATTCGTTAATTATAATTTAATATGAAACAGATCTCCATTCTTATTTGCTTATGCCTCTTTATAAGCCAGTTCAATGTTTTTGCGCAGCTGCCTACACCAAGCAGTGGCCGCATTGTTCGAGTTGAAAATTTTAGTTCAAAGTATGTACCTGCAAGAAATGTAGATGTTTGGCTACCAAGCAACTATACGCCTTCAAAAAAATATGCAGTATTGTATATGCATGATGGTCAAATGCTTTTTGACAGCAGTATGACATGGAATAAACAAGAGTGGGGTGTTGACGAAACTTTAACCAAACTAACACAGCAACAAAAAATTAGGGAATGTATTGTGGTAGGTGTCTGGAATGGAGGAAAAAGTAGACATGCCGAATATTTTCCTCAAAAACCTTTTGAAGCTTTATCCAAAGAAAATCAAAAACTAGTTTACGATGCCTACCGAAGCGGTGGCCAATCCATTTTTTCGGGACTCGCTATTTCGTCAGATAATTATCTCAAATTTTTGGTAGAGGAACTAAAGCCTTTTATCGATAAAACATACAGCACCAAAACAGACGCATCAAATACATTTGTAGCCGGCAGTAGCATGGGTGGTTTAATTTCACTATATGCCATATGTGAATATCCAACCGTTTTTGGAGGAGCCGCTTGCCTATCTACCCATTGGCCCGGACTTTTATCAATGGAAAACAATCCAGTACCTGCTGTATTTTTTTCTTACTTAAAACAGCATTTGCCATCACCTAAGCAACATAAAATTTATTATGATCATGGCACTGAAACACTAGATTCTATGTATGCATCTTTACAGTTAGAGGTTGATGCAATCATGAAACAAAAGAAATATAGCAACAGTGAGTGGATAAGCCGCTCCTGGCCTGGACAGAATCATTCCGAAAAGTCTTGGAAAAGCAGATTGGATGTTCCTGTTGGTTTTTTATTGAAGAAGAAAAATCAGTAATTAATTGTAATTTTAGAATATGGTCACACTAAATGCATATAAAAAACAAATAAACGAACTTTGTAATCAACACAAAGTAAGGAGCTTATATGCTTTTGGATCTGTATTATCAACTAAGTTTAATGAAAATAGTGACATAGACCTAATAGTTGAGTTCAAAGATATCGATGTAAAAGATTATGCAGACAACTACTTTGATTTTAAGTTTTCGCTAGAAAGTATACTTAACCGTCCCATAGATTTACTAGAAGCACAAGCCATCAAGAACCCTTACTTTAAACAAGTGGTTAATCAAACTAAACAACTTGTTTATGGATAATGAAATAAAAGTTTGGTTATACGACGTCTTGAATGCAATCATGGAAATTGATAGTTTTTTCATAGATATCCCTAAAGAATTTTCAAGCTATAAAAATGATCTCCGAACAAGAAGAGCTGTAGAACGTAATATTGAAATTATTGGAGAAGCATTGAGCCGAATTATTTCAAAAGACCCTGACCTAGATATTTCAAACGCTAGAAAAATTGTAGATACAAGAAATAGAATTATTCACGGATACGATTCTGTATCTGATGAAATTATTTGGGGTATAGTTGTAAATCATATTCCAATTCTTTATACTGAAATAAAAGACTTATTAGAGGAATAATTTAACCAGAGGAAAATATAGAAGGAAGAAGTAAAATGAGCCGATTATAATTGACAAGGTAACCGCATCATATGTCAGCAACAGCACAAGAACAAAAAACAATAAGACCTATCTTTACCATCTATAAAAAGTGCCAAATTAGGGTAGCAATTATGTGCATTTTCGCCAATTAATCAATCCTAAAGCTTTAAATATCAAGCAACTATTAAAAATTTACAAAATGAGAATTCTCACTATTTCTATATTATTTTGTTTTATACTATTTGGACAAATTGAAGTTAAGGCTCAATATCCTACCGACTACTCTTTCGAGAGTTATAAGATAAAGGATGGTTTATCCGAGGCTGGTTGTTTTACTGTCTATCAGGATCATTTGGGTTATGTGTGGGTAGGAACAATTGGATTAGAAAGATTTGATGGCTATGTATTTAAAAATTACAGGGCAAGTGTTTTTGATTCCACTGCGATTCCAAACGGTCAAAAACGTATTATCAAAGAAGACCATCACCAAAATTTATGGGTTGGTACACAAAACGTTATTTCTAAATTAAATAGA
>Ga0208597_1000972_pt1 | contig 11383 bp, 1 predicted proteins | sample LakMenEpi05May12_FD_150673 | JGI IMG/M metagenome (GOLD analysis project Ga0208597, IMG submission 150673) | Freshwater microbial communities from Lake Mendota, WI - 05MAY2012 deep hole epilimnion (SPAdes) | ecosystem: Environmental > Aquatic > Freshwater > Lake > Epilimnion/Euphotic zone ...
GAGGAAGAGCTGGATGTCCTTCACGCTGGCAATGAAGCGGTTGAGGCCCTCTTGTTCGTCGCTGAGCAGCGAGTAGGCGGGGATGACGATCTTCCACTGGGTATTCCAGACGCTACGGCCGATCAGGCGTGTATTGGTGTATTCCGCCGGAATACTACTGTAGAAGAAGGCTGGATCGCTGACCGGGCGGAAGGCCTGATGCTTGCGCTGGATCCAAGGCTGTTCGCTAAGCGTGCCGTTTGCGTTGAAGAAGTTTGTGGTATTGAACGCGGAGGCGCCCAGGTTGTAGGGCAGGGGCAGCGCCTGATCATGCACCGTCCAGCTGCGCAGGGTATTGGTATCTCCCAGCGGAGGCGCCAGCATGCGATCGCTGCCGCAGGGGATCAGATAGACATACGGCGTGGCGCGCAGGGCGTTGGCAGCAGAAGATGCCGGGCCACCCGCACCGGGTGTACCGATGGCATAGGGGTCCATGCCGACGTAGCCATCTAGCACGATGCCAGCGCTACTGATCTTGGTGGCATAGCTGCTAGGGGAATACGCGTGATCACCAGCAGCACCGGGAAGCCCGAAGAAGTTGGCGCTTTGGTCGATGCTGCTGCCGAAAGATATCACGATGCCGGGCACGCGGGAGCCATCGGGCTTCTTGAGGTTATTGCAGTAACGAGCGACATCGGCGTCCGCCATGAGGTCGGCCACCACGTTTTGCTGGAGAGTTTGCTTCCAGGCATCGTCGTCGCTGGTGCTGGCTTCATCTGTGCGGATGCGGAACAACTCGCCACGTAGGCTGAAGAGCGTACCGTAGGGGTCCGGGTTGTTGATGCCGAGGCGGCCTTCTGCCACCGAGAAGTCTGCATTGAGCTGGGCCAAGGTTCCGGCCAGTCCCGCATCACCTAGGGTGCTGACGGTAGCCTGTGGCTGGTCGCCACTGAGGTCGCCAAGCGCACGGGAGGCGACTATGTTGGCGATCACCTTCTGCCCCGTAGTTGTACCGAGTAAGCCGGTCTCGTAGTCATAACTCTTAGCTGCAAGGTAGGTGTAGCGGCCGGCGAGGTCATACAAGGTGCGGTATTGCTCCAGCGCCTCGTTACGGAAGGTGCGGAAGGTCAGGTCTTTGGTGCGATAGCCGTTAACGACAGCCGCGGCACGCTGGCGGAAGGTCTCGCGGTCAGCCAGCAGGTTTTGCCCTTCGACGAGTACATTGCGCAGTGCCTCGTTGCTACGCTGGTAGTCGGTCACAAGATTCGCCACTTCGAAGTGAGACAAAAGCAGGTCGCGGTAGAGTTGCTCGAATTCGTAAAGCTGTTGTTTTTCCTCGTAACTGAAGCCCAGAGATTCCAGATCCTTATCAAAATTCATGACTTTTTCCGTCAATTTTGGATCCAATGCATTGGCGGCCGTGCGTTCACTAGAGGCGATCAATGTACTAACAGTTTGCGCAATGGCTCCAGCGAGTTTGATGCCTCCTTTAGCAGGCGAGCCAACACTGAAAGCAAGTCCTGCATTTTCTGGGACCGCTGCCTGAAATGCATCCGCTATGGAATAGGCACCATTGGCGATGGTATCCGCAAAATCTGCTAGCGAATTCAAGGTCGCTTGAGTTTGCTGCATTTCTTTTATATCCTCCGTAGCATCCGTTCTCTTGCTTTGGCTGTCAAGATGCATCGTCACCATTTCGTTGAAAAGTTGGTACTCGCGCTTGAAGCGGGTATTGAGTATCTGCTGCTTTTGATTGCTTTCCATCAAGGCCATCTGCGCTTGATAGGAATCGAGCAGAGCCTGCTGAATGCGTCCGACTTGGGCTCGCTTGCCACTCGTGCTGCCGAACCTTTCGCTGGCCCAGAGCAGGTTTTTGTTAGGCTGCACCGTCACCGTCTTCTTTGTCGAATTGCTAGGAGTGATCCCATCGCCGGTAATTTCCTGAACCGAGTCGCCACTGAAATTCTCGATGCCCGTTGGCACATTGAGGAGCAGGGTAACCGCAGTTGAGGTATCCACCAAATCGGTAGGCCGATCGACGACGTAGAAGTTGTAAAGGTCTGGTCCGGCGTAGTCTTGGGCAAACGTTTTACCGACGCCGATGTCTCCGCTGTAAGGAGTTCCAAACAAATCGATGAGTTGACTGACAAAAGCTCCCTCTTGATCAACATAGGCGGTAGTCGAATCGCTGATCTGATTCTCTTGGTTACGCAGTAAACGCGACATTCGGGCCGCCTGGTTGAAGGCGCCTTTCGCATTCAGTGTGGCCCGCAGCGCACGGTCGTAGACCTGCTCGAAGTGGCTCTTGCCGGCTTTTAGTTCCGCAGGTGAAATGTCGAAGGCGATCGCGCCAGGGCTCAAGCCCAGCGGATTAAGGTGGGCATTGGCGCTGTCGATCGTGGCTTGGAAGTCGTTGCCCGCACTGGCGAGTTGAGCGAGTTCCGGCACGGTGGTACGGTCGATGATTTGCACGCCGCTGTGGTTCGGATTGGTGTCCTTGTCGGGCAGAAGGGTGTTGGCTGAGACCCAGTTCACATAACTGCCCTGTGCACTGCGCGAGACCCATTCGTCGAGCGCTTGGTGGCGGGTCACACCGGTGCGTGAGTTGACCTTGCCGTCGCGGAACTGACTCCAACCACTGGATGGATCGTCCTTGTAGTTCTGTCGATGCACCAGCGCCACGATCTGGCGAGCGCTGCTAGCGGCATTCGCCGCCGCTGCCGCGAACTTCCGCTCATCCTTGTAGTCGATCTGCACCGACTTGCCGAGCACTGTCACATCCTCCGCCGAGGTTACCCAGGTGAAATAAGGGTGTTCCAGCAGTTTGTAATAACCTTTCAAAGCGGTCAGGTAGTGGCCGTAGGCATCGCCGTGGCCTTGCGGGAACATCCGCTGGGCATCGGCCGCATCAACCACGCCGTTGGCGGTGCTGCTACCAGTTTTTTCTTTGATGTTGTAGTTGGTGGCGTAGAGCACCTCACCACTGTTGATGCCACGAGTATAGTTCCACCACAGCCGGTTGTAAGCCGGAGCCGCGCCCACGCCCGGATTGACCGAATCATCGCGGCCTTTCAGCAGAGCTAGTTCCTCATCGAGCGAGCTAGCCACTTGGCCCTCGAAGGAGAAGCGACTGGTGTTGACTTCGGTGCTGGAATTGGCATCGTCGATCGAGATCGTTGGGTTAGCTCCGTCGGCGTAAGCCTCGTTGCCGAGGATAGTATAAAGGTCATTCAAATATCCCGCCGCGAGAATCAGCCCGTTGTTGGCCGATGCAAAGTCAATGCCTGAGCCGATGGTGAAATTTTTGCCGCGGTTGAGCACTGTTTCGTAAATCTCGATCAGTCCGACGTCGTTGATATTGTTCAAATTCAGCGCGACGTCGCCTTCCCAGCGTTTGCCTGCCTGGGTGAGCATCGAGACATCGGTGTTAATCTCATTATTGTAAAGATCACTCATTCGCTGGTTGAACGGGGTGATCTTGGCCAGCACGCGCTTGATCCAGCCCTCGACCAAGGCTGGCGATGTCCACCCCGACCAACCCGCATCGGCCGCTTGGCCGTTCACCTTGAGGCGGTAGTTCATCGTGAAATACGTGTCGCCCATCAACACGGCGGGGTTACTGATCGTGGCGGCTAACGAGCCACCGACGAGAATTGAGTAACCCAAGTCGCCATTGGGCTTGATCCAAGTGCTAGTACCTGTCGCTGTGTCGATATTGTCGGAAGTGATCGTCGGGTTCGAGCCGTCGGTTGGGAAGCCATAGCGCCATTGGAATTCATACAACTCCGGGTGCCCAGCGTAGTCGCCACTGTGGCGCAGCGTCACCTGCTCGTCGAGTGGATTGCTTGCCAGCAGCACCTTGAGATCTCCTTTGTAGAGAGTGGGATCGACCTTGATGATCTGCATCGCGACCGTGTTACCCGAGTCGGTGAAGGCCTCACCATTTTCAAACATCAAGGTGACATAGCCCGTACCCTTGCCCGTTGCGCTTAAGGCGTAGCTATCCACCGCCGTGTCGCGGTCGCGGATGTCGACCAGCGTCGACTTGTCGATCGCGCGGTGATCCTTGGCCGTGTCGACTACATACTTGCCGGGAATTTTGACTGGATTATTGACGGTGTCGATTGGAATGGTGCTGCTCTCGCTGAAAGTTTCCAACTGGGTTCTCAGCGAGTTGATCGCAGCATCCCATTTACCCTTATAATCGGTGTCGCTGTCTGGGCAGAGACCTTGCAATTCCGCCAGATCCGCCGCGCCCAGTACATTCAAATTGAGGTAATCCTCTCCAGCAATTTCATCGACAAATTCACCCTTGAAAGTCAACCCTCCAAGGGAGCCTTCGTTCGCATCATAGAAGAACCGCTGTTGTAAACTCGGCGAGAGCTTCTGGAAGTAGGTCTTGCCGGCATAGTCGCTGGTTAGTACGGAAGGTGGCAGTTTGTCGAGTGAGCCCGTAGCCAGCAGCACTGTCTTGGCACGGGTCGGGTCGTGTAGGGTCACGCTGTTGTTGTTAGCCCCGGTATTGGCGACCGACTGTTGGTAAATCACTTCGGCACTGGTCGTGCCGCGAACTTGCGGCAACGCCCCAGCGATGCGACTTTCCTTGGCCAAAGTCAGCGTCTCTGCGGTTTGGAGCACTGGGACTATCTTGCGCATGGCGATCGGCAAGGTCGGGTCATCCGGCCACTTCGGTTGGTAGGTCAGAGTGACAGGCATGCCGCTACCAGTATCTTCGATAAACGGCATCACCGTGCCCACCGCGCGTTGATTGGCGAGAGTCAGGCTCGGCTCAAAAAAGCCGGGTAGCGAGTTGTAATAAAACTTCATCCCGAAGCTGACCGGCGGCGCGATCTTGACCTCCGGCGCGGTGGTGTAACCGGTGCCCGCGCTGGTCACGGCGATCGAGGTCACGCAAAAGCCCGTTGCATTGCCAAGTCCCGTCGGGGCCGTTCCCGCAACCAGCTGGGTGCCACCGGAGAAGGTAATCGTCGGTGCGGTTGTGTATCCCGTTCCCGCAGCAGTCAGATTAATGCCGGTAACAAGTCCATTGCTGAGCATCGCGGTGGCTGTCGCACCGCTGCCGCCGCCGCCTGTAATGGCTACGGTCGGCGCTACAGAAAACGTCTTGGTGCCGCTGGTGATAGTGAAGCTAGCTGAACTGAGCCCGCCCAGGGTCGCGGTGGCCGTGGCAGTGGTACCGCTGACCGGAGGCGCGACTCTGACCACGGGTGCGGTTGCGTAACCTTCGCCTTTTGCAGACAAGGTTATGCTGCTAACGCCAGAACTGCCATTGATCGTCGCCGTAGCGCTGGCGCTGGTCTTGGCATGAGCGCCGCGGTAGGTCCAGTCGTAGCCCTGGCGATCCTTGAAGGTGAAAGCGCTGTAAGTCGTTGGAGCATTGAGCCCGCGGGCAAGATCGGGCACTCCGTCCACTTCGTAGTTCAATACCTTGCCAGTGTTATCCAACGGCAAGGGTAGCGCAAACAGCGGTCCCGGTGGCTGGGCTTTGGTTCCCGCGATTGCATCGTAGGTTAACGGATAGGCGAAGGTCTCGCGTACCACTTCAAAGACATCCATACTAGGACGCTGGTCGTCCGCGCTGGTATAAGCTAGCAGTACAAAAGGCTGAGAGGTTGTGCTATTGTTCAAATCATCACGCAGTGCGTAGGCGCTTTTACCAAGTAGTAACGCGTGTTCCTCGTTTGGGTTGAAGCCTGGCTTCGTCACGTCGTTTTGAACGTACACGCCGCCCGCCTGCTGCGATGGCTCGAGATCCCCCGTGCCGATGCCCGATGCGATCACGATCTGCGGCTTACCCGTTGGATAGACCACCGTGTAGCGGCCGACCTTGGACGGCAGGTAAAACGGCGCAAACTTAGCACTGGGAGCAGCCACACGCTTGAACCACCAAACGTTGAGTTGATTGCGGCCAGATAAGGCGTTGACGGGAATGATGGCTCCCGCCTCTGCCGCAGCTGCGCCTTCGGCAAAGGGATTGATGTAACCCTCTGGATAATAGTTGTCGCCGCTGGCAATGTAACCAGCTTTAGAATAGCCTACTGGCGGGTCGATGCGGTCGCCGACATTTACCGTTGCCGTCAAATCTGCCACGCCATCCGCGTTGGTATCGTTGATCGTGCTCACCGCTGGAGTGGCCACGAGCGGACCGCTGCCATCAGGATCTGCCACCGCCGGGCTGCCAAGTTTGTTCTCGGATTGGATGTAGAGAGGAACATACCAAGGCGAGCCGTTTTCCATAAATTTAATCAAGGTTCGGCTGGTGTTGTCGCTGCTGGTCGAGAAGTCTACAAGGAGGCGCCGGCTGATGGCATCGATCGTGACTTCGGTTTCCGCCGGATCGTCTTGGTAAATCACTTGTGGCAGGTGGGCAGCATCAAACTCAGGCCCCGTTGCCAAGCCGCTACCAGTGTTTGGCACCGGCACCGTCTCATAGCCGGAAAGCGCCGCAGGCCAAGCATGGATGTATTTACGCAAATACTTAGGCCACTGAATCGACAGATTCGGTGCAGTGGATGAATAGATCCCTGCATCTTTGGTCTCCATCCAGTAAATCTGGATCTTGTCGGGGTTATCGTTTTCACGCTCGGCGTGGTAAACGAGTTGGCCGTTGGCTAGCGCGGAGGTTCCATAAAGCGGCTTACTGCTGGCCTGTGAGTTGTTCATCGCGATTGAGGGCTTCAAATCTATGTCTCCCTCCGCAGCAGTCGTTTGCCACGGTTGTATCTGCTGGCCGAGTGGGACTTCGATATTGACCGCCTCGGCATTGCGATTGGCTGTCACCACGTCAGCCCCGAGGAACTCGCGGTTACCGGTTCCTGCGATCTCCGCACCGAGGTATTCCACGAACACGCTACCCTCTAAGTTGTAACTATGTAGGGCTCCAGAACCGAAGGTATTGTCAAACCATAGCGTGCGGTGCTCGCTGGGCAACGAGTTATTGGCTTCATTGCTCGGGTTATGACCCACCGGTACGTACTCATTCACCACGTGGCTGGGCATGAAACTGTTATAAACGACGTTGGCCGCCACAATCCGCCCAGTCGGAATGACTACCTGCGGCCCTTTGAACGACTTCTCTGTCCAATAAATAGTCCGCTTCGCCACTCTGGGCGACGACGCTACGGAAAACACCTCGGTCTTGAACTTGTAGGTCGCCTTCGCCTCAGCTCCAGCACTGGTGTCCGGCAGGTTCGACACCCACGTCACAGTCACTCGTCCGGCTTGGGTCGCAAACACCTTACCAGCATGTGGGCTGTAATAATACGGAAGAGGTGGTGAGAATTCCCGCTCCGTAGCGCTGCTAATCGTCTCGCTCGGTTTGTCCCGCAGAGTTAGAGTTAGGTTATTGATCATGTCCACACGCTGGCCCAGCAAGGTGGAGCCACTTACCAAGGCACTCGGCACCGAGGCCACTGTAACGATGTTCGTCGATGGTGAACAACTCGTCACACTCACACTGCCTTTGGCCACTAGCGGCTGGGTAGCTCCATTGAGGTTGACCAAGTAATTGTCGGCAAACACCTCGCCCGGCTTGACTGGCTCAGCGCGCCAATAGCTGCCCGGCACGATAACCCCGCTCCAGCTAACCTGCGGCCGCTCAATCACATCGCCGAAGGCGTAGCGCGGCACACCCGAGGCAAAAGTCCCACCAAAAGTGGAGCGCGCCAAAACTGCGGTCGCCACTGGAGAGGCGGGGATTGTCTTGTCGCTCGCTGTGGGGTAGCGTCCGGTGGTTATGCCTAAAGTCGGGCTCGTCGTCAGCGCGGCGTTGACCGGCCCCGAACTGGCGGAGCTCCAGCCAAAAGCTGCGAACTGCGGAGTGGTGGCACCCGCACCTGTAGGGATGTTAGGAGCGGCGATACTCACGGTCGGTGGAGCGCTTGCACTGTAGCCGCTGCCGCCGTTATTGATGGTGACCGAGGTAACCACGCCACCTGTAAGCACAGCACTGGCTGTGGCTGTCGTACCGCTACCCGGCCCGATCGTGATCACAGGTGGAGATGTGTAACCCGCGCCGCCGCTGCAAGCACCAACGCTGTTTAACAAGGGCTTTACTGTGATAGCCGTGACTACTCCGCCCGCTGAAACCGTAGCATAGCCACCCGCACGGCGGCCATCGAGTATGTTCCTCACGTCGCCCTTAATCTCATACTGGGCGTGAGCCAGCGTAGTCAGCAACAGGCTGCCAAAGGTAACAAAAAGGACAAAAATTCGGGAGTTCATGATAAACAAGAGTTGCGGAGTTTGACGATCAAGCGTCTTTGAGTGTAAAAAAGACCAGCGGAGACTGGAGGATGATAAATCATGCTTGTATCCTTAACTGTAACCAAGACCTGCTGATTACATCGGTGCCGCCGTGTTAGTTGGGCAAGGGATAGTGATTCCATAACAAAAGCAATAGCAGACTCGATTGGTAACGGGAGATATGCATCGGTGGAATCGTTGCTCAGCCAATTCATCAAAGCGAAAAACCCAGAATGGGCATCTTCAGTGTTTGATGATATAATTCACGTTGGCATTGAGCGGACGCGTTTCATTGCCGCCATTATTGTTAGTAGAACTTGTGACGGTTCCATTATTTCTGCTCCATCCCAGACTTTCCTGAGCGCCATTATAGCCAACATTATAACCAGAAGTGCTAAAATTCATTGAATGAGCATGAGCCCGAAATTCGTCACTCTGGATACTTCCCACCTTATCTCCTGTGTTTCCGCCGGTATTCATCGCTGAGCGGTTGGCCCGATCCGGATCTCTGGCAGTAGCTGAATCCCAGCCACGTAGGAAACGCCCCCGAAAGTCAGGAACATTGAAAGCCGTCGCTGACGCCGAACCGAATGCATTGCCAATCGCGGCATAAAGACTTGGATAAGTCGATCGGGAAACCGACATGCCATTGCAAAGCAACCATCCAGCAGGTGCTGTTTCTCCACCGTAGGCCACAATCGTGCCTGGGGGCACTAGCGCCTGCTGAACCGCCGCAATTAGGTTGGTCAAAGTAATGGTCCCCTCGGAAATATCAGCCCCGGTGATCGTGTTATCGGCAATTTTTACTGAAGTAATCTGGCTATCCGCGATTTTGGTGGTTGTAACCGCTAGATCGGCGATCTCGGAGGTTCCCACCGCACCTGCCGCGATGTTTCCAGCTACGATGGTGTCCGTCGCGATCTTTACCCCAGTGATGCTGGCATTCGTGATCTGAGTCGTGGTGACCGCATTGGCGGCCAGCTTGCTGGTGGTGATGGCAGCATCGCTGACCTGAGTCGTAGTAACGGAATTGTTGGCGAGCATGGCGGTGGTGATCGCCAGTCCGTCGACGCTTTCGGCCACCTTGGAGCGTAAGGCAAAAGCACCAGAGACGATTTGCTGGCGCGGCGAAATCTCGTTGTCCACCGCCGCAGTGCCATCGTCGATGGTCACGCCGAGGTAGCGGGTCACGCCGCCAAAGGCATCACTGATTTTCACGGTCGGAGGCCCCTTGGCGGTCTCACTGTAACCCAGTGGGGTGTTCGCTGTAGAGGCGCCGGTGCCGACGAGCACGCTGAACTCGCCCTCGGCGATGGTCACTACCTGCTGCTCAGAATAAATCAAGTTGGCCGTCAGGGAGTTGGAGGGATGATCCCAGATTCGGAAGATGACGGTGCGATTGACCGGGGTGCCAGCACCCATCAGTGCGCCCGTCGCCGTCAGCGCGCGGCCTTGGTAACTGATAGCATCCGGCACTGCTGTAGCCGCATGGGAACTCTGGAACAAGCAGAGCGTGGTAAGGAGTGTGACGATTCGTTTCATGGTGATTTTAGATTAGAATTGCTAGGTTTTCAGTATTTATCGAGTAAGTATGCCGATTTCGGAGACGCGACGGAGGCTGAAGGTGCCGGTGACGGTGATGGCGTCCTTGCGTAGGCCGGTGAGGACCTCGTTGTAGCTACCGGCGATGACATTGCTGCCGTAGCCCGTGGCCGAAACACCCTCTGGTGGGGTAGCAGAGAAGTTGAAGGTGACGGTGCGGTTGAGGTCGTAGCTTTCCTGCCCGGAAACCAAGGCCGTGGTGCCGCTTTTGTTGTCGTGATCCGGATGGTATTGGTGGACGAAGGGGCTGGTGGGATCATTGAAGGGAGTCGAGATTGTGCAGCTCATACTGCTGCCCAGCGTCATGGTCCCGCCATCAAGCACCCGGTCGAGTGGTAGGTGCGCCGCGACGATGCGCTGCGCGCTGGCTTTATCCGCCACGCTGAGCGCGCTTTCTGCGGTGCAGATCCCTGGCTGCGGGGATTCCCCAGCAAGCTGGCCGACAAACACTTGGGACAATACACGGGCGGCTCCCGCATCATCGACATGGACGATGTAGCGCAGCGAGTAAGTCTGAGCGGTGCTAGTGCCCGTGTAGCCAGTAGTTTTACTTTCGACCCCGCTGACGACGGCATCGCCCAGCCACAAGCCTGCGAGCGAGGCCTTGCGCGCTGTAACCGGCAACATGATGTCGTAGAGATTGCTGCTGGCCGTGAAGCGCAGCATGGAGGCGTAAAAGGCATTGCTACCACCTGTCATGGCTGTGCGGTCGATCCCTAAGGTGAGTTCAATTACTGCATTCGGCCCGATCACCTCGGTGAAGGCGGAGGAAATGTCGGTCTCCGTCCAGCTGGCGGTGGCCGCATTAAAAACGCGGCGGCGCAGCGGCACACTGCCCGTTATGGCCTCTTGTCCCGTGGGCGCATTGGAGGATGCCACCGGAGCGATGGTCACCGTGCTAACGACAGCACTGCGATTGAGCAGGCGTACTGTCACCGTCGATCCAGTGCGGCCGAAGTCGATCCCCGAGCCGTTGCTCAGACTGATCTCAACGGGGGCGTAGAAATTGCCGACGACTTCCGAATCGAACCAGTATGCCTGGTTGCGGTCGAGTTTCTCCGTGGCGGGCGAGAAGACTTGCAGTGGATTGGCTGGGCCTAGATCACCGCCTACGTATTTGTAGATCTTCACGTTCGCGGCGATCGCTGCTGGGAAGGTAGCGAAGTAAGATGCCATCGTCGGATTATTGCTGCCGTTCTGTAGGCTCGGGAAGCCCATAAGGTTCGCGCCATTGCGTACCCAGGTGGCGCTCGGCGGCATGATCTTCTGCGGAATGGTAACACTGTAGCTGCTCGAAGCGGCGCCACTGCATTTCACCAGATAGGCGGTCTGTCCCATCAACTGGCCGAGCGTGTTTGCCGAACCACCGCGCACCCAAGTGCTCCACTCCGCCGTGCCAGCGGACGGGATCAGCGGTGAAGTGGTGAACTGGACCTGTGTGGGATTCGGGTTCCAACGCCAGACTTCCTGCACCGCAGGCTGCGATGCGAAAATTGTTTCGAGTGTAGTGTAACTCGCATCTCCATGCAGATAAATC
>Ga0208597_1000976_pt1 | contig 11364 bp, 9 predicted proteins | sample LakMenEpi05May12_FD_150673 | JGI IMG/M metagenome (GOLD analysis project Ga0208597, IMG submission 150673) | Freshwater microbial communities from Lake Mendota, WI - 05MAY2012 deep hole epilimnion (SPAdes) | ecosystem: Environmental > Aquatic > Freshwater > Lake > Epilimnion/Euphotic zone ...
GTCACCGCGCGCGGCGCGAAGGGTTCGGCCTATTGCGAAGCCGTGGTGCGCCTCAGCATCGCCGGTAAGGAGACCCTGACGGTCGCCGAAGGCGACGGCCCGGTGCACGCCCTCGACCAGGCCCTGCGTTCCGCTCTTGTGAAGTCCTTCCCGAAGCTCGCGAAGGTCAGCCTCGTGGATTACAAGGTCCGCATCCTCGGCGGTACCGACGGCACCGCGGCCAAGACCCGTGTGGTCATCCGCTCTTCCGACGGCAAGGCCTCCTGGGGCACGGTCGGCGTCAGCGAAAACCTCGTCGAAGCCTCCTTGCAGGCGATCGTCGACGGTTACGCCCACGCGCTGTCCTGAGTCCGGCTGACGCGTTGACTGCCTGCAAGGGCGGGGTAGAAAGTTTCTACCCCGCCCTTTATGCGTCCGCTCCTCCTGTTGCTCGTGGCCGTCTCCGCCTTCGCCGCCGATCCCGCCGCGAAGCTGCGTATCTACGAACTGGGCGCCCCCGCGGCGGATAAGCTGAGTGACCTGCCCGCACGATATGCCAGGGCGATGTCGATGGTCTACACCATGGAGATGCCGAATCCGGTTTTCCGGCTGAGCAACCTGACGTTCCTGCCGGCGGGCCGGCCGGAGCGCCTTGACCTGTACGTCCAGAAGGGTCGCGACTTCAAGGTCCGCCGGCCCGGCGTCCTCTTCATCCATGGCGGTGGTTTCACCGCCGGCGACAAGGCGGAGTATCGCTCCGCCAGCGTCAGCGCCGACCTTGCCCGCGCAGGCTATGTCGTCGTCAGCTGCAATTACGTCCTCGGCGCGAAGGACAAGCCCGGCGTCTGGCCTCGTAACATCGCTGATTGCCGCGACGCGGTCCGCTGGATGCGGGCCAATGCGGATGCCCTCGGGCTGGACCCGGACCGTATCGCGGTCGCCGGCGGTTCGGCCGGCGGCTATCTGGCTCTCATGGTCGGGCTGTCCGACGACAAGGCCGGCCCTGGCGGCGATCCGACGGCCAATCATTCGGCGAAGGTCTCCGCGGTCATCGACATGTATGGCGTCGTCAATTTCTCCAAGCACGGCAAAGGTCAGGTCCCGGGCGTTTCGGCTGCGGAGCAGGCCGCCTATCTGCCGGAGAATCAGTGCGACCCGCAGGATCCCGCGGTACTGATCCTCCACGGCACCGCCGACACCACGGTCGACATCGCGCAGTCCGACGCCATGGCCAAGGCATTACGCGCCGCTAAGGTCTCGCACGAGTATGTCGTCGTCGCGGGAGCTCCCCACACCTTCGACCTGCATCCCAAGGGCCAGGGCTGGAAGCGGACGGGCGTATTCGCCGGCGCCGAGGTGGATGGTTCCTCCGAGACGGCGGACATTACGCAGGCGACCTTGGACTTCCTGTCCCGGACGATCGGGAAGTAAGGCTTACTCCTTCAGGCGGGCCATCACCGTCGAGCCCTGGAGCTGGACGTCAAAGCGGCCGGTATCCTCGAGCATGCGGTAGAACTTCGCATAGCGCGGGGCGTTGGCTTCGAGGCCGGGGTGTTCCTGTAGGAGGAACTTCTTGATGACCTCGACCTTGAGCCATTCGCCTTCCGGAGCAAGGCCGGTGGCGACGTCGACGAGGGCGTCGACGATATCCTGACGCTGCTGGAGCTGGGCGCGGCGCTGGTCGGCTTCGGCTTTGCCTTGGGCCTGCTGGGCGGACGAGAGGTTCGGGCGGTCGCGGTAATCCTGGCCGGAGTTATCCGGCGCCGGGCGGGGTTCGCGCGGCGCGCGCGGTTCGCGTGCCTGGCGTGGTTCGCGCTGGGGGCGTTCTGGGCGGGCTTCGCGTCGGGGGCCGGCCTCACGCGGCAGGCGCGGGGCGTCGCCGAAGCGGAGCTCAGGCAGCATCTTCTCGAACTGGTCGAGCAGGGCGCCGACTTCCTTGTTCTTCGGCGCCAGCGCGCGGAGGGCCTGGGCGATGAGGCCGAGGGCCTTGCGCGGGTCGGACTTCGCGGCCTGCTCGTCGTCCATGCGCGCACGCAGTTCGGACAGGTTCAGGTAGTGATGCGCGGTGGAGCGGAGCGCCTTGTGCGTGCGTTCGCCCATCACGATGATGCGGACGCCGAGGCGTTTGGCATCTTCGACCACCGGGGTGAAGTCGCTGTCGTTCGTGACGAAGATCAGGGTCGTCGGCGGGTTGGCACCAGCCATCAGCTTCACCGCGTCGATGGTCAGACGCATGTCGGCCGCGTTCTTGCCGGGCGTGTAGCTACGCTGGTCGACGAGCTCGAGCTCGGTCCAATCCTGGGCGGCGGAGCGCCAGCCGCTGAGGCGGCCTTGGAAGTCACCATAGGCCTTGGCGGCGGCGATCGCCGTGTCGCCGATGAAGCGACGGAGGGTGGGGAGGTGCTGGTGCGAGACGTTATCCGCGTCGATCAGCACGCCGATGCGCTGGTTCGGCTGGGCCTTGGCGGCTTCCGGGGTGGAGGTCGAAGAGGCGTCCGCCTGCCGCTTGGTCGGTTTGACGGCGCGCCGGCCGGCGGGCTTGGCGCTACGGCGGGCGGGAACGGTCTTCTTGGCTTTGGGTCGGGTCACGGGAAAGTTCTCTCTATCCCTGCGACTGAAGCCACGCCTCTACAATGCGAATCCTTCGCCGCTGTGGACAGGTGGCTGTCCGTATTTTTTAAGTTGGAACTTAGGGGGTTTACGGATGTTAAAACGTTGTGTCCTTTAGGTCTTCACTTCGCTTTGCTCTCATCTCCGCCCTGTGCGTCGTCGCCGCTGGCGTGTTCGCGGCTGAGCCCGCCTGGGTCGCCAAGCCGGGGCCTTGGGGCGAACTGCAGGTGCGCACCGTCTACTTGGAGCCGCCGGAGAACATTCTGGCCATCGTCGCCAAGCCGACGTCGGTGACCCGCTGGACCTTCGAGCAGACCACCGAGAAAGGCGTCCGGGAGATCATGGAGAAGGCGGGCCTGCCGTCCGCGGTCATCGGCCGCCTGCTGAGCCCCACCCAGGTGGTCGCCAGCGGTAACAGCGTGGTCGTCCTGCCGAAGGTGGAGGATCTCTTGGCGATCAGCCAGGAAGCCCGCTCCGCTCTTTACGCCGAGCTGGCGAAGTCGGCCGCGAACGAATACCATCGCGACCCGGTCTTCATCCATGGCGGGGACATCGAGGACTGGCTGGCTGAGACGGAGATCACCAAGCCGCAACAGGAGTTGCTGCGTAAGTTGCTCTGGCGCCGCGGTTCGGCCTTGGTCTTCAGCGACATCCAGGCCCTCCTGACTTTGGCGAAGAACTCGGACGAGGTGGCCGCCGTTTTTCGCACGATCACCCGCGTCCGCAGTCTGTTGGTCGAACTCAAGCTCCCGCTCAAGGAGGGCCGGGCGGAGTTCATCGACTATTGGAGCGCCGGCACCCTCAACGCCGAGCGTGCGCCCTTCCTCGTCGCGATCACGCGCCGTCGTGCGCCGCAGATGATCGACATCACCCAGTTCCTGCCGACCTTGGCCCGCCGTCGCGTCTATACTTTTCCCACCGCTGCGATGGGATTGAAGGGGCGCTTGCCGGATTGTCATTGGACGTCGCTTAATTTCTTCGAAGAGGAGCCCAAGGACCTCTTCCTCGACAGTGCCAAGGCTTCCGAACATCTCCTCTCGGGTTACGTGGCCATCGATCCGCCGTTCAAGTTCGGCGACGTCCTGTGCTTCCTGGATAACGGCGAAGGTCTGCACACCTGCGTCCAGGTCGCGGACGACATCGTCCTCACCAAGAACGGAGAGAGCATCCTGGCGCCGTGGACGTTCATGTCCCTCAAGGATCTGGAAGAAATCTACCGTCGCTCGGCGAACACCCGCGTCCAGGGGTATCGCCTCAAGGGGCGCTGAGAGCGGTCCGGCGCGGCGCTGTCCCCGGCGGGAATCGAACCCACATCCTCGGTTTAGGAAACCAATGTTCTATCCGTTGAACTACGGGAACGCGTCGCCGATTAAGCCCCCATCTGGGCGGTCGGGCAAGCCCGCATCGGCGGGCTGGCTTGACTCCCCTCCGTTTCAGCCAACTTCTTATGCATGGTCCTTCCCGTTTCCGTCCTAGCCGATGCTCCTTTGGTGATTCCGGTATGGGCCTGGGCGGCCTTCTTGGGCTTTGTCGCCAGCATGCTGGCCCTCGACCTAGGGGTCTTCAATAAGACCGACCACAAGCCCTCCTTCAAAGAGGCCGTGGCGTGGTGCGTCGTCTGGATCTCCCTGGCGGTCGCCTTCGGCTTCCTGCTGTCTGCTTGGCGCGGCCCGGAGGACGCCCAGTTGTTCGCCGCCGGCTACGTCCTGGAACTGGCCCTCTCCGTCGACAACCTGTTCATCTTCATCCTCGTCTTCGCCCACTTCAAGATCCCGGACCATCTACAGCACCGCGTCCTGTTCTGGGGCATCATCGGTGCCGTCGCCATGCGGGCGCTCTTCATCATCGCCGGCGTCGCGGCCGTCGAGAGCTTCACCTGGCTGTTGCCGATCTTCGGCGCGTTCCTCCTGTTCACCGGCGTGAAGCTGGCGCTCGCGCGCGACGAACATGAAGGCAAGGGCATGGACGAGAATCTGTTCGTCAAAGTCGCCCGGAAGTTCTTCCCCCTCACGCCGCACCTGCATGGCAATAAGTTCTGGGTCAAGGAAGACGGCGTCCGCCGCTTCACGCCGCTCTTCCTGGTGCTCCTCGTCGTCGAAGGCACCGACCTGATCTTCGCGATCGATTCCATCCCGGCCGTCCTCGGCATCCTGCCGCCGAACCTGCCGATCGAGGAGAAGCGCTTCGTCGCCTTCACTTCGAACATCTTCGCGATCATGGGCCTGCGTTCCATGTATTTTGCCCTCGCTGGCTTCATGCAGTATTTCCGCTTCCTGAAGCCCGCGCTCGCCTTCGTCCTCGTCTTCATCGGTCTCAAGATGATCCTGCCGTGGGCCGCCACGCTGGGCCAGCCGGCCGGACAGTTCGCCTCGTGGATGCCGCCGCGTTTCGTCGACCACGGACGCGTCCATATCCCCACCGAGCTGTCGCTGTCGGTCATCGGTCTCACCTTGGCCTTGGCCATCGCGTTCTCCGTGGCCTTCCCGAAGAAGAAATAGCCGAGGTTTGGTATTTCCTCCTCGCCCCCCGTTCGCCACGCTGGGGGCGTGTTCCGAGGCCGTCACCAGCTTTACCTGCCCTACCTGAAGGGAAGCCGTACGCTGCTGACCTTGTCCTTGCTGGCGGCTGTCGTCTTCGCGGCCGCCAACGCCTTCGGCTTGCCGTTCCTGATGGGGAAGGTCCTCCCGGCGGTTTTCGGCGACGAAGCCGCCCGCGCCGCGCCGTTGCTTTCGTGGCCGGCGAAGTTCGGCGGAGGCCCCATCCTGCATCTCCCGAAAGGGCATGAGATGCTCTTCGCGGTCGCCTTCCTCCCGGTGGTCATGCTGATCCGCGGGCTCGGCGAGTTCTTTTCGACCTACCTGCTGAATCTCGCGGGGCTGCGCGTCATCGAAGCCGTCCGTCGTGACGTCTTCGCACGGTTGCAGCAGATGCACCTGGGCTTCTTCAGCCGGCATTCCGTCGGCGACCTGATGGCGCGCCTGATCACGGACGCCAACTCGGTCCGGTTGGTGCTGGTCGATGTGTCCAATGATCTGATCGTCCAGCCTCTGACGTTGGTCTTCGCCTTGGGCTACGTCGTCTGGGTCTGTCTTTCGCACGAAGGCGGCTACTGGTTCCTGGCGTGCTTGCTGGTCGTGCCCGCCGCGGTCTTGCTCGTCCGTAGCGTGGCCCTGCGTATCCAGCGCCGGACACGGCAGGGACTGGAGTCGGCCTCCGACCTGAACAGCATCGCCGTCGAGAACCTCCAGTCGGCCCGCGAGGTCCGCGCGTACGGCCTGCAGGAGCGCGAAGCGCAGCGCTTCAGCAGGGCCAGCCAGGAAGGCCTGCGTATCCAAGGCAAGCTGGTCCGGTACGAGAAGGCTCTGTCGCCGCTGATCGAACTCACGGCGGCCGCCGGCATCGCCGCCGCCATCGGCTTCGGCGCCTCGAACGGTTTCACCTTGCCGGAGCTCCTCTCGCTCATCGTCGCCTTCTATTTCGCCTACGGTCCGGTCAAGCGGTTGGGCGGCGTCACCAGCCGGCTCAGCATGGCGGCCCCCGGACTGGCCCGCCTCGAAGAGATCATCCTCGCGCCGGTCGAGGTCGCTGACCTCGCTGACGCCCGCCCGCTGGCGCGCGTGCGCGGAGACCTGGAGTTCGCCGGCGTCTCTTTCGCTTACGGCGCCGAGCCGGTGCTCGCCGAGGTCACGCTGAAGATCCCCGCCGGTCAGTCCGTCGCGCTCGTCGGCCCGAGCGGCGCCGGCAAGAGCACCTTCGTCAACCTTGTCCCGCGTTTCTTCGACCCTCAGCAGGGACTGATCCGCATCGACGGCCAGGATCTGCGTTCCGTCCGTCAGCAAGACCTCCGCGCCAATATCGCCCTCGTCTCCCAGGAGCCGGTCCTCTTCAACGAGTCGATTCTCGAGAACATCCGGCTCGGCCGGCCGGCGGCGACCGACGCCGAAGTCCGCGAGGCCGCGCGTCTCGCCGGGGCGCTCGAGTTCATCGAAGCCCAGCCCGAAGGTTTCCAGACCAAGGTCGGCGAGCGCGGCGGACGCCTGTCCGGCGGCCAGCGTCAGCGCGTCTCGATCGCCCGCGCCTTCCTTAAGGACGCGCCGGTGCTGATCCTCGATGAAGCCACTTCGGCCCTCGACACCGACACCGAGCGCAGCATCCAGCAGTCGCTTGCGCTCCTGATGAAGGGGCGCACGACGCTCATCGTCGCGCACCGCTTCAGCACCATCCGCGACGTCAGCCGCGTGCTCGTCTTCGACGGCGGGCGCATCGTGGCGGACGGACCCCGCGAGCAGGTCTACGCTTCGTCCGAGTTGTTCCGGCGCCTCTGGGACAATCAGTCCAAGAATCTCGCCTGAGATGCGGCTGCTAGTCGTCAAGTTCACCGGACTGCGCGGCGCGTTGGCCGCGACGGCCGGTCTGCGCACGATCCGGGAGCGCCATCCAGGCGCGCAGGTGACTTTCGTCACCACGCCGGGTTCCGAGCCCGCCCTGGAAGGCTGCCCCGCGGTCGTCGAGACCATCGGCTTCAGTCCGGAAGGCTCCCATCTGGCGCTCATCTCGCGACTTCGTCGGCAGCGCTTCGACGTCGCCGTCGCGCTGGGCGGCCATTGGTTGGCGAACCGGCTCGTGGCGCTGAGCGGCGCAAGCGTGCGGGCCTGCGGAGGTCATGCCCCCTTCTTCCTTCGCCCGCTCATGCATCAGCAGGTCTTCGGCGCCGCCGTCGATCCGCATGAGGCGGCCCGAGACCACGAGGTGCTTTCGCGCGTCCTGGGTTTCCATGCCGAGACGCCGGCGATGTGGTTCGCGCCTTCGCGCATGCAGGAGCACGGTATGATGCTGGAGGAAGGACGTTTCGCCGTCATCCATCCGGGCGCCACTCGGCCGGAGCGCATCCTGGAGATCGACAAGTGGGCCGTCGTGGCCCGCGAACTGGTCGCCTCACGCGCGGTCGAACGTGTCGTGGTCTCGGCCGGCCCGGGTGGCGCCGAGCGCATCATGGCCGAAGCCCTTTGCGGACTGATCGGTCCCGTGGCGATGTCGACCGGCGGCCGCCTGCGGTTCGCCCAGCTCGCCCGGCTCATCAAGGAGTCACGCCTTTTCCTGGGCGCCGATTCTTCGGTCCTGCAGCTCGCCGCCGCGGTCGGCACGCCGGTCGTCGGGGTCTTCGGGCCGTCCGATTACGCCCGGGCCCGCCCGTGGGGGGCCGTGCATCGGGTCGTCCGCGTCGATACCACGACGTTCCCCGGTGAGCCTCGCGCCGAGTATCTCGCCCGGATGGACCGGGCGCTGGCCCGGATCACGCCCCAGCAGGTCACGCAGGCCGCGGAAGAGGTCCTGCGCATCACGACGCCCTGAGGGCGTCGCTTGACCTGCCCTCTGCTTCGCCGAGATTAGCCCAGTGTCCACTTCTGCCGCCCATTACGACGCCGTCATCATCGGGGCGGGCATGTCCGGCCTCGCCGCCGCCGTGCGGCTGGGGATGTTCGGGCGGAAGGTGCTCGTCTTGGAGCGGCACAACGCCCCCGGTGGGCTCAATTCCTTCTATGCTCGCGGCAAGCGGAAGTATGACGTCGGCCTGCACGCGCTGACAAACTGGGTGCCGGAAGGCGCGAAGGGCGCGCCCTTGGTGAAACTGATGCGCCAGCTGCGCATCCGTCGCGAGGAGCTCGACCTCTGCCCACAGCTGGGCTCGCGCGTGACGATGGCCGGGAAGAACCTCCGGCTGAACAATGATTACGAAGCCCTGCTCGCCGACGTCGCCCGTGAGTTCCCGCAGTCCGTCGACCGCTTCCGCGCGCTCGACGCCTGGATCACCGGGCTCGACGAGGCCGCGCTCGAGGCCCACGGCGGCTCGGCCCGTGCGCTTCTCGACGAGAGGCTCGGCGACCCGTTGCTGCGCGACATGCTCCTCTTGCCGACGTGTTTCTACGGCAGCGCGCTCGAGGATGATATCGAGGTCTCGCAGTTCGCCGTCATGTGGCGCTCCCTTTTCCGGGAAGGCTTCGCGCGTCCCTTCGTGGGCGTGCGCCAGGTCATCCGCCTGCTCACCGACCGTTGCCGCGAACATGGCGTCGAGCGCCGGATGAAGTGCGGCGTGACGCGGATCGAAGTGCGAGCCGGCCGCGCCTCGGCGCTCGTGCTTGACGACGGCAGTGAGGTCACCGCGGAGGCGGTCTATTCCTCGGCTGGCGCCGTCGAGACCATGCGGATGCGTTCGGACGCTCCGCCGGCGGCCGCGGCCGCCGAGATCGGCCGGCTGGGATATGCCGAGACGATCGCGACCTATGACGCCGCGGCCTTCGCCGGCTTCGGTTGGCAGGACACCATCATCTTCTTTTGCGACGCCGAGCGCTTCAGCTACCGGGCGCCGGCCGATCTCGTCGATCCTCGCTCGGGCGTGGTCTGCATCCCGAATAACTATCAATACGGCGAGGGCAGGGCGTTGGATGAAGGCTGGCTCCGGGTCACCTCGCTCGCCAATCACGACGCCTGGTGCGCCTTGCCCGAAGCCGAGTATCAGGCCCGTAAGCAGGAGTGGTGCGGACGGCTCAATCGCGTGGCGCGGGCCCATCTGCCCGCCGTCACCGACGCCGCGCACGACGCCGCGCTGACCTCGACCGACGTCTTCACGCCGCGGACCGTCCGCAAGTTCACCGGCCATCTCAACGGCGCGATCTATGGGGCGACCGTCAAGCGGCGCGACGGCCGCACCGATCTCGCGAATCTCTTCCTCATCGGCACGGATCAAGGGTTCCTGGGGGTCACCGGCGCAATGTTGTCTGGCATTTCCATGGCCAACCTGCACGGTCTGAAGGCGTAACCCCGCTGACATGAGCACCCCCGTAATCCCGGCCGAGCCGCGCCCTCTCTGGAAGGATCTCCTGCATCCGGCTGTCATCGTCGGCGCCCTCGGCTACTTCGTCGACATCTACGACCTCACGCTGTTCATGACCGTACGGGAGAAGAGCCTCAACGGCCTTGGCTTGGGTCATCTCATCACCGGCGCTCCCTGGTATCAGGATCTGCTCTCCTGGCAGATGATGGGCATGCTCCTTGGCGGTATCTTGTTCGGCATCCTCGGTGACCGCATGGGTCGTCTGACCACGCTCTTCGGCTCCATCCTCTTGTACTCCGTCGCGAACATCGCCAACGGACTCGTAGATAGTTTCGGGGCCTACGCCTTCTGGCGTTTCGTCGCCGGACTCGGCCTGGCTGGAGAGCTTGGCGGTTGTATCGCGCTGGTCTCCGAATCGTTGTCGAAAGAACGACGCGGTTACGGGACGGCGGTGGTGGCCACCGTCGGCGTCTTCGGTGCGGTCGTCGCCGGCTATATGGCTGACCATGTGGACGCCATCGGCGCCTTGGTCGGAGCCGAAGGCTGGCGCATGAGCTACTTCATCGGCGGCGGACTCGGCTTGCTGCTGCTCCTGCTTCGCGTCGGGGTCCATGAGTCCGGCATGTTCCATCACGCCAAGGAGCACGGTGCGGAGGGCGACGTGAAGCGCGGCGACTTCCTCGCGCTGTTCACCTCCCGCGATCGTTTCGTCCGTTACGCCCGATGCGTGCTCATCGGCCTGCCTACCTGGTACATGATCGGCATCCTCGTCCAGCGAGCGTCGACGGTCTTCGCGCCGGCTTCCGGTATTACCGGGGAGCCCGTGAAGACGAACTGGGCCGTCGCGGCTTTTTACCTAGGCCTGACTTTCGGCGACCTCGCCAGCGGCGTCGGCAGTCAACTGCTTCGTTCTCGTCGCAAGGTGGTCGCAGGTTTCCTGGCCTTCAGCCTGGCTTGCGTCGTCCTCTATCTCTTCGGCGCCGACGGCTGGACCTCCGCGGCCTACTACCGCCTGATCTTCCTGATGGGACTCGGCATGGGCTATTGGGCGCTCTTCGTGACCATCGCGGCCGAGCAGTTCGGAACGAATCTACGTGCCACCGTGGCGACCACCGTGCCTAACTTCGCGCGCGGCTCGCTCGTACTGCTCACCTTCGGCTTCACGCAGCTCACCGGCACCAAGGAGCTCCCGTTCTTGGCTCCGTCGCTGGCCGGAGCCGTCTTGGGCGTGATCTGTTTCGGCGCCGCCTTCTACGCCCTCTGGGGCATGGAAGAGACTTTCGGCAAGGACCTCGACTACCAGGAGCAGAAGTAAGGAGCGCGGATAGCCATGGTCTCTGGCGTAGAGCCAGGGACTGGTCTTGGGCTCAGTCGAGGTCGGATTTGAGCTTCAGTAGAGCTCTTTCGATTTCGCTTTGAAAATCGACGCCCGGCTGCATTTTTGCGGATGCTTCTCCGGCGGCTCGCAGGCAGTCGGCACCCTCTTTAGGAGTAAGACCGAATTTATGACACAAAGTAATCTGGAAGACCATCTCTCGGGAGTCTACTTTTCCGTCAGCAAGCATCACCAGGCAGACTTCAAAAATCGCCCTCAATCTTTCTTCTTTGGAGGGAGGGATGGTTAAGGGGGGCGGATTCTTCAGGAGTTGTTCGAACTCTTCAGGCGTGACCCCGAGTTCTTGCAGTCGCAAATAGACAATCTGCTTTTCTTTCTCCGCAGCATTACCATCGATCATCATCATCGCCATCATGGGGAAGATGTGTGAATGAACGTAGCCTGCGCGATTTCCGAACAATGATTGAAGAATGCCCATAGGATTTATTATAGGTATATCTTGTTAGCCAACTAAATTAGGTGGTCAAGCGATTTGACCATACTCTATTCGGGTTCAAGGATGCTTTAAAAAGCTCAAAAACTTGCTACTTCCTGGCGGGCGCGTCGG
>Ga0208597_1000978_pt1 | contig 11349 bp, 4 predicted proteins | sample LakMenEpi05May12_FD_150673 | JGI IMG/M metagenome (GOLD analysis project Ga0208597, IMG submission 150673) | Freshwater microbial communities from Lake Mendota, WI - 05MAY2012 deep hole epilimnion (SPAdes) | ecosystem: Environmental > Aquatic > Freshwater > Lake > Epilimnion/Euphotic zone ...
AAATGTTCAAGATTTGACTGTAAGAATTCAAACGGTACAAAAAACAGATATCACAATAACGATCAACGATCTATTGGGAAGAAGCGTATATACCGAAAGGGTTAGCCCTCAAGGATATGCTACCGACCATAAATTGTCATTAGGTCATCTGCAAAATGGCACCTACCATGTAACGATTGATAACGGATTGAACAAATCGGTTCAAGTATTGGTTGTAGGAAAATAATACGTTTAATCTTAATCCTGTTAAAAAATCCCTTAGATACGTCTAAGGGATTTTTGTTTTATGCCAAATGGGCATTATCTTTTGCTAATTTTGTTTGAAGAAATAGTTCTTTGTCTACTGCATTTAAATCGAGAGATATCAGGATTTCTTTTTACAGCGTGTTTTTTACTAATACCGCTATTCACTCTTTTGCGCCATAAATTAAAACTGGATCGTTTTAATTCTCGTCTCATAATGTCAATAACATCGGATTCAGAACAAGCAAATTGAAATAGAATTGCTTCAAATGGTGTACGGTCCTCCCATGCCATTTCAATAATTCGGTCAATATCTTTTTGAGAATAATGATTAAAAAATTTCTTTTCCATACAATTTCTTGATTTTATTCAAAAAACAAAGTTAAACTTTTAAAATTATTTGTGTTATAAAGAAATTAACAAGGTATTTGCCATGTAACATCTTATTCCACTTTATCCTTGTTGATGTTTATTATGTTAAAATATCTTAAATTTTATCAACATCGTTAATTTTATTTGTATTATATAATAGACACAGATTTGACTTTGTGTAAAAAAACATTCTGCCATATCAATGTTTATAAGGACTTGCAGTCTATATTTGCAGTCGGAATTTATTAAAAAACAACCACATTATGAATAAGTTGAGATTGGGACTTTTGTTAGTCCTGTTTTTAGGCAGTAGTTTTTCCACCTTTGCGCAAAAAGTGGTGGCTGTAAAAGATTCTATAATATCAAGAGAGGATTCGGTTCTGAAAGTTTTTGTACAATCCAATGACACCTTGGACAAAGCGTCGGGCTGTTTGATTAATGAGGTTATCTTAAAAATTCAAGCAAAAAATGGGCAAGTAATTAGAAATGCAGATATTATTACATTTAATTATACACCATCAAGTAGTTTTTTTGGAAGTGATTCATTTCAATATCAGCTAAAAGGATGCAACGGCGACTCTTCATTGGCATGGGTGTATTTGTCTATTTTTCCCATAAATCAACCACCAAAAGCAAATCCAGATTATTATACCGTTTTGGAAGAAAGCACGTCAATGTTTGATGTCCAAAAAAATGATACAGACAGAGAGGGCTCGCAATTATCTACTACAATGGTTTTTTCAAATTTGGCCAAAAATGGAAATGCTATTGTACCAAGCGTAAATCAAATTCGATACAAACCAAATATCAATTTTTTTGGAAAAGATAGTTTTAAGTATAAAATATGTGATGGTAGCACATCTTTCTCCACTTCATTATGCGATGAAACATGGGTATATATTACCATTAAAAATGTAAATGACACCTTGATATTAAGCAAGCTAGATACTACGGTTTCGGTTTATCAGCGTGAAACGATATGTGTGCCGGTAGATCATTTGGTTACCGATGTAGATAATGAAAACAATTGGAAATCATCTATTTCTAAAAATGGTGCTAATGGAACCGCCTCCGTGAGCAATAGAAAAATTTGTTATACGTCCAATGCGGGTTTTATAGGAAAAGATACCGTTGTGGTCAATATTTGCGACGACTCGGGCGTATGTGTTAAATATACCATTTATGTAAATGTATCCAAAAATCCCAATAACATCAAAGCATTAAATGATACTATTTTGGTTGTTAAAAATCAATCGAATACGTTTTCACCAGAAGATAATGATGCGAATTCATCTACCATTTCAGAATTAAAAGAAGTAACTAAGCCTGCCAATGGTACTTCGGTTTTGAATGGATCGGATGTTACCTACACACCCAATCCAAATTTTATAGGAAAAGATAGTCAGCTCTATGTAATCATTGATAATCTTGGAAATAAAGATACCGCCAAAATTTATTATTATATCGGTATTTCTCCAACCAAACCTCTGGCGATAGATGATTATTATGAATTGACTCCAAATAGTGTTACTACTTTAAATGTGATGCTCAACGATTGGCCTAGCGATTATCCATGTTCTATTTCTACACATACCCAACCACGAAATATGACCGCCACATTGCATCCCAATGGAAAATGGGTTATCGTTACCAATGGCAATTTCACAGGAAAAGATACCTTTAGTTACATTATTTGCAATACGTTGAACCAATGTGATACAGCCGTTGTCATATTGAATTCATATAAAGATGCCAAAACCTATGCTAAAATAGACACGACGTATCTTCAATACAATAATAATGGCACCAAATGCTTGGATTCGCTCATCAAAAACATGAAAAAACCCTATTCTTTTTCCGTTCATAATACAACGAGCCAGAATACATTTACCCTCAATTCAAATGGATGCTGGACCTATAATTTCCCTCAAGGTTATGAAGGCATAGATTCTTTTGTCTTTATTGTATGCGACAATAGCAATCCGGTGCTGTGCGATACAGCGTTACATTATATTGTGGTTACAATTCCAAAAGACGTAACTATTTACAATGCAGTAAGTCCAAATAATGACCGTAAAAATGATCATTTTACGATTCAAGATATAGGATATACAACCCAAAACAAATTATTGATATTCAATCGTTGGGGAGATGTTATATACACGGTAGATAACTACAAAAACGACTGGGGCGAAGGTCATCCCGATGGCGTTTATTTTTATAAATTTGAATATGTTATCAATGGTAAATCCCTGATGAAAACGGGATATATTTACCTAAATAATTAAAAAAAAACAGATGATAAAAAAGATAAGAATAGTTGTGTTTGCTTGGCTAGCGGTGATTCAACTTCACGCGCAACAAGAAGCTATGATTACACAGCATTTGTTCAATAAATTGAACTACAATCCAGGATATGCTGGCGCAAGGGAAAAGCTGAGTGGTATTCTCATGTATCGAAACCAGTGGAGTGCTATTCAAGGCGCGCCTACACAGTTTATGTTTTCTGCATCTACACCTATTGCCACGTCCAACCACAATATAGGATTGGTGGTGAATAGAGATGTAGTAGGACCCATTACGCAGTTCAATATCTATGCAAACTATGCGTACAAACTCAAGTTCAATGAAGAGCAATCTTTGCGAATAGGTACTCGAGTGGGAATGGACAAAGGATCGGTAAATTTAAATACATTAAACCAACTCGATGCCAACGACCCTAATTTTGTCAACGATGCCAATGCTATTACACGTCCTGTGGTAGGTTTGGGCTTGTATTTTGCAGCACCTAAATATGCTATTACGCTCTCTGCTCCTAATTTGATCCAAAAAGATATAGAATCCAATCAGACCCTTTCTAAATATTTTCAATCCTTTGCAGGCGTTGAATATTTGTTTAAATTGAATGACAAATGGGCTTTGAAACCTGCCGTTTTTGGACATTATCAGGCCAAATCACCGTTTAACGTAGACATGAATGCGTATGTGATATACAATGATTTTTTGTGGCTAGGAGCAGGCTATAGAACCAGCAACACCTTTATGGCAGGCATGCAAATAGAATTTAACGATAAATGGCTTCCCAATTTGTCTATGCCTTTTCGTATAGGCTATGCGTATGATTTTTCAAATAAAAACTACTCAAATGTAACCTCTGGTACTCACGAAATTTTTATAGGATTTGATTTAGGGAAAAAAGGTTCTTCGCCTAACGATTTTATCCAATCTACCAGCCCTCGATATTTCTAAAAATACTTCACGAATGAAAAGATTAAGTTTATTCTTTATTTATATAATGATTGTTGGAAATAGTTTTTCACAATCCATCAATGTGCTAGCCGACTCGTGTTTCAAGATACAATCTTATGCCAAAGCCGCCTCATATTACACCACATTAGCTACAGAAAATCCCAGTAAATATGCTTTTTTTCAATTGGGACGTGCGTATGATTATCAGCGATTGTTTGACAAAGCGTTGACGGCTTATACACGTGGATTGGAATTTGGAGATTTGTCTGCCGATGAAAAAGAATTGTATTTTAATGCACTTAAGAAAAATAGAAAGTACGAAGATGCACGCTATTTTGTAAAGAAAAATTATCCTGTAGCTAAGAAAAATCAACTATTAGAGACGATTGACTCCATAGAAAAATGGAGCGAATTGAAGCCCAAATACATTATCAATATTTTGGAGCTCAACTCTACGTCCAATGATTTTGCCCTATCCAATTTTGCCAAAGGACAATACATTTTTTCAAGCGACCGTGGCGAAGCGACCGATAAAAACAAAACCTTTGAATACAACAATAAACCATTTTTGGATGTGTATACTGTTTCAAAAAAAGATGTGGAGGCACAAATTGGCGATGTAGAAAAACTTAACTTGAATGAGGCTATGTATCACGAAGGGTCTACGTTTTATGATATAAATAACAACCTCCTTTATCTTACCAAAAATTATGTAAAAAAGAATGATTTGGTAGGAAATAAAGAAAAAATTTCTAAGTTGAAGATTGTAATCATGAGTCTGTCGGATTCAAATACGGTAACGTCTACCGAAGATTTTGAATATAACAATCCCAATTATTCTATAGGACATCCCTGCCTGAGCCGCGATGGCAATAGACTCTATTTTGTATCCGATATGCCAGGAGGATTGGGCGGAACGGATATTTATTATTGTGAAAAAATAGACGGTAAAAAATGGGGAAAGCCTGTAAATCTAAGCCCAACCATTAATACGATACGCAACGAAATGTTTCCATACCTGAGTTTTAAAAATGAATTGATTTTTGCATCCGAAGGTCATATTGGTTTTGGAGGATTGGACTTATTTGTTTCTAAAATAGAAAACGGCAATTTTCAAGAGCCCAAAAATATGGGAAATACGCTCAACTCCTCTTTTGACGACTTCTCGCTAATGTATAAAACCGAAAAACAAGATTATGGATATTTCACCTCAAATCGTTTGGAAGGAAAAGGATTGGATGATATTTATCAATTTGAATTGAAAGATAAAGAACCTGTAGCAGAAGAAAAACCCAAGTTCCGCATCATCGTCCGCGACGAAGAAACCAAAGAAACCATCTCAAATGTGTCGCTTCGATTGTTCGACATTGACATGGATGTGCCCGCTTTTTTGACGACTCAGGAAAAAGGTATGGTAGACGCGGTAGTCAATCCAAAGCACCATTATACTCTTGTGGCAGAAAAAGAAGGGTATTTAAAAAGTTCTTTCAACGATTTGGATCCAACACAAAAAACCTACACGGCTTTTCTGAATAAAAAAACGATGAACAAAGCCATTGAAATTAAGAATATTTACTATGAATTTAATAAAGCGGCGATTGTAGAAAATGCAAAACCAAATTTGGAGAAATTGGTTTTTATCCTTACCGAAAATCCTGAACTTATTATTGAACTAGGTTCGCATACCGATAGCCGAGGAAGCGATGAATACAACAGAGAATTATCACAAAAAAGAGCCGAATCCGTGGTGCAATATCTTGTCAATAGTGGCATTTCACAAAAAAGAATGGTGGCAAAAGGCTATGGAGAATCCCAGCTAGCCAATAATTGTACCAATACCGCTATCTGTAGCGAAGAAGACCACGCAAAAAATAGACGAACGGAGTTTAAAATTATTGGAATAGACAACAATGTTATTGCATCAAAAGCAGATCAAAATTTAGCTGAAAAAGTGATTTTACAGAAAAATATTGTAAATATACCAAATGATGTAATCGCCAAACCACTCGAAGTACCAAATGGTATGATAGACGTAGGAAATTATACCATACAAATTGGTGCTTTTAGCCAGCCAAGTAGCAAATATGACCAATCCAACACAACAGGAAAATATATTAAATATGTAGAAACCACAACTGGAAAATACGCAGCGTATCTCGGAAATTTCAAAACCGAAAAAGAAACACGCGATTATATTGAAAAAATTAAAAATGACTTCCCGGGTTGTTTTTTGAAGAAGCTTAGATAGGGTTTCTAGATTTGAGAAATTAGACGTTAGATTTAAGATTTTTTTTGGAGTTATCATTAGCCATCGGTTTTAACTTCTTTCAAAAGAGATCCCCAATAAATTTTCAACCTTGATTGTTTTTGAAGAAACGATTCTTTTGTGAAAATTTTCGAGGATGACGGTAGTGATAATGAGCCAGCGATTCGGAAATTCGAGAATGGGGGATATAAAATTGTTTAAACAAACCACTTGTCGTCACCACGGAAAATTTTTCCTGAACAGCGAGTCAACTATGAAAAATTTATCCGTGGTCTTGTAACTTCTTTTAAGATTTCTCATTGCATTCGAAATGACGCCATATTTGTTTTATAGTTGGGGAAAGAGAAGGCTTTGCCTTCTCTTTCCCCTCCGCACCTTTCCCACGTTGTAAAGTCATTTCGAGCTATGCGAGAAATCTAGGTTCGAATTGCTAATGTCTAATCATTATTTACTTTAATTTTCTGTTAATTCATTAATATTCAAAAGAAAAAGTTTTCCACATTCGTTTTTTTTAACTATTTTTGCGGATTATATCATTTTATAGGGTTTTGGGAAAACTTTATAATATAAAAAGTAAAAATATGAAAAAACTTGTACTTTTAATGGCTCTTGGGCTTCACTTGTTGTCTTTTGGACAAACCACTATTTTCTCGGAGAATTTTGGAACACCAACAGGAACCACAACCATTCCAAATTATGTAAATGGAACGGCACCCGCAACTTTTCAGAGAAAAGCTACGCATTTGTTTGCAGGAAGTGCTGATATTAGAATCACTAGCCCCTCTTCAACCTATACTGGATTTTCAGCAGGTGGAAATTTATGGTTGACAAATACTGCGAATAGAGATTTAGTTATTTCAAAAATCAATACATTAAATCACACATTCATTACCTTATCATTTGGGTTTTTCCAAACAAGTGCAACGGCGCAAATTATATTAGCTGAATTTAGTACCGATAGTATTAACTGGACAAATATTGCTTTTACAAGACCTTCATCAGGAGCTTGGGCCTTGGTAACGGCAACTACAAATTTGCCAGCGGACTCTAATTTAAAAATAAGATTTAGACAACCTGCTTCGGGAACATTAAATTCCTACAGAGTGGATGATATTAAAATAACGGGTTTTGCAAATACCCCTTGTGCCAGTTCTCCTGTTTTGAATTCATACCAAGCGACGAATACATGTCCAAATTGGCAAGTACAATTGGATTCGGTTTTTATACCTACGAATAAACCTGCTACGAGCAAAATTTCTTGGCATACGGGCGATACAGCTAAATTGACCAATAAAATGGGAAATTTGAATGTAGATCCAGGAACTTATTATATTTCGTATTATGATAGTGCCAATAATTGCTATTCTGCCACAAAAGCAGTAACGGTAACGCAGACAAACTGTAATCAGATTTGTTTTTATAATGAAAACTTTGGAACGCCAACGGTTAACACAGGTGTGGATACTTTTTTAGGATTTCAGAATGGAGCGCCAATTTCTTATAAAGGAAATGTGGATGTGAGAACAACATCCGCATCAAATGGATATTCAGGAGCATCTGGAAGTGGAAACGTGTTTTTAACCTCTACAAGCTTGCCTAGAAAATTAGTTGTTTCTGGAATTAATTCATTGAATTACAAAAACTTGCAATTGTCATTTGGTATCATGAAAGCCACGTCAGATTCGTTTAAATTAAATATTGAAGTGGGTTTGGATACAATAAATATGACACCATTATCATACAGCACCGTTTTAGGACAAAGTCAATGGGCTTATATTACCCCAACAGGAAATATTCCTAAAACTACAAATTTGTACATTAGATTTTCAAATAGTAATACTTCACAGTTTAGACTCGATGATATAAAACTATGTGGCGAGCCAATATGTAACATTGTACCCGTATTGAATGATACCATGGCTACAAATACCTGTCCTGACACCGTGGTTAACTTAGGTGTGAAATTTACAGCACAAAATAAACCAACGAATGTGAAATTGACATGGCATACCATGACTTCTGCCAATCCAAATAATAAAATGACCAATTTGGTGGTTTCGGGTCCAGCGGTATATTATGCTAGCTATTATGATAGTGCTAATAATTGCTATTCGGCAACTAGAAAAGTATATGTAACCAAAACGACTTGTTCATCAAACTGTACTTTAGTTCCTACTTTAAATGATACGATGGCTACGAATACTTGTCCAGATACAACGGTTAATTTAGGAGTGAAGTTCTCGGCACCTAACCAACCAACTAATTTAAAATTGACATGGCATACAATGGTTTCAGCCAATCCAAATAACAAAATGACCAATTTGGTGGTTTCAGGCCCAGCGGTATATTATGCTAGCTACTATGATAGTGCCAATAATTGCTATTCGGCTACAAGAAAAGTATATGTAATGAAGACTACTTGTGGTTCTTCTAATTGCACCCCTACTTCCAAGTGGATTGATACTGTAATATGTAGTGGTCAAAGCGTTAAAGGATATACGGCTTCGGGAATGTATAGAGATACGTTGGTTAATTCAAAAGGATGTGACTCTGTATTAACTTTAAATATTACTGTTATTCCAAAATCAACGGTTACAATTGTAAAACAATACAATGGAATTCCAACGGCCATAACGTTAACAGCCAATCAAAATCCTATGGATTCATTTTCAACGTATAAATGGACCTTCAAAGGAAATTTGATCCCTAATGCCAACTCAAAAACGTATTATAAATCATTTACAACAGCAAATGATACAGGGAACTATTGTGCAATTGTAACAGGATGGAGTGGATGTAAAGATACCGCTTGTATTATGGCAAAAGATACGTTTAGCTGTAATATAGATGCAAATTATAGAGTAGCATCTAATGCTAATAAAATAGTTACGTTGGTGGACTCTTCATTCTTTACACCTAATATATCCAAAACGATAAAAGTTTATTGGGGCGATGGACAATCTAATACATACACAAGTGTTGGGAATATGGTTCACACGTATGTAAAAGATACTTTTTATAATGTGTGCTATGTAGTAAAATATTTACAATTTAATTGTTCAGACTCTATTTGTAAAACGATTAAAGTAAATGGATCTTCTACTACCATATCTTGTTCTCAATATAAGACATTTACCAAAACAATCAATGGGACAACGGTAGTTTTAGAAGCTAATTCTGTACCGGCACCTTATAAGGTTACTTATAATTGGGTTTTGAGTAATGGGGTTACAAAAAATTCAAGAATTTTTGACACCATGCTTCCGTCAGGTTCTTATTCTGCTAAATTATTCATCTGTATTTCGGACTCGAATAATGTTCAAATATGCTGTGATAGTTCGGTTCAAACCTTTAATATCTTGAATTGTAACCTTTCGGGAAGTGTATCCAAAAATGGAAACACGCTTACTGCCAATCCAATTGGAGGTACGAGTCCTTTTACATACATTTGGAGCAATGGTATGATCACAAAAACGATAATGAATGTAGTTCCGGGTCAATATTGTGTCACTATTTATGATGCCAATCAATGTTCGTCGGTAAATTGCTATACGGTTACTAATCCAAATCCAAACGTACCGTGTACATTGGATGCTAAATTTGGTTTTAGTTATACAAGTTCTGGAGCTATTCAATTCAATGATTCAAGCACCTCAAATGGCTTGGGAATGACCTATACATGGTTGTTTGGAGACGGTACATTTAGTACACAGAAAAATCCATTAAAAACATATGGTCAAAATAACACGTATAATGTTACACTTATCGTTACTTCATGGATCAATACCAGCAATCAATATTGTATCGATACATTTACTAGTACCGTTAATATTGTGAATGTAAATCCTTGTAATGCATTTGTTCCTAATTTTACTTGGAGTCAAAGTGGCACAACCTATTCTTTTGTCAATACCAGTGCACTTTCGGGGTATACCGTGCTTTCTACACAATGGCAGTTTAGCGATGGAACCACAACGACTTTGTCCAATCCTATCAAGACTTTTACTACTTCGGGAACGAAAGTAATCGTATTGACTATGACAGTAAGAAACAATCAAACACAGACCACTTGTACCAAAACGGTAACGAAATATTTAAATGTAAATACAAGTCCATGTGCTTCACATAAAGCATATAATACATTTACAAAAGCAGGAAAAACGGTAACATTTACCAATACGTCAATAGGGACTAATTCCACAACGACATATTTATATAAATTTGGAAATGGCGATACGTCCAATCTTCCAAGTCCATCTTATACCTATGCATTGCCAGGCTTGTATAGAACAGTTATGTATGTAAAAACAACATTTAATAATGTGACTTGTATCGATTCATTTGTAAGAATTGTACAAATTACAACATCAAACTTGTGTAAAGACAGCGGATATACTACATATTATAATTATCCTTGTCAAAATTATACAAGCCCTGTTTGCGGATGCGATAGCGTTACCTATCAAAATTATTGTTTGGCGTCGAGAGCTGGCGTAAAACAATACAGCTACGGACCATGTGCCAATGATACTAGCTATGTGACTATCTGTGGCTATGTAGTAAATGATATGAATAGAAATTGTCAAAAAGATGCTACGGATTTAGCTATTCCATCTGTTAAAATTACTATTAATACCGTACCTCCAACCAATGTTTATTCGAATGCTTCGGGTTATTATACAACGGTAGTGAAAAAAGGCACGTATACCTTGACACAGTCATTGAATAGTAATACAAATCCATTTGCATACAAACAATTGTGTCCAGCAGCAGGAATTTCGGTTGTGGCTACTTCAGCGGGTCAAGTATATTGTAATAATAATTTCTACGACACTACGAATACATGCCAAGATTTATCAACGTCTATCCAACGAGTGGCTAATATTACTCCAGGATTTACTTCTATGAAGCGAATCAAATATCAAAATAATGGCGCAACAGCAGTTACAAATGCGGTATTGCATTATAGATTTTTGAATGCATTGTCTATAAAAACAACCACATCATCGCCATATTCGGTTAGTGGCAATGTAATTTCATGGAATATAGGAACAATTCCTGCATACAGTTCTGGATATAGAAGTGCACATTTCTTAACTCCAGTAACTCTTCCTTTGGGAACCACGGTTATAGACAGTGCTTGGATTGAACCTATGACCGGAGATTGTAATCTAGCAAACAACTCAGCTATATACAGAGACACGTGCGTAGGAAGTTAT
>Ga0208597_1000979_pt1 | contig 11346 bp, 9 predicted proteins | sample LakMenEpi05May12_FD_150673 | JGI IMG/M metagenome (GOLD analysis project Ga0208597, IMG submission 150673) | Freshwater microbial communities from Lake Mendota, WI - 05MAY2012 deep hole epilimnion (SPAdes) | ecosystem: Environmental > Aquatic > Freshwater > Lake > Epilimnion/Euphotic zone ...
AAAGTCCACGACATCGGGGAATGATCGTGCATTGGAAGCCATGATTTCATTGATCTGTACTTGGGCATGAGCAGCTGAGATAATGACACTTAGACAAGTAAACGCGAGGATTTTCATAGGTGGCTTTGGTAGAAATCCTTAAATCACGATTTCGTCACCAAGTAAAGAAGATTCCTTATTGACACTTAGTCTCATCAAGCGAATTTTCGACACTTGCCTGTTGATTAGGCTGTGCTATAAATTCTCCATGCCTACCCTGTTTGAAAAAATCTGCGCACACGAAATTCCGGCAGACATTGTCTATGAAGATGAACTCTGCGTGTGTTTTCGCGATATTGCCCCGCAAGCACCCGTGCATCTTATACTTGTTCCTCGCAAGCCGATTGCACGCATCGCAGCAGCTGAAGTGGATGACGCAAGCATTCTCGGACACATGATGTGTCGCATAGGTGAAATCACCCGCACTGCAGGCCTTGCGGACAACGGCTTTCGGGTGGTGATTAACAATGGCAAAGATGGCGGAGAAACCGTTCCGCACTTACACATTCATTTGTTAGGCGGAAGACTCATGACATGGCCTCCGGGCTAAAGAACAGTTTTCACAACATTGACTTGCCATTTAGTACAAACAGCACCAAGCTTATCGCCGAGTGAAAGAGTATTTCCTACGAAGAATTTTGTTAATACCGCCCACGTTGTTTGGCATCACGGTGCTGGTCTTCATGATCATGCGCTTGGCTCCTGGTGGACCGATGGAAGAAGATTTGAAAAAACTCATGGGCTCGCCGGAGGGGAAATCAACTCGTTCACGCGAGCAGAGTGGTTTCTCACTCACTCCGGAAATGCTTTTGAATCTGGCGGGTACTTACAATCGCGATAAATCAAGTATTCGGCATTACTTTGAATGGCTGGGAGTGATGCCACGCGATACACGCAAAACCGCTGCACTTTTCAAGGAGGGTAACACCACAGAAATTACGCTACCAGGAACGATTTCCACGGTAAAAGTTCATCGTGATGGAGAGGGAAAAGGTCACATCGAAGGACTTGATGCAGAGAAATATGGAGAATGGTCTTTGCGCATTCAGTCGCCCGCTGAGCAAGCACGAATCTGGCGCAAGCATGTTCCTGGAAATTACCAAATGCCTGCCGATACACCATGGCGTGCAGAACTGTACCAACCAAGTTATCGTGGATTACTTCAGGGCAAGCTCGGCAACTCAATGAGTTACCAAGATCCGGTCGCTGGCATGATCACGCAACGCATGCCGATCTCGTTATTTTTTGGCATCATGCAGTTGATATTGCTCTACGGCATCTGCCTGCCGCTCGGTATCATCAAAGCAATCAAACACCGCACGTGGCTTGACAATGTTTCATCGATCACCGTGTTTGCTGGCTATGCCATTCCTGGATATGCACTCGGATCACTGCTAGTTGTTTTCATCTGCGCTAAGGGTTGGTTCCCAATGGGCGGACTGGTCAGCGATAATTTTTCTGAACTCGGCACTTGGGGCAAAATCAAAGATCTTGCCGATCACGCAGCCATGCCGATGGTCTGCTACATGGTTGGCTCCTTTGCGATGATGACGATGATGGTAAAAAACAACCTCATGGATCATCTTGCAGCGGATTACGTGCGCACGGCTGTCGCCAAGGGCGTGAGTTTCCGCCGCGCCGTATTCGGACATGCATTGCGCAATTCTTTAATCCCGATCGCCACGACGATTGGTGGCGTAGTCGGAATTTTTGTCGGTGGCTCGATGTTGATTGAGAAAATTTTCGACATCGATGGCTTTGGGTTGCTGCAATTCAGTGCTCTCGTAGAACGCGATGAAACCATCATCATGGGTACGCTGACCATCTCGGCATTTCTCTTGCTGGTCGGGAACGTCATTTCCGACTTCGCCGTAGCGATGGTTGATCCAAAAATTTCCTTTGATTGATATCCCCGATGACATTTCCACGAAAAATTTCCCTGGCACTCCTCGCCATCATAGCCTTGGCCATTGTCGGTCGTATTTGGGGCCTAGAACTGCCCTCAGTCCGTTGGTTTTTCTCGTTTGAGCTCACTGAGAAGATGAGTGCGGCATTGCCTAATTTAGCGAAAATCTATCGCGATTTTTTTGGCGCTGTGCTGCTGGGACTGCTACTTGTCATTGCGATTTTGTTATGGATCGCGGGCAAGGATTTCGAATGGAATCCGATGACCTTGAGACGAATCAAACGCTTCCGTTCTCTGAAACGTGGCTATCGGTCGTTTCTTTTGCTAATGGGATTGATCGTTCTTACCTTGCCAGACCAGTGCATCGTCGGGCGCAAGGCATTGCTAGTGAAATACGAGGATCAGTGGTTTTTTCCAGCCTTTGTGACTCAGAATTACCACGATGGCATCTTCGGAGGAGACCCCGATCTGGGGGCAAACTACCGTAGTATTCGCGATCGCTTTCGCTTGGAGAATGAAGGCAATTTTGTGATTATGCCGCTGGTGCCATGGGACATGACTTTTGATACGGATGAGTTAGAGAAAGCCGAACTAGAAAAACGTGACGGCGTTTTTTATGAGATCGGGAAAAAGAAACCCTATGAAGGCTTAGCAACAGCCTACGATCCTACTGCGCCTGAGAAAAAAGTGCGCGAAGTCACCTTGCGCGAAGGAAAATTTCAGGGGCTCACGACGATTTACAATGCTCAGGGTGATCCGATAGCCAAGGAGACTTGGAAAGCGGGCAGCTTAGTCGAGCAAGAGGCCGAGACCCCGATCGATTCGGTGATCGAGGTGAAAGGACTGATCTTTTTCGCATTGAAGTATCCCCCCACCGCGCCATCGTGGAAAAGGCATCACTTGTTAGGCACGGATTCGCGAGGCTGGGATTTGTTTGCGCAGCTCTATGGAGGCCTGCAAGTTGTCTGCAAGGCATCGTTTCTCTATGTCATCCTCACCTTTTTCATCGGCATTGTTGTCGGACTTACCAGCGGTTACTTCGGCGGGCTCTTTGACTTACTCGCACAGCGGATCATCGAGATCCTCAGCAACATGCCGTTTCTATTCATCGTGATGATCATCGCCTCGCGCATTGGTCGGGAAAATGTCAGCATTCTCACGATCATTGCGGTGCTGTGCATTTTTTCGTGGATTGGCATCAGCACGTACAAACGCACGGCGGCATTCAAAGAAAAAGCCCGTGACTATGTTGCAGCAGCGCGCGTATTGGGCGCAGGAACGCCACGCATTCTATTTCGACACATTTTGCCCAACGTGCTCTCGACGTCTATCACCCTTGTGCCATTCTCGGTGACAGCAGTGGCGACATCGCTGACAGCTCTTGATTTCCTCGGATTTGGTCTACCAGATCGCTACCCCAGCTGGGGCACCTTGCTCGCAGATGGGCTCGCCAATCTCGAATCACCTTGGATCGTTACTTCCGTGTTTGCCATCCTCGTGTTGCTATTGCTACTCATCACCTTTGTCGGTGAAGCGATTCGTGAAGCCTTTGACCCCAAAAAATTCACCACCTACCAATGATGCGATTTCTCTCACGGTTCTTATGCGCCTCCCTTGTGGGGCTACTGCTGTTAGGTTGCGACAGCGGCGAGACATTTCCTGCCTACGATAACACGGAAGAGCGCAGCGTTTTTTACCAACGCTACAATAAGACGGCCACTGATGAGGCGCAAAAAAATCTGGTCAAGCTCCAAGCTGAACTTGGCAAAGCAACAGAGCAAATTCAACGAGGCGATCTTCAACGACGCATCAAGCTGCTAGAAAAACGCCTGGCGGACGGTCCTTATTTTCAATGGAAAGAAGAAGCAGATTTGCCCGCAAATTTGACTTGGACCACTAACCTTGAGGATCCAGATATCGGCTCGCCGAATGCCAAAAAAGGCGGCACCTACAAAGCCTTCATCCCCGGCTTGGCCTATCCACCAACTCTGCGCTGCGTAGGTAAAGGTGGCAACAACAACTTCCGCTCGTATCATTGGAATAACATCGAACTCGGGCTCGTGGGCGGCCATCCGAATACCGGTAATATCATCCCGTCGCTGGCAGATCGCTGGGCCGTTGCCGAAGACATGCAGACCGTCTATTTTCACATCGATGATCGGGCCAAGTGGTCCGATGGCGATGAAGTGGTGGTCGATGACTTTTTCATGGCTTTCTACGTCTACCTCTCGCCCTATTTGACTGAACAGTTCTATCGCACCTACTACGGTGAGCAATTCAGCGGCATCACAGCCTATGGCAAAAATTATCTAGCCATTCGCCTCGCAAACCCCAAACCCAAAACTGCGTTTTTCGCTAACCAATTGCCCTTCCAAGCGAAGTTTTACAAAGCCTTCGGGCCTGACTTCGAGGAGCGATACAACTGGCTGCCACGCCCGACAACAGGCGCTTATAAAATCTTACCCGAAGATATCAAAAAAGGCCGAGCCATCACCTTGACGCGAGTGAAGGACTGGTGGGCTAAAGATTTGAAGTACTACCGCTACATCTTCAATCCTGATCGAATTGAGTATAAACTCATCCGTGACAGAGAGAAAATTTTCGTGCTCTTCAAACGCGGGGAAATCGATGTCTTCCCAGTGATCAATGACATGAAGTATTGGTATGAAAAAACCGAGATTCCAGAGGTCTTCCATGGATACATCGAGAAGGCGACGTTTTACAATGACTACCCTCGCCCACCCTACGGACTCTACTTCAATCAAGCGCATGCCCAACTAGCGAACCTCGATCTGAGGATCGGGCTGCAGCATGCCACGCACTGGGAGCGAGTAATCAAATTTGACATGCGCGGCGACTCGAATCGCCTCCACATCCTCAACGACGGCTTTGGTTCATTTTCCAACTCTGAGATTGTCACCCGCCCCTTCTCTCCCAAGCTTGCCGCCGAGGCCTTTGCTCGTGCGGGCTATACGAAGAAAGATGCCAAGGGCATCTGGATGAATGACGATGGGCAAAAACTTTCCTTCACCATCAGTTACACCAAGGCTCCACTTCTCGATCAAATCATGCAGCGCTTGAAAGAAGAAGCGCTCAAGGCTGGGGTCGAGTATAAGCTTGAAGGCCAAGACGGCACCGCCAACTACCAAATGGTTGCTCAGAAAAAACATCAAATAGCATTCACTGCTTGGGGCATCACTCCACCATTTCCTGACTACTACGAATTTTTCCACTCCAAGGAAGCCTACGAACCCGGCACCAAGACGCCGCGCAGCATGACCAATAACATTTTCACCTATGCAGACCCAGCGGTGATGGACCCTCTGCTTGAGGCCAATCGGAATGCAACTACCGAGGAAGAAATCAGAGAAACAAGCTACGCGATCGAGGAAAAAATCCACAACGAAGCACTGTGGAGCCCAGGATGGAAAAAAGATACCTACCGCAGCGCGCATTGGCGCTGGATTCAATGGCCTGATGACTTCAATGTGAAAATCTCTGACGAACCAGAAATGAGCTACGTTTTTTGGATCGATGAAGACATCAAGAAAGAGACCAAAGAAGCCATACGTGATCAAAAAACTTTCCCTGAGGTAAACCGAGTCTACGACAAATATCGCATCAAGATGGGAGCTGAGCCATGAGTGAAATACTGTTAGAAGTCAAAAAACTGATCACCGCGTTTGATACCGACAACGGCTTGCTCCGTGCTGTTGATCAGGTATCATTCGATGTCGCCAAGGGTAAAACTCTTGGCATCGTGGGTGAATCTGGATGCGGAAAAAGCGTCACGGCGATGTCCATCGTGAAGCTACTGCCACAGCCAGCAGGCCGAATTCTCGAAGGGGAAATTTTGTTTAAAGGCAAAGATCTCGTGAGCACATCTCCCGAAGATATGCGCAAGATTCGCGGCAATGAAATTGGCGTAATTTTCCAAGAGCCGATGACGGCGCTCAATCCCTGTCACCGCATCGGCAAGCAGCTCAGCGAGTGCTTTTTGCTGCACAAAGGCATGAACAAAAAAGAAGCTTGGGAGGCATCGATTGAGATGTTAAAGCTCGTGCGCATCCCTGCTCCTGAACAGCGCATTGGTGACTATCCGCACCAACTTTCCGGTGGCATGCGCCAGCGGATTGTCATCGCCTTGGCTTTGGCCTGTCGACCAGATTTGATCATTGCTGATGAACCGACAACCGCGCTCGATGTCACCGTGCAGGCGCAGATTCTTGACCTGATCAAAGAGCAACAGCAAAAGCTCGGCACCTCAATGATTCTCATCACACACGATCTCGGAGTCATTGCCGAAACCTGTGATGAAGTGGTCGTGATGTATGGCGGACGCGTCGTCGAACGTGCGCCGGTGTTAGATATTTTTCACAATCCGCGCCATGCTTATACGAAAGGATTGCTGGCCTCGATGCCGCACATGGATACGCCTCGTAAGACCATGCTGCCAGTGATTCCCGGGATGGTTGCCTCGCTCCAAAACTTCGTGCATGGTTGCCGCTTTTGCCAGCGCATGAAGCGTGAGGGATCAGTGCTGCGTGAGCGACCCATATACAAAGAAATTTCACCACTTCACTGGGTTGAGGCGTGCCCACTTTGCGTAGAAGGACTCTAACGAATTATGCAAGATTTATTATCCGTCGAAAATCTCAAGATTCACTTCCCCGTGCATGGCGGCGTGTTCAAACGTCAAATCGGTGCCGTGCGTGCCGTGGATGATGTTTCTCTGACCATTGCACCGGGAGAAACCCTAGGGCTCGTAGGTGAATCTGGTTGCGGCAAGTCAACACTCGGCAAGGCGATTGTGAGACTCTACAAGCCAAACGGCGGACGTATCTCCTTTCAAGGCGAAGATATTACTCACGCCACTCAATCAAAAATCCGACCTCTCCGCCGTGAGATGCAAATGATTTTCCAAGATCCCTCCGAGTCGCTCAATGCACGACACAGCGTGCGCTCAATCTTGGAAGAACCATTTTTGATTCACGGCATCGGCACCAAAGATGAGCGAAAAAAATGGGTTGCCGAATTGCTTGACCGCGTCGGCCTACCAAGTAGCTCGGCAGATAAATACTCGTTCGAATTTTCCGGTGGTCAACGTCAACGCATCGGCATCGCTCGGGCCATTGCGCTTAAGCCCAAATTGATCGTCTGCGATGAACCAGTGAGCGCACTGGATGTGTCGGTGCAATCGCAAGTGCTCAATTTGATGTTGGAGCTCCAGCAAGAAATGGGGCTTGCCTATCTCTTCATTGCTCACGATCTTGCGGTGGTCAAGCATATCAGTGATCGTGTTGCTGTCATGTATTTGGGCAAAATCGTCGAACTGGCTGATGCTGATTCACTCTATCGCAATCCGCGCCACGCCTACACCAAGGCCCTGCTTTCGGCAATTCCCGTTGCTGATCCTGCGGCGAAGAAAGAACGCATTCTGTTAGAAGGCGATGTCCCATCACCGATCAATCCACCGCGAGGTTCTGCCTTCGGCCATCGCATGAAACACCCGCTCTATGAGCAAACGGTCGACAAAGATCTACCGCTCACCGAAATCGCACCCGGCCATTTCGTGGCGGCTGATCCTTGCTGCCTTACGGCAGAAGATTACGCGCTCATGAGTTGAAGAATGCTGCATGACAAACTGTGCCAGAATTTTCGGCAAAAACTCGCTTGTGCCTTGACTCTGTGGAATTTGACTCTAGTTGTATTTTCACTATGCGACACACACTTTCGATCTTAGCCTTGAGCTCCACTCTAATGCTGCCGGTCAGCGCGAAAATTGCCGTAAAAAAAGTCACTGATGGCTTTGATCGCCCGGTATGGGTGGGCGTTCCACAATCGTCTAAAAAACAACTTTGGGTGATGGAGCAACATGGCGCGATCACCTCGGTGGACCCTGATTCTGGTGAAAAAACAGTTATACTTGATATCCGCAAGCAGGTCTCGCGTCAAGGCAATGAAGAAGGCATGCTAGGTTTGGCTTTTGCTCCTGATTTCACCAAGACAGGGCGTTTTTACATCAACTACGTGGATAAGGAGCATCACACCTGCATCTCACGATTCGAGGTAAAAGGTGGTAGCATCGATGCCTCCAAGGAAGAAATCGTTTTGCGCTACAAGCAGGATTTCCAGAATCACAATGGTGGCTGGATTGACTTTGGGCCTGATGGAATGCTCTATATTGGTAACGGCGATGGCGGCTCAGGCAACGACCCGAAACAACGTGCACAGGATTTGGGATCACTGTTAGGCAAAATTTTGCGCATCGATGTCTCTGTCGAAAAGGGTTACGAGGTGCCCAAAGACAATCCATTTTTGAAAAACAAAGAAGCTAAGCCGGAGATTTGGGCCTACGGAGTTCGTAACCCATGGCGTTGCTCGTTTGACAAAAAAACTGGCGATCTGTGGATTGGCGATGTAGGCCAGAACCACTGGGAAGAAATTAGCTACACCACGCACAAGGATGGATTCGGAGCAAATTTTGGCTGGCGCTTGCGCGAAGGCGAGGTCGCTACACCAGCCAACGATGTCGGCGGAGACAAGCCAAAGGACAATGTCGAGCCAGTGTATGTTTACAAACACGGTGGCGGCAAGGATGAGGGGTTCTCTGTGACTGGTGGCTACTTCTATCGGGGTCCGATCAAGGAATTGCAAGGTCGCTACATTTTTGCTGATTACCAAAATCCTCGGATTTGGTCCTTCGAGTTGAAAAACGGCAAGGCTCGCGATTTCAAAGATCACACCGATGAACTCCAGCCCGATGGTGGTAAGATAAAGCAAATCCCATCGTTTGGAGAAGATCTCGATGGCAATGTTTTCATCGTCGATCATTCAGGTCCGGTCTATCAAATCATTGATGCCGAGTAATGATCTCAGGGTGACTGGCAAGAGTCGCCCTGAATTTTTTCACGCTAACCTTGCCAAAACTTACGCAAAGGCGTAGGATATCGGCTGTGAACGACCAAAGATCCATCTTCTTCCGCGCTATTGCGCGCTGGATCGCTGTGTTTTTTTTACTGGGATTCTTCGGAGCGTCTTGCCAAAGAAAACCGAACTACACTTTGGTCAACCACACGTATGAGAAACCACGTCTGGGCGAAAAAACTTTCACTACAACTGATAGGCAGAGCTTTTCTTATCGCAAATTTCTCAATCAATCGAAAAAGAACAACGAGCCGAAAACAGTAGTCATTGCGCTTCATGGATTTTGCGGAGCTTCGATCGACTATGCAAACCTGGGCAAGCATTTGCTCGAAAAATATCCTGATATTGCGCTTTACGCCTACGAGGTGCGCGGTCAAGGGCTAGACCCTGTGCACGAGAGACGTGGAGACATTGATCAAGCGGAGAATTGGTATCGCGATCTCGACACATTTACACGCCTAGTTCGTCAAAAACACCCACGGGCGAACATCGTTTGGCAAGGCGAGAGCATGGGCTCGCTCATTTTGACTAACGCCTATCGCACTGAGATTGATCAGGGCCGTAAGCCTGCTTGTGACGCGATCATCATCACCTCGCCTGTTGTCGGCATACGCGGTGATTTTCCGACTTGGAAGAAACATACGGTGCGCGCGATTGCGAAAATTTTCCCCTCCGCACGTCTCTCGCTCGAGACTCTATCGGGAGGACAAAGTGTGCAGATGACGGCTGACTCCACGCACAATGAACAGTCAGAAATCAATGCTTGGCATGTGGAGCGGCACACCTTGCGCTTGCTAATTCAGTTGCACGACATGATCGAAGATATGAAACCTTCGGCATCGATGATCAAAGTGCCCACACTCGTCGTTCATGGAGGTCAAGATTATTTCACTGATGCAGCCGATGTGGAAGATTTCTATCGCAAGCTGTCTCAGACACCTAAGAAAAAGCGCTTGTATTATCCAGAAGCTCACCATTTGCTGATGTATGATGTGCAAAAGGAACGAGTCATGGGAGACATCGGCAAATGGCTGGACCAACTTCCTGCTCGCAATTCTCACACTGCACATCACAGGTAAGTCGTCAAACTTGCCACAGTGCTTTCATCGAGACGACGCACTAGAGCGGTCGTCAGCGATACCAAGGCGAGGTAGTCATTGATATCGATGATGGAGTTGTGCGAGTGAATGTAGCGCGCAGGGACACCCAACACGATGCTCGGCACACCTGAGCCAGACTGATGAATCGAGCCCGCATCCGTACCGCCGCTGCGCCGCACGGTAACTTGATATGGAATGCCCTCGTCTTTTGCGACCTGAATGGCCAGTGCTGCAAGGCGTGGATTTGTAATCGCAGTGGGGTCGAATAATCGGATTTGTACGCCACCCCCAAGTCGCCCTTGTGATTCTGAGCGAGCAAATCCAGGAGTATCATCAGCTGGTGGACCTTCTAGAACCAAAGCTACATCCGGACGCGTGAAATGAGCCGCTGTTTTCGCGCCTCGCAGCCCAACTTCTTCCATCACAGTGCCTGCAAGAATGAGATGATTCGGGTGTGCTGATTGGCACAGAATTTGTCCACTCTGAATGGCCGCAGCCATACCAACCCGATTGTCAAAGGCCTTCGCCATGTAAAGATCCTCGCGACCCATCGGTGTAAATTGACTCACGGGCGCAATCGGGTCCCCCAAAGAAATTCCCATTTCACGTTCAGCCTCCTCACGCGATGACGCTCCCACGTCGATAAACATTTGATCGAGAGGGATGATTTGCGAACGCTGCGAGGCGGGCAAAAAGTGTGGTGGGCGCGATGCTACAACACCGAGAAATTTTTCACCACTACGTGTGCGAACCTCAACCCGCTGTGACAACAACGAATGCTCCCACCAGCCACCAACCGCCACAAACTGCAAAAAGCCATCGGGCGTGATGTTCTGCACCAAAAATCCCACCTCATCCATATGGCCTGCCACCAGCACCCGCGGACCATATCCGGTTGCGCAGAAAACAGAACCGCAGCCATCTGTGCTTAAGTCGCCATGTTCTTCCATCTCATCCACAAAGATGGCGCGGACTTCATCCTCATGACCAGGCACAGAGTGCGCCTCAGTAAGCTCCTGCAACAACGACAATGCCTTTTTCTGCATGCGCAAAATTATACTCATCTGACGTCGCGATGCCAGCAGATTTTATCGTTTTGACAGGATCAGGGATACTCGACAATCACGCGATAGAATGTTTTAGGTGCCGTGGTGACTGGCAGCGTATGGCTGCTTTCCCCTACCCCTTGCGGCACTTGAATCAGATCCAGCCAAGTTTGCAAATTGGTGGAGCTTTGAATGTGATAGCGCCGATCTGCTAAACGAATTAAGCTCATGCTGGTGCCATTATAGACGGCTTTGAATCTTGATACTTTGTTGTTAGGATCGTGTCCAGAAACCCATTCGTCACGATTGCTCCAGCCATCACCGTCCA
>Ga0208597_1000980_pt1 | contig 11340 bp, 4 predicted proteins | sample LakMenEpi05May12_FD_150673 | JGI IMG/M metagenome (GOLD analysis project Ga0208597, IMG submission 150673) | Freshwater microbial communities from Lake Mendota, WI - 05MAY2012 deep hole epilimnion (SPAdes) | ecosystem: Environmental > Aquatic > Freshwater > Lake > Epilimnion/Euphotic zone ...
TGCCGCCGATCTTTCCTGGGACGGCGCGGTGAATAGCAACTGGAATACCACCGATGCAAATTGGTCAGGTTCTACTTGGAGCAACACCTCGCCTGACAATGTGATTTTTACCACCAACATCGGCACGATCAATCTTACCGAAGCGATCACAGCTGGTAACGTGACCTTTGGCCTGACCAATGCCAATACCAGCGGTGCCTTCTCTGGCTCGGCATTGACGATCAATGGCAACCTCACGGCGCAGGCCGACAACAACAATGGCTCCGGCGTTGTCACGACCACGTTTTCCAACAACGTGAGCGTCGGCGGTGACGTGGTAATCAACCGACGCGTCTTGGAGATCACCGGCGGCACCTTCACCGCGAACCGCATCAGCTCGACCAACGCTTGGGGGCGTCTTCTCATCTCGGGTGGTGCGGTCACGGCGACTAATGGCATTGATGACTCCATCCTCGGCGGCGGAGTCGCGATGAATGTTTTTCTTCAAGGTGGCACGCTCTCCACTCCCTACATCAAAACTACCTCGGCCACATGGACGGGACTCCCCGACGACGGCGTCGTTCTAAACGGTGGCACGCTCATCGCAACGGCCAGTAGCACCGACTTCATCCAGACCTGGGATCCAAGCACCTGGGGCGTTCGCAACACCGTCGGTGTCGGGCCAAACGGGGCGAACATTGATACCAACGGTTTCGACATCGCTATCAATAGAACTCTGGTGAACTACGGCGGCTCTGGCACGCTCACCAAAAACGGAGCCGGTAAACTGACGCTCAATTGGAGCGAGCACAATGGCGGCACGACGGTGAACGGCGGTACCTTAGAATATGTGGCCAACAGCGGCTACAGCCTGCTTCGTGGTCCACTCACGGTGAACTCCGGTGCCACGGTCTCGGTGTTGGGCGACGGCACCGGCCTTGGCTGGCAGGGCGGGCATATCGTGACGACATTGACGATCAACGGCGGCACGGTGACATCGAATGGAACGATGCACATTTGGAACATGAGTGGCGGAGTCAACATGACGGGTGGAACATTGCAAAGCAATGGCGGCGTGAGTGATGCGAACGGCCCTCAGCTTGAGTGGATCAACTCCACCGTTACCACCAATGCTAGTGCCGACACCGCAACCATCGGCGGGCGCATCCGCATGCGTGGCGATGGCGGTGCCGCTGGAATCACTTTCAACGTAGCCGATGGTGCTGCTGCGACTGATTTGCTCGTGAGCGCAGCGATCACCGAGGCCTGGGACCCTGGCCGGAGCATCACAAAAAATGGCGCGGGCAAGATGGTTCTCTCTGGTTACAATATCTACACTGGCAGCACGACTGTCAATGAAGGCACTCTTGAATTGAGTGGAGCCAATAGCGGCTATGGAAATATTCGTGGATCACTCACAGTCAATTCAGGAGCCACTGTCGCCATCACCAACGGCGACGGCACGGGTTTTGGTTGGAATGCCCCAGTCAACAACATCGCGGTGAATGGTGGCACCCTGAACTCAGTCACCGGTGCTCACGTTGGTTTTGGCGCATTTACCAGTGTTTCAGTGAGTAACGGCGGCACAATTGCTGGCAATTGGCAATGGAATGGTGATGGTGCTCTCGCTTTCACATCATCAGGTAACGGCACAAACACCATTTCTGGTAATCTCACCCTGCGAGCTGACAACGGCGCGAATCATACGTTCACAGTCGCAGACGGCTCAGCAGCCGTTGATTTGCATATCAGCGGCAACCTTTCGGATCAATATCCAGAAGTAGGTTGGCTACCAGGATCGAATCTGGTGAAAGATGGTGCTGGCACGATGGTAATCTCGGGAAGCAACACCTATGATGGCTCTACGATCGTCTCTGCCGGCACGCTGCTGGTAAATGGCTCCTTGGGCAATACTGCGGTAATCGTCAATGGCGGTACCATTGGCGGCACAGGAGCATTGGCAGGCAGTATGACACTTTCCAATGGACTCTTTCATGTCGTTGGCCTTGCTGATGCGCTCTCGGTTGCAGGAACGGTCACACTGTATGCAGGATTCGGCATTGATGATCTAACAGGAATTGATTGGGGCACTATCGCGAACGGTACTTACACCTTGATCGACGGCACGCTTGGTGCTGGTGTCTTTGATGCGCTGGCAAATAATAGCATCGCCACAGCCTATGACCTCGGCGGTGATCGCAAGGCGTATTACCAACAAGGCAGCCTACAACTTGTAGTCATCCCAGAACCAAGTGCCGCATTGCTAGGTGGTCTTGGTGTGCTTACTCTTCTGCGCCGTCGTCGCAATTCGTTTTAAAAAGCTGGACGCCACGCCCCCAAATACCCACACATTTTAACGGGTAGGCATAGTGCTAAATTCTGATAATTCTTGGGTTTATCAAAAACCCCAAGTCAATTACCTATGAAATCTCACCAGAAACTCCTTTTCCTTATTGGAGCGTCCTTTACCATGGGCGTCACTTCGTCCGCAATAGCCGCTGATCTTACATGGGATGGCGCGGTGAATAGCAACTGGAACACCTCCGATGCGAACTGGACCAGTTCTACTTGGAGCAACAGCACATCAGACAATGCGATTTTTCACAGTGTTGGTGGAACGGTTACGCTCGATTCTGGAATCAGCGCAGGGAGCGTTTCCGTAGGAAATACAGGCAGCAACTTCGCAAGCCTCACACTCACCGGTGGAACCCTCAACGCATCCACACTCACCGTCCAAGGTTTTAGCTCTAATAGCGGTGCCTATGGTTCCAATCCGACACTGACAGTAAACTCCTCGGTAAGCCTCACGGGTGATGCTGCCATCGGTCGCTCCAATCTCGACATCACTGGCGGTACTTTCACCTCCAACCGCATCATTTCTGCATCGGGGTCTGCTGACTGGGCGCGTCTCGTCATTTCCGGCGGCAACGTCACAGCAACCAACGGCGTAGATGGCAGCGTCAACACGGGAGCTACCTTCGCCATGGATCTCAACGGCGGCACGCTCAGCACCCCATTCATCAAGGTGGCCGACCGTGAGGTGGGCACCAGCAACAATGCTTGGCTAACCTTCAACGGTGGCACGGTAAAAGCCACCGCAGATACCGCGACATTCATCACCACACACGGCGGCTCAAACAATGTTTACATCTCTAATGGAGGTGCGATCATTGACACCAACTCTCATGCCATCACCATCGGCACGATTCTCAGAAATACATCTGGTCAGATTGGCTCCCTAACGAAAAACGGCGCAGGTACGCTTACTCTCACCCAATCGAACAAGCACACAGGCGGAACCACCGTCAACAATGGCATGCTGGTGTTGGCCGCATCCGCTTGGACTTTCGACAATGTCGGAGGTGCTGGTGTGAGCGTGGGTAGCGGTGCGACGTTGCGCGCCGATAACTCCGTGGCAAACCTGTTGAATGGTCTCACCCTCAACGGCGGCACGGTGGATGCCGTAAATAGCGCCGGAAATGGCGACTGGGGGAACTTCTTCCTCACTGGAAATGTTACAGCCACAGGAACTTCTCATATCAATGCTGACATCGCGCTGCGTTCGAACACCGTTGATTTCAATGTTGATAGCGGCAGTACACTGAACGTGGGCGGCAAGCTACAAAATGGAGCATTTTTTGGAATCTACAGTGGCTCTCCCGCCACCGTCGTCAAATCTGGCGATGGCACGATGGTGCTATCCGGTGTCAACACTTACACCGGCAATACAACGGTAGATGCTGGAACTCTCAGCCTTGGCAATGGAACAACCAACGCGAACCTCTCTGATGGAGCCACCGTCAGCATCGCCTTCGGAGCCACGGTCAACCTTAACTTTGCCGGCACAGACACGGTCGGCAAGTTGGTCATAGACGGCAACACCATGTCAGGTGGAATTTACGATTCGTCACACCCGACATACGGAAGTTACTTCACTGGTACTGGTTCCCTTACCGTTCTCGAACAAAACGGAACTTGGACCTCCCTAACGAGTGGAAACTGGAGCACCTCCGCCAACTGGCTATCCGACATTATCGCCACTGGTACTGACAAAACCGCAACCTTCAGCGCTGGAACCGGCAGCGAATCCATCACCGTCACGCTTGATACGCCTCGCGAGATCGGCAATCTCTCATTCTCTAATGCAAACTACACCATCTCTGGCAGTAACACGCTAACATTGGATTCCACCACCGACTCTGTCATCAGCGTGGGTAGCGGTCTCACCACTACGGTCTCCACCAACCTCAGTGGAATAGTGGGCTTAGTGAAAAATGGTGCTGGCACGCTCTCTTTATCCGCAGGTTCTGGCGACAACTATGCCAATGTTTATAATCAAAACATATCGGGTGGCTTGGACATCACTGAAGGCACGGTGGAATTCACCAGCCAATACATCCGCATGGGTACCATCACGGTTCGCAACGGTGCCACGCTCAAAGCCACGCAACCTTGGGCTACTGGTGCCAGCAATCCATGGTTCAATGGTCGTTCCGCTGGAGCGTTCATCGTCGAGGCTGGCGGCACTCTCACATCCACTACGATCGCCAATAGCTTTGTTAGTGGTCTGACGCTCAGCGGTGGAAGCCTCACCGCACCTGGTGTCAGCAGTTCCGAATGGGGTGCATTCATCATCGCCTCGACAGTGACGGCAGATGGCGAAGCCACCTCTTCGATTTCCGCCGAGCTCGCCTTAACTGGGAATCAAACATTTTACGTATTCCCTGATAGCGCCCTCAATGTAAGCAGCGTAGTTCACAACCGGCACGCTGCTGATGCCGGTGCGATTACTAAGGACGGTGAGGGCACGCTTACTCTCGGTGGGGCGAACTCATACTCGGGAAACACCATGATCAACGATGGCGCGTTGATCGTGCCTAGCAGTGGCAGCCTGCGCTTTTATCCTACCACGAGCGGCACCACCAACTCTGTTTCTAGTTCTGGGCTTGCAACCGCGACCCTGTCTTTCGTCGGCACCGTCAATCTCGACCTCAGCGCCGCAGTAGCCACCGCAGGCAATAGCTGGAATCTCATCAACGTCGCCAGCTTCAACACCGCTCCCGTTGTGACTCCTAGCTCGGTTACCAGTAATCTTGGAGCTTTCACCGAGGTCTCCGCAGGAACATGGGAGCTTCCCGCCACTGGAGCGAAATGGGTTTTCACCGTAGCCCATGGCAATCTTGCCTATGTAAGCAATGCCACGCCCTATGAAACTTGGGCATCTGCTTACGGCCTTGCCTCTGGAACAGAGGGTGGTGACCTGGACAATGACGGACTCACGAACTTCCAAGAATTTGCCTTCGGACTAATCCCTAACAGTAGAGTCTCGGTCAACCCGATTACTAGCCAACTCAATAAAACTACGGGCCAGTTCTCCTACCAACGCCTCAATGCCAGCGGCCTAAGCTACTCCATTTGGACCTCTCCTGATCTCATCTCTTGGACTGAGGACAGCACAGCCGTGCAAAACGTCACCACAGGCAACCCGAACGATACCGTGCAAGTCACCCTAAGCGCCATCTCGCCGCTCACAGCTGACAAACTATTCGTTCGCGTCAAGGCTCAGTGATTCGAAGAAAAACTTTTCACTCCATCACCGAAACTTTGATACTTAGCTAACGACACTTAAAAAATCTATGAAATCAAAATCAACTTCCAGCCTACTCCTATCCACTGCTACCTTGGCACTCGCCAGTACAATCACCATCCATGCCGCTGATCTGACATGGAACGCAGCTATCAATAGCAACTGGAATACCACCGACGCCAATTGGTCTGGCTCGACCTGGAATAATGCCACGCCTGACAATGCAATTTTTCACAGTGTCGGCGGAACGGTTACGCTCGATTCTGGTATCAGCGCGGGGAGCGTTTCCGTAGGAAATACAGGCAGCAACTTCGCGAGTCTCACTCTCACCGGAGGTTCTCTCAACGCATCCACTCTCACCGTACAGGGTGCGGGTGGTAACAGCGGTGCGTATGGCTCGAATCCTACACTGTCAGTGAACTCCTCTGTGAGCCTCACGGGAGATGCTTCCGTCGGTCGCGCCAACCTCGACATCACAGGCGGCACTTTCACCGCCAATCGTATCATTTCCGCATCGGGTTCTGCCGACTGGGCTCGTCTCGTCATTTCCGGCGGCAACGTCACAGCAACCAACGGCGTAGATGGCAGCGTCAACACGGGAGCTACCTTTGCCATTGATCTCAATGGTGGAACGCTCAACACCCCATCCATCAAAGTGGCCGACCGCGAGGTGGGCGCGAGTAATAATGCGTGGCTGACCTTCAACGGAGGCACAGTAAAAGCCACGGCAAGTAACTCGTCATTCATCACCACCTATGGCGGCGGAAACAATGTTTATATCTCCAATGGCGGTGCGATCATTGACACCAACTCCCATGCCATCACCATCGGCACAGCGCTCAAAAACACTGCTGGTCACAACGGTTCCCTGACGAAAAATGGTAATGGTAATCTGACACTTACCCAATCGAATAACTATACAGGCGGAACCACCGTCAACAACGGCATGCTGGTGCTAGCCGCATCCGCTTGGACTTTCGACAATGTCGGAGGTGCTGGTGTCACAGTAGCCAGCGGCGCAACGTTGCGAGCAGATAATTCCGTAGCAAATCAGTTAAACGGCCTTACTCTCAATGGCGGCACAGTAGATGCCGTAAATAGCAGTGGCAATGGCGACTGGGGAAACTTCTTCCTCACTGGCAATGTCTCAGCCACAGGAACGTCCAATCTAAACGGTGACATCGCGCTTCGTGCAAGCAATGTTGATTTCAATGTCGCCAGCGGTGGGACACTGAACGTGGGCGGCACGATGCACAATGGTGCCTTCTTTGGCATCTATAACGGCGTTCCCGCTACCGTCAGCAAATCTGGAAGCGGCACGATGGCGATCACCGGTAGCCAGACCTACACTGGCGCAACGACAGTATCCGCAGGCACACTTCTCGTGAATGGCTCCTTGGGCAATACTGCGGTAATCGTCAATGGCGGTACCATTGGCGGCACAGGAGCATTGGCAGGCAGTATGACACTTTCAAATGGACTCTTTCATGTCGTTGACCTTTCTGATGCGCTCGCGGTTGCGGGAACGATCTCACTGTTCGCAGGCTTCGGCGTGGATGATCTAACGGGACTTGATTGGGGCACTGTCGCAAACGGAACTTACACCTTGATTGATGGCGCACTTGGCAGCGGAGTGTTTGATGCACTTGCAAATAACAGCCTGGCCACAGCCTACGACATCGGCAGTGGGCGCAGTGCCTATTACCAGCAAGGCAGCTTGCAACTCGTCGTCATTCCAGAGTCCAGCAGCGCTCTGCTCAGTGGTGTGGGTCTGCTTGCTCTGCTCCGTCGTCGTCGTGCGTGAGCATCCTGAAAAATGGTGTGAAATTTTTCACAATCGGCGCATTGAATGCTTTGCCAATGCGATTCTGACTCGACCTGTGTCGCGGATGTTTATAGTCTGGTCACAGATGAATGGTGTAGCATCGTTTCGCTTTTGGATTTTCCTAATCAGTGTGCTGGCAGTGATTTTTCCCGCGCAACTATGCCGGGCTCAGCTCGCTACGGAATTTGTTGCTGGTGGAAAATCACTCACCATAGAAGCGGAAGGCATCCAGCAATGGCGCAGTGATTTTTGCGCTAAAGTGATCATTGGCGATCAGGAGGTAGAGCTCCGCTCGACGATGGGGAAGCTGGTTCACACCGCCGCAGCAGTGGAGACAGAGCCTACCCCGCTTGGAGCTGCAACGATTACCGTGCGCACCGTTCATTTTGCCGAGCATCAATTGAACATGATCCAGCGCATCGGCAAAATTCCCGGCTTGCCCGTACTATTGATGCAGACAGGCATAGAGAACCGTAGCAAGCAAGCTATTCGCTTGATTTCCGTCACGCCGATGCTGATGGACTTTGCCGTAGAAGGAAAATCCGCAGAGTGGTTAATCACCGCGCTGAATGAAAGTGTGCAGACAACCGCTGCGGCAGTTTCGTTAGATCAAATACAACAAGGGCGCACGGTTTTTGAGTATGGAGGATTTTACCGCAAAGACGGTGTGGGCTTTTTCTTTGGTCCTGTGGGCACGCCTATTTCGTATGCACATGCCTCCTTCACTCCGCTTAAGCAGGAGCGCGTGGCGTTTTCGTATTCGGCAGATATGAGCCGAGTGCTGGTGAATGCAAATGAAACGCGCTGGGGACAACAGCTTTCTATTTTGTTAGAAAAACCACAGGAGGCTATCGGTAATTGGACGAAATGGATCGCCGCTACGCACGGTGCCAGAACGCAACAAGGTGCTTTAACTGGCTGGAATAGTTGGCAATTTCTTGGAGGTCAAGTATCTGGAAAAGATGTGTTAGATGTGGTGGAATCTACGAAAAAATCTCACGCGCAACTGCGCCCTGCTGTGATCCAGATTGATGGCGGCTATGAAGACCCAAGCGGCGAGAAAGATTCTAACGAAAGATTTTCGGAAGGACTGGAGTTCTACGCAAAGCAGATTGCGATGACGGGAGCTAGGCCTGGAATTTTGTTAGAGTGCGCGAGTCGTGATGGCTATTTCATCCCTTGGCAGCAAATGGCGAATCGCGCGCAAGGACTGATGACGAAAGGTTTCAACTATTTCAAACTCAACATTCAGCGCGTAAATCAATACTATCCCGGCAATGATCGCCAAACATCATTTGAGGCGATTCGAGAGGGCTACGCTACGATACGCAATGCCGTAGGTGACAACACCTATCTTCTTAACAACGACCTCAAACCAAACCGTGCTGCGGTTGGGTTTGTGGATGCACACAGAATCGGTGCGGAGTCCAAACGTGATATGCTGCGCCCTGTCTTCGATGACGTGCTACGAAATTTTTCCATCCAAGGATCATGGGGAGCTGTGGATAGCGACTCCTATTTCCTTGGCACGGATCTGGAAAACATCAGCTCCATCAATGGCGGTTGGCCTATCGTACGAACATGGACGAGTATTGTCGGCTTATCCTGTGGCAATGCCATCACCTCTGACCCATGGTATTTGAAGGAATTCAAGCCCTTGCTTAGAAATGTCGAAACTATGACACCGCCAGCTCGGGAACACACCGAAGTGTTAGATTTGTGTACAAGTCATGAATATCCTCGATTGGTCGGACACGTCGAGCGTGATTGGGGGCGCATGACGGTGGCTTTGTTATGGAATCCCGGCGCTACTGAACGTAAAATTACGTTGGACTTTCAAGAAGCGGGATTAGAAAGCAACCGCCGTTATGCGGTTTGGTCCTTTTGGGATGACCGTTTTCTTGGAGTCGCCAAAGATTCTTGGACCACCCCATCCTTGTCACCTTCCGCTTCACAACACCTGCGCTTCACCGACCTCGATGCAACACCTGACCGTCCCGTTCTCATAGGCTCCAATCTCCATATCTACTGTGGAGCTGCTGAAATCGAGCGTGTCACCAGTCTACAAGGTGGCATGGAAATTGAACTCAACGATGCGGGTGCTCGTGACGGAAATCTTTTTGTCTATAGTCGCTTACCTCCCGTGTTGAAAACCGCGACAGGTTGCACGGTAGAAACGATTGCCTATGCTGGTGAAAATGTTTGGCGCATCGCCTTGAGCAAGCGCATCACTGGCACTCCTCAACGATTGGAAATGAGCATACAGCTCCCCGTCACAAAACAACTTTGGTTTTGGTTGCTTGTTGCACTGGCCTTGGCAAGCCTCTGTTTTGCGACATGGCGTTACCTTTCAAGCCTTCGACTAGAACGAGCCTATGCCTTGCAAAAAGAACGTTCGCGTATCGCTCAAGATCTCCATGATAACATCGGCGCAAACCTTGCCCACATTGCCCTACTTTCTGAGCAAGTGGAGCAGTCCATTGAACACACCGAGGAAACGAGAGCTCAGCTTGATCGCATATTTCAAGTCTCTCGTTCGACTGCGAAAGAGCTCGATAACGTCGTATGGGCCGTCAACCCTGCGAACGATACCCTAGAACAATTTGCCAGCTACGTTCACGGCTATGCGGAGGACTACCTCTCCATGGCTGGTATTCGCTTTCACTTTTCCAATACGGAAACGATGCCTCACATCAACTTATCTACCACGCTTCGTCATCACTTATTGATGATCGTAAAGGAGGCACTTCATAACATCGTGACTCACTCATCAGCATCACTGGTTAGCATGCGCATCGACATCGAACAACGGCAACTTCATCTCGAAGTCACTGATAACGGCCGCGGCATGCCAGTTAAAAAATCTCCCATCATTGGCAACGGCCTAAGCAACATCAAAGCACGTGTCGAAGAAATGGGCGGCAGCTGTGAATGGATTACGCCTGCTTCTGGCACTGGTTTATGCGTGAGCCTCAAAGTGCCTGTTTAAAAAACGAATTATATCTACTTTATGACTCCACCACTGAACCAAGACATTCGCGTGGCACTCGTTGAAGACCAAAGTGGTCTCCGAGAATCATTAGAAAAAACACTATCGAGTGCACAAGGCATCGTTCTTGTGGGTGCATTTTCCGATGCGGAACAGGCGTTACGCGAGATTCCTGAAAAGAAACCGCAGGTGGTGATCATGGATATCAATCTACCGGGCATGAGCGGCGTGGATTGCGTGCGGCATCTCGTGGAGCGAATCCCAGATGTGATGATCGTAATGCTTACCGTTTTTGATAATTCTGATGCGATTTTTCAGTCACTGAAAAATGGGGCATGCGGCTACCTGCACAAACCGATTCGCGGCAGAGATATCATCGCCGCCATTCGAGACGTGGCAGCAGGAGGTTCTCCGATGTCTGCGAGAATCGCACGTATGGTGGTGCAAACATTCAGCAAATCACCGCCCAAAGTTCCTTCCCCTACGCAAAGCCTAACGGAGCGTGAACAAGCAGTTCTCAACCTCATATTGGAAGGTTATCTCTACAAACAAATTGCTGATCAGTTGGATCTCAGCGTCTATACGGTAAACTTCCACATCCGCAATATCTACGGCAAGCTGCAAGTTCACTCACGAGCTGAAGCTGTAGCAAAATTACGAGATCGGTGAACGCTCCTGGGAACGCTGAGCCCCTGCTCGACGATTTTATTCTCATCATCATTCATAATTTTGGAAAGCTCGTAAGGAGTGATATATTGCATAAAAATCTGGGAACGCCAAGCCCCGCACAATTTAACGGCTAGCTTATAAACTGCTCACTCTGCTAGTTTTTTTTCTGATGTTCTTTTTTCGATTACTTCCTCTCATTCTCAGCATCACTACGCTCTACGCAACCGACTATTACATTGACCCAGCAGGCAATGACGGAAATGCAGGCACGAGTTTATCGGCACCGTGGCA
>Ga0208597_1000981_pt1 | contig 11320 bp, 8 predicted proteins | sample LakMenEpi05May12_FD_150673 | JGI IMG/M metagenome (GOLD analysis project Ga0208597, IMG submission 150673) | Freshwater microbial communities from Lake Mendota, WI - 05MAY2012 deep hole epilimnion (SPAdes) | ecosystem: Environmental > Aquatic > Freshwater > Lake > Epilimnion/Euphotic zone ...
GAATATCCAAAAGGGAGGTCATTGACCTCCCTTTTTCTTTTTAATCCTTATTCAAAATTTGTATCTTGCAAGTATAAATCTCAACGACTATGGAGCCAAAGTACAAACGCGTCTTATTAAAATTATCTGGGGAAGCCTTATTGGGAAATGAAAGAAATGGCGATCCGTTTAATCCAAAAATCATAGAGCAGTACGCGAATGAAATCAAGCAATTGGTGGACTTAGGTGTTGAAGTAGCGATTGTGATAGGTGGTGGTAATATTTACAGAGGGATGAACGAGGCGGATAGTGGTATTGAAAGAGCGCATGGAGATTATATGGGGATGCTAGCAACCGTGATTAATGCCATGGCGATTCAAGCCATGCTAGAAAAAATTGGTGTGTATACAAGACTACAATCTGCAATCAATATGGAGCAGGTGGCAGAACCTTATATCAGAAGAAAAGCATTAAGACATTTAGAAAAAGGGCGAGTGGTAATTTTTGGTGCAGGTACAGGCAATCCTTATTTCACCACAGATACAGCAGGTTCACTAAGAGCGATAGAGATGAAGGCGGATGTGATTTTAAAAGGCACAAGAGTAGATGGTGTATATGATGCAGATCCAGAGAAAAATCCAAACGCAAAAAAATTCGAGACCATCAGCTTTCAAGATTGTATCTCTAAGAATTTGAAAGTAATGGACATGACAGCATTTACCCTTTGTATGGAGAACAAATTGCCAATCATTGTCTTTGACATGAATCAGCCAGGTAATTTAATGAAGATTGTACAGGGCGAATCGGTAGGAACCCTCGTAAAATAGAATTTAAGTCAATGTAAATCCGCCGCTGATGTAAAAAACCTTGCTAAATCGCATTTTTCACAATCGGTGGATTAAATTTATAGTATGCAAAAAAATAGTTTTATCGTCTTATTATTATTGGTGCTTTTATTTTCACAAGAAAAAATTGCTGCACAAAATAATTTAAGTTTAAAAGAGGCAGTGACCATCGCCATTCAAAATAGCTACGATATTAAGTTGGTTGAAAATAACTTGTCGATTGCCCAAAACAATAACAATTATGGTGTTGCTGGAGGACTTCCAACTGTGACAGCAAATGGTACCAATAACAATACGCTTACAACGATCAATCAAACATTTCCGGATGCATCTAGAAATACGACAAGAAGCGGCGTGGATGGATCTACTTTAAATGGTGGTTTAACAGCAACCATGATTTTATTCAATGGCTATAGAATTGCTGCCACTAAAGATCGTCTAGAAAGTATTCAAAAACAGACAGAAGCTGTATTGCAAACACAAATGTTGAACACAAGTTCCACAGTGATGCAACAATATTATAATGTTATTCGACAGCTTGCGTTTTTAAAAACAATTGAAAAATCAATCGAAGCTTCTGAACAAAGGGTTGCGATTGTAAAAACAAGACAAGAACTTGGTGTAGCCAATCAAGCAGATTTGCTTCAGTCTAGTTTAGATTTAAATGCTTTATTACAAGCCAAGCAAAATCAGTTACTGGTATTAGATCAAGTAAAAGCAGATTTATACAATACTATGGTGCTGCCAGCCAATTCAAATTATATTTTCACTGATAGTATTCAGGTAGACCAGAAAATGATTTTGTCTGATGTAGAATCTAAAATGAAAGCGCACCCATTGTTACAATCTGCACAGCAATTGATTAATGTGAATCAGTTTTTAGAAAAAGAAACAAAGGCTTTGATGTATCCAACCTTAAGAGCCAATACAGGATTCAATTACAATAGCAATAAATCAGCAGCGGGTTTCATCTTATTAAATGAAAGCTATGGTCCATTCTTAGGATTTAATTTGAGTATTCCAATTTATGCTGGAACTTCAAATAAGCGTGCATATAAAAATGCACAGATCAATACGGTGAGTGCAAAAATTCAGTATGACAATACTGCACAAAGTTTAGCAACAGAATTATTTAAAACCTATCAGAACTATCAAAACAGTATAAAGCAAACTCCAACTGAAATTCAGAACTATGAAATGTCAGATGCGTTATTGACATTGGTGATGGATAGATTTAAATTAGGAGAAGCAACTATTGTAGATGTAAAACAAGCACAACAAAGTTTTGAAACAGCAGGCTTTAGATTAACTAGTTTAAAGTTCAGTGCAAAAATTGCAGAGATTGAATTAAAGCGTTTATCGAATCAATTGAGTTTTTAAACGCATACTATATAGCATTAAAAAGGGCGCATCTTGATGCGCCCTTTTTAATTATTTCCATCCGTCTCCGTCAAGGATATTACCAATCCCGCCTAGGATGCTTCCTTCTTCCTTACGTTTATAGGTTCCATAAGCTAAGATGCGACCCGCTAAACGGCTAATAGGCAAAGTTTGTATCCAAACCTTTCCTGGCCCAGTGAGTGAAGCAAAGAATAAGCCTTCGCCACCGAATAATGTATTTTTAATTCCACCTACAAATTGAATATCATAATTGACGTTAGAAGTAAAACCAACGATACAACCAGTATCTACTTTTAATACTTCACCAGCTTGTAAATCTTTTTCTACCACATGGCCACAAGCGTGCAAAAATGCCATGCCGTCGCCTTCTAATTTTTCCATAATAAATCCTTCACCACCAAATAAACCTGTACCTAGTTTACGTTGGAACTCAATGCCAATATTCACTCCCTTTGCAGCACATAAAAAAGCATCTTTCTGACAAATTACTTTTCCACCTAAATTTGGTAGGAACATTGGAATAATTTTTCCAGGATAAGGAGAGGCAAAACTTACTTTCTTCTTTCCATATTGTGTATTGGTATAAGCCGTCATGAACAAGCTCTCTCCAACCAAAGCACGCTTACCTGCCTGGAATAATTTATTTAAAATACTACTGTCTTGTTGTGTGCCGTCTCCAAAGATGGTTTCCATTTGAATACCTTCTTCCATCATCATAAATGCGCCGGGCTCAGCAATCGCTGTTTCTTGAGGATCTAATTCAATAGAAACGTATTGCATTTCTTCTCCAAAAATTTGATAGTCTATTTCGTGTACTGACATAATTTAAATTTTAATTGGTGATTATAAACCAATACAAAACTAATTCATCTGTATAAAAAAACCCCTCGAAATATTCGAGGGGTTATAATTTAATTTAAAAACCAATGTTTCAAGGATACGTGGTTAAAACCAAGAGCCATTGAATACACTATCGCCGTTAGCGTTGTTTTTTGCAGCCCTTCTCTTCACTTGTTTATTGTGAATCCAGGTGCTTACAAACATCAATGGAATGAATACAAAAGTTAAAGGAGGAATACCCAACATGCTAATCCACTTGCCACCAAATTGACGACGCATTGGACGACGTAATCTTTCCGCAATTAAATACATGGCAGGAACAATAAATAAGGTCATAAAGAAAGCAAATGCCAATCCAAAAATAATGGTCCAGCTTAAAGGCTTCCAGAATGCCACGTTATCGCCACCAAAGAAGATATGTGGATTTAGCTCGCTAAATAAAGTCACAAAGTTGATATTGAAACCCACTGCAATTGGAATGAAGCCAAGGATGGCAGCAAGTGCAGTCAATAATACCGGAATAATTCTAGTCTTACCCGCTTGAATCACTGCTTCTCTTGTTTTGTACCCACGGCTTCTTAATTCATCCGCGAACCCAATCACAAGGATACCGTTTTTAACAACGATACCTGCTAGCCCAACAATACCAAGTCCAGTCATGATACCAGACACTTTCATGCCAGTTAAAGCAAATCCTAATAATACCCCAATGATACTAAATAAGATTTCCGTTAAGATAATCACTGACTTAGAGATAGAATTGAATTGTAATACTAAGGTGAACAAGATCAACATCAATGCAATGATCAAGGCTTTACCAAGGAATGCAACTGTTTCTAATTGTTGTTCGTTCTCACCAGTTTGTTGAACTGTCACGCCTTCTGCGATGCCTTTATAGTTCTCAATATATTCGGCGATCACCGCATTCACAGCAGTTGGGTTATACCCTTCGTTCGCTAATACATTTGAACTTAATTGGATTTGCCTTTTTTGGTTCTTTCTTTTTACGCTACCTAAAGTACTTGTAGGTTCTACTTTTACTAAAGAACTAATTGGAATATTTTTTACCATTCCACCCGCAGCCATATCACGGAAGGATAAACGCATATTTAATAAGTCTACTAAATTTTTACGTTGCATTTCTTGATTACGTAATTGAATTTTGTATTCGTCTTTACCGTCTTTGATTTTAGAAATCTCTTTACCAAATAAGGCCGTACGAATTTGCATTCCTACTTGAGCCGATGATACACCTTCAATCAAAGCACGGTCTCTGTCAATTGTTAAGGTTAATTCAGGATTTTGTAAGTCTACATCCATCTTTAATTCTTCGATACCAGGAATTTGTGCTGCATCTAAATAATTCTTTAATCCAACAGCAGTTTTAATTAATTTATCAAAATCATCTCCCTGAATTTCAATGTTTACCGGAGGATCTGTTGGGGGGCCGTTAGACTCTTGTGTTACTGTGATTTCCGCACCAGGTATGCCTTTCATCTCCTTACGAATAGCTTCTAAATAAGGCATCGTAGAAACACCATGACGTTTTTCAAACTCTACAAAATTGACTTGTATACGGCCCAATTCAGATCGAGTACTTCTGTCTCCTCTCATCGGATCGCTTGCACCCACTGCAATATTGGCAATCGTAGATTCTACTACAGGATTCTTTTTACCATTCTCTGTACCCAATACTTTATTCACTTTAGCTTCCAATACTTTCGTGATTGAATCGGTATGTTTCACTTCGGAACCCACTGGTAATTTCAAGTAAACATATATTTCGTTAGGATCTGCTTGAGGGAAAAATTCAATTCCTGTTCTGCCTGTACCTACACTAATACCAAATAGGATAATGGATAAAATTAATAATCCAAAAGTGGCAAATAATAATTTTACTGGTCTCCATCCATTCAATGACCTTCTCAAAATACGCTCATAAACATCCATCATATTTGGTAAGGTCTTTTCTTGGAATTGCTTGATCGCGGCAGCAATAAAATATTTATTGGCTACTACTAAGAGCATAAAGAAAATCGTTAAATTACCTAAGAAGGTAAAGCCCATGATATCTAATACAATTCCGAAACCTATTGGAATCCAGAAATTCTTTTTCTTAAAAATGGCAGACTTTGGTTCATTGCCATCCTCCTCCTCGTGGTTCATAAAGTCTACTGCAAAAACAGGATTCATAATAAAGGCCACCACCAAGGATGCAGTTAATGTAAAAATCAACATGGCAGGTAGGTAGACCATGAATTTACCAATGATACCTGGCCAGAATAACAATGGGAAAAACGGCGCTAAAGTGGTAATGGTTCCTGCTAATACTGGGATAAACACTTCACCTGCAGCCATTTTAGCCGAAGTGGTAGCAGTTAGTTTACCCTTGCCTTGTACAAAAATACGGTGGGTATTTTCAATTACCACAATTGCATCATCCACAATAATCCCCAATCCAAATAAAAGGGCAAATAGCACCATAAAGTTCAATGTAATATTGGTGCCTATTAATAAGTTGCCTGCTGGTAAAAATACAAAGGCAACAAACATACTCAATGGCACAGATAAGGCCACAAAGAAGGCGTTTGTTACACCCATAAAGAACATCAACACAATCAATACCAATATAAATCCAATCACAATGGAGTTCACTAATTCCGTGAAGGAAGACCTTGTTGGAATACTTTGATCTCCAGTGATCACTGTTTTAAGGTCTTTTGGCAAACTAGTTAATTTTGCTTCGTCTACAATTTTCTTCACCGCATCAGAAGTTTCAATTAAATTTTCACCACTACGTTTGATGATATTTAAAGTCAATACATTCTTTCCATCTAAACGTGCATAGCTTTCATTTTTCTTTACGGTATCTACAATGGTTGCTACATCTCTTAAATAAATAGGGGCCCCACTTGTATTACGAACAATGATGTTTGCAATGTCGTTGGCATTTTTAAGCTGTCCTTTTATTTGAAGATTACGTTGCATGGTACCAACTTCTAAAAGACCACCAGATAAATCAAGGTTTTCTCTTTGAATGGCATAAGTGATATCGTCGAATGTAATGCCTGAGCTTTGCATTCTAAAATTGTCCACATTAATTTGAAACTCACGTTCAGGCGCACCTACTAAGTCTACACGGTTCACCTGTGTGATATTTTCTAATTTATCTTTTAAGTCATCAGCGTATTTCTTTAATTGCACCGAACTGTAATTACCGCTAATGTTGACATACATAATCGGCTGCTCACTAAAGTTCACTTCAATTACTCGAGGCTCTTGTGTTAAGTCATTTGGCAAGTCATTCTTTGCCTTATCCACCGCATCTTTCACTTTTTGTAATGCAATATCTGGCTTCACGCTGGTATTGAATTCTACGGTGATGGCAGAGAAATCTTGTTGAGACACCGAGGTGAATTTACTGATCTTTACACCTGTGATTGCTTTGATTTGTTTTTCTATTGGACGCGTTACTAAGTTTTCAATATCCTTAGGAGAGTTACCTACGTAGACCGTTTGCACGTACATAGTAGGAATGACAATCTCAGGAAATTGTTCTTTAGGAAGGGTCAAGAATTGGTAGATACCACCAAGGCTAATAAACAACATCAATAAATAAATAGATGTTTTGTTGGTGATACTCCAAGAAGTTGGTTTAAATTCTTTAAACTTTTCTTTGATATTATTAAGTGTCGACATTTGGATCGATTGTGCTTTTATGAATTATTTAATGCTAGTACTGATTAATTGACCATCATAGATCGACTGATATCCTTCTGTAATCAAGATGTCACCAGCAGCTAAACCGCTTAGTACTTCGATATTGTTGCCATAGAATTCACCAGTTACAACCATTTTTTTACGTGCAAACATTTTACCAGCTTCTATGACAGCTACATAAACAAATTTACCTTTCTCGTCGGTTTGTAATAAGTTCACCGGGATACTAATCGCATTCTTCTTTTCGTAGTCTTTGATTTTAACTTGTGCCAATAGGTTTGGTCTAAAGTTGTTATCAACTGGTAATTTAGATTCTATATAAAAACTTCTGCTTAAAGGATCAATCACATTACCTAATACATTCACTTTATTATAGATTGTTTTTTGAATATCAGGGAAGGTTAAAGTTAGTTCAGTACCTATTTTTACTTTACCAGCATAATTTTCTGGTACTTCTGCAGTTAACTTAAGTTTAGTGGTATTCACTATTTTGATTTGACCAGGTCCCATAAATAAATCCCCTACTTTCACATTCACTTCTTCTGCAACTCCGTCCACATCGCTATAAATACTAGTAAATGCCAATTGGTCCTTGACCATACCAAGTTGTTCGCCAGCAGCTCTTAATTGGCTAGCCAATGCGTCTGCATTGGTTTTAGCAGTCATCAATTGAATTTCGCTTCCAATATTTTGCTCCCAAAGGTTCTTTTGTTTTTCATAAACCGCTTTTGCTAAAGCCGCTTGAGCTTTTAAAGTCTCAATATTTTGTGTTGCAGCAGCAGCACTTTGTTTAACTAAGGTATTGTCTAATTGTAAAATCAATTGGCCTCTTCTTACTCTGTCGCCTCTTTTAATATAGATTGCTCTTACTTGACCACCGCCTGCGCGAGGGGTAATATAAGATACGCTCTCAGACTCTACTTTTCCTTGTAGTTCGATATAGTGTGTAAATGTTTCTGTTTGGATGGTATCTGTAGCAACCAAGATGGCTTTTGCCGCAGAAGCGCCTCCAGCTTTTTCTACTTCTTTTTCTAATGCTACTATTTGTGCATTTAATTCGAGTGCTTGCTTTTTTAAGCTAGCCAAGGATTTTTGTTTTGCTTCTACAGTATTGTCACCGCCACCACAGGCAGTTACAAGAATAAGTAAGCTAAGGGTAAATAATGTTGCGAATGATTTCATTGTATCTAAATTTTATATTAATTGTGTATTTGTTTAATTATAGTTTTCCGCTTGCTTTTAATAAGTCTACTTTAGAAATTAAGGCAGTATATAGGGCATTCATGAAATTATTTTGTGCAGCTACTAAATCTGCCTGAGCAGCAGAGATTTCCGTATTAGAACCGGCACCTGCTTCGAATTTCTTTTTGGTTTGGCTGTAGACAGTTTCTGCTAATTGCATGTTCTTTTTTTGAAAGTTCACAGTGGCAACCGAAGACATATAATTTAATTTAGCTTGACTAAGTTCATTATCAATATTGTTCTTTAAAGCAGTCATTTGGTTGTCTACCTGCTTTAATTCAAGTTTCGCCTTATTGACTTTAGCGACTCTTGCACCTCCGTTGAATAAAGGAAAGTTTACATTTAATCCAATGAGTGCAGTTTCAAACCAGCTTCCGTTTTTATCAAAAAAATCAAATTTGGTTCTTTGTGCATTTTTAGTGTAAGCACCGTTCATGGTGATGGTTGGTAAAAAACTTAATTGGTAGCGCTTGATATTGTATTCGCTCAATTTTTTGATCGTTGTCAAATACTGAAAATCTTTGCGAATGTCGTATTCAAAATTGTCTTCAAAAAGTACATCTGAACTAAGATTGTTTTCATTAATTACATCGGTTAAAACAAGACTGTCTTTAACAGGCATGCCCATTAACATCTTTAAACCCATATAGCCAATAGTTACGCTATTGTTTGCTTTTAATTTCTCTGTTTCTAAATTATTTAGTTGCACATTCACTTTGTCTACATCTAATTTTTCTGCAAAACCATTTTTATACATTACTGCAGCATCATTTGCTAATTTTTGTAAACGTTCAATATTGGCATCTAAAATATTTAATTGTGTTTTACTAGCAGAAAGCTGGTAGTAGATTTTATAAATATTTGCTTTGATATTTTCTTCGGTTAAAGCAGCATTCTTTCTTTTCCAGTCTAAAGATGTTGCCCTTGCTTGTAATGCAATGAACACCTGGCCGTCAAATAATATTTGATTAAAGTTTGCACCATAATTAGCATTGAACTTAGTACCAAACTGAACAGGAATAAAGGTTCCAGCAGCGCCACCAAAAATTTGCCCAGGTAATAATGAAGTAGGGATGGTTAGAAAGTCTGTTCCCCCTAAGCTGCTATTTAAACTAGGCAATGCTGCAGATGCAATTTCTTTATTGGTTTGAATCTGAATATCGATATCTAGTAAAGCATTTTTTACTTGTAGATTATTTTTTTGCGCATAACCAACTGCATCTGCTAGTGAAAATGCATGTATCGTTTTTTGTTCCTGCGCAAATGCTGTAGATGCAAAAAATACCGTTACAAGGAATAGGTTTTTTTTCATGTGTATATTTAAATTGCTTGTTTACTTAATTGTTTATATCTATCCATTAGTTCATGCCCCTTAATGGTCATAAGGCCATATACAAAATGTTCCATCAATTGTGTATGCACTTCTAAAGAGTTGAATTTGCTCAATGGAAATAGGTGAAGATTAAATGGAATAAATACAGTTTCTAATCGAAATTTTGAAATGATGTCAATATCAAGATCTTTTCTATAACATCCTTCCTCAATACCCTTCATTAAATTTTGCTTGATCAATGAAAATAAAAATTCATCCTTATGATTTTTGATCATATCAAAAGCATTCGAAAAATGTTTTTCCAATTCCATCATCGAATTTGGATTCATTGTTTGCGTCATAGCCTTCATATTTTCCATTAGCAAAAACATTTCATGAATCGCATTTTCTGCTTTTGACTTACAGTCTTTGCAAGTCATTTCATGTTCTTTTAATTCTAGGTTCACGACGGCCTTTACCAAATCATCCTTATCCTTATAGTATTGATAAATCGTCTTTTTGCTGATCCCCAGTTGATGGGCTAAGTCGTCCATTGTCACCTGTCTAAGACCGGACTGGAGCATTAGATCTCTCGACTTTAGTAGTATTCTTGTTTCCATAGTTTCAGTTGAAGGCGCAAAACTAAGGAAACTTTATAAGTTTGCAAAGTTTCCAAGCATGAAATTTGTATTAATTCTTGATAAATGGTCAAAATGAGTGAAATTTGTAACTAAATCAGCAGAAAATGGCCAGTTTAAGGCAAAAACTTAACAGAAAACAGATTTTGGGCTTTTTGGCTCAATTGTTCTTTCAAGGGGTAGTCGTACTGGCGCCCATTGGCGTGACCGTTTGGGTGGTGGTGAGCCTATTCAATTGGGTAGATAATTTTTTACCTAATCTATTAAACGTCTTATTTCCGCTTCAATTTGCCGAGGTAAATGGACAGATACCAAAAGTGACTGGTCTTGGGTTTCTAGTGGCCCTATTATTAGTGTTAATTGTTGGATGGTTATCGTCTTTATTTTTTGTTGAAAGGCTGGTGTCCATCTTTGATAAAGTATTAGAAAAAACACCGGGCATTAAAATCATCTACTCTTCGGTCAAAGATTTTTTAGAAGCATTTGCAGGAAATAAGAAAAAATTTGATCAACCTATTTTAGTGAATGTGGATGCAACTGATGTTTGGAGAATAGGATTTATTACACAAAATGATAGTGCACATTTTGGATTAGCAGATTTTGTAACAGTCTATGTGCCCCATTCCTATGCAATATCTGGTATTACTTATATTGTTGCACCTTCAAGAATAAAAAAATTACCAAAAGGGATTGCTGCCGCAGAAGCTATGAAGTACGTGGTTTCTGGAGGAGTCACTACAATGGATGAGAATGAAGCGCATAGCGATTCATGATGAATGAAGAAGATGAATTTTCAAAAAATAGTACATGCAATTACATAATTTTAATTCAGGCCCATCCATTTTACCCAAAGAAGTGTTGGATGAAGCGGCGGCAGCGATTCATAATTTTAATGGAACTGGTTTGTCTATTTTAGAAATTGGACATAGAACAACTGAATTTGTGGCAGTAGTAGAAGAGGCAAAAAAAATTGTAAAAAGATTGATGGATATAGGGGACGATTATGAAGTGTTGTTTTTGCAAGGAGGGGCCACTATGCAGTTTATGCAAGTGCCCATGAATTTATTAGATGAAAATGGATTGGCTGCAATTTGTGACAATGGCATATGGGGGCATAAAGCAGTGAAAGAAGCACAAATTTTTGGCCCAGTCAAAGTGGTATCAGATACCACAGCAGACAAGCATACGCACATTAATAAGGCCCTTGAATTACCCTCAAATACCAGTTATTTACACATTACGACCAATAACACGGTGGAGGGAACCCAATGGCATAGCTATCCACAGCCGAATCTGCCCTTAATTGGGGATATGAGTTCGGATATTTTTTGTAGACCCACGCC
>Ga0208597_1000982_pt1 | contig 11315 bp, 9 predicted proteins | sample LakMenEpi05May12_FD_150673 | JGI IMG/M metagenome (GOLD analysis project Ga0208597, IMG submission 150673) | Freshwater microbial communities from Lake Mendota, WI - 05MAY2012 deep hole epilimnion (SPAdes) | ecosystem: Environmental > Aquatic > Freshwater > Lake > Epilimnion/Euphotic zone ...
GTCACATATTCGGTCCCGCCGGGCTGCTCGAGCAGGACGACGGCGAGAATTGGAGCCAAAGCACCCGCGCCGCGCGGGGCGTCGCCAGCCGAAAGCTTGGCCACCACGTCGGCATGGGGCTCGGCCACGGTGAAGTCGCGGTGGGAGACGGCGGCGAGCACTACGTGGAGGGTTGGGTCAGCGAACACGGCCAGCGCTGGCTCTATCGAGCCTGGGCCGAATGGATGGCTGCACGCGACTGGGCCGAACTGAAGGCCAGCCACTCCCTGCCGCCGGATGGGGTGATCTGATGACGACCCTCGAACACGAACGCCCGGCGCCCTGCCCTTGGAGCGAAGCTCCGGCCACAGAGCGCGCCAGCCTGCAATACGAGGTAGAGCAATTTCTCTACGAGGAGGCGGCTCTGCTCGACGCCCGCCGCTACCGCGACTGGCTCGGCCTCCTTGCCGACGACATCCATTACTGGATGCCGATCCGGCGGACCGTCACGGTCAGCGATCTCGATCTGGAGTTCACCAAGCCAGGCGAGATGGCCTTCTTCGACGACGATCGCAAGCTGCTCGAGATGAGGGTCAAGAAGCTGGAAGCCGGATCGGCCTGGTCCGAAGACCCGCCTTCGCGGTCCCGGCATTTCGTCTCCAACATCCGCATCACTGACGTGATCGGAGATGAGATCACCGTTGAGGTCTGTTTTCACCTCTACAGGTCGCGCCTCAATACCGAAGTCGACAGCTGGGTCGGCCGTCGGGTGGATGTGGTGAGGCGCACGAAGGACGGATTCCGGCTCGCTGCGCGAAGCCTTTTCCTCGACCAGACGGTCATCCTCTCCACCAATATGAGCTGCATCTTCTGAGGCGCACGACCATGGCATCGCTTGAAGGAGAAGTCGTACTGATCACCGGCGGCGCCTCGGGCCTCGGGCGGGCGCTCGTCGAACGCTTCCTGGAAGAAGGCGCGCGTCTGGTGGTTCTCGACCGGACCCCGGAGCGGCTCGCAGCTTTGGCCGAGGCGCACCCTGACCGTCTCAAAGTGGTCGGCGGCGACGTCCGCTCGCTGCGAGACAACCAATCCGCGGTGGACGCCTGCGTCGCCCGGTTCGGCAAGCTCGACTGCGCCATCGGCAATGCGGGCATCTGGGACTATTCCGTTACGCTCGACGATATGCCGGGCGAGCGGATCGATGCGGCCTTCGATGAGCTGTTCCACGTCAACGTCAAGGGCTACCTCAACCTGGCCAAGGCGTCGCTGCCCGCCCTGGTGCGCTCGTCCGGGGCGCTCGTGTTCACCGTCTCCAACGCTGGCTTCGATCCCGCCGGCGGCGGCCCGCTCTACACCGCCTCGAAGCATGCTGTAGTGGGCCTCGTGCGCCAGCTGGCCTACGAGTTCGCGCCGGCGGTGCGGGTGAACGGCGTCGCGCCTGGCCCGATCGAGACTGACCTGCGCGGCCCGGCGGCCCTGGGCCTCGAAGACCGCTCGATTGGGGCCATAAACCTCTCAGCGCTGGCTGCGCCCATGATGCCCCTGGGCTTTGTGCCGACGCCGGCCGAATACGCGGGCGCCTACGTCTTCCTGGCCTCGCGGCGGGATAGCCGCCCGGCGACGGGAGGCGTGCTGAAGCTGGATACGGGCATCGCTGTGCGCGGTATCGGTCAGGTCGCCGCGGGGCAAGGTCTCGTCGCCAAGCACGCGGCGCAACCGACCGTCGCGGAGGAAACGGCATGACGGACGACCGCTCGCTGCTGGGCCACGCGCGCCGCGACGTGCGGATGGATGGCGTCTACTTCTGTCGCGCGTCCGTCGACGGCCCGTTCGCGAAGTCGCTCGATCTGGGCAACTACTCCTACTGCGTTTTAGTCCGGGCCGGTCGTCTGCGCTTCGAGAGCGACTTTCCCACGGCCATTTCGTTGGAGCTTGGTCCTGGCGACGTCGTCGGTCTGAGCGGACTGTCGTCCGATGTCTTCCGGTCGCTCGACACGCCCTCCGGCGACGAGGTGGGGCGCTTCAACCCGCGTGATCTGGCCGACCCCGCGCCGCCGGGCGACGTCGAACTCGTCGTTGGCGTCGCGCCCAGCGAGTCCATCGCGCTCGCCTCGCTCATGGTCGGCCCGATCATCGTCCGCAGAGCCGAACATCCGGGCCTTTCCCGCCGGCTGTGGGCGGCCGTCGACATGCTGGAGGAGGAGTACGCCGACACCTCTTGGATCGACCGCGAGCCGATGATCCGGCGGATCGCTGAGATCATGCTGCTCACCATGGGTCGGCGCGTGTTCGCAGACCATCGCGAGGCGCAGGCCGACGCGGCGCCGACCCCGGCGAGCCGTCCCATCATGCTGGCGATCAACGCCTTCTTCCGGGCGCCGGAGAATGCTTGGACCTTAGCGGACCTTGCCAAGGCCGCGGGCATGTCGCGCTCCCGCTTCGCCGAGGAGTTCAAACTCTCCACGGGGCAGACGCCGGCGCGGATCATCTCACGCATGCGCCTAACGGCGATCGCGCGCCGGTTGGCGACGGAAGCCCTCAGCGTCGAGGCGGCCGCGGAGGATGCGGGCTACAGCTCCGCCGCCGCCTTCGTCCGCGCCTTTCAACGCGAATTTGGAGAGACCCCGGCGCGTTGGCGGCGACACCGCCGAGGCGATGAAACGTGGTCTCGGCGCACCTCGCCGCAGAGCTCCCTCAACCTGAAAGCGCGCGCCGCGCCCACCTGAGTCGCGACTCTTTAAGAGCCGTCCAATTTCAAAAACCACCAACGTCGGAGAAACACCCAGATGTCCGTCGCAGATACGCTTGCGCCTATCACTGAAGAATCAACCAGCCGCTTCGTCCAGACCAAGCGCTGGAAGCTGCACTACAACGAGGCCGGTTCAGGCCATCCGATCATCTTGCTGCACGGCACTGGCCCGGGGGCGACGGGATGGAGCAATTTCAACCTCAACATACCCACGCTCTCCCAAAGCCACAGGACCATCGCTCTCGACTTCCCGGGCTGGGGCCGCTCGGACGTGTTCGACTGCACCGGAGTGTCGCGAGCCGCCGCCAACGCCGAGGCGGTGAAGCTCCTGATGGACGAGCTCAACATCGAGAAGGCTGCGCTGGTGGGCAACTCCATGGGCGGCGGCGCCGTGCTCGACTTCATGGCGGCCTATCCGGACCGCATATCGCATGCAATCACCATGGGCGCCGGTGTCTTCGCGGTCCCGGGGATTTTCAACGCTGGCCGGCTCACCGAGGGCCTGCGGGTGATTTTCGAGACCTATCGCGACCCCTCGCCGGCCAACTTCCACCGGCTGGTGGAAGTGATGGTCTACGATTCCTCCTTCGTCACGGACGAGCTCACCCAGCAGCGCTCTGCCGCCGCGCTCTCCCAGCCGGAACACTTGGCCAACTGGCTGAAATGGCCGATGGGTCATCCCGACGGCCCGTTCGGCGGTGTCGAGGAATTGCTCAGCAAGCTCGCCAAGAGCACGGTCCCGACCCTGATGATCCACGGGCGCGATGACCGGACCGTGCCGATGGAGACCACCCTGCGCACCGCTGGCCTGATCAAGGACCTTCGCGCCGTGATCCTCAACCGTTGCGGCCACTGGGCCCAGGTCGAACATACCGACGAGTTCAATCGCCTGGTGCTGGGTTTCGTTGATCGTGAAACGAAGGCGACAGTCAAGAAATCCGGCTTCGGCGGTTGAAGCCGGGAGCCCAAAAGGGAGGACTCGAGAATGACGATCGCAGCTTTGGGATATGTCGGCTTCAAGGCGAGCGACCTCGCCGCCTGGAGCGAGTTCGGAACCAAGGTGCTCGGCTTGATGGCCGCCCCTGCTCCAGCCGGGAGCTTGCGTTTTCGAATGGACGCGCAGGCCTGGCGCATCGCGGTCGAGCCTGGTGACGAAGACGACATCGCCTTCGCGGGTTTCGAGGTGCGGGGCCCGGCGGAACTGGAGGCCGTGAAGGCGCGGTTGGCGGACGCTGGCGTCGCTCTCGACCCTGTGGACCCGGATCTCTTAAAAGACCGGCAGGTGCGCGGCCTGATCCGTTGCCGCGACCCGGAAGGTCTTCCCGTAGAGATCTATTACGGTCCGACTGAGCGCGGCGAAGAGCCCTTCGTTTCGCCCGCCGCCGTCAGCGGCTTCGTGACGGGCGAACAGGGGCTTGGGCACATCGTGCTGTCGGCCAAGGACATCGCCGCCACGCGGCGGTTCTACAGCGATATTCTCGGCTTGGAGTTGTCCGACACCATCCGGATGCAGATTTCGCCGGAGTTCGCGCTGGAACTGGAGTTCTATCACTGCAATCCGCGCCACCACACCCTGGCGCTGGCGCCTGTCCCCACGCCCAAGCGTCTGCATCACTTCATGCTGCAGACAGCGAACCTGGACGATGTGGGCTTCGCCCTCGACCGCGTCACGGCCGCGAAGGTCCCGCTGACCAACACCCTCGGCAAGCACACCAACGACCACATGGTGTCGTTCTATGCCCGCACCCCCTCCGGTTTCGAGGTGGAGTACGGCTGGGGCGCGCGGGAGGTGGGACCAAGCTGGCGCGTCGCACACCATGACCGCGTGAGCATCTGGGGCCACCAACGTCTGCATTGAGGACTTAAGATGGCGTCATCGCATGTGGTGATCCTCGGCGCAGGCCACGCGGGCGGCGCCTGCGCGGCCCTGCTGCGCCAATATGGCCACGAGGGGCCGATCACGCTGATCGGGGACGAGCCGATCCCGCCCTATCAGCGCCCGCCGCTGTCCAAGGCCTGGCTCAAGGGCGAGGCCGACGCGGACTCTCTCTCGCTGAAGCCGCTGGCCTTCTACGCCGAGAACAACATCGACTTCCGCCCGAACCTCGCCGGCGTGCGCCTGGACCGGGCCAGCAAGATCGTGGCGCTCTCCGACGGGTCGCGCGTGTCGTACGACATCCTGGTCCTGGCCACCGGCGCGCGCGCCATCGCCCTGCCGATCGAGGGCAAGGACCTCGCCGGCGTCATGTTCCTGCGCACGGCGGCGGACGCCGAGCAGCTGAAGGGCGCCATCGGCCCGGGCAAGACTCTGGGCGTGGTGGGCGGCGGCTACATCGGCCTGGAGGTGGCCGCCTCGGGCCGCGCCCTGGGCGCCGAGGCCATCGTCTTCGAGAAAGAGGACCGGCTGCTGGCGCGCGTCGCCTGCAAGCCGCTCTCGGACTTCTTCCAGGCCTATCACGAACGCCGCGGCGTCGCCTTCGAGCTCGGCTGCAGCGTCACGGGCTTCGCCGGCCAGGACGGCCAGGTCGCCGGCGTCACGCTGGCGGACGGGCGCACCGTACCCTGCGACGCCGTGGTGGTGGGCGTTGGCGCCCATCCGAACGATGAAATCGCCGCCGCGGCCGGCCTGGAGGTGGCGCGCGGCGTGGTGGTGGACCTCGACGCGCGCAGCGTCACCGACCCTAATGTCTTCGCCATCGGCGACGTGGCCCACCGGCCGATGCCGATCTACGATCGCATGTTCCGCATGGAGAGCGTGCCCAACGCGCTCGAGCAGGCCAAGCAGGCGGCCAGCGCCATCGTCGGCCGCCCGCGGCCCGCCGGCGAGTGCCCGTGGCAGTGGAGCGACCAGTACGACCTGAAACTCCAGATCGCCGGCTACGCCTTCGACACGACGGAAATCCTGGTGCGCGGCGACCCGGCGACGGCCAAGTTCGCCATCTTCCACCTGAAGGGAGACCAGGTGCAGTCGGTGGAGGCGATCAACGCCCCGCAAGAATTCATGATGGGCAGACTTCTGATCCTTTCCCGCAAGTCCGTGAACAAGGCGAAGCTTGCGGATACGCGTGTGTCCATGAAGGACGTGGCGGCGTGAGCTCGCCGACGTGATCAAGGTGAGCGCACGGCAGCCGATGCGCTCGCCATGCCTAGTCACCGTCCGCTTCCTGGAGCGGCGCTTCAGTCCGCTAAGAGCCCGACTCAGCCGATTGGGAGATCCACAGGCGGCGCAAACGACGTAGGCATGGCGCCGATTGGTTGTGTCGCCGCACTTTGCGCTGAGCCGCCTACTTTGCTCCGTGTCCGCGCGGGCCTTTTCGTGACTCGTCTACTGTTCGAATGCCGCTCGCACCCGATCGGTGGGCGCCGATCGCAGCGCGAAGATCTCAGGCCGTCGGCCTTTCGCCGACAATCGACACGCGGTGTCCTGAACGGCTCAGCGGGAAGTAGTCCCACACCGCCTGGTGCTGGGTGCATCGATTGTCCCAGAACACCAGCGTGTTAGGCGTCCAGCGCACGCGGCAGGCCAGCGCGGGCTGAGACTCGATGTGGCGGAACAGCATGTTGAGGATCGCCTCGCTCTCGAAGCGGGTCAGCCCGTCGATTTGGGAGGTGAAGCCGCTGTTGACATAGAGCGCCTTGCGGCCCGTCTCGGGGTGAACAATCACCACCGGGTGGCTGGTCTTCTGGAACTCCTCGTTCGGGGCGTAGCCATAGCCCTTCACCCAAGGGAGAGCGCCGTCGTGCGTCGCCGTTAGCCCCTGCAGGAACGTCTTCAGCGGCTCGGAGAGCATCTCGTAGGCGAGGTGCATATTGGCGAACAGGGTGTCGCCGCCATAGCCGAGTTCCGGGACCTCCTCGATGTAGAGCATCGATCCCATGATGGGGGTTTCCTCGCAGGTCACGTCCGTGTGCCAACCCTCGCCCGCGACAAACTTGGAGTCCTGGGTGGCCTTGACCGTCAGCCGCTCGGGGTCGCCGGGCCGCTGCTTCTGGAGCGGGTGGACGTGCAGCGGGCCGAAGCGTCGACCGAACGCCTTGTGCGCCTCGGCCGACAGCTGCTGGTCGCGGAACACGATCACATGGTGTTCGAGCAGCGCGCGACGGATCTCGGCGAACTGGCCGTCGCTGAGCTCGCCGCTAAGATCGACCCCCTCGATCTCAGCCCCGATCACCGGGGTCAGGGGCCGGACGGAAAGGGTTTCGTAGGGCGCGCGCTTGGCGTTCACCAAAGTCTCGATCGCTGCCAGTCCTTGGCGATGCATGCGTCTCTCCCTTGAGCACGCGGTTGTGTTTGTCCCGTTATACTGAGGCGGCGAGGGCGGTGCTGCTTGACCTGACGGGGCGCCTTATTGACGATTTGGGACATGATCAGCGCCCCGAAGCTACACCGTTCAGAGCCGCCGCCCTGACAGGCTATCTTAGGCAGGCTATCCCAGCCTGCGCCGCACCGTCGAGATGACGCGGCAATATCTCTGGACTCAGATCGACGGATTTTCGATCGGGCTGGAGATCGCACGCGCAGCCCTTGCCCACGCCCTCGGCGAGCGTCCATTCATGCGGCGGAAGGCGGGGCTGAAATTGGCCACGTCGGCGTAGCCGAGGCGGTAAGCGATTTCGGATACGCTCGTGTCGCCGAGATATCGGTGACGCTTGAACGATAAGGGTTTGATCAACGCGCTCTCCACAGATGGGCGCAGGCCGCCAAATGGAGAGCGCTTATCATCGCCCTGTCGGCGCCGGCCTCAGCCCCGCAGCTGCATTTCCTGGAGGTGTGATCGGAGTGGGGAAAGCGCCACACGCAATGCGAACTGTCGACATAATCCCATTAGGGTCCTGGGACTGCTCATCAAACTGCAAGCGCCGGGGCTAGCCATGGGCCTGTGACGCGAAGCGAGGCGAGGCGTCATTTTTAGCTATAATATATTGAAAAACATCAGAATAGCCGAAGATTTGCGCCTGGCGTGAGCTTGGGCGAGCCCCATCGAGGGAGCGATATGTCCACGTGGAGGGTACGTGACAAGTTTATGTGTCGACACTGTTGCCGTAGCTTGACTTAGACGCTCCGCGCGGCATGGCGTGGAGGGGAGAACAAATAAAAGGGGAGGACGATGCAGCTTAAACTCATTCTTCTGGCGGGAGCGGGCGCGACCTGCCTTGCTGGCGCCAATGTTTCTAACGCCGCGGATGCAACCGCGACGCAGCCGCAGGCCGCGCAATCCACCCAAGCTATGGGGGAAATTCCGGAAGTTCTGGTGACAGCGCGCAAGCGGGTGGAGAATATCCAGGCCGTGCCGATCTCCATCACCGCCTTCAACAAGGAGCAGATGGCTCAGCAGGGCGTATTCACCGCCACCGATCTGCGCACCCAGACGCCTTCGCTCTCCACGGAGACCACCAGCATTTTCAGCGCCTGGCCCATGTGGGGCATTCGCGGCCAGCGCGACGACAGCTTCCTGTTGCTGCAAGCGCCGACTGTGATCACCTACTTCGCCGATGCGCCGCAGGGGCACCCGGTCGGATTCGGCGCGGCGCTGTTTGACATCGCCTCGATCAATGTTCTCGAGGGCCCCCAGGGCACTCTGTTCGGTAAGAACTCCACAGGCGGCGCCGTGGTCGTCACGCCTAACCGACCTACCGACCGCTTTGAGGGCGAAATCGCCGGCAAGTACGGCAATTTCAGCGCCGCCACCGGCGAGGCCATGCTGAACCTGCCGCTGAACGACCTGATTCAGGTCCGTCTGGCTGGGCGGATCCACAGTGACAACGGCTTGATGGCCAATCTCAATGGGACGGGCCGCTTCGACAAGACCAATGACGATGCAGGTCGGGCGTCGATCCTGATCAAGCCCAACGATCGCATCACCAGTCTGACCACGGTGGACTATTACCACGGCCACGGCGCGCCCATGGGGACGCGGCTGTTCTATGTAAATCCCTACTCCAATGCCGGCAATCCCGCAGGCTCGTTCCTGGCGCGATTCCAACCGGCGCTGCTGGCACAGGTACAGGCCCAGTACGCCCTTGAGGCTGCGCAGTCAGGAAGCGCTCGCTGGTCCGCCGGGACGCCGTTCGGTACAGGCGGAACCACCGACTATCTGAAACACCCGTTCCAACAGCGTCTCAGGGCGGAAGGGTTCACGAACGACACGACGGTCGAGTTGTCAAAAGATGTAAAGGTCCGCAACATCATCTCGGCTCGCCGCGACACCGTTTATTATAATGGTGATTATAACAGCGGAAATTATATCGTTGACTCCACCGCTTCTCAGGAAAACATCCACCAACTTTCCGAAGAGTTTCAGGTCATTGGGAAGTCATTCAACAATCGGCTCGATTGGGTTGCGGGTCTGTTTTACATGCGGGAGACCGGAAACGAGTTTGCAGGCGCCAAGAACTTCCTGACCCTGGCCCAAGTTTCCGGCGGCGGGCAGAACACGGCCTATGGCCTGTTCAGCCAGGGCACCTTGGCGCTCACCAACGACCTCAAGCTTACCTTGGGCGTCCGCCAAAACCGCGACGTCATCATGGGCTACTCCAACGGCGCCAATCTGGCCGCCAACACCTCCATCGAACCCGGCCAGACCACTCCGACCGTCTGTAAGGAAGGGGTTCTGACCACTGTGGGCGCCTCGACGTCCGTCGTGGCCTTCCCTCTGGCCTCCTGCCTGCTGCAGGGGACAAAGTCGTTCAAGGAACCGACCTGGAACCTGTCTTTGGAATACAATGTCCCCAAGGCCTGGCTGCCCGGGGCCGACAACGCCCTGGTTTATGGCGCGTGGCGTCGAGGCTATCGGGACGGCGGCTTCAACATGCGCGGCACCTATGAGAGCTGCGCGCCGACGGCCTGCGCCAACGGCGGCAATTTCGGACCCTACCAGCCCGAATTCGCCACCGACTTCGAGACCGGCTTCAAGGGCGACTTCCATTGGGGCGCGTCACGGCTGCGGACCAATCTCGCCGTCTACTACGACGTGTTCGAGAACCTGCAGCGCAGCGTAAACGTCGTGGTGGCGCCCAACCCCATCCCGCAGCAAACGATCGCCAACGCCGCCAAGGCGCATGTGTTCGGGACGGAATTCAAGTGGATGTATATCTACGATCGCCGGTGGGAATTCTCCGGCTTCTACAATCTCACGGACGCCAAGTACGACCGTTACATCAGCTACGCCACTTCGGGCGCGCGCCTGGATTTGTCCGGACGTGGGTTTGTCGACACGCCGAAGTACAAGACCAGCATCAACTTCGCCTATAACACGCCGTTGCCCCAGGGCGTCGGACAGGCTTCGGCGCGGGTCAACTACACCTGGCAAGACCGGGAGATTCTTGCGGAGCAGCCCTTGGCCAACGGCGTTACGCCAGCGCAAAGCGGCTACGGCCTGTGGAATCTGCGCCTCGACTGGAGGAACGTGCTCGGCAAGCCTCTGGATGTCAGCGCCTACGCCAAGAATCTGACCGGCCAATATTACCTGGTTGGCATTGCCGATCTGTCCACATCGCTGGGCGTGACCCTGGCCATTCCGGGCGAGCCGCGGACCTACGGAGTCGAGCTCCGGTATCATTTCTGATTCCGAGCTCGTCGGTCTTCGGGGCGCGTCCCGCGGGCCAGTGCACCTCCCTATTCGGAGAGCTCGGAGCCCGAGCTCTCCGTACTTTTCCACGACCAGGAAGGAATCGCTGTGTCCAGCGAGATGGAGGCCCTGAAGCGGCGCTTGCAGGCCCTGGAGGATCGCCAGGCGATCGAGGGCGTCCTGCGTGATATCGCCCGCGGCGTAGACCGCTTCGACCAGGCGTTGCTGGCGGCGCGGATTTTGCCCGAGGCGGTGATCGACATGGGAGGCGATGCTCCCATGACCGGCGCCGCCTTCGTCGCCGGCCTTAAGCCCCCAGAGGCGCCGCCCTTGGGACGGATGCACCTGGTCGGCAACGTGCGTATCGTTCTGCAAGCAGATGAGGCGGCGAGCGAGGCGCAGGTGATTTCCTACATGACGCTCAATGAGGCGGACGGTCCGGCGACCAGAATTCGGGCCGGGCGCTATCTCGACCGATTCCAACGTGGCGCGGCGGGCTGGCGGCTCTCAGCGCGCCTGATGATCGACGAATGGGGACGCATCGACCCCGTGAACCGCACGGCTCCACAGGGATGGCGAAGGGGCGCGCCGGCGCCGCTCGATCCCACCTATGAGGAGCCTGGGCTGTGAGCCGCGGGGAGCTCGACGGTCTTGTGGCGGCGATTACCGGAGGCGGGGGCCAGCGCCAGCTCGCCCAGTCCATCGGCGAGGCCGTCTGCCGCGCGCTGGCGAGGGCGGGGGCCAAGGTCGCCGTGATCGACCGGGACGCCACGGCGGCGGCCCATACCGAGGCCGAGATCCACGCGGCGGGCGGAGCGGCCACTACCATTGTCGCCGACCTGTCCTCTGAAGCCGGCTGCCGCGAGGCCGTGGAAGCGACGGCGGCGGCGTTCGGACGCCTCGATATCCTCGTGAACAATCTGGGCGTGGGCGCTGGCGCGCCGGCCACCGAGACTGACGCCGAGGCCTGGGCCTCGATCATGCGAGTCAATCTGGACAGTGTGCTGTTCATGACGAAG